>Ga0070735_10002084_pt1 | contig 18436 bp, 16 predicted proteins | sample Coa_R1_FD_66443 | JGI IMG/M metagenome (GOLD analysis project Ga0070735, IMG submission 66443) | Surface soil microbial communities from Centralia Pennsylvania, which are recovering from an underground coalmine fire - Coalmine... | ecosystem: Environmental > Terrestrial > Soil > Unclassified ... | reverse complement strand
TTCGGCTCCTGAGCGAACACATCGAGACCCGCGGCCAGAATGGTCCCGGATTTCAACGCCGCGATCATGGCCTCTTCGTCAACGACCGAGCCACGCGCCACGTTGATGATCACCCCGCGCGGGCCGAGCGCCTTCATTACTTCGGCGTTGATCATCTTCGCCGTCGAGGGACCGCCGGGTACGATCGCCACCAGCGTATCGACCGCCTTCGCCATCTCGATCAGATCGGGGTAATGCTTGTAGTTCACGCCCGCGGCCGGCTTGCGCGAATGATAGACCACCGGCACCAGCGAGGCATCCAGCCGGCGGGCAATCGCCTGGCCGATCCGGCCCATGCCGACGATGCCGACCTTGCGGTCCCTCAGCGAGCCGACGCTCAAGGGATATTGTTGCGTGGTCCAAAGGCCGGATCGCAGATAGCGATCGGCCTTGACGAATTCGCGCAAGGTCGCGATCAAAAGGCCCATCGCGATATCGGCGACCTCCTCGGTGAGCACGTCGGGCGTATTGGTCACGACAATGTTATGTTCGCGCGCATAATTGGCATCGACATGGTCGTAACCGACCCCGAAGGACGCCACGATTTCGAGTTTCGGAAACATCGCCATCACCGCGCCATCGCAGCGGACGGTGCCATAGGTCACCGCCGCGCCACGGATTTTCGCGGCCAGCGCCGGATTCAACCGATCGAGATCGGCGCGTGTCTCGAAGGGATGGAGCACGTATTGATCGGAAAAGCCCTTATCAACGATCGGTTTGTTCGGCCCATAGACCAAAAGATCGATCTTTTCCGAAGAAATATTTCCACCCGCCATCTAACTTTCCTTTCCAAGCGCGCTCTCATGCCAGCGCCGTAACATAAAATGCGAGGTTAGCGCCAGCAGCCCATAAATGACAATTCCGGCCGCCGAGAGCAACAGCAGAGCGGCAAACATGCGCGGAATGTTGAGGCGGTAACCGGATTCCGCAATTCGATAGGCAAGGCCCGAGCCCGCACCGGCCGAGCCGGCAGCGATTTCGGCCACCACCGCGCCGATCAAAGACAAGCCGCCCGCGATCCGCAAGCCTCCCAGGATGAAAGGCAGCGCGGCCGGCAATTTGAGAAGGCGCAGGGTTTGCCAGCGCGAGGCGCCGTAAAGCTGGAACAATCCGGCGAGATTGCGATCGACCGAATTCAAACCGAGCGTGGTGTTGGACAGGACCGGGAAGAAAGCAACGATCCAGGCGCAAACCACAACCGCGATCGGCTGAGGCAGATAGATCAAAAGCAGCGGCGCAATCGCAATCACGGGCGTGACCTGCAAAACCACCGCGTAAGGAAACAACGAATATTCCAGCCATTTGGACAGGTTGAACAACAGCGCGAGCGCAATGCCGCCGGCCGCGGCCGCGACAAACCCTTCAAACGTGGTCAAGAGCGTGACCAGAAGCGATTGGGAAAGCACGCCCCAATCGACGATGAGTGTTGTGAAAACCGCCGATGGCGCCGGCAAAACATAGGGCGGAATATCTTTCAACCGCACCACGAGTTCCCATGCCACGATCAAGATCGCAAGCAGGACAACCGGCAACCCGATTCGAACAAAACGAGGCGGGCGGCCATCGGTTGCCGGCGCGCTCATGCGGACCCTCCACGATAGGAGGGGGCGAGCGCATCCGACACGCGGCGGCAGTAAGCGGCATAACCGGCCGAGGTTCGAAAATCCTCCGTCCTCGGATCCGCGGTTTCAATGCCGATTTCGGCCGCGATCCGCCCAGGACGCGCCGTCATCACCAGCACGCGCTGCGATAGGTACACCGACTCGAACACCGAATGGGTGACGAAAATGATGGTCTTGCGTAAGCTGCGCCATAGCGCGAGCAAATCATTGTTCAACCGGAAGCGGGTGATTTCATCCAACGCCGCGAACGGCTCATCCATCAACAAAATATCGCAATCGGTGACCAGCGCGCGCGCCAGCGAGACGCGCATTTTCATACCGCCGGACAATTCGCGCGGGTAAGCGTCGGCGAATTCGGAAAGTCCCATCTGCGCCAAGGCCTCATCGATGCGCCGATTGGCTTGGGCGCGCGGCACATGCGCGAGTTTCAACGGCAGGCGGACATTCTCGCGCACGCTGGTCCACGGCATCAGGGTCGGCTCCTGAAACACAAAGCCGACCGGATGGCTGCCGCTCAGTTTCGCCATCCGCCGTTGAACGTGAACGCTGCCCGAGGTCGGGACGTTGAGGCCGGCCATCAAGCGAAGCGCGGTGGACTTGCCGCAACCGGACGGCCCGAGCAGGGAGACGAATTCGCCGCGGCGCACCTCAAGATCGATCGGCCCCAGCGCGATGACGCCATTGTCAAAGACCTTGGTGACGTTGCGCAAGGTGACCGCAAGCTCCGCTTGGCTCGCGTCCGCCTCCTGCGAAGCCGGCGAATCCGTCATTTTTCCGCAGTCCCGTTCTTGGGCCGCAGGTCGAGGCCGATACCCTTGTTGACGAAACGAAGCGTGTAGGATTTGCGGTAATCGATATCGGGGCGAACCACATGGGCGCGCACCATCTTGTCGAAGAAATTCGCTATTCGCGCTTCGTTCATCGCACCAATGCCGTCACGCAAGGAATCGCCGGAATCGACGATTCCATATTCCTTCATACTGTCGATGGAATAAGCGAGCAATTCGTCGGTCATCTCGGGATTGAGCTTTTTAATCATCGCATTGGCGGCGGCGTTGTCGCCATAGAGATAATTGTACCAGCCGATCAGCGAAGCACTGACGAAGCGCTGAACCAAATCCGGTTTCTTGTCGATCAGATCCTTTCGCGTCTCGATCAGCGTCGAATAGGCGTTGAAGCCGTGATCGGCGAGCAGGGTAATTCCGGGCTTGAAACCCGCCATCTTCGCGACCGCATAGGGTTCGGAAGTGACATAGCCTTGCATCGCGCTGTGCCTGTCGGCCAGGAACGGCTGGGGATTGAACGTGTAGGGCCTCACTTTGTCTTCACTGAAGCCATATTCGGATTTCAACCATTGAAAGTAGCTCGATATGCCTTCCTTCGAGACGAACAGGGTCAATGGCTTGAGATCCTCGATTTTCGCGATCTTGGTCTCCAGGTGAGTCAGCAACACCTGAGGGTCCTTCTGAAAGATCGCCGCAACCGTCACCACCGGCACCTTGTTGGCCACCGCGTCGAACGCCATCAGCGTGTTGGCCGCCATGAAGAAGTCGATCTTGCCGGTAATCAGGAGCATGCGGTTATTTTCGTTGGGCCCGCCGGGCAGGATCGTCACATCCAGCCCATATTTCGCGTAGGTACCGTCGGCCACCGCCTGGAAAAATCCCCCATGCTCGGCCTCGGCGACCCAATTGGTTCCGAACGTCACCTTGTCCAGCGTCTCGGCCCGGCCGGGCGAAATCGCCACGACCAGGGTCACGAGAAGGGCGGTTAACGCTCGCGGGAGAAGGGTAAGCTTCATATTGGACTCCATGGACCTTTTTGCCTCATGATGAGGATCATCACCGATACAAACTATCTTTGGGCCATGACTTCAACCCTCCCTCCGCGCGATTGGGCCGACATTCGCCGGCCGGATGTAACCGATGGCGATCGGGCGAACTGGATCGCGGTACTGCCGCTGGCGGCGACCGAACAGCATGGCCCGCATTTGCCTTGCGAAACCGACATCCTGATTGCGCAGGCCTATCTGGCGCGGGTGCGCGAATTACTGCCGCGGACGCTACCCGTCACGTTTCTGCCGCTTCAGCCGGTCGGAATTTCCACCGAGCATCTTGACTTCCCGGGTACCCTCACGCTGTCCCCAGAGGCCGCCTTGAAAAACTGGATGGCGATCGGCGAGGATTTGGCGCGGGCCGGGCTCAAAAAACTCGTGATGGTCACAAGCCATGGCGGCAACAGCGCCGCGATGAGTCTGGTGGGCCAGGAGCTGCGCGCGCATCGAGGGATGCTCGTGGTCGCAACCGCCTGGTCCCGCCTCTCTTCACCCCAGGCGCTGTTTTCGGCCGAGGAAGTCCATCATGGCATTCATGGCGGCGCCGTCGAGACCTCGATCATGCTGGCGCGATATCATGCCCAAGTGCGCCGCGAAGCGATCGCCGATTTTCATCCCTCGACCATCACCATGACGAAAAATTTTCGCTTTTTGTCCGCCCAGCGCCCGGCGCCTTTCGCCTGGCAGGTCCAGGATCTTCACCCAAGCGGGGCCGTGGGCGATGCGACGCAAGCAAGCGCCGAAAAGGGCGAGCGGCTGATCGAACAGGGCGCCCAGGCCTTCTGCGAATTGCTCGCCGATGTCGATAAATTCGACCTGCAAAGGCTCGCGAAGGGGCCGAAAGCATGACGGCAGCCGGGAGCTATTGCTTCGCAGGCACCTGACTATCCATCACCGGCTGAGCAGGGGTTTACCGAACAAAGACGGGGCCAGATCGTCGAGAAAAAGCAACAACTGAACCCGTCCGCCAATATCGTGACCGGAGACGCTGTTCAGCGGCACGATCGCCTCGACCGCGAGTTGCCAGGTCACGGCCACATAGGAGAGGCCCGGATTCATTGTTGCAATCGATTTTTGCCCCCGCGGACTATCGATCGCGAACTCAACCAGCGGCACAAGTTGATTGAGCGGCTCGGCCTTCGGCGGCGCCCCGGTGAAACGGCTGGTCAAATACAGCGTCGAGAATTCGACAGCGAAGCCCCAATGCAGAATATCGACGCTGCGGGTCAGCATCGGACCGAGTTGGCCCGTTGCGGAATCGAAGCCGAGATTGGCCGAGATATTGCCGGTCGGATGATCCAGCGATATTGCGCCCGTCACCCCAAATGGTCTGAGCCATGACAGACTGTCCGGCAAGTCGCCAAAACCCTTGCCGAAAAACAGCCCAGGCTTGATCGTGTTGGGCGCCCTGGCGTCGATCCCCATCGCACCCGAATTCCCGATGCCCCATAGCAGGCTCGCGGCCACCAACGCCTCATGCGTGTTATCCCGATAGGCCTGCCATTTGAGCCCGACATTGGTGACATCAAATCCAGAATGCTGGGCAACGCCCCAGTTTCGCGCCACCCAGCTGTTATCGATCACGATGCCTATGGTGGGCGTAAGAAGCCTCGTGAAAGCGTAATTGATGCGATTATCGATAACCTCGCCACCGCCATCTGGATGATTCCAATACGAAAAGTTCGGGACGATCGCCTCGTCGGCGACGGCCGGGTCGTCGAATGTGAGCGTTCCCGGGAAAAACCGGTTGCCGGCGATCCCATGGGCGTGAGCGGATGGTACAACCGGCGGCACCACCGGCCCAAATATCCATGCGGCGATACAGGCGATGACATAAAGGCGACTAGTTGCTCTGCACAGTGATTTTGACCGCGGCCGCTTACTAAAGAATCGAGTGAGCGCCCTCTCGCCGAGAGAGCTCCCCGATCGTCGATATCTGGGCATGATAAGGCCATGTCTGCTGAATCCAAACGAAACACACGGCCGCACGCGGCCGTGGCGCGAAAGTTCAGATCAGGGACGAAAGCCTTGGCGGTCGATCCAACCGCATCGGGCCGCAACCGGCGCGATGGTCTTGCGGGCGTGGCGAAATCAACACCGCGCAGACCGGCGCGGTCATGGAAATTTCCGTCGGAGGGAGCAGCGCCACCAGCGACAGAGCCCCGCAGCAATGATGGACCTCGCCGGGCGATGGGTGATCGGCTTTTTTATGATCGGCATCGTCATGGTGGAAATGCGGGATAAGCAATCCACCATGGGTCTCGGTCAAGGAGTGGACGATCGACACGTCATGGTCGAACGAAAACGCAAGCGACGGCAACAGCACGGCAAGCGCATAGGCCGCAAGTACCGCCACCGCCCAGGACCTGTCATATCGCCGCAACGTCAACATCGAGAATCACGCTTCGCCTTCGTTGGCAAAAGTCCTGCAATGATAGGGCCGAAAGGCGGCCTTGGAAAGGTTGCGCTCGAATTTGGCCGGGATGCCCTATGCGGCCACATGACTTTCAGGGGCTTGATATAGCATAGGCGGGTATACTATATTAGTCAACCATGGCCCATACCATCAAGGCGAAGAAGAAGTTGTTGGCGCGCGTCGGCCGCATCCGCGGCCAGGTCGAGGCGATCGAACGGGCGCTCGGCGAAGAGGCGGAATGCGAGCGGATCATGCACATGATCGCGGGCATTCGCGGCAGCGTCGCCGGTTTGATGGCCGAGGTGGTCGAGGACCATATCCGCACCCATCTCGTCGATCCCGAAAAGAATCCCGGCGCGCTGAATGCCGAGGCCGCAGATCAATTGATCGATGTGGTCCATACCTATTTGAAGTGAGACACTCATGACCGAGCTTGGTTCGGCCTTTCAGATGCCCCCGCACAGCCACGTCTTTCTGGGCCGCGATCACGACCGGGCGGAACGGCGGACCTGGGCGGTGATCGCGCTGTGCACCGTGATGATGGTCGCCGAAATCATCGGCGGCGCCTTGTTCGGCTCGCTCGCTTTGATCGCGGATGGCCTGCACATGTCGACACATGCCGGCGCGCTATTGTTGGCCGCGCTCGCCTACACCTATGCCCGCAAATATGCCGAAGACCCCCATTTCAGCTTTGGCACCGGCAAATTCGGCGATCTCGCGGGGTATTCCAGCGCCATCGTCTTGGCGATGATCGCGCTTCTGATCGGCTATGAGGCCGTATCGCGTTTTCTCGCGCCCATTCCAATCGCCTTCAACGAAGCGATTCCGATCGCCGCGCTCGGTCTCCTGGTCAATATCGCCAGCGCCTGGTTGCTCTCCGGCGGCCACCATCACGGCCACGGTCATTCGCATGGCCATGCACACAGCCACGGCCATCGGCCCCATGAAGAAGCCCCAGCGATCGCTTGGGGTGACACGAAGCTCACGGTCGAAATCTTCGAAGACGGCGTGCCGCCCCGCTTTCGCATCAAAACCAAAGCCGGTCCCGCGCCGGCGGCTTCCGATCTGAGCATCGACACCGTCAGGCCGGACGGGTGCCGGCAGCACTTTTCATTCGAAGCCAAAGGCGAATATCTGCAATCGCGTGAGGAGATTCCCGAGCCGCACGCCTTCACAGCCCGGATTGCCCTGCTGCAAGCCGGCGAGAGCGAAACGCGCGAACTCACATTCGAGGAGCACGGCCATGGCAACGGCGCCCACCATCGCGACAACAATATGCGCGCCGCGGTCGTCCACGTCATGGCGGATGCCGCCGTCTCGATTCTGGTCATTGCCGGCCTGCTGCTGGCGCGCAGCTTTGGCTGGCTCTGGATGGACCCGCTCGCGGGCCTGATCGGCGCGCTCGTGATTGCAAGCTGGTCGGTTGGATTGTTACGCGACACCGGCGCCATTCTGCTCGATCGCACGGCGGACGCCCACATCGCCGAAAAGATCCGGGCCGCGATCGAAAATGACGGCGACCGCGTCACCGACCTGCATCTTTGGCGGCTGGGACCCGGACATCTCGGCGCGATCGTCTCGGTGGTCACATCAAGCCGACAGGAGCCGGCCGATTACCGGCGGCGGCTCGCTCCCTTTGCCGGTTTATCGCATGTGACAGTGGAAGTTCATCATGCGGTTTCAACCCCCAACTGACCCGCCTCCCGGATCTTCTCGCTAAGATATCTCGGCCGTGTTGTCCGGCCGTCATTCGACACCGTTATTCCTCGTCGTGATCTTGATTTCCGGCTTCCAAAGACCGCCGGTTTGCAATAGGTGAGACTGCGGCCGTGGGCCGATCTTCGCAAAACCCGCCATAGGCGTTTCCACACCCTGAAAGGCGACAGCTCCGATGGCTCTTCAGGATATTCGCGCGCCGGCGTTGGGACAGGTGCTGCGGCCCAATATCTGGGACGTCGTCGCGTTGATTCTCGTGATCGGCGCGATGGTCCTGATCGTCTATGGCGGCGAGCAAACCACCCTTCCTCTGTCCGCCCTTGATAGCTCCCCGGTGTCGCTCGACCCCGTTCATTTGCCGCTTTATGCGCTGCGGACCACGATGCGCATGCTGCTCGCCATCGTCTGTTCGATCGTCTTCACGCTGAGCTATGCCACCTTGGCGGCCAAGAGCCGGCGGGCGGAGGTGGTGCTGATTCCGCTGCTCGACATCCTGCAATCCGTGCCGATCCTCGGTTTCCTCACCTTTACGGTCGCATTCTTCCTCAATCTTTTTCCCGGCCAGGTGTTCGGCGCCGAATTGGCTTGCGTGTTTGCGATCTTCACAAGCCAGGCCTGGAACATGACCTTCAGCATGTACCAGTCGATCCGCAACGTGCCGAAAGATCTCGACGACGCCGCGCAGAGTTTTCATCTCTCGTCCTGGCAGCGTTTCTGGCGACTCGACGTGCCGTTCGCCATGCCGGGCCTGATCTGGAATGCGATGATGTCGATGTCCGGGGGCTGGTTCTTTGTGGTGGCATCGGAAGCGATCACGGTCGGCAACACCAAGGTCACGCTGCCCGGCATCGGCTCCTATGTCGCGCTCGGCATCGAGAGACGCGATTTGCCGGCGATCGGTTATGCCATCCTGACCATGCTGCTGGTGATCATCGCCTATGATCAATTGTTGTTTCGCCCTGTGGTGGCCTGGGCCGATAAATTCCGTTTCGAGCAGACCGCCTCCAGTTCGTCACCGACGTCCTGGATGCTCGACCTGTTTCGCCGGACGCGCGCTTTGCGGGCGCTGACCCTGCCTTTTGCCGCCTTCAAGAAGGTCATTTCGAACTTGCATCTGACGATCCCGCGGCGCCTTCGAATATCGGTGAAATCCCGATCGACCTCGCGCCTGGTGGACGCGTTGTGGTTCGCGCTGATCGGAGCCAGCACGGGCTATGCCGCCTGGCGCGCCTATCAATTCATGTCGGCGACGCTGAGCCCTTCGGACGTGGCCGCCGTCGCGGGCTACGGGCTCGTCACGCTTGCCCGCGTCATCGTGCTGATTGCACTGGCAACCCTGATATGGGTTCCGATCGGCGTCTGGATCGGGCTCCGGCCGAAACTGGCCGAACGCGTCCAGCCCATGGCGCAATTTCTCGCCGCGTTTCCGGCCAATCTCGCCTTTCCGGTATTCGTGGTGATCATCGTGCGCTATCGCCTCGATCCGAATATCTGGCTCAGCCCGCTGATGATCCTGGGAACGCAGTGGTACATTCTCTTCAACGTGATCGCCGGCGCCAGCGCTTTTCCATCCGACCTGCGCGAGGCCGCCGGCAGCTTCCATCTCAAGGGGTGGCGGTGGTGGGTTAAGATCATCCTGCCTGGCATTTTTCCTTATTATGTCACCGGCGCGATCACGGCCTCAGGCGGATCATGGAATGCGTCCATCGTCGCGGAAGTGGCGAGTTGGGGAGATACCCACCTGACAGCCTCGGGTCTCGGTGCCTATATAGCCAACGCCACGGAGGCCGGCGATTTTCCGCGCGTCGTCCTCGGTATTGTCATGATGTGCATCCTGGTCACGCTGTTCAATCGCCTGCTCTGGAGGCCGCTTTACGCCTTCGGCGAGCGGCGCCTTCGCCTCGGGTAGTTCTTTAAAGGAAAGCCCATGCTCGATATTTCCAAGGACACCAACCTGCTCGATATCCGCAGCGTATGCCGGTCGTTCCCCAAGGGCAGCGGCGAGGAATTGCTGGTGCTCGAGAAAGTCGATCTCACCATCCATTCCGGCGAAATCGTCGGCCTGCTCGGCCGTTCCGGATCGGGCAAATCCACTTTGTTGCGCATCATCGCCGGTTTGATCGCGCCCTCCTCGGGCGACGCCAAATGCCGCGGCGAAACCATTGCCGGACCGCCGAACGGCGTCTCGATGGTGTTTCAATCCTTTGCCCTGTTTCCCTGGCTGACGGTGCTGCAAAATGTCGAGCTCGGCCTGGAGGCGCTGGGCGTGGAGAGGACCGAGCGCCGCACGCGGGCGCTGGCCGCCATCGACCTGATCGGCCTCGACGGTTTCGAATCGGCCTATCCGAAAGAATTATCCGGCGGCATGCGCCAGCGCGTCGGCTTTGCCCGCGCGCTGGTCGTGCACCCGGACCTGTTGTTGATGGACGAGCCGTTTTCGGCGCTGGACGTGTTGACCGCCGAGACGCTCCGCACCGACCTGATCGATCTGTGGATCGAAGGCCGGTTGCCGATCAAATCGATTTTGATGGTGACGCATAATATCGAGGAAGCGGTGCTGATGTGCGACCGCATCCTGGTGTTTTCGTCCAATCCCGGCCGCGTTGCCGCCGAGATCAAGATCGATCTCACCCATCCGCGCAACCGCCTCGATCCGACCTTCCGCCAGCTCGTCGACAGTATCTATGCCCGCATGACCCAGCGCACCGAAGCCAGGACACCGGCGATCGAAGGCATTCAGGGGACCGGCGTCGGCATGATCCTTCATCATGTGTCCTCCAACGTGCTCTCGGGCCTGATCGAGACGCTGGCCGGACCGCCCTATAACGGCCACGCCGATCTGCCGATTCTCGCGGGCCACCTGCAACTGGAGGCCGACGATATCTTCCATCTCGGCGAATCCCTCCAACTGCTTCGATTCGCGCAATTGAGCGAGGGCGATCTGATGCTGACCGACGCCGGCAAGCATTTCGCGAATTTAGAGACCGACGCGCGCAAGAAGCTGTTCGCCGAACACCTGATCAATTATGTCCCCGTCATCGGCCTGATCCGCCGCGTGCTGGACGAACGCCCGTCGCACACAGCGCCCACGGCGCGTTTCCGCAACGAGCTCGAAGATTATATGAGCGAGGATGCGGCGGACGAGACGCTCAAAACCATCGTGTCCTGGGCGCGTTATGCCGAGCTGTTCGCCTATGACGAGCAATCGGAACTGTTCAGCCTCGAAAATCCGCATTGACGGTTCGATCGTCATTCCGGGGCGCAGCGTGAGCTGCGAACCCGGAATCTCGCCCAACAACTTCTGGATTCCGGGTCTGCGCCTTCAGCGCAAAATAGCTTTGCTATTTTGTCGCGACGACGCATCCCGGAATGACTTACCCCGCCGGCGAAAAACTTTCCGCCCGCGCCATCGCCCAGGCTTCGCGGAAGCGGGCATCACTGGTGCCATCGATCAATTCGCCCGGGCGGAGCGACGGATAGAGTTGGGCAAACGTCCTGACATCGGTCGTCGAGGTCCGTTGCGAAAAATGAATCGGCCTCAAATCCTGCGGATGCCCCAGTCCGGCCGCGGCCAGCAATTCGGCCAAGGCATGCAGGGTCGCGAGATGGTAATTATAGACCCGCTCGATCTTGTGCGGCACCACCAGCGCCCGATTGCGCGAGGGGTCCTGCGTCGTCACGCCGGTGGGGCAGCGGTCGGTGTGGCAGCTCAGCGACTGGATGCAGCCGAGCGCAAACATGAACCCCCTCGCCGAATTGCACCAATCGGCGCCGATCGACATCGCGCGCGCCATATCGAAGGCGGTGGCGATCTTACCCGAGGCGCCGATGCGGATGCGGTCGCGTGCATTGATTCCGATCAGCGCGTTATGGACGAAGTTAACGCCTTCGCGCATCGGCGTACCCAGATGGTCCATGAACTCCAGAGGGGCCGCGCCCGTACCACCCTCATTGCCGTCGACCACGATAAAATCGGGATAGATTCCGCTTTGGAGCATCGCCTTGCAGATCGCCAGAAATTCCCAGGGGTGGCCGATGCACAGCTTGAACCCGGCCGGCTTACCGCCGGAGAGCCGGCGCATCTCACCGATGAAAGCCATCATTTCCAGCGGCGTCGAGAACGCCCGGTGCGAGGCCGGCGAGATGCAATCCTCGTCCATCGCCACGCCCCTGATCTTCGAAATCTCCTCGGACACTTTCGCCGCCGGCAGCACGCCGCCATGCCCGGGCTTGGCGCCCTGGCTGACCTTGAGTTCGACCATCTTGATCTGGTCACTAGCCGCGACGCGCGCAAACTCATCCGGATTGAACGTGCCGTCGCGATTGCGGCAGCCGAAATAGCCCGAGCCGATTTCCCAAATGAGATCGCCGCCGTTCTCGCGGTGATAGGGGCTGACGCCGCCTTCGCCGGTGTCATGCGCAAAACCGCCCTTTTTGGCGCCGGCGTTCAACGCGCGCACCGCGTTTGGGCTGAGCGCGCCAAAGCTCATGGCCGAAATATTGAAGACCGACGCCGAATAAGGCTTGGCGCAATCCGATCCGCCAATGGTGACGCGAAACTTCTCATTGGCGTGAATTTTCGGCGACATCGAATGGTGCATCCATTCGTAGCCCTCGCGATAGACATCCTCCTGGGTGCCAAAGGGTCGCTTGTCGAGCACCATCTTGGCGCGTTGATAGACCACCGCGCGGGTGTCGCGCGAAAACGGCATGCCGTCCTTCTCGCTTTCGAAGAAATATTGCCGCATCTCCGGCCTGATTTCTTCGAGCAGGAAGCGCAAATGCGCCGAGATCGGGTAGTTGCGCAGAACCGCGTGGCTCTTTTGCGTGAGATCGCGAATGCCGAGCAGCGTGAGGGCGCCGAAGATCAGAAGCGGAACCAGAACCAGATCGAACACTTTGTGATCGACGATCCCAAGACCAAGAAGCAACGCCGTGGCGACGGCGCAAATCGTCAACACGATGAAGCGTGGCGAGAACGGAAGCATCAACGTTTCCATGGAACCCCTCAGGCGATTGCCGCCGTCTTCATTTTGATTCGGACAACATCATCCGATTCCGCCGCCATCCTACACAATATCGGCGGCAAAGGTCACATGCGTGACATGGCGATGCTCACTTTTGCAACGCAACATTGGCAAATGAGAATGGAACACGGGATCGACATTGAAAGCTGCGCCGTTCGAAACAAACTCGGCTCAATGATCGTGCGGACGCAACTCGCCGGGAATGTGTTTTTTCTCAAGGCCGTGCTGGGCGAGCCATTGCTCCGTGCTTCGGATCGCCCGCTCGATATGATCGGACGAGCGCGAAAAATCGTAAGGCGATCCCACCAGCGGACATAAAGGCGGCACGACGAAATATTCAATGTCGGGCGGGAGATCTTCCAGCTCGCCGACCAGTTGGCGCGCGATCAAAAGCGTCAGCGCATGGAGCGCGTTGGCGAGCGCGCCGACCGGCGGGGTGTCGGTCGCGCAGGCATAGCCGGTCGGCAGGACGATGAGACGCCGCGCGCCTTTCGACACCGCCACCTTGATCGGCGTATTGGCGGAAATCGCGCCGTCCACCAGATAACGGTTCTTGTAGAGAACCGGCGCAAAGGCGCCGGGAATCGCGGTGGACGCGACAATCGCGTCTGCCGCCGGTCCCTCCGAAAGCACGACGCTGTCGCCGGAGGCGATATCGGTGGCGACGATGTGAACCGGTAGCTGAGCGTCCTGCAAATTACGATAGGGCAGATAATCGTCGATCAGCTTGCGAATGCCGTCATGCGAGATCAGGAAATCCCGCCGCCGGATGAAGCCCAATAGGGTCCGCCAAGTCACTGGGAAGACATCATGCCGGCGCAAATTCCGCCAAATGGCTTCGAGTTCAAGAACGCCTTTCAAGCTCGGAGCACCGGCATAGTAAGCGCCATTGATGGCGCCGACGCTAGAGCCAACCACCATATCGGCGGTGACGCCGTTGGCGGCGAGCGCGTGCATCATGCCAACTTGTATGGCGCCAAAACTGCCGCCACCCGCAAAAACGAACGCCGTTTTCTTCGGCTGATCTTGGCTGAACGCCGACAAAGCTCTTCGCTCCCCGCTATGACCCCCGCGTCAATCAAAGGCGCAGCATGCGCGCCGCTTATAGCAGGTCTCTCGCCGCGGCATCATCAATAGTGGGTGTCCGGCCGAGGCACGGACCTTCCGCTTTCTGCCGGCCATGAGCTGTCAGGTTTCAGACTTTGGCGACGCGGCGCATCGCTCATCGACCAAGATCGGCGCGAAGCTTTTGTTGTCGATTGAGCGCTGGCCGGCTTTGGCCAAGGAGGAGCTCAGCGCTCCACAAAAGCCTTTTCGATCACGAAATGACCGGGCTCGCTGTGATTGCCCTCGACAAAGCCGCGGGCGTCGAACATCTGGCGCAGTTCTTCCAGCATCGCCGGGCTGCCGCACATCATGATCCGATCGCTCTCGATATTCAGCGGCGGCTGACCGATATCGTTGAACAACTGTTCCGAGGTGATCAGATCGGTGATGCGGCCGCGGTTGCGGAAGGGCTCGCGGGTAACGGTCGGATAATAGACGAGCTTCTCGGCCAATAGCGGCCCGAACAACTCATCCTCGGCCAAACTCTTCACCAACTCCTCGCCATAAGCGAGTTCCGATACCTGCCGGCACCCGTGCACCAGGACGACCTGCTCGAACTTGTCGTAGACCTCCGGATCCTTGATCAGGCTCGCAAACGGCGCAAGCCCGGTGCCGGTCGATAGCAGCAATAGCCGCCGGCCTGGGATCAGATTGTCCGCAATCAGCGTGCCTGTCGCTTTGCGGCCGACCAGAATCGTGTCGCCTTGCTTGATCTTTTGCAGGCGGGAGGTCAGCGGGCCATCGGCGACTTTGATCGAAAAGAATTCGAGCTGGTCTTCGTGATTGGCGCTCGCCATCGAATAGGCCCGCATCAAGGGGCGGCCCTCGATCTCGAGCCCGATCATCGCGAATTGGCCGTTCTGAAATCGAAAGCCCATATCGCGGGTGGCGCGAAAACTGAAAAGCGTATCGGTCCAATGCCGGACGGACAAAACCTTCTCTCGATGAAACGCACTCATGGCCGCTATTTTTCCGATTGCATTTGCGGTGGTTCGAACGCGGCGACCTGCCCAAGACCCGACAGAAAGCCGCTGCAAAAATGGAGGAATTGCGCTTCACCTACCCCAAACCGGCGGATAGTCAACACACCCGGTCGCCCCCTTTGAGCGGCCAAAAGGCTTAAGGCCCGTGCGCGAAATTAACCCATTACAAAACGTCTCCAATTTGCCGCGCATGCGAAATTAACTTACCGAAAGGGGACGCATTCGAGCAGGTAATTGCTCCACCGCCTTAGAAAAACTCGTTAGAGATATTTGTCGAAAAGACGGAATGCCAGACAGGCGGATATTGCATGCGAAGCTTGCGGGAATTTCGCGCCGGAAAGCCTGATTTTTATCCGGATCAGGCGATCTATGCGGCCTATGCCAGCGCCGAATTCGCGCTCGCCTTTGACGATATCGCGAACGGCACCGGCCTGCTCTTCCGCGTGGCCTCGGCGGCGAAGACGGTTTATTTCGGCGCCGGCCGATCTTCCTGGTACCCGCAAAACAACGCCACCGCGGCAAGCCTCGCCTCGGACAAATATTTCGCCAACCAAATCCTGGAGGATTCCGGCATCGCCACGCTCGGCGGCGAATACTTCTTCTTGAATGCGCGGCATCGCGCGCGGCGCCCTCAAGGCCATGAGCGCGACGACGCCTTTGGCTATCTCCGGAAGCTGGAGGCGCCGGCGTTCATCAAGCCGCTTGTGGGCTCGCGCGGCGATTTTGCGCAAATCATTCGCGATGCCGTCGAACTCGACCGATATCTTGTGGAGGTTTCACCGCATTATGACGCGGTGTTGATGCAGCCGGTCGCAAACGGTCTCGAATATCGGATTTTTCTGCTCGACGGTGAAATCGTCTATTCCGCGCGAAAATTTCCACCCACCCTTGTCGGCGACGGCGTGAAAAGCCTGCGCGATCTTCTTTCCGCCCATAACGCCTTGCTGAAAGCGAAAGGCCTTTCCACCATCACGGCCAACATTCCAGCCTCTTCGCTCGACAAAATTTTGCCGGCGGGCGCGCTTTTTGAAATCTCAGGAAGGATGAATCTAAGCGCGGGCGGCAGGATGGCTTTCGAGACGCCTCGCTTCGAAGCTGCATTGACGATGGCAAAGCAAGCCGTCCGGGCACTCGGCCTGCGGGCGGCGGCCGTCGATCTCTTTGCTGAAATCGGCGGCCAATCGGATTCGAGCCGCATCATCGAAGTCAATTCCAACCCCTCGATCCGATTGCTGGAGGAATTGGAGCGGCCTGATCTGATCCTGAAAATTTGGCATCATACCTTTTCCGCAAGCGGACTGCTAGTGGAGTGGATTTGACATTCGCACCCCACCTGGCCCCGAGTTCGTCAGCGAATGTCAAATCCAAAACTCCACTAGAAACCTATATTTTCTAGTGGTCCTTTGATTCTAACATTCGCAAAAGTGCCTGCCGAGAAGGGATACGAATGTTAGAATCGGACCACTAGATGTTTGATCTGCCGAAATATGGCGAGGGTATTTGCCTGGCGCGGCTCGCCGAGCTGCTTGAGACCCTCGGCATCGACCGCAAAAGGCTGGGCGAGAGATCGGTCGCGATCACGGGTTCGAACGGCAAGGGTTCGACGGCGGCTTTCTGTGCCGCAATCGCCCGCGCCTATGGCTTGCGTACCGGCCTTTTCACCTCGCCGCATTTGTTTCACTTCAATGAGCGGTTTCAGATCGACGGCACGCCCATTGACGATGAAGTGCTGAAAAGCCAGGAGGCGCGAACCAAAGCCGCGATCGATACGATATCTAGCCGTCGCGGCGAGATATTCGGCGCCTTTGAAGCCATGTTCGCGCTCGCTTGCCTTTATTTTCAGGAAAGCGAATGCGATTTTCTGGCATTCGAGGCCGGCATTGGCGGCCGCTACGATCCGGTGCGCGTGCTTGGCGCCCTCGTCGCTTCCGTGACCTCGGTCGATTACGAACATGTCGAGCTGTTGGGTTCGTCGCTGCAACTGATCGTGTCGGATAAAAGCGATGCCTGCGCTTGCGGCGGCACCATCATCTATGGCGAGAATTGCCGAAGCTTGCGGCCGCATATCGTCGAATATAACCGCAACCGCGATATCCAAAGCTTGTTCGTCCGCGACGAGATCGAAATTGGCGCCGAATCGATCGAAACTGGCGGGACCAGTTTCGATCTCACCTTTGGCAAGCATCGCTTTCACGGCCTGAAGCCGGCTTTGCCAGGAGCCTTCCAATTCAACAATGCCGCGATTGCGGCCGCGATGTTCCTGCGCTGGCTGGAAGGCGCGCGGCCTGAGGCTTCCGCCGACACCATCGAAGCGGCGGTGCGGTCGGGCTTGCGCGACACGCGCTGGCCCGGCCGCCTCGAAGCCATCGCCCACGATCCATTGACCGTCATCGATGTCGGCCACACCCCCGACGCGATCACGCAATCGCTGAATGGGTTACGGCAAACCTATGGCCAAGGCGGCTGGATCCTCGTTCTCGGCGTTTCCTTTGACAAAAAGGCCGAGGAGATCGCGCAAGCGCTGGCGCCGGCATTCGACACCATCATCTGCACGGCGGCGCACCACAAAGGGAGCGATGCGCGCGCGCTCGCCACGCTCGTGCGGAATATCCATCCAACAGCCGAGGTCCGGATCGCGCTCCCCATCGAACAGGCTTTCGAAACGAGCCGGTCGATCGCGGCGTCCCGGCAGCGAAAAATCTATGTGGCCGGCGGATTATTCACCGCGATCGAATATGCCGCGACCGCGCGTGGGCTCAATGCGAGGGATTTGGCCTTCTTTTGAAGGCAGGCGGCTTCTTAAACTTCTCGCGCGTTAACGCTTCATTAACCACGAAGCGCCGATGGTCGTAAGACTTGGGAGCAAATTCCATGAGCGACACAGCATCCGTCTCCTCATCCTTCGGCGCCTTTGTCGGACGACAGATCGACGATCTCAACAAAGTCAAAACCACGACCTCGGCAAGTTTCAATAGTGTCCTGCACCATGTTGAGGCCACCGTCGGGCTTAGGCCCAAGACCGGCTTCACGACCTCGGGCACCACCTACGAGGCCAATACCCTCACCGGCAAAACCAAGGCGGTCTTCGACAGCGCTTTCGACGTCACCAAATCCGCGCTGCACATCAAACCGTAAGAATCCCGGCTAGATCCGGAAAAGTGTGAAGCGGTTTTCCGAAAAGATCATGCTCAAACAAAGAATTAAAGCTCGATGACGATTCAACCAAATCTCATCGCGCTTTAGCGGCGAATATTAGCCGCCGGCAAAGTTTCCTTATTCATATCGACGGCGCCGGCGAGCGCGCCATTGCGATCGGCTGTTTCCAGGTGGAGCCGATTACCGGCAAGCCTCAGGGAGCAGGCCACCGATATCCTTTGGTTCCTAAGTTTCGGAAATAAAGGCGCTGTGAGGGCGAAAGCCCGCCTGATGCGAAAACTTTAATTAACCTGCACTCACTATCGTCATTTTTGCGTGAGGCCTATTCGGTTCTCACATATGTGGCCCCCGGTTCGGCTTTCCAGTTCCTGTTCTTGATGGATGCAGCATGCGTAAACCTTCTCCCGGTCAATTAGTCGCAACGGCGATAGCGATTACGGTGTTTGGGGTAGTTGGCTTTGTGAGCGGGACGTATGGGTCTGCGCTGGTGGGGGAGACGCGTCATTTGGGGGTTGTGGGGAAGGCGGATTCGAGCG
>Ga0070735_10002083_pt1 | contig 18439 bp, 17 predicted proteins | sample Coa_R1_FD_66443 | JGI IMG/M metagenome (GOLD analysis project Ga0070735, IMG submission 66443) | Surface soil microbial communities from Centralia Pennsylvania, which are recovering from an underground coalmine fire - Coalmine... | ecosystem: Environmental > Terrestrial > Soil > Unclassified ... | reverse complement strand
TCGCGCCCGCCCGCGCCCTCATCGCGCCCGCCCGCGCCCTCATCGCGCCCGCCCGCGCCGTCCGCCTCTGCACCCTCATCGCGCACACCACGCTTGACCTAGCGTTTGCTTGGGCGCGAGCCTAACATGACGCCATGACGCCCGTCGACCAGCCGCTGCCCGGCACCCGGGTGATCGTGACCGGCGGCACTCGGGGCATCGGCGCGGGCATCGCGTGCGGGTTCCTCCGCTGCGGCGCGCGGGTCCTGGTCTGCGCCCGCAACGAGCCCGCCGCGCTGCCTGCCGCGGGCGGCCGGACCGCCGGGTTCGCCCGGGCCGACGTCCGCGACCCGGAGCAGGCCCGGCACCTGGTGGCGGCCGCCGTGGCGGCGTTCGGCGGCGTCGACGTGCTGGTCAGCAACGCCGGCGGGTCCCCGCCCGCGCCGGCCGCCACCGCCTCCCCGCGCTTCCACGCCCGGATCATCGAACTCAACCTGATCGCGCCGCTGCACGTCGCGCAGGCCGCCAACGAGGTCATGCAGGCTCAGCCGGAGGGCGGGTCGATGATCATGATCGGCAGCGTGAGCGGTGCCCGGCCCTCGCCGGGCACCGCGGCCTACGGCGCGGCCAAGGCCGGCCTGCACCACCTGGTGACCAGCCTGGCCATCGAGTGGGCGCCCCGGGTCCGGCTGAACACCGTGGTCCCCGGCTTCGTGGCCACCGAATCCGCCGAGGCGCACTACGGCGACGCGGACGGGGTGGCGGCCGTCGCCGCCGCCGTGCCGCTGCGCCGGATGGCCACCCCGGACGACATCGCCGGCGCGTGCCTGTTCCTGGCCTCCGCCCGCGCCGCCTACATCAGCGGCGCGTCCCTGACCGTGCACGGCGGTGGCGAGCCGCCCGCCTTCCTTCAGAACGTCTCCGGATAAGCGCCCGGCACGGAGCCGATGACGGCCAGGGACTCCACGAAGAAGTAGATCGTCTTGAAGAACTCGAGCAGGTCACCGTCTTCGAGCGCGATCTTGCGGTACATGACGGTGCGCTGCGCGTCGTACCCCTCGTGCAGGGCCTTCCAGTCCCGGTAGTCCATGCCGAGCACGTAGGTCGCCTTGAGCGGCTCGTCCGGGCCGATGATCCGGCACTCACTCACCGTGCCGCCGCCCCACTGCACGAACAGGTACGCGGCGCTCCCAGAGCCCGGCAGGTCGCGGCAGCCCAGCGCCCAGGACGCCGAGTGCGCACTCTTGAGGAACTCGAAGAAGTCCCAGTACTCCTGCAGCTTGCCCGCTCGCGCCTGCTCCGGAGGCCCGGCCGTCAGCTCCGCCCCGACCGACTCGGCCCACGACGGGCTGAAGAAGTCAGACATCGGATCATCCCCCCGCCAGCACCGGCTGCACCTTCTGCAGCAGGTCCTCGAGATCGGGCGAGAGCCCGATGCCGACGTCGTTCAGCTTGCGCCGGAGCTGCAGGAAGAACAGCGCCCGCACCTCGTCGTCGGTCCATCCCAGCGGCTCGTAGTAGATCCGCCTGCTGACCACGCCGGACACCGACAGGATCGTGCGCAGCGTGTCGTGGATCTCGTTGATCATCGTCGGATCCTTGCGCACCGCGTCCTGCAGGTAGCGCATGCCGCCCTGCACATGCCGCGACTCGTCCCGGCAGGTCGCGGTGAAGCCGGTGTAGTAGGCGGGCAGGAACCCGCGCCAGCGCGCGTAGGACAGCGTCACCTTCATGACCGACAGCGCCAGCACGCCCTCGATCCACAGGAAGTAGGTGGTGCCGTAGCGCACCCGCGCCCGCTCGTCGTACGGATGGAGCCGGAGCTCGTCCGCCTGATAGGCCAGCAACCCGAACGGCGCGACGAACGTCTCGGACACCCAGGGGAACGACGCGTCCAGCACGGCCATGATGTCGTTGCCCTGCAGCCCGACGACCTCCCGGTAGAACCGGTCGAAGAAGACGGTGTGCCGGGCCTCGTCCTCGATCTGCGCGGCGATGTGGAGCTTCTCCTCCTCACTGGCGCCGATCATGAACACCGGCAGTTCGATCTCCACCTGCCGTTCGCCATGGTGGAAGCCGGAGGCCACGGCGATGAATGACTGCCGTTCCTCCTCGGTCATCTTCTCCCGCCAGTCCACCTTGTCCTGGCTGAAGTCAAGGTCGTAGACGTCCCACCGCTGCTTGAGGTACTTGCGGTACAACGTGGTGAAGTCCGGTAGCGACTTCAGGTCCTTGTGGACGTACTCGATGACGTCGTCGATGTCCACGTGGAGCACCTCGGCGAGGGCGGAATCCTCGATCTCACGTACCTGGTCGTCGCTGAGCGCGCGTGGGCCTTCGCGCAATACCGCGGTCGGGCTCTTGCGTTCGGTCATACCGGCCCCCTCACCGCCGTGCTGGGTTACTAGAAAGTAACTTCATTCGACCGGTTCGCCCGCGCCCCGTCAAGATCCGGCCGGCTGCTTGATCGTGGACCGTTATGGGCGTTATAACAGCCGTTTCGGTCCACAACGACAATTGACGCCCGTTATGCCCGAATTCAAGAATTCGGGCATAACAGAAATAATGGGCATAACAGGCGGCGCCTGGACGTGCGGCAGCCGGAGGCGGAGTACGCGAGCCATACCGCGCGCCTGATGCCTCGCTCGCCGCCTGCCCGGTCCTCGCAAGCCCCAGCAGTAACTCAAGCCCTGGCCGTAACAAACGCCAACCGGTACAGAGGGCCATCGTCCCGGTTATAACCGGTACAGAGGGCCATCGTCCCGGTTGGAACCGGCGCAGAGGGGTCGTTACCCCTGTCAGAGCGCCGGTAACGGCTCACGACGATTAACTCGCGCGGCACCGGCGTGCGCGGCATCTGTTATGATGCTAATGTGCATAGCACTAAGCGCATTCTCCCTGAGCGCACTGTGGAGATCGATCACTCCAGCCCGGTTCCGCTCCACGAGCAGGTCGCCGCGGCCATCCGCCGGGCGATCGCCGAGGGCGAGGCGCGCTCGGGGGAGCGGCTCCCGCCTGCCAGGGACCTGGCCGCCGTGCTGGGCGTCAACGCCAACACCGTGTTCCGGGCGTTGCGCACCCTGCGGGACGAGGGACTGGTGGAGTTCCGCCGCGGCCGCGGGGTATCGGTGACCGGGATCGCCCCAGAGCGCAGCCCGGTGGTGGCCAAGGCGCGCGAGCTGGTCGAGGTCGCGCGGCGGTACGGGTACCGGCCCGAGGAACTGGCCGCGATCATCGAGCAGGTGTCCTAGCGAGGAGCCGCCATGAGGACCGCGCCGTCCCGCGGGCTACCCGGTACCGGGACACCGCCCGAGGCCCTGATCAAGGAGGCGCGCAGGCGCCAGCGCCGCCGCCGGGTGGCGATCGGGGCCGCCGTGGTCGCGGTGCTCGGCAGCGCCGTGGGCGTGGCGGCGGGCCTGCACGAGCCGGGCAGCAGTCACCACCCCGGTGCCGGGTCAGCACGGCAGGCCGCCAGCGTGCCGGCACCGATTCCGCGCAGCATCGGCACCACGGTGCTCATGTGGCCAGCCGGCTTCGGATCGTGCTGCGGGCCCGTGGCCGTCGACAACCTGAGCACCGGCCGGCTGACCCAAAGCCAGCAGCCGGCCATCTCGGTCGGTGATTACCAGCCGCTGCTGACGCAGGTGGGCCGCTGGCTCGTCTACGTCGGCGACGGGACCACCGCGATCCGGGACGACCTGCGCGGGAAGCCGCGCGTGCTCGGGCCGACGCCGTTCTTCGCCCCGTCCGCGGACCCTGGTCATGTCTGGCTCTTCCGGTCCCGCGACGGCGGCTCGATCCAGGCCTGGCAGGTGCCGGTCGCCGGGGGAGCGCCCGGCCCGGTAGTCACCTTGCCCGCCGGGACGGACCTGCCGGTCGTCAGGGGCACCGATGCGGGGCTGCTGCTGCAGGTCCCGCAGGGTCTGGCGCTGTGGCAACCCGGCGGCAAGCCCAGGCCCCTGCCGTACTCGTCTCCCGGCGGCATCTCGGACGGCTTCGACGCCACCGCGCGCCTGGTCGCCTACGGGACGGGCTGCAGCTCGCACGCCACCGCGCCGGACGCGGCCTATGAACCCAACGCGGGCTATGACACGTGCGCGATGCTGCGGATCCTGGACGTCGTGACCGGACGGCTGGTGTCGTTCGCGGCGCCGCCGGGCACCGCCGGATGGGTCCCCGGCGGCTTCAACCTGGCCAGCGCCATCTCCCCGGCGGGCCAGATGATCGTCGCTTACGCGGCGGCACGGCCGCAGGGGCAAGGCCGGGTGCGCCTGTACGTGCTGCCGGTCACCGGCGCGGCCGCGCGGCCCGCGGTGGTCCCGTCGTCGGCCGCGGACCTGTTCGCCAGGACCGCCTGGTCGGCGAAGGGCTCGTGGCTGCTCTACCAGGGACCCGGCGGTCATCTGTGGGCCTACCAGGTGACGAGCGGCACGGTCCGGGCCTCCAGCACGGCGTGCTGCCGGTACACGGTCATGGTCGCGGCACCGACTGGCCCGGACTGACTTCCCGGCGGCCCCGGTGTACGCTCCGGGGGTAGAACTAGAACGTGTTCTACCCGACGGGAGCGCGCCATGGTCGCATCGATCGCCCCGCATCGCGACGAGGTCGGCCTCGCCGACGGCCGCATGCTCATCAACGGCCACTGGGTCGCGGCCTCCGGTGAAGCCAGCTGGAGCCACGTCCATCCCGCCACCGGGGAGCACGTCGCCACGTTCCCGGTGGCCGGCCCGGCTGACGTGGACCTGGCCGTGCGCGCGGCGCGCCGGGCGTTCGACGAGGGGCCGTGGCCCCGGGCCCGGGCCGGCGAGCGGGTCCGGGTCCTGCGCACGATCGCCGACCTGGTCCGCGCGCACGGCGATGAGCTGCTGAGGCTGCAGGCCCTGGACAACAGCGTGCCGCTCAGCTTCGGCGAGATCTACGCCGTGTCCTCGGCGTTCGTGGCCGACGTATTCGACCACCACGCGGGCTGGGCCGACAAGGTAGCGGGCGAGACGCTGCCGCCCTACCAGGGCGGCGACCACCTGGTCATGACGCTGCGCGAGCCGGTCGGCGTGGTGGGCGCGGTGATCCCGTGGAACGCGCCGCTGGTGCTGTTCGCCCAGAAGGTCGCGCCCGCGCTGGCCGCGGGCTGCACGATCGTGCTCAAGCCGTCGGAGTACGCCACGTTCGCGGTGCTGCGGCTGGCCCGGCTGATCGCCGAGGAGTCCGGCCTGCCCGAGGGCGTGCTCAACGTGGTCACCGGGCCCGGCGAGCCGACCGGGCAGGCCCTGATCAGCCACCCGATGCTCGACAAGCTGTCCTTCACCGGCAGCCGGGCGGTCGGCCGGAAGGTCATGGAGGCCGCGGCCGCCGGGTGCAAGCGGGTCAGCCTGGAACTGGGCGGCAAGAGCCCGTCCGTGGTGTTCGCCGACGCCGACGTGAGCAGCGCCGCCGCGGTGACCATGGGCACGGTCACCCTGGGCCTGTCCGGGCAGGTGTGCGCGGCGCAGACCCGGGCCCTGGTCCAGCACGACGCGATGGAGGAGTTCCTGGCCGCGGCCGAGATGATCGGCACCATGGTCAGCTACGGGAGCCCGTTCGACCCGGAGGTCACGTCCGCGCCGCTGATCAACACCCGGCAGCTGGACCGGGTCCTCGGCCTGATCGCCCGCGGGCAGGCCGACGGGGCCCGGCTGGTGTGCGGCGGCACCCGCGGCGACGGTGACCTGGCCGCGGGCAACTTCGTGCTGCCCACGCTGTTCGCCGACGTGTCCAACGACATGAGCATCGCCCGGGAGGAGATCTTCGGGCCGGTGCTGTCGGTTATCGCGTTCGGCGACGAGGACGAGGCGGTCCGGCTGGCCAACGACACCGAATACGGCCTGGCCGCCACCGTGTGGACCGCGGACGTGAGCCGGGCCATGCGGATGACCAGGGCGCTGCGCGCCGGCACGGTCGGCGTGAACGGATTCCAGCTGGAACCGAACTGGCCGTTCGGCGGCTACCGGCAGTCCGGTCTCGGGCGCGAGGGCGGCCGGGCCGCGATCGAGTCTTACACCGAACTGAAGACTGTCCTGCTGCCCTTCACCGGGGAGATGATGTAAGCCCGAGGAGGGCTCATGTCGCACCAGGTGGTTATCATCGGCGCCGGATTCGGCGGCATCGGCATGGCGATCGCGCTCAAACGGGCCGGCCTGGAGGACTTCGTGGTCCTGGACCGGGCCGGCGACCTGGGCGGGACCTGGCGCGACAACAGCTATCCCGGCCTGACCTGCGACATACCGTCGCAGCTCTACTCGTTCTCGTTCCGGCCCTGGCGCTGGACCCGGCGCTTCCCGCCGCGCGATGAGATCCTGGCCTACCTGCACGCCCTGGTCGCCGAGCACGGCCTGGGCCCGCACCTGCGCTTCGGCGCCGGGGTCGCGGACGCCGAGTTCGACGAGCGCCAGGCGCGGTGGACCCTCACCCTCAGCGACGGCGAAACCGTCCAGGCGACCTCGGTCGTCTGCGCCGTCGGCCAGCTCGGCCAGCCCGCCCTGCCCGCCATCCCCGGGCGGGACGACTTCGCCGGGCCCTCGTGGCACTCGGCCCGCTGGAACCACGAGGTCGACCTGGCCGGCCGGCGGGTGGCGGTGATCGGCACCGGGGCCAGCGCCATCCAGTTCGTGCCCGAGATCGCCAAGGTCGCCGCGCACGTCGACGTCTACCAGCGCAGCGCGCCCTACGTGCTGCCCAAGGCCGACCGGCCCTACCGGGACGGTGAGCTCGCCCTGTTCGACCGGGTACCGGCCGTACGCAAGGCCGACCGGCTGCGCATCTTCCTCTATGGTGAGCTGCTTACCACTGGCTTCGTCCTGTCACCGAAGGCGCTGGCCATGCCGATGGCGATGTGGCGGCGCCAGCTCAGCGCCGCCATCACAGATCCCGAGCTGCGCGAACGCTGCGTCCCGGACTACGTGATGGGCTGCAAGCGGGTGGTGTTCTCCAACGACTGGTACCCGGCCCTGGCCCGGCCGGACGTCGAGCTGGTCACCGAGCCGATCGACCGGATCCTCCCGGACGGCGTGGTCACCGCCGACGGCGCCACCCATCCGGCCGACGTGATCATCTACGCCACCGGCTTCCAGGCCACCCAGTTCCTCACCCCGATGCAGGTGACCGGGCGCGGCGGCCGGTCGCTGCAGCAGGCCTGGCGGGAGGGGGCCCAGGCCTACCTGGGCATCACCGTGGCCGGGTTCCCGAACTTCTTCATGCTCTACGGGCCGAACACCAACCTGGGCGGCAACTCCATCCTCTACATGCTCGAAGGCCAGATCGGCTACGTCCTCGGCGCCCTGCAAGCCCTCCGCGCCCACCGGCTGGCCTGGCTCGACGTCCGCCCCGACCTCCAGGACTCGTTCAACCGGTGGGTCCAGTCGGCCAGCCGCTCCACGGTGTGGGAAACCGGCTGTCACAGCTGGTACACCGTGTCCGGGCGCAACACCAACAACTGGCCCGATCACACGTTCCGGTACCGCCGCCAGGTCCGCCGCTTCGACCTGGCCGCCTACCGCGCCATGCCCCGCCAGCCCGCATCGGAGCCGGCCGGACCCGCGACGGCCGGACCCGGCGCCGCATGACCGCCCGCCAGGCCCGGCACGCCCGCCGCACCCGCCGGGCGCCGCACGTGCCACCCGCCGTCATGCGCCTGGGCGCGCGGCAGCTCGGCCGCCGCTGCCTGGACCCGGCCCTGCCCTGGGCGGTCCAGCGCACCCGCCTGGACCAGCTCACCCGTGCCTCGCTGCTGCCGCGCGGGACCGCGATCACCGACAAGTCCATCGCCGGGACGCGCGCGGAGATGATCACGGCTCCGGCCGCGGGCAGCCAGGTCACGGTGCTGCACTTCCACGGCGGCGGCTACTGCGTCGGCTCGGCGCTCATGGCCCGGTCCTGGGCCGCGCACCTGAGCGCCGCGACCGGCGCGCGGGTGGTGCTGCCCGAGTACCGCCTGGCCCCCGAGAACCCCTATCCGGCCGCCCTCGACGACGCCCGCGCGATCTGGGCCGAGCTGTCCGCCCAGAACAGCCCGGGCTCGATCGTCGTCTCCGGCGACTCGGCGGGCGGCGGCCTGGCCCTGGCCCTGATCCTGTCGCTGCGCGACGGCGGCGAGGATCTCCCGGCCGGCGCCATCCTGCTGTCGCCCTGGCTGGATCTCGGCCGCGACCGCCGGGCCGACCCGGACCTGGTGCGCAGCGACGTGCTCCTGTCCCCGAGCTGGCTGGCCGCCTGCGCCCGCGCCTACGCCGCCCCGGCGGCCTGGGACGACCCGCTGGTCTCGCCGTTGCGGGCCAGCCACGCCGGGCTCCCGGGGCTGCTGATCCAGGCCGGGACCGATGAGCTGCTCGCCCCGGATGCCGCGCTGCTGGCCGCCAGCGCCTCGGCCGCCGGCGTCGACGTGACCTACACCAGCTGGCCGCGCCGGTGGCATGACTTCGCCCTGCAGCCCGGCCTGCTCGCCGCGGCCGACAGCGCGCTGGCCCAGGCCACCTGGTTCGTCGCCAGAGTGCGACTTACGGCGTAGCCGGTACGCCGCAGGTCGCTCAGGCCGCCGTCCGACAAGGACCTTGCGGCCGACGCGCCGAGACCGGCCTGCTGCCTAACGTGCCTGTATGAGCGAAATCAGGCCCGTTACCTCCCGGGAGCAGTCATGATCCAGGCGCACGAACTAACCAAGCAGTACGGCCGCAAGACCGCCGTCAACCAGCTCAGCTTCACCGTCCGGCCCGGCACGGTGACCGGCTTCCTCGGTCCCAACGGAGCGGGCAAGTCCACCACGATGCGGATGATCCTCGGGCTGGACCGGCCGACCGCCGGTCACGCCACCGTCAACGGCCGCGCCTACGCCGAGCACACGGCGCCGCTCACCGAGGTGGGCGCGCTGCTCGACGCGCGGGCCGTCCACCCCGGCCGCACCGCCCGCAACCACCTGCTCGCGCTGGCCGCCACCACCGGCATCTCGCGGCGCCGGGTGGCGGAGGTGATCGAGCTCACCGGCCTCGGCCCGGTCGCGGACCAGCGCACGCGCGGCTTCTCCCTGGGCATGAGCCAGCGGCTGGGCATCGCGGCCGCCCTGCTCGGCGACCCGGCCACCCTCATCCTGGACGAGCCGGTCAACGGGCTGGATCCCGAAGGGATCTTGTGGATCCGCAACCTGCTCAAGTCCCTGGCCGCGCAGGGCCGGACCGTGTTCGTCTCCTCGCACCTGATCAGCGAGATGGCGCTCACCGCGGAACAGCTCATCATCGTCGGCCGCGGCCGCCTGATCGCCGACGTCTCGGTGGCCGAGCTCACCCGCGGCACCCGGCACTGCGTCCGGGTCCGGTCACCGCAGGCCGCCGTGCTGCGCGCCGAGCTGGCCGGCCCGGACGTGACCGTCACCAGCACCGAGGCGGGCGTGCTCGACGTCGAGGGGCTCGACGCGCAGACCATCGGCCAGATCGCCCGCGCCCGCGGCATCACCTTGTCGGAACTGTCGACCCGCACCGCCTCCCTCGAGGAGGCCTTCATGGAACTGACCCACGATGACGTCGAGTACCGGGCCACGGTCGTGGCCGGCTCGGAAAGGAACGCACGATGACCGCCATGACCGTTACCCCAGGCACCAAGCTCACCCCGGCCCGCGTGGCCCGTTCCGAATGGATCAAGCTGCGGTCGGTCCGGTCCACGGTGTGGGCCCTGGTCGTCTCGGCGGTCACCATCGCCGGCACCGGCCTGCTGCTGACCACCCTCACCCGGGGTCACCTGAACGCCAGCGGGCACCAGCACATCGACGCGGTAAGGATCAGCCTGTTCGGCATGTACCTGGCCCAGCTCACCGTCGGCGTGCTCGGTGTCCTGCTCGCCACCGGCGAGTACGCCACCGGCATGATCCGGGCCACGCTCTCGGCGGCCCCCCGTCGCCTGGCCGTGCTCGGCGCCAAGCTCGGCGTCTACGCCGTGGTCGCGCTGGCGACCTGCGAGGTCGCCCTGTTCGCGACCTTCCTGGCCGGCCAGGCTGTGCTCGGTCACGCCGGCGTGTCGCTGGCCGCCCCCGGTGCGCTGCGGGCCGTGGCCGGCACCGGCCTGTACCTCACGCTGGTCGGGCTGCTCGGCATCGCCCTGGGCTTCGTGATCCGGAACACGGCCGGCGCGGCCGCGGCCCTGGTCGCCGTCGTGCTCGTCATCCCCGAGATCCTGGGCGGGGCCCTGCCCGCCGACTGGGCCGGCCGCATCCTGCCCTACCTGCCCAGCAACGCGGGCCAGGCGATCATGAACGTGACGCCCACGTCCGACAGCATGGCCCCGTGGCCGGGCCTGGCCCTGTTCGCCGCCTACACCGCGGCGGCCGTGGCGGTCGCGGCGCTGCTGCTCAAGCGGCGCGACGCGTAACCTTTAGCCTCGGACCCACGATGACAGGCCAGCCACGCACCACCCCGCTCCCGGTACCCACCCGGGCGCGGGGCGTCCGCGCGACCGGAACCACCCTGATGGCCATGATCCGCCGCCATCCGCGGCTCACCGACGCCGCCCTGGCCGCCGTGCTGCTCGTGGTGTCGCTCCCGCCGGTCAGCACCGTGACCGGACACGACCGGGCCCTTTCGGTGACCCTGATCGTGGCCGTGCTGCTCCCGCTGGTGTGGCGGCGCCGGGCCCCGTTCCTGATCTTCGCGATCATGGCCGGGCTCGCCGTGGTGCAGTTCTTCACCGCCCGGCAGCCGGCCGCCGACCTGGCCCTGCTCGTCGCGCTCTACACCGTCGCCGCCTGCGAGCCGGGCCGTCGCGTGCTGCTCGCCGCCGCGCTCGCAGAGGCCGGGGCGGTGCTGGTCGCCACGCACGCCAGGGACCCGCTGCCGGTGTGGGCCCTGCTGTCCGGCCTGGTCGTGGCCGCCGCGTTGCTCGGCTACTACGCCCGGACCCGGCGCGCCTACCTGGCCGCCCTGCACGACCGGGCCGAACGCCTGGAGCGCGAGCGCGACCAGCAGGCCCAGCTCGCCGCGGCCGCCGAACGCGTCCGGATCGCCCGCGAGGTCCACGACATCGTCGCGCACAATATCGCTGTGATGATCGCGCTCGCCGACGGCGCCGGCTACACCGCCGAGGCCAACCCGGCCCAGGCCGCCTCGATCATGGGCCAGGTGTCAGCCACCGGGCGTTCGGCCCTCACCGAGATGCGCCGGCTGCTCGGCGTGCTGCGCGAGCCGGCCGCGCCCGGGCACGCCCCGCAGCCCAGCCTGGACGACGTGGACGAACTGATCGCCGGCGTCCGGGCGGCCGGACTGCCGACCCGGCTGACCGTGACCGGCGAGCCGTTCCCGCTGCCGCCCAGCGCCCAGCTCGCCCTGTACCGGACCGTCCAGGAGGCGCTGACCAACACGCTCAAGCACGCGCCGGGCGCCAAGGCCGAGGTCCGCCTGGCCTACCGGCCCGGCGAGGTGGAGCTCGAGATCACCGATGACGGCCGCCCCGCCGCCGTACCGCAACCGCAACCGCGGCTCGCCGCGACGCGCGACGGCGGCGGGCACGGCATCGCGGGCATGCGGGAGCGCGCCGCGGTCTTCGGCGGCCAGGTGTCGGCCGGGCCGCGGGCCGGCGGCGGCTGGCAGGTCCGCACCGTGCTGCCCGTTACGGAGGACGCGTGAGCATCTCGATCCTGCTCGCCGACGACCAGCCCATGCTACGGCTGGGTTTCCGCCTGGTCCTGGACGCCCAGGAGGACATGGAAGTGGTCGGCGAGGCTGGCGACGGAGCCGCCGCCCTGCGCATGGTCCAGGCCACGCATCCGGACGTGGTCCTGATGGACGTGCGCATGCCCGGGATGGACGGCATCGAGGCCACCCGGCGCATCACCGCCGAGGCGGGCGCCACCCGGGTGCTCATCCTCACCACGTTCGACCTCGACGAGTACGCCTACGCCGGCCTGCGGGCCGGCGCGAGCGGCTTCCTGCTCAAGGATGTCCCGCCGAACGACCTGCTGTCCGCGATCCGCGCGGTGGCCAGCGGCGACGCCGTGGTCGCGCCCGCCGTCACCCGGCGGTTGCTGGACGCGTTCCTGCCGCACCTGCCCGACCTGGGCAGCGCCGACCCGAATACTGCCGAGCCCGCGCTGCCGCCCGAGGTCGGCGAGCTGACCGTCCGGGAACGCGAGATCCTCACAGAGGTCGCCGCGGGCCTGTCCAACGCCGAGATCGCCGAGCGCCTCTACCTGGCCGAAGCCACCGTGAAGACCCACGTCGGCCGGATGCTGAACAAGCTCGGCCTGCGCGACCGCGTCCAGGCCGTCGTCTACGCCTACGAGCACGGCCTGGTCCGCCCCCAGTCCCGTCCCTGAACTACATCGTTGCCACAACGACGCACACCGGACTACATCGCTGCCACAACGACGTAGTTGCGGCCCGCCCCTGAGCCTCCGATCCCGGCCCGGCCGTGACCGTTTAATCGCTTTGACTGGTCTCGTTGTGACTGGTAAAATGACTTTACTGGTCACGAGACTGACCACGAGAGATCGGAGGTGCGGGTCATGGTGGTTCTCCTCGGGCTCGCGGCCGCCGTGCTCTACGGTGGCGGCGACTTCCTCGGCGGCATGGCGACCCGCCGGGTGCACGTGCTGACCGTGCTCACCATGGTGGAGACCGCCGCGGTGATCGTCGCGGTCGCCGTCGCGGTGCTGTCCGGCGGCCCGGCCAGCCTGCCCGGGCTGGCCTGGGGCTTCAGCGCCGGCGCGGTCGGCGGGCTGGGACTGATCGTCTTCTACGCGGGCCTGGCCGCCGGGCCGATGAGCGTGGTCGCGCCGGTGTCCGGGCTGGTGGCCACGGTGCTGCCGGTCGCGGTGGCGCTGGCCGGGGGCGAGCACCCCGGGGCCGGCGTCTACGCGGGCGCGCTGCTCTGCCTGGTCGCGATCGTCCTGGCCAGCGCCGCCCCCGGCACCGACCGCAAGACGAGCGGCACGGTAGCAAGGGCCATCGGCTACGGCACCGCGTCGGGTATCGCGTTCGGCCTGTTCTTCCTGCTCATCCGCAACGCCGGGGAGTCCGGCGAGGTCTGGCCGGTGGCCGCCGGGCGGATCGGCGAACTGGCCGTCGTGCTGGCCGCCGCGGCCGTACTGCGCCCCGGCCTCCGTAACGGTCTCCGCGGCGGCATAACGGGCGGCGTTCCGCTGGCCGCGGTCAGCGCGGGCGTGATCGACGTCATCGCCAACCTCTGCTACGTCGCTGCCACCCGGACCGGGTCGTTCGGCCTGGCCGTGGTGCTGGCCTCGCTGTACCCCGGTGTCACCGTGCTGCTGGCCCGGGTGGTGCTCGGCGAGCGGCTGCGCTGGATCCAGCGGGTCGGCCTCGGCCTGGCCGCGTTCGGCGTCATCCTCGTCACCATCTGACCGGACGGCCGGGAAGGCCCCGGCCGGGAAGGCCCCGGCCGGGAAGGCCCCGGACGGCCGGGAAGGCCGGACGGCCGAGACGGCCCCGGGACGGCCCCGGGACGACCGGGATAACCGGGGATAGCCGAGATGGCCGGGATAAGCGGGATAACCTGGCCTGGTGAAGGCGGGCGGAGCCCTGGTCCTGACCGAGGACCCCGGCGAGGCGGCGACCCGCGCCGTGGCGCAGGCCACGAAGGCGCTCGGGGACGCTGCCCCGTCGCTGGCCGTCCTGTTCGCCTCGGCCCGCTTCCTCGGCACGGCCGAGGCCCTGGTGGCCGCGATAGCCGAACAAACCGGCCCGCTCCCGCTCATCGGCTGCGTGGGGGAGTCGGTGGCGGGCGGAGCCCGCGAGATCGAGTCCGAGCCCGCCGTGTCGCTGTGGCTAGGCGCGGGCCTGGGCCCGGTCGAGACCTTCGCCATGGAGTACGTCCGCACCCCGAGCGGCGGCGCCTACGGCGGCTACCTCTTCCCCAGCGAGCCCCACGGCGAGCCCTACGGCGAGCCCCACGGCGCGCACCTGCTGATCGCAGACCCGTACACGTTCCCGGCCGACGGCCTGCTGGCCCACCTGAACGACAAGGCACCCGGCGCGGTGGTCATGGGCGGCATGGCCAGCGCCTCGCTCGCACCCCGGCAGAGCCGGCTGTTCCTCGACAACCGGGTGCTCACCTCCGGCGCGGTCGGCGTCCACCTGCCGGAGGCCGAGATCCATCCGCTGGTCGCCCAGGGCTGCCGTCCGGTCGGCGACGCCTACATCATCACCCGCGCCGAGGGCAACGTGATCCACGAGCTCGGCGGGCGCCCGCCCCTGGTCCGGCTGCGCGAGATGGCCGCGGCCATGCCCAGCCGGGACACCGAACTGCTGGCCCGCGGCCTGCAGCTGGGCGTGGTCATCGACGAGCACCGGGACCAGCCTGGCCAGGGCGACTTCCTGATCCGCGGGGTGGTCGGCGCCGACCCCGGGTCGGGGGCGATCGCGGTAGGCGACCGGATCCAGGTCGGCCAGACCGTCCAGTTCCACGTCCGGGACGCCGAGTCGGCCGACGAGGACCTGCGCCGCGCCCTGGAACGCGAGTCCGAAGCCCTGGGCGGCCGCCGTCCCGCCGGGGCGCTCCTGTTCACCTGCAACGGCCGCGGCTCGCGGCTGTTCGCCCAGCCCGACCACGACGCCGGGCTCATCGCCGCCACGCTCGGCGACATCCCGGTGGCCGGCTTCTTCTGCGCCGGCGAACTAGGCCCGGTCGGCGGGCAGAACTTCCTGCACACCTTCACCGCCTCGATCGCCCTGTTCCCCGGCCCCAGCTAAGAACCCGATCGTCTCGCTGGCCAGCCCCAGCGTGTCCTCGCACATGAAGCCCGCCCCGGACGATAGCTCGGCCAGCGCCCGCTGCACCGACTCCAGCGTCCACATCCCGTCGGGCGAGCCGTGCTCGGCAGCGGTGAACACGGAGCGGATCCGCGGCGGCTCCAGCACCGCCGCCACCCCGCCGTGCACGACGAACACCTCGCCGTTGATGCCCTCCCCGGCCGGGCTGGCCAGGTGCACCACCAGCGGCGCCACGTGCTCCGGGGCCAGCGGGTCCACGGCGCCGTCCGCGGGCGGCGGCCCCATCAGCCCGGCCGTCATCGCGGTCCGGGCCCGCGGGCAGATCGCGTTGGCCCGCACCCCGTACCGCGCGCAGCTGCGCGCCGTGGCCACGGTGAGCGCCGCGATCCCCGCCTTGGCCGCCGCGTAGTTGGGCTGCCCCGCCGAGCCCAGCAGGAACGCCTCGGACGAGGTGTTCACGATCCGCCCGTACACCGGCCCGCCGGACTGCTTGCTCAGCTCGCGCCAGTACGCGGTCGCGAAGCGCGTGGTCACGAAGTGCCCGCGCAGGTGCACCCGGAGGACCGTGTCCCACTCGTCACCAGACATCGAGAAGATCATCCGGTCCCGCAGCACCCCGGCGTTGTTGACCAGGATGTCCAGCCGCCCGTACGCCTCCAGCGCCGCCGCGACCAGCCGCTCGCCCGTCGACCACTCCCCGATATCCCCGGGGACCACCACCGCCTCGGAAACCGCGGGCGAAAAACCCTGCACGTCGTTCAGCACCAGCGACGCCCCGGCCCGGGCCAGCGCCAGCGCCTCGGCCCGGCCGAGCCCGTTGGCCGCCCCGGTCACAACGGCCACCCGGCCGGAAAGCACGCCGGAAAGCACTCCCGAAGGCGTCCCGGACACGGTCAGTACCCCGGCCCGGACAGCAGCCCGCCGTCGGCCACGAACTCGCTGCCCGTCGAGTAGGACGACTCGTCGCTGGCCAGGTACGCCACCAGCCGGGAGATCTCGACCGGCTCGGCGAACCGGGCCAGCGGCATGGCCCGCAGGAACGCCTCACCCTGCCCGGCGTCGCGCGAACCCATGGAGTCGACGATCATCCGCGTCACCACGCCGCCCGGATGCACCGAGTTGACCCGGATCCCGAACCTCGCCAGTTCCCGCGCCGCGACCTTGGTCATGCCGCGGATGGCGAACTTGCTCGCGCTGTACGCGGACAGGCCCTCGGCCCCGGTGAACCCCTCGATCGAGGAGATGTTGACGATCGACCCGCCGCCCGCCTTGGTCATCGGGTCGATCACCGCCTTCATGCCCAGCCAGCAGCCCACCGCGTTCACCTCGAGTACCCGGCGGAAGTCGGCCAGCGCCATGTCCGCGATGGTCGCGAACTGGAGGATCCCGGCGTTGTTGACCAGCACGTCCAGACGACCGAACGCCGACACCGCCAGCTCGGCCGCCGCCGCCCAGTCCTCCTCGCTGGTCACGTCGTGGTGCAGGTACCGGCAGGACTCCGGCCCGAGCCCGGCCGCCACCGCGGAACCCCGATCGTCCAGCACGTCGCCGAACACCACCTGCGCGCCCTCGGCCACGAAGTGCCGCACGTGGGACTTGCCCATGCCCCGGGCCCCGCCGGTGATCAGCGCGACCTTCCCGTCCAGCCGTCCCATGGCCCGAGCCTACCGCCGCCTCCTCCGCAAAACTAGAACGTGTTATTGTTTTGCCGCGAGACGCGGCAGGACGCGGCAGGACGCAGCGGGCCGGACGGAACGAGGGCGCGATGGATAACAGCGCGGACTACATCGTGGCCGGCGCGGGCAGCGCCGGCTGCATCCTGGCCCGGCGCCTGGCCGAGGGCGGCGCGAGCGTCATCCTCGTCGAGGCGGGCGGCCCGGACCGCACCCGGCTGGTCCGCCAGCCCGGCATGATCGCCATCTTCCACAACGTCCCCGCGCTCAAGAAGCGCCTGGACTGGGGGTACTACACCGCCCCCCAGGAAAACGCGCTGAACAGAAGGATCCCGCAGCCCCGCGGCCGGGTGCTGGGCGGCTCCGGGTCGATCAACGGCATGGTGTTCGTCCGCGGGAACCGGCAGAACTACGACGACTGGGCCTGCCCCGGCTGGACCTACGCCGACGTGCTGCCCAGCTTCAAGCGCTTCGAGGACTGGGAGGACGGCGCCACCGCCACCCGCGGAGCGGGCGGCCCAGTGAAGGTGACCAGGCAAAAGGACCTGACCCCCGCCTCCCAGGCCTTCATCGAGGCCCTGGCCGCGACCGCGGGCGTCAAGCAGACCGACGACTACAACGGCGAGACCCAGGAGGGCGTGGGCGTCTGCCAGCAGAACGCCAGCGGCGGCCTGCGCTACAGCTCCTCGATCGGCTACCTCGACCACCACGACCGGCCGAACCTCACCATCCTCACCGGCACCCGCATCACCCGGATCGTCATCGACAAGGCCCGCGCCACCGGCGTCGAGGTCGTCACGAAAGACGGACCCCAAAGGATCCACGCCACCCGCGAGGTCATCGTCGCCGCCGGCGTCTACGGCTCCCCGCAGCTCCTCATGCTCTCCGGCGTCGGCCCCGCCGCGCACCTGCGCACAATCGGCATCCCCGTCCAAGCCGACCTGCCGGTCGGCGACAACCTGCACGACCACCTGTTCGTGCCCATGACCTACTGCATGCGAACGGCCCGCAACCGCGGCACCACCCCGTACTTCGTCGGCGGCATCGTCAAGGAGGCCGTCAGGCACGACAGCTGGATGGGCCGCACCGTGTTCGAGGTCATCGGCTTCGTCCGCACCCCGAACGCAACGAATGTCCCCGACCTGCAGATCCACGTGCTCCCGTGGTCCTACCCGTTCCCCAACCAGGACTCGCCCGAGCGGCACAAGGTCGACAAGCGCAGCGCGCTGACCATCATGCCCACGCTCATCTACCCCAAGAGCCGCGGCACCGTGCGCCTGGCCAGCGCCGACCCGCAGACGCCGCCCGTCATCGACCCCGCCTACCTCGCCGAACCCGACGACACCCGCCTCCTGCTGGACGGCATGGAACTCGTCCGCGCCACCATCGCCAGCCCGCTCATCGCCGGCCAGGTCAGCCTGGAACTGAGCCCCGGCGCCGCGTACCCGGACCGGGCGGCCCTGGCCCGGGAACTGCCCAACCGCGCCACGTCCGTCTACCACGCGGTCGGCACCTGCCGGATGGGCACCGACGACCGGGCCGTGGTGGCTCCCGATCTCAAGGTCCGCGGCATCGACGGCCTCCGGGTGGCCGACGCGTCGATCATGCCGGCCATCCCCGGCGGCAACACGAACGCCCCGGCCATGATGATCGGCGAGCACGCGGCGTGCATCATGGAGGGGCGCACCACGACCGCGGGATCGTAACCTGGTATGGTCAACCCCCGCGTCACCGAGGGCGTCTAACCGGGCGAGGAAGGGAGCCGGACATGGTGTTCCTCGTGGCCCTCATCGGCTGGGCGCTGATCGTCACGGCCGGGTACCACGTCGGCAAGTACAAGGGCCGCGAGGGCCTGGGCCTGACCCTCACCGTCCTGCTCGGCCTGATCGGCCTGCTCATCCTGGCCTGCGTGCCCAAGACCGACGCCGTCAAGGCTGCCGAGGCCCAGCAGCAGCTCCCGTACCCGCCGCCCTACCCCTACCCGCCGCCCCCCTACCCCCCGCAAGCCCAGTACCCCCAGCAACCCCAGTACGCGCCGTACCCTTATCC
>Ga0070735_10002082_pt1 | contig 18443 bp, 17 predicted proteins | sample Coa_R1_FD_66443 | JGI IMG/M metagenome (GOLD analysis project Ga0070735, IMG submission 66443) | Surface soil microbial communities from Centralia Pennsylvania, which are recovering from an underground coalmine fire - Coalmine... | ecosystem: Environmental > Terrestrial > Soil > Unclassified ... | reverse complement strand
GGTGGCGGGCGGTATGACGGGCTATCGGAGGCGCTCGGCGGACCGGCGGCTCCGGGAATTGGATTTGCGATTGGCGAAGACCGGCTCGTGATGTCGTTGAAGGAAACGGCGGAAGGGGTGCTGCGCAAGCCCGACGCGTATGTGGCTCCAATGGCTGGAATGAATGCCGCGGCTGCGCGACTAGCGCGCGAGTTGCGGCGGCATGATCTGGTCGTTGAGTTGGGCGATGACACCTTCCGGCTGAAGAAGTCGTTTGAAGCGGCGACGAAGGTCGGGGCGAAGTACATCCTGATCGTGGGCGAGAACGAAGTGACGGCGGATGTGTTTTCGCTGAAGAATCTGGCTACCGGCGAGCAGGTTTCGGTTCCGCGTAGAGAGTTGGCCGCGAGGATTCGTGCGTAAGTCACGGTCGTAACAGAAGAGCCATAATTCCCACTCCCCGCAAAAGACGCGAGAAATGGGGCGAAATTGAGTCAAGAGGTTGAGTCGAATCGAAGATGGTTCGGGAGGCTGGCATGAAACATGGATTCGTTGTCCTAATTATCCTTCTCTCTTGTAGTGCACTTAGTGTTGCCGGAGCTGGACAGGCCAATGCACCGGCCAAGCCTCTGACTCCGCTGGAGCAGACATTGATGGCGTCAGAGAAGAACTTCATCGAGGCCGCGAAGAAGGGCGATATGGCGTTCTTCAAGCGTACGCTCACGGACGATTTCTCTTTTGTCTCATTCGACGGCCAATTGTACGAGCGGCAGGACATGCTCGATCAGCTCTCCGGCGGCGGCACCGATGTCCTGGCGTACGACATGAAAGTAGTGCCGGCCGGAGATGGCGTCGCTATTGTGACTTACGATGTGGTGCTGCGCGTTCCGGCGGCGGAGGATCAGGGGCCTCCTCCGAGGTATCAGCACTTCAGCACCGTCTGGGTGAAGCTGGGGGACGTCTGGAAGATGAAGTTCCAGCAGATGACGGCCTCACATTGGGGAGACTGGTAGAGAGGATATTTGTTATTTGCTTAGAGCATTTCCCGATCATCGAGCGATCGCCGTTGCGTGACAATTGTCATAGCGGGCGGCTGACGAATCGCACTGGGCAGGGGAGTTCCGCCGCGCTAGTATCTTCGCGATGGAATCCTAGCCGAAGGAGTACACACGTGAAGCGAAATACAATTTTGACAGCGGTTCTGTTGTTGGTTGCAGTATCTGCCTGGGCCCAGATGGGAGAAAAGCCGGGAGCCGAGGTAAAGAAGCTGGACTACTTTGCCGGAACTTGGACGACCGAGGGGACTGTCGCACCTGGTCCGTGGGGAGCGGGAGGAAAATTCAGCGGGACCGACACATCCGAATGGATGAACGGCAACTTCTTCCTGGTCGGGCATGGAGACTTCAAGATGCCGCCAGAGCTCGGTGGCGATGGCACGGAGACGTCGATCCTCGGCTACGACACGGACAAGAACGTGTATACGCGCGACGGGTTCAACAACGGAGGCCGGCACGATGTTTCGAAGGGTACGGTGAATGGCGACACTTGGACCTGGACGAGCACTGCTGTCTACGGCGGACAGGAGATCAATCAGAAAATGACGATCAAGACTTTGACGCCGACGAGCTACACCATGAAGTTCGAGATATCGATGGATGGAACGAACTGGACCACGTTCATGGACGGGAAGGCAATGAAGAAATAGTTCTGGTTTTGGGATTCGAGGCTCCAGTTGCGGCTGGAGCCTTTTTGTGTTCGGCAGGTCGCGTACGAATGCGTTGCCCAAAAGAACGCGTCGGGCCGGACCCCCTCCGCCACAGCCGCCGGGAGGGGGAGTTACCAAGTTCGGCCCCGCGGGTTGCTGGTGTACGATTGGGGCGGGCGGTGTTTATGAGAGTAGTTCATGTCATGGTAGCGATTACGCTGGCGGCAGGGCTCGCTGGGCCGCCGGGGCGGGTGCTCGCGCAGAATGCCAAGCCGGCGAACCCGGCTGCGGCGGAGACCGCTCCGTCGTATTCAGGGATGTACTCGTTCCTGAAGGAAGGCGAACTTGTGCAGGTTACGGTCGAGGATCAGGGACACGTTGCCGGCTTCATTTCGCGATTTGGAGATGGCGAAAGCGACAAGGGAGAGTTCCTGAATCAGTTCTTCAAAACCGGAAAACTCGACGGAAACAAGTTGAGCTTCACCACCGATATTCTGCACGGCGTGTCATTCGACTTCAAAGGGACGGTCGAGCGGGGCGAAGGAAAGAATCCTGGAGATGAGGCTTATTACGTCTTGAAAGGAACGCTTACCCAGAACATAAGCGATGTGAACAAGAAAGTGACATCGCACCCGCAGGAAGTGGCGTTCAAGATGTTTCCGCAGGATGCATCGCCAGCCAGCGCAGAGCGGAAGTAGATACGGGTAGTTCTTGACTGAGAACCGAGAACTGGTTTTCCTACTGTCCCGCGCGAACGGCGGAGAGGTTTAATCGGTTGGGAGCTTTCTTGCGGACGCCTTCCTGGCTGTACACCAAGTCCGGCCCGCCATCGGCGTTGGATGCTTCGGCCAATGTTTCTGCGAGCGCGCGGTATGAACGGCTGATTTCGGGGCCCTCCTGCAAAACTACTGGCGTTCCGTGGTCGATCGATGGTGAGACTGATTGAAATGCGTTCGGAACTTTCCACAGTACCTTGCAGTTGGTCACCTGCTCAATATCCTGGTCGGTGAAGCCCGGAATCTTCTTGTAGCGATTCAGAACAATGCGTAGCCGGTCTCGGCCCGTGCCTTCTTCGAGGAAGGCGTGTATGCGGCCAGCGCTCCAGAGCGTAACCACATCGGTCTGCGCGACCAATAGCACGGCGTTGGAGAGATCGGAAAGCAGGCGCGTCGTGGGATCCAGACGGCTGGAGGCGTCGACGACGACAAAGCGGTAGTGATTGACGAGCAGATCAAACAGGCGGGCCAGTTCGGCGGGCGTCGGTTCAGTCGGATAAGGCTGCTGCGGGCCTGCCAGAAGATGCAAGCCTTCTTTGGTCGGGGTCATCAGGCCGTCGAGCAAAGAAACGTCCATGCGGTGAAGGTTCTGCAGCGCGTCCAGCACTCCGAACTGCGGTCGCAGGTTAAGGTGCAGAGCCGTGTGTCCGATGGGAGCGAAATCGACCAGAACCACGTCGCCGTGAGATTGCTGCAGTGCCAGCGCGGTATTGACGGCAGCGGTGGTGCAACCCGCGCCTCCCTTGGCGCTCAGGAACGTGAAAACCTTGCCTTTGCCACCTCCGCTGGAGGTACGAGTCTGGGCAGAACTGAACCGTGTGAGCGCTTCGAGAAGGGCTTCAGAACCGGCGGAGTGATCGAGGTATTCGCCGGCGCCCGCGCGCATGCTGGCGACGATGGAGGCCGGGTGCGTCATGTCGCCATTGGCGAAGATCGCGATCTGCGAAGTCGTGGCGCGAATCAGTTCAATGGTCCGGATGGCGCGCTTGGAATCCTCTGCAGGAATATCAACCACCACGACTTCTGCCCGCGAATCCTGAAGTTGGCGGAGGATAGTGTCGGTAGGGCTAACCGGAAAACCGACATGGCTGAACACCGCGCGTCCAAGGCGCGTCTCTTCTAAACGATTTTGCAGCGCGGATAAGTGTTCCCGGTCCTCGGTCAGGAGGGCGACGGCAATCCCATGCATAGCGCGGTTCTCGCTGATTTCTCTCGGTGTCTGCATGTTAGAAAGAGAACGTACTCTCCGCCAAGTGACCTAAGTAATGGACTGCAACCGTGCGAAGCCGCGAAGCGCGCGAAAGTTTTGTGACCGCAACGACTCAATGGACGGCTGGGGGGAATGCACGGTGCAGAAGAACTCCGAGGCAGTTCGCCTCTAATGCGAACCATTGTAAGCCAAGTCGGGCAAAGATGGAAAGGAGCTTTCCCGTCCGATCAACTCAGGAACGCGCCGAAGGCGAATGAGCCAGAGTCGAATCTTCGTCGTGAGGAAGGTCACGCTGCGACTCGAGCGCCGAAACGCGCGCAAAGCGGGAAGCGTCGGCTGATTCGGAAAGATATTCGTAGCCTTCCAAACGAACCGCAACTCCGATTTTGGTTTCAGCGCGAGTCGGACCCGATGAGTCCTGTAGAGAAGCGGCCGGCCTAACGACGCGGAGAACGCGGCCGCGGCAGCGCACGCGCATGCTCTCGCCTAAAGTGATTTCCGAGGGCATCCGCAGTGTGATCTCGATTTCGGCGCTTTCGCAAAGTGGCGCGTCAGTAAAGAAGAAGACTCCGCGCGAGCTGAGATCTTGCGTGAATCCGGCGCTCTCCACCGAGGAGCCCCGCTGGCGCAGGGAAAGTGGAAGAAGGTACAGAAACCTTTGCCCAGCACGGCGCTCAACTCGAACTGGAAGAGTGGTCATAGGGTCACTTCCTTTGCCGAATCGCCGGGGGGAAAAGCGTAGCGGCTACTGTAGCGCACGGCGAGCTGGAAAAGAAGTTCCAAGTTAGTTACAGCGGCAAAAATAATCCCAAATTGGTCATACAGTGGCACTTGGACCCTCGGCGCAGTCCGCGAAGGTCAGGTCGGGTGCCACCCCGGCTGTGGAAAAGTGGGCGGAGATCTGCTTGGGGTGTCGGTCGGCAAACGTGGTCGGTCGCATTTTCCTGAACGATATACTGATGAACAATCCGGTACGGCATCATCAAACACACGAACGTGGCTGAGTCGACCAATCCCAATCCAGAAGGTGCATCGGCAGACGACGCCCAGGGAACTGTGGCGGGCACAGCGCGCTGGCAGGCCGCTGGACGTGCGTTGCGGCATCGCAATTTTCAGCTTTTCTTCAGCGGACAATTAATTTCACTGATCGGCACGTGGATGCAGACGGTGGCGCAGTCGTGGCTCGTCTACAAGCTGACGGGATCGGGCTTGCAGTTGGGCGCCGTCGGATTCGCCAGCCAGATTCCGGTGTTCTTGTTTGCACCGCTCGGCGGGATCCTCGCCGATCGCAGCAACCGCAAGCACGTCGTTATCGGTACGCAGGTCGCATCGATGTTTCTGGCGTTCGTTCTTGCGGCGCTCACGTTGGCGCACATCGTGACGGTCAGGGAGGTCTACGTCCTGGCGGCGCTGCTGGGCGTAGTCAACGCCTTTGACATCCCGGGGCGCCAGTCGTTTCTTGTGGACATGGTGGGCAAGGAAGATCTGATGAATGCCATCGCGTTGAATTCTTCCATGTTCAACGGCGCGCGCGTGATTGGCCCCGCAGTGGCAGGCGTTCTGGTCGCGAGACTCGGCGAAGGTTGGTGCTTCTTTGTAAACGGAGTGAGTTACATCGCCGTGATTGCCGGATTGTTGCTGATGAATGTTCACGCCCCGGCGCGCGTGTCTGCGAAGACTTCGCCCTGGGAGCACATGCGCGAGGGGTTTGAGTTCGTCAATCGCACAGCGCCGATCCGAGCGTTGATGATTCTTTTAGGACTGGTCAGCATGACCGGCATGCCGTACGTAGTGCTTATGCCGATTTTTGCGGACCGCATTCTTCATGGCGGAGGACAGGAATTCGCTTCGCTGATCGGATCGCATGATCTGGGCGCGGTGCGCCTGGGCATTCTGATGGGCGCGGCCGGGGTGGGCGCATTGCTGGGAGCATTGACTCTCGCGGTGCGATCGGGTGTGAAGGGACTGGGGCGCTGGGTTGCGGTCTGCTGCGCAGGATTCGGCGTGAGCCTGATGCTGTTTGCATTTTCGAAATCCTTCTGGCTGTCGGTACTTCTATTGCTGCCGGTGGGATATTTCATCATGCTGCAGATGGCGTCGTCGAACACCCTCATTCAGGTGATGGTTCCGGATGTGCTGCGCGGGCGAACCATGGCGGTGTATTCGATGATGTTCATGGGGATGGCACCGCTTGGAGCCTTATTGGGCGGCGCACTATCGGACCGCTTGGGCGCGCCGCTGGCCGTGGCAATTGGCGGGTTTGCTTCTGTTATGGGAGCGTGGTGGTTCAGCGTTCAGTTGCCGAAGATTCGTGTGGAAGCGCGGCGGTTGATCATCGCGCAATCGATGGCCGGCGGTGCACCATCTGAACAGATGACAACGCCGGTTTCGGATGAGTAGGAGAGAAATCCGTCAGCCGCCACTCACGGCCGGCACGATCGAAATCTCCGACCCTTCGGGGACAGGACTTGCAAGCCCGCCGGTGTATCGAACATTTTCGTCGCCGATGAAAATGTTGATGTGTTCGCGCACCTGACCTTGTTCGGTTGCCACGCGATCCCGAACTCCAGGATGGAGCGTCCAGAGAGCTTCCAGCGCATCAGCCAAAGTTGCAGGAGAATGCGCGATTGCAACGATACTGAGTCCCGCTGTAAATTCGCGCAGCGCGCCCGGAATGTGAAAAGTGACCGGCATGGATCACCTCTTTGTCCGGCGCGTTTTGGTTCTCGAGGCAGATTTCGCTGACTTCGTTCGTTCCCGAGACGAGGCCGCAGCCTTCGGCGATGTCGGCGTGATCATGACGGTGGCATCCTCGACGAGCGCGCTTCTGACGCAGACCACAGAAGGCAATCCATCGACCACCTTCTGCCATGTTCGTCCTTCGTCGCAGGAGCCAAAAACCTGGCCGCTTCGCGTGCCGAAAAAAATTCCGACTGGCTCGAGCGAGTCTGTGCTGATGGCGTCGCGCAGTACGGTTTCGTAAGCGCCCTTTTGCGGCAGTCCGCGTTGTAGAGGTTCCCACGAGGCTCCGCTGTTGCGGGTTCGATAGACTCGCAGGCGGCCATCGCAGGAACAACGAAACTCATCGGACTCAACCGGAACAATGTAAACCGAGTCGGGATTTTTCGGGTGCACGATCATGGCGAATCCAAAATCTGACGGAACCCCATTGGCAACATCCGTCCAAGTTTCCGCGCAGTTATCCGAGCGGTACAGTCCCCAGTGATTCTGGAGAAAAAGGCGCTCGGGCCGGGCGGGATGCATCGCAATCTTATGTACGCATTGCCCGAACTCGGGATATTTGTCAGGCCGGAACACGGCGCGGATGCCCCGGTTCTGCGCGGTCCAAGTTTGTCCTCCATCGACAGTGCGATATACGCCTCCAGCCGAGATAGCGACGTACATGCGCTGCTTGTCGGCCGGGTCGAGCACGACGGTGTGCAAGGCCAACCCGCCATTGCCGGGCACCCAGCGGGGCCGATGCGGATGATCAAACAGACCGCGCATCAGGGACCACGTTTGACCGCCGTCGCGAGTCTCGAAGAGCGCAGCAGGTTCTACGCCGCAGTAGAGGACGTCAGGTTCGTCGGGCCGACCCAGTGCGATCTGCCAGATATTCTTCAGCGAGACGCCAGTGTCAGACGGGAATCGAATCGGAGCTTGCTGCGGATTGGTCCAGCTCTTGCCGAAATCCTCGCTGGAACGCAGCATCGTGCCCCAGTAGCTTGCCGTCGATGCCCAAATCCTGTGCTGGCCGGCACGACCGTCGTAGGCCATCGAGTACACGCTATATCCGTGGAAGTAGGGACCGCCGACCTCCCACCGGCTGCGCCGTCCGTTGGACCGAAGGATGAACGCTCCCTTAGTCGTTCCCACCAGCAGAAGCGAGTCTCCCTTGCGGACCTGCGGATGCCGAACGCTGTGGAAAGTCGTAGTCCGGAACGAATTTTGATCTGACGTAGCCTCCGCAGACACGATCGCGCCAGACTGCAGGGCTTCCAGAGCGGCTTGAATCTCGCCGGCGCGCTGATACCGCTGTGCCGGTTCTTTCGTGAGGCAGCGCTGAATCACAGCCCAAAGCCCCGGGGGGACGGGCGGTCCCAGCGAATTCGGGATTTCGCGCATGATTGCGGAACTGATCTCGAACCCGGTGCGTCCCTCAAAGGGCAAACGTCCGGAAGCCGCTTCGTAGAGCACGACGCCAAGCGCCCACAGGTCGCTGCGACTATCGGCGGCGTCACCGCGCAGGATTTCGGGCGCCATATACGGCAAGGTGCCGCTCACGCTCGAGGCCTCCTGCACGGTGGCGAACGAGCGAGTGGTGCCTTCGAAAATGCCGCTACCAACCTTCCTGGCTAAACCGAAGTCCAGAACTTTGACGAGACCGTCGGAGGTGACAACGATATTGGCCGTCTTGAGGTCGCGATGGACAATGCCGCGATCGTGCGCTCGGGCAAGAGCGCTGGCGATTTGCACCCCGTATCGCAGGACTGACTCTGGAGGGAGTCCACCATCTGCGCTCATTACGTGGAGAGACTTACCGTCGACCAGTTCCATCACGATGTAAAGGTCGCCGTCCGTCTCGCCGACTTCGTGGATGGTACAAATGTTGGGGTGTGCGAGGGAAGAAGAGGCTCTTGCCTCGTGAAGCAGTTCCTGGCTCGCCGACGAATCCAAGCGGGTATTCTTGTTGACGACCTTAACCGCCACTTCGCGGTGCAGAACTTCGTCGTGCGCGCGGTAGACAATGCCCATTCCTCCTTCCCCGATCTTCGCGACGATGCGGCAATGTCCTAGAACCTGGCCAATCACAAGCGCGCTCCTTTTCGTCATGCTAGGGTGCGAGTGGGAGTTGCGTCAACGAACAGAGCGCGAGCCAGACGTATTCAAGATGTTGTTCCAAGCCGAAGGATTTCAGCGATAGGCGGCAGGGGGCAATCCGGTAATGCGGATTCCGGCGTGGCCTTTGTGGCGGATATTCAGGCCTACGAGCAGGGCGGTGATCTGCTCGACGATCCGGGAGTTCTCGAGTTTGCCGCCGTCGATGGGCCGCACGCCCGGAATCTTCGCGGCGAGTTCGCGAGTGAGTTGCGAGGCGTCGGGATCATCGCTGCAAACGATTACGTCGCAGTCAAGTGGAGCTTCGCCGTTCAGCAAGTCGGCCGAGAGGTTGTGGAACGCGGACACCACGCTGACTTCCTTGGGAACAAGTTCGGCGGTCTGCTGCGCGGCGGAGCCTTGCCAGACGCCGAGAGTGCGTGAGGCGCGCCCGCCAATGCTGGCGGCCAGAGGGACTGTGGCGTCGATGAGGATGCTGCCTTCTGTGATTGAGGGCTTGAGCTGTTTGAGAAGCGTAGCCTGACCTTCGAATGGGACGGTGAGCATCAGAATGTCGGCTGCGGTGCAGGCCTCGTTGTTCTCCATGCCCGAGACGTTCGATTCGGCGCCGGCCTTTTGTTGAATGGTAGCAGCGGACTGTCGAGCGCGCTCGGTGTCGCGCGAGCCGATGATGATCGTTTCTCCGGCGCGTGCCCAACGGAGGGCGAGTCCCATGCCAGCAGGGCCGGTGCCGCCGATGATGGCGATCGGGCGACGGATTGGTTTCGTGTCCGCCGGGGACGAACTCATGCGAACTCGGCCTCAAGCGCTTGTTCGGAAGTGAATTCGTTTTCGTTCATGGGAAGTTTGATATGGATGCGCGAATACGTTGTGTTGCGCTCGGCCGGAATGCGTCCAGCTTCGAGAATGAGGGACTGAAAATCTTCCGGGCTGGTGTACTGGCCGGCGGTGGCTCCGGCTTCGCGCGAAATATTTTCTTCCATCAAAGTGCCGCCATAGTCGTTGGCGCCAGCGTTGAGACAGAGTTGCGAGAGTTTGCGATTCAGCTTCACCCACGAGACCTGAATGTTGTTGATCGATCCTGCGAGCAGCAAGCGCGCCAGCGCGTGAACTTTCAGATGCTCGGCGAGAGTGGGGCCGGTGCGCGCGAGGCCCTGCTGGAAGAGCAGCGTATTTTGATGCACGAAGCCGAGCGGGACGAATTCGGTGAAGCCTCCGGTCTCGCTCTGAATCTCACGCAGCAAACGCATCTGGCGGACCCAATGCGCGGGACTCTCAGCGTGTCCGTACATGAGCGTCGACGTGGAGCGAATACCGCAGCGATGCGCGGTACGAATGACTTCGGTCCATTGCGCGGTAGAAAGTTTATTGGCAGAGAGAATGTGGCGAATCTCGTCATCGAGAATCTCGGCGGCGGTGCCGGGGAGTGTGCCGAGTCCGTTGTCGCGCAGCATCGAGAGATAGTCCGCGAGCGGCATCCCGGTGAGTTCGACGCCGTAGACGATTTCCATCGGCGAGAAGGCGTGGATGTGCATGCCGGGCACGGCGTTCTTGATGGCGCGAAGAATGTCACGGTAGTGAAATTTGGGTAGATCGCGAGGTAGTCCGCCTTGAATGCAGACTTCCGTCGCGTCGATTTGCCAGGCTTCGACGGCTTTCTGCGCCATCTGTTCGAGCGTGAGGAAATAAGTGTCGGACTCGCGCGGGCCGCGGCTGAAGGCGCAGAATTTGCATCCCACGAAACAGATATTGGTGAAATTAATGTTGCGGTTCACGACGTACGTAACGATATTGCCGGCGAGTTCAGCGCGCAGGATATTGGCGGCTACGAGCAGGCCGAGGAGGTCGTCGCCCTCGGAGTCTGCGAGTGCGTAGGATTCTTCGAGGGAGAGATCGGCACCGTTCTGCGTCTCGAGGATTTTTTCCAGGGATGAGCGCAATGCCGGAGTGAGGCTCGGAGCGATTTCGGACCAGTCGAGTTGAGGGAAGGATTCGAGTTCAGAGTGCGTGAGTTCGCGGGAAGTTGACTCGCGGGACTTTAATTCGCCGGACATGACTTCTCCAACCCCAGAGCTAAACCTACAGGGTTAAGACTACTACGACAGTTAGTTGACGTTTCTGCGCTGCTCGATTCAAAGTTTAGCACCGCGCGTGGGTCTCGGCTCCGCCCGCCAACCGCGCGCTATGCGAGAAACATCTCCGGATTCGCGGTCGGTCCATCGAGATGGCCGACGAGGTGCTTTTCAAGTCCCTCGCGCGCCGGGCTTAGTTGCTGACGCAAATGTTCTTTTTCCTGATCAGTCAGCGGCGAAAAATTGCGCGCGGTCTCGACATTGTGCGCGAGCATTTCCGGACGTGGCATTCCTACGACCGCGGTCGTTACAGGAAGACTCATCGAGTAGCGCAGCAGCGAGTTCATGTCCGCCTTGTTGGCGCCATCGCCGACAAGGAATTCCTGACCGGTGACTTTCATCGCAATCACGCCGAGATTCTTTTCGTTGGCGGCGGGGAGCGCGAGTTCTTCGAAGCGGCCATTGCGCGAGGCGTTGAGAGCCATCTGCACGCAGTCGAGGTCGTGGCGCTTGATCGCGCTAGCCATAACTTCGCCATTGGTGTGGCTGGTCATTCCGGCAAACCGGGCCATCTTTTGTTCGCGAGCTTCCATCAGCCCTTTGAGAGCGCCGTCGGGTGCCTCGATTTTCGCGAGGTCGTCGGCCTGGCCGAGGCTGTGGATGTGGACGAGGTCGACGTGATCGGTCTGCAGGCGTTTGAGGCTGGCTTCCAGACGGCGCAGAAATGCGTCGCGGGTGCGGTCGGGAATTTTCGTGGCGAGCCAGACGTCTTTGCGGCGCGTCGCCATGACGCGGCCGACCCGAGTTTCGCTCTCGCCGTCTCCATAGGCGTAGGCGGTGTCGAGATAGGTGATGCCGAGATCGATCGCGCGATTGAGGATGGCGGAGCTCTCTTCGTCCTTATACATAAGGAAGCGGCTGCCGCAGCCGAACGCGAGGATCGAAACTTTGGCGCCGGTTCGTCCGAGAGTGCGGGAGGGAAGCGGGGCGGCGGGCGCCCGGTCGTTGGTAGGTTGATCGTTGCCAGAGTGATCACTGCCAGGCTGAGCGTGCGCGACGTCTTTCAGCAGCAGTAGGCTGGTGCCGGCAGCGGCGCCGAGGCCGATGTTCTCAAGAAATTCGCGGCGGGAAATGTCCTTGGTCATGGTGGCTCCTGAAGGGGTCAAGGGCAGTTTAGCGCGTTGGGGGGAGTTTTGGGAGGGCGACGGGGGGAGTGCTATGGGGTGTCAAGGGGCTTGTCACCAGTAGAACTGCACCTCGTCCGAGAATTGGCCACCGGCCACCATTTTGCGGAGCTGGTCTAGATTCATTGCGCCATTCGAACCGGTGCCTCCCCACACGAACTGCAACCGGCTTTGAGGATCAACCTTGAACAGAAGGATGCAATAGCTATGTCCTATGCCGCCTACCTCGTAGTGAACGAACCATTCGTCGCCCCGCATTCCTGCGAAAACGAGGCGTCGGCGCGGCAGACCTCGATCAACCACAACATCTGTGACCTGATATTTTTGCCCGGGATTCGCCAATGCAAAGGTGGATTCACCGGTGATCCTGGCGAAGGCATGCTTCACCTGAGCTGGCATATCCTCGACTGTCATGATGGTGGTGAACGGTCCATCTAGAAAGTGCTGCTTTTCGGCAAGCGAAAACCGTTTGTGAAAATCCTCCGCGATGGCAGAACAAACGCGGTTGACCTCCGACCATTTCTTCGTTTCAGAATCATAGGTATGCGACTCACCCAATGTAGTGCCGTACCACACAACGTAGCTGCTGTTGCTGGTCTTGCAGTAGCACGGGCAACTCTCGTCCTGCTCTACTCCGGTCTCCGACAAAGAATTTGGCAATCGCCCATTCACACGCTTGAACTCCTCGATTTTCGAGATGACGGCGTTGCTGGCGTTCTGCTTCGCTGCGCCCGAGCAACCTGCACCGACGATGAAAACCAATACTGAGACGGTAAACAATAGGGAACGCCACATAGGCAGCACATTACGCCCATTCTAAAAAGAACGTCTAGTCAGTCTCAGCTGTCGTGATTGGCCTCAGTACCTCATGGAAGCGACTAAGAGCGGCAGCTGAGCGAGATATTCGTCTTGGACGAACTGGTATTGAGCGAAACCACGCTGGCGAAATGAGTCTGCGGACGCGGGAGAAGGAGAAACTGCGAATTTGGGGGATGTGGAGCGGGCAGGATGCCCGCCGGACAGCCGGCGAGACGCCGGCGCTACGAAGCTTGCGCGAGACAGATTAGCGGAACAAGTCGGTTGAGGCTGGGCGCAGCAGGGCTTGCGCGGTGCCTGCCCTCGGTTCATAGCGGAATCCGCGGACGATGCAGGCTGGGGTGCGGTTGAGTTTGCCGCAGACGAGTCCGGCCGCGCAGGCGAGTTCGTCGGCGATGGCTTCCACGCTGGCTTTGAGTTCGTAGCCGTCGGGATCGCGGCGGCCTCGGTCGTCGCGCAGCGGCTTCATTCCGGCGATGCCGATTGCGAACTCGGTGAGTCCTTCGCGCCAGGGGCGTCCGAAGCTGTCGGTGATGATTACGGGGATCGAGAGGCCGGTGCGCTGCTTGATCGCTCGGCGAAGATTCGCGGCGGAGCGGTCTGGATCCTCGGGAAGCAGGATGGCGTGGCGGCCACCGTCTACGTTGGAGACATCGACGCCCGAGTTGGCGCAGAGGAATCCATGATGCGTTTCGGTGATGAGAACGCCGTTTTTGCGGCGGATGACGGAGCGGGATTCGCGGAGCGAGAGTTCGATGACGCGGGGGTCTAGAGCGTATTGTTTTGCCCACGCGATCGATTCGGCGGATGGATGGATCGTGGCGAGATCGACGATGCGTCCTTCAGATTTGGAGACGATTTTGTGTTTGACGATGAGGATATCGCCGGCGCGGAGGCGCGCGGAAGGGAACAGGGCGTCAGCGAGCGAATCGCCAGGGCGGATTTCGGCGCTGAGGGAGATGGGGATCAGGGTCAGTGCTTTTTGTGAGGGCGGTTTCTTTCGCCCCTTCGAGGCTGGGGATTTCCCGGCGACCGACCCACGGCTTAGGCCGTAGGCTGCATTCCTTCGCCGCTTTGCGGCTGGATCCGGCTCGCCTGATTTGTGGTTGGGCATTCGGCAATATTAGCTGGCGGGCGCTGATCTAGCACCTTACGCCGCTTCGCGGCGGGCCGGACGGCGCGTCCGCCTCGCCACGGCCATATCGACGCGCCAGGTGCTGGGCGTGGGTTTCGCCGGGATGCGATAGCAATTCTTGCAGGTCTTCGGGGTTGTCTACGTCAACCGCGATTCCGGGCAGATTCAAAACAATGCACGGTTTGCCGGTGGCTTGGGCGGCGGCCCGGTGCGGCTTGAAGCTGTCGTTGCCAAAGCGGAGCGGAAATAGATTCGCGGGACGGCGGTAGGCGGCGTTGGTGCCGCGTCCGTCGCCGGCGGGCACAAGAACGCTTCCTTCCGCGGGCGCGTGCTTGAGAATCTCTTCGAGTTCCCATGACTGAATCAGAGGAATATCGCCGGGAATCACGAGCGTGCTGTCGACTCCGCGATCGACGCAGATCCGAGTGGCCATCTCGATGGCACCGGTTTCTCCAGGATTGTCAGGGTCGGGAATCACTTCAAATCCGAAATTGCGCGCGAGTTCGCTGGCGAAAGGGTCGCCGGTGACGAGCGCGACCTGCGGCCGATTCTTCCAGTTGTGGAGCGTCGTCAGAACATCGAGCAGCATGGCCTGGGCGAGGGCGGTGCGCGACGGCTGGTCGAGAATCGCAGCGAGACGCTGTTTCGCCGAGGCCGAATTCTTGACGGGAACGAGAATCACGGCTCGCGGTCCAGGCGGCGGAAGGCTGAGCCTTGCGCTGCAGGTTCGTCGGCGGAATCCGGATTTGCGACCAGAGTTGGCGAGACACAGGCGAGAGCTTTGCGCGCGAGTGCGGCTTTATCTTCCGCGCTGCGCATGATCGTCTGCGTGCATTCCACACGCAAGCCGTTCTTGCGAAGCGCATCAGCGGGTCTGGCGTCGCGCGTGTCGCAGATCAGGACGTCGATAAAATCCTCATAGGCCTGGGCAACGCCGGCGATGGAGCAAGGCCATCCTTGCGCGGCCATTAGAATTCCGGCGGGGCCGGCGACCGGAGCGTTGCCAACGACTGGACTGACGGCGGCAATTTTTCCGCGCGCCCGAAGCAGCGCATCACGAATGCCCGGCACAGCGAGAATCGGGCCAATGCTGGTGACGGGATTGCTCGGAGCAATCAACACGGCGTCCGCGGAAGTGATCGCCTCGATCACGCCAGGTGCGGGTTCGGCGTCGGAGGCACCGGCGAAGCGTACAGATTCGACTGGATCCTGATACCAGCGCTGCACGAAATATTCTTCGAAACTCAACTCGCCGACGTTGGGGGTGTTCACACGGGTTTCCACGCGCTGGTCGCTCATCGGAAGGATGCGCGCCTTCACGCCGAGCTTGTTGCAGATAATCGACGTCGCCTCCGAGAGCGTCTTGCCTTCAGCCAGCAGCCGCGATCGCAAAATGTGTACCGCGAGGTCGCGGTCGCCAGTGTGAAACCATGTAGGCTCGCCGAGTTGTCCCATGGCCTGCAGGCAGAGGAAGGTGTCGCCTTTCACGCCCCATCCGCGCTCGCGGCTGAGCATGCCGGAGAGCACGTAGGTGATCGAGTCGATGTCGGGCGAGACGTAGAGCCCCCACCAGAGCAGGTCGTCGCCGGTGTTGACGATGAGGGTGATTTCTTCCGCGGGCATGGCCTGGCGCAGGCCGTCGACAAACTTCGCTCCGCCAGTGCCCCCCGTGAGAACGCAGATCATCTTTGCGACTCCCTCATGCGGCCCTCTGTGGTTTTGACAGGCCATCGCCACCTGCGGCGGCGCGGAGCTTTTCGGAAAGCAGTCCCGGCTTGGCAGCAACAGTCGGCAGGAATTCCGGATAGATCGGCAGGCGCTGCCGCAGAGTGAATCCCTTGGCCTCGGTGCACAGGCGAAGTTGTTCTAGGTGCGGCCAGGGTTTTTCCGGATTGATGAAATCGGGAGTCAGTGGCGAGATTCCTCCCCAGTCGTTGATGCCAGTGTCCACTAAATCATCATAGTCATAGTAAGGTCCGGAGAGATTCGGTGGTGCCTGAATATTCACTCTAGGGAGTAACAAGCGAGCTACCGCGACTGTGCGCAGCATCTCACCTCGCGTGGGCTCGGGCCAGTGAGCCATGGGGATGGCGGGCTTCACGCGGAAATTCTGCACGATGACTTCCTGAATGTGGCCGTATCGGTCGTGCAGGTCGCGGATGGCGAGGAGCGCGTCGACCCGATCCTCGAGGGATTCGCCGATGCCAATGAGGATGCCGGTGGTGAACGGAACATTCTGCTTGCCGGCGTCTTCGATAGTGCGCAGGCGCTTGGCTGGTGCTTTGTCCGGAGCGTTGTCGTGGGCCGCTCCGCGAGCGAGCAGGGAAGTGTTGGTCGTTTCGAGCATGAGTCCCATGCTGGGGGAGACGGCGGCGAGGCGGGCGATCCACTCGGCGCTGAGCAAGCCGGGATTCGGATGCGGGAGCAGGCTGGTCTTGCGCAGGATGAGTTCGCACATTGCTTCGAGATAATGCAGCGTCGACTTGTAACCGAGGTGGCGGAGCGTCTCCCGCATCTCGGGGAAGAGCAGTTCCGGTTTGTCGCCGAGGCTGAAGAGGGCTTCGGTGCATCCGAGTTGTTCGCCTTCGCGCGCAACGTTCAGGACTTCGTCCGGAGTCATGGTGTGGGCGCCGGGGTCGCCGGGGTCGCGGCGGAAAGTGCAGTATCCGCAATAGTCGCGGCAGAGGTTGGTGAGCGGCAGGAAAACCTTGCGCGAATAGGTGATGACGCCGGGCTTGAATCGCTCCTTGGCCGCGCGGGCGGTGGTTAGGAGTTCAGGAAGATCGTCGTCGGAGCAGCGAATCAGCTGCAGGGCAGCATCGCGTGAGATGGGATCGCCGGGGCGGATGTCGGCGAGCGGCGTGATTGCATTCAGGGCCACAGATAAGACGAATGATACATGAGCGGGGATTGGCGTTGGCAGTGGGCGAGGCATGGTAATGTAAGCGGTTGCGCCGCGTTGAAGATTGATCATTATGAGTCTGAACGCTTCTGACTTTCGGAAAGCGATGGGAGCATTCGCCACGGGGGTGACGATTATCACTGTCGACCTCGACGGAGAAGTGCATGGGATGACCGCAAACGCGTTCACGTCGGTGTCGCTCGATCCTATGCTGGTGCTGGTGTGCGTCGATGCGAGCACGCGCACGCATGCGCATTTGCATGCGAAAAAGCGCTTTGGGATCAATGTGCTGTGCGAAAATCAGCGGGCGATTTCGGAATATTACGCGCGTCCGGATCGTACTCACGAACACGCCGAGATCGAGGCTGGGGCCCGCTTCGACCGCACGAAACAAGGCACTCCGATGCTGCACGGATCGCTGGCGTATCTGGAGTGCAGGTTGCGCTCGGCCGAGGACGCTGGAGACCATACGATCTTTATTGCGGAAGTGGAGGATGTGGTCGTGCGGGACGGCCAGCCGTTGCTGTTCTTTCGCGGGAAGTATCGGAAGGTGGGAGAGGACGTCGGGGAGTAGAGCTTCGCGAAGATCGAACTGCAAGGTCAGGGATTAACGGCAAAGTCTTTAACCACGGAGGACACAGGGAGCACAGAGGAATCGCGTGGGTCCTTCGCGGCAAAGTGCTCCGCTCGGGATTACCACCGTCGAGAGTGATGCCACTTTTGGCGGTTTGGAACATCTAATACACAGATAATAAAGATCATCAAAATGGAGTGGAACCAATGGCTGAGAAAACTGCCGACAAGGTTGTAAAGACAGAGGCGGAGTGGAAGAAGACGCTTACGCCCGAGCAGTATCACGTCACGCGTGAGGCCGGGACCGAGTGCGCATTCACCGGCGCGTACTGGAATACCAAGGATGCGGGGATGTACCACTGCGTGTGCTGCGGGGCTCCGCTGTTTGATTCAGGGACGAAGTTTAATTCAGGGACCGGTTGGCCCAGTTTCACCAAGCCTGCGGACGGCGGCGGGGTGGTCGAGCATCGAGACACACAATATGGAATGGTGCGAACGGAAGTCCGGTGTGCGACCTGCGATGCGCATCTCGGGCATGTCTTCGACGATGGTCCACCGCCGACCGGTTTGCGCTACTGCATGAACTCGGCCTCGCTGGACTTCTGGCCGAACGAAAAGAAGTAAATCATAGAGACATAGCTTTCTGAGAGAGATGCTGGAAGCAGCGTCACTAGAAATAAAGTAAGGGGCACGCGCAAGCGTGCCCCTTATTCATTACCCCAGACGCGTCTGCCGTCAGACTAAGCGCTGGCCGTTGCCGCCATGGCCTTCGGTTGTTCCTGCTTGGCTTGCGGCTGGTTCTGTTTCTGCTCGTTGTGCACCTGGATTCCACCCTTGAGCGCGGCGCCGTCTTCCACGCTGATGCGCACGGTCGAAATATCCCCGCTGACCGAACCTTCACTCCGGATATCGACGCGATCGCTGCACTCGATGTTGCCATTCACCTTGCCCATAACGACGACTTCGCGGGCCTGGATGCTGGCGTCAACCTTGCCATTACGTCCGATGGTGACGCGGCTGTCGGGCATGGTGATCTTGCCTTCGATGCGGCCATCGATATAAAGAGCTTCGGAGCCGCTGATTTCGCCCTTGATTACGAGCGTGCGGCCGATGGTCGCCTGGTCGATCGGAGCGGTAACGGTTTTGACGGGATTGTAAGCGTTGGGGTTGGAAGCCGGTGAGTTCGACTTCAGGAATGAGTTCTCCGACGACTGAAGCATGCGACCTTCCTTGGGTTCCCGCACGGCGCGCC
>Ga0070735_10002081_pt1 | contig 18448 bp, 25 predicted proteins | sample Coa_R1_FD_66443 | JGI IMG/M metagenome (GOLD analysis project Ga0070735, IMG submission 66443) | Surface soil microbial communities from Centralia Pennsylvania, which are recovering from an underground coalmine fire - Coalmine... | ecosystem: Environmental > Terrestrial > Soil > Unclassified ... | reverse complement strand
TTCCTTCGCAAAGCGGATTTGGCCGCGCACAAAACTCCCGTGGTCGATCCGCTCGAAACCACCTACCGTGGCTACACGGTATACAAGACCGGTCCGCTGACGCAGGGTCCTTATCTCTTGCAGACGCTGCGCCTGCTCGAAGCCTTCGACCTGAAAAAGATGGGATTCAATTCGGCGGACTACATTCACACGGTGATTGAAGCCGAGAAATTGGCGCTGGCGGATCGCGATGAGTATTACGGTGATCCCAACTTTGTGAAGGTACCGATGCAGCAATTGCTTTCCGATCAGTACACCGAGATGCGCCGCAAGCTGATCGATCCGAAAAAGGCGTCGCTCGAGCTTCGGCCAGGTGATCCGTACAACATGAAGCCGACCAAGCCACCAACCATCACCGGACCATGGCATGGCGGAACCACCGTGATGTGCGTGACAGATAAATTTGGAAACGTCATCGCGGCAACACCCAGCGGCTTGTCGAGCACTGCCGGAGTGGCCGGACGCACCGGCATTATTCACGGAAGCCGGCTCAGCAGCTTGAACACGTTTGCGGGAACTCCGAACGTGATCCAACCGGGCAAGCGGCCGCGAATCACCCTGAGCCCGACGCTACTTTTTCGTGACCACCAACCCGTGATGGCGATCTCGGTCGCAGGAGGCGACATGCAGGATCAGGCAGCCATCCAAGTCATCCTCAACTATGTCGACTTCGGCATGAGCCCCGAGGACGCGTTCAAGGCGCCGCGCTTCTCCACCGATCATTTCATCAGCTCGTTCGGTCAGGACGCAGCCAGACTAGGGAGCCTCTCCGTGCCCAACACAATCCCCGAAGCAGTGCAGGACGATTTGAGAGCACGCGGCCACGTGGTCACCGTCAGCCGCGGCGGCGTAGGAGGAGTAGCGCTAATCGGCATTGACCCCAAAACCAAACAGGCCACCGCCGTAGGTCCAGCCTCCGGAAAAATAGAGTAGCCATCACCGCAGACAGAGCGCAAGGAAAGTAAGCGGACCCAAAAAGAATTGGCTCCTCAGGTAGGATTCGAATCCGCATAACAACGTAACTACAACAACTTAGAACGTAGCAGACGGCATGTTTTACCCTCTTTTCGACGTAGTGCAGCGCGAGCGGCATGTAAACGGCATGGGGGACTACTGTGGGTACAAAGCCCCGGGCTGTGCGCATTTCGTCCACGACGCCCCAACGCAGTAACGGCGTTCACGGATGGTGATTGCGGCCCTGAGTTATGGGAGCAAACCGAATACCGCGCCGCGATCGCCGGTTCCGCCCTCACTAGCAACTCCAAAGAGCACGCCATTCTTGCCGAAGATTAGGCCGCCTCCAGGGGCACTGCCACCTTTGTCTTGGGGTTTAAAGCTGTGCAATGTTGTCTCGGTCCAAGGCAGCCCGTCTGACGCGGGCGGGGTTAGCTCAAAAACAGCTCCGGCGTCTGGGCCTGCGGTCGTCCCATAGATGTTTCCTGCCGAATCGAAAATCACGTTACCGAGAGGGAACGCTCCATCGCTTGCTCCGCTCCCGAAGCTGTAGAGCATGTTTTCGGTCCATGCGTTGCCCGCCACCGTAGGAGGCACTAACTGGTAGAGGTTGCCCTCACCGTATAGGCCCCCAGCGTGTGTGGTACCGTAGAGGACTCTCTTGCCGTGCAGAGTGAGGCTGCCAACGGGATTCGCACCTTCAGGGCTACCTGTGGTGATGGGCCCGAATGTGTGAAGCACTTTATAAGACCAGGTTCCGCCAGCCGTCGCAGGCCGTAAAAGTCTGTAGACGACTCCGTTCTTGAATTCCCCTCCCCCTGCTGAACCGTAAAGATCACCCTGCGAGTCTAAGACTAGGGGGCTTTCTGAGTTCTGCTGGTTCAGAGTAAAGGAGTGTAGGATGGCCTCTTTCCACACTCCACCGGACGTAGTTGGGGGCGATAACTGAAATACTGTGCCGCAGCCCAAGTTGCAGGGCGAGTTTTGCTCGGCACTCCCCGAACCGGTGACGCCGTAGAGGTTCCCGGACCCGTCCCGGATCAGTGCGCCTCCAGGTGTTGATCCGTCTCCGTTCCCCGCCCCGCTAAAGCTGTGGAGCACAGATTCAGTCCACGGGCTCCCGGCGGTGATAGGAGGGGAGAGCTCAAAGACAACACCACAGCCACTGAAGCATCCTCCTCCCGTAGCGCCGTAGAGGTTTCCCACGTCGTCAAAAACTAAGCCTCCGAATGGGATCCGGCCATCACCGCCTCCGGTGAAACTGTAGAGCACGGTCTCCGTCCATGCGGTCTTCGGCGGCACTGGACGAACCATCTCGTAAACCGTTCCATTGTTGTACGCGCCACCAAGGTTCGTCTCGCCATACAGATTGCCAGCGCTATCGGCAACCAGCTTCCCGAACGGTAGGGTGCCCTGAGATCCATCGCGGGCGAAGGAATGAACTACCCATTCTTTCTGGGCGGCTGCCGGCGATGCAGCGGCTATCAAGCAGGCAAGAAGCAATGCGGCTAGCGCAGCGCGCATGAAGGTGAGTCGGGTGAGCGTCATGAGGGAACCTCCTGAACTTCTGAGTCGGTGGGATACCGATAGAGGCGAAACCGAACCTCCAGAAGAGAGTCTGCTGAGCATATACCCATCCCGCCCGAATGCTGCAGCTATCTCGCTTCGGAACCAGGATGAGCCGCTGCTCGCTGCTCGGGCATGAAAGCATCAGGACCACTGAGCGGCACTATGCAAAATGGGTCCAAGGGCGGCAGGACCGGCTGGATAGCCTCGTGACGGAGTCGTGGGCCAAGAACATGCGCTAGCAGCTTCTTCAAGGGGGCTGCGCTACTGTACATGAGCAAAACCAGGTAACAGCGCTGCGGACGAAGAACAAATGGGCGCCACCGTTGTCAAGGCATTTGGCGGTGCTGCCAGCCAGGGCATCGCTCAGATGCGTCCAAGAACCAGCAGGACGACTACTATGAAAAGAATCAGGCCCAGCCCTCCGGTCGGGGCGTATCCCCACTCCCGGCTATGCGACCAGCGTGGCACCGCACCAATCAGCGCCAAAACCAGGACGACGATCAATATAGTTCCAAGCATGTTTTGCTCCTTATTCCCTGTGCGGTCAGCTTTGGTTATAGGCGCTGTGCCAACTTTCTAATGGTCAAAACGGCTCAGTGCGGGCAAATTGATCGAGAAGGACGGGCGGTCAACAGATACCGAGGGACTCGGGAAGCAGAAACAAAATGGCGCGAGCCCACGCGATTGGACCCGCGCCGATGCAAGAGTTACTAGACTCTCTCACACACGAAGACAGTGTAAGTTGCCGCGGACTTACTGCTTCCGAGGGCGATCCTCGGGTTTAGGAGCTTCTTTCGCAGGCCGAGGTGCTGGCTGCGCATGTGCCGCAGTCTCCGCACGTGGTGCACTCTGTGCGTGCGGTGGGGCTTCAGGCCGGGCTGCAGGCTGTTGATGAGGTGCCGGATGCGCAGACGCCGTCGCCGTGGGACGGGAAGGAGGCTGCTCATGAGTTTCAGGGTGTTTGTTTGACTCATTTTGTTGACGAGCCACATTAGGCTGCTCCGCACGTTTCTCGGCGGCCTTATTCTCGGCAGCTTTGTTTTCGTGGGTACGCATTGCCGCGGCCTTATTCTCAGCAGCTTTGTTTTCGTTCGAACGCGTCGCGGCCGCCTTATTTTCAGCAGCCCTGTTCTCGTTTGTGCGCGATGCCGCCGCCTTATTCCCTCCAGCTTTGTTTTCGTTCGTGCGCGTTGCAGATGCCCTATTCTCGGCCGGTTTGTTTTCGTTCGCGTGAGATGCGGCCGCGGTGGTGGGCTTGCTCTCAGTGGCTCTGTAAGGCGCTCCGGCCTCTCTGGCCGCTACCACTCCTTTACCGCTGAACTCCGCGGGCTTGGCAGTGGCGGCGATTGACGGCCTGCCATGGTTCACTGACGCCAATAGTTCGTGGTTCCTGCCGGCGGCCTGTTGATGTTCTGACTGTGCGGCTGTTGCCGCCGTGTGGTGCTCATGTGCCGCCCTCTCTTCCACTGCGGTTGGGCGAGAGCGCGTTCCACCGTTTCCGCCGTTGTAGCTAACGTGGTTGTACGCGGTGTTGTTGATGACGGTCTTGTTGTAAACGTTGTGAATGCTCGTGACGTTCACGTTATTCACCGAGCGGTTGTAATTGAACGCTCCGTTTCTCCAATACCCACCTTGATAGCCGACCCCGCCATATCCGAAGCCATAGTTGACGCCTCCGTAGAAGCCGACCTGAGATCCCCAGTACCCGCCATTCCACGCATAGGCGTTGCCACTCCAACCCCAATAACCAGGCGTCCACAGCATGCCAGCCTCGGGAGCCATCACCCATGTGCCTGGTACCCAGAAGTACCCTTCTTGTCCATAAGCCCAGTAACCGGGCGTCCACAGGTAGCCATCCGCAGGAGCCATCGGTTGCGTGTACACCGGCAACGCCGGAGGAGCGATCGTAATTGCCACGCCGAACTGCGCGAATGAAGCGGCCGGCAGGACCAATATGAGAAGTGTGAGTAACATCAAACGAATCGTATGCATCTTGAATCACCTTGCCAGATCATCCTTCGATTGCCCGGTTTCACATTTGCCTCTGCGGGCTCCGCGGAGTAAGAGGCGACGCCTCAAGCGTCATAGAAGAGAATTGCACTAACGCGCTGTCAGGTCTGAGCAGTACGGCTCACTTTTCGGGAATGACATAACTGGCCTGCCTAATCAATTCTCGCGAGATTTCTTCAGCAGATGCCGAAAAAAAGCACGAGTCCAAAAGACAGACTCGTGCCGACAAATCTTCCTCCTAAGCCGCGGTCTTCGTGCCAATTTGCCCGGAAGTAGGCATCACCAGCCGATCGCATTGTTCGGCATGCAACTTCGCCGCCTCGACGTCGTGATGAAGTGCATGCTGACTGTGCCCGTGAGCCAGGTACGCGTTGTGCGCGGCCTTCTCGTGCTCCTCCGCCTGATCGTATTTCGCCGCCTCGTTGTAATGGTATGCCGCTTTCTCATGATCACGCGCAGCGTGATGGTAATGCTCCCAGGTTTTTGACACAACGTTCTCCTTTGTCAGACTGTGCCGCAGAAAGCGGACACCCTCAGCCGGTGTCGCGTACTCTTTCTGAGGCCTCGTGTTTTCCAATTGGCTTCAAATCGCAGTTCGCCGTCCGCTAAGTAGATTAATGACCAGGACCACCAACCCCACGACCAGCAGTAAGTGGATCAGCCCTCCACCGACATGAAGAGTGAAACCCAGAAGCCACAAAATAATGAGAACAACAAAAATTGTCCAAAGCATAGCGATCTCCTTCACACGTAGGACTGCTCCCGCTGAATACATACGGCGAGAGCACGGTTCTGAAAGTCCTACTTCTGATTGTTTTCTTTGGCCTTGTCGTCAGCTTTCTCGGCGGCAATGGCTTGAACCTTTGCTCCGTGAACTTCCGCCAGGAACGCCCGGGCTGCAACCGGAACCGGCACTTTACCCAGCAGCAACGCCCGGGTAGTAACGCCACGTCCGTACATCGCACGCCGCGAGTCATTGTCTTGCCGGATCGACGCACCTTCTAACGTGAGGCCCGCGAACGCTCCCTTGGCGCGAGAATAGGTCAGGATCTCTGTATCCATCTTCCAATCCGTACCGGCCTCGGCATGGCGTCCAACCGGACCCGCCGCGGCAGAAGCATCCCCGCCAACCTGAAAATTGCTCGAGAGTAGCCTCTGCATTCCTTTGTCGTTCTGAATGATCATTACTACGTCGACCGCTTCGACACCGATCTGCAGTCCCCAACTTCCACCCGAAATAGTGATGAAAGCCGGAGCACTCCAACCATCCGCAGTGCGGCAAGTGGCTACACCTTTGCCTCCCTTAGCTCCGAAGACAAAACCACCTTTCACCATGTGCGGTATGACTGCCACGCACTTCGCATGCTCCAACACTTCCTCCGGAATTCCCTTGTCAGGCATTCCCATAATTTCGTGCAGTACCGTGGTGGCGTTGTCCAGCCGGTCGGTGGCATCTTCCTTCGCCGACGCCGCCCAGCTCAACGTACCGAGACTCATCATCGCAAGTACGAACATTATTTTTTTCATCGAACAGCCTCATTTCTCCGGCCTCTGTGCCGCGTCTCCGGGACTTGTTCAGCATCTTGTAGAGAATCCGACGCGGAAGTCTAGACACAACGAGGCTGGACGAACCTTAGCAAATCAGGACCAGCATGGTCTGAGCAATAGTGCTCACGCGCGCGACACCGAAATTCGCTGGTGCAGCCGCAGCAGCGAGTGAACCTACTCATGGAGTTTGTCGTGCTTCGCTTGCAAGTGTTTTCCCGCTTTCTCCCCGACGGATCGCGGGAGGCGCCACCGCACTCCGTCGGCTCTTGCCTCGTTTGAAACTTTTGGCTTGCGTTATTCCCGCTGACGGTTTGCTTAGCGTCGTGTCGGTCTCCTCGCCTTCCCGACTCTCTGAGGTGACTCCGAGTTTGCCGGCAGTCCGATTATCGAGCTCGCCTGTGACTGGCAGACTGTCAGCCCTCTGATATGCGCGAATACTGGCCCGAGTCCGTAGACCGAGTACGCCATCGACCTTACCGCGGTAGTGTCCCTTGTCCTGCAGAATCTGCTGCATCTCATTCACGCCGTTCAGTCGCAAGACCTCCGGCACTTCTTCTGCTGTGTCGGCCTTCGAAAGCAACGGAACCGGGCGCGCACCGGGGATCCAAGTCGTCAGCAATATGAAGACAATCCCGGCTTGCACCAACTTATGAGCTACAAACACTTCTTCTCCTCGATCCGTGCACAGCAGGTGAATCCGTAGTCTGCGGGCAAACTTGCTTTTCTAGACGCTGCTAGATTCGCCGATTTTCGTTGGCAATGCTGAGCAGAAGCGCTCAGGCACAAGCAACACAAATGTGAACATCTAGAAAGGAGAGGCTCAACATTCAAGCAGTGAGCGGGGAATAATGGAAGGCAGAGCAGGCACCGACAGCTTTCTTCTTGTGTCTTCGCGCGGGGACTATCTTTGTTTGATCATCCAGCCGATGACGGCTCCTGCGGTGAAGCCCACGGCGAACGTAGTTGCAACAGTCAGCAACGGGTGTCGCTGCAGGCGCTGAGCTGTATCAGCCAGGATTTCTTCCGCTGCGTCCCCGCCTTGTTTTGCGGCTCGCTTCATCACTCCGACGCCATCTTCGATTGCATCGGCAACCGCACTCGTTACGCGCGAAGCCTGATGAACTGACTCTGCGATCTGGTCGGCCGTTTTTTCCGCTATCGTTTGCGGCATAATCTTCTCCTTCGGAGTGTTCGGACTATTGGCGAAAGGGGACAGGTCTTCGCTCGCCCGGTTGGGCCCAGTACAGAAAGGCGGCCGGACTCCCCCCTTGGAAGCCCGGCCTGTGATGCGCCACTGATTACGCGGTCCACTAAGTTACGCGGTCGTGAGGGTCGAACGACGGTCTTCCCGCCGCTAACCCATGACCGCTGTTTCGAGCTTACAAACTGGAACCAGAGTACGCGGTTACCGTTCTTATGACTGTGCTGTTTTATACATATCTAGAAATTCTATTCGGCAATACTTGATGACTCATAACGAGAGGCTGTGCCGTATGGCTCCGACTGAACCACACGTTGTTCACCGAGTTTTACTTGTAGATGACGATGATGCCGTCCGCGCCATGATGACCGCCACACTGGAACACAAGGGATTCGAGGTAGTCGCCGCCGCCAGCGTCACTGAAGCTTTGAAACATATCGCGACCGAGAGCTTCGACGTGCTCATCACAGATCTGCACATGCCGAATCCTGGCGACGGTTTTACGGTTGTCACCGCGATGCGACACTCCCAACCGAATGCACTCACGCTGCTCGTCAGCGGCTACCCCGATGTGCAGAGCGCCATGGCTGCGATCCTTCTGGAAGCGGATGAAATCCTGGTGAAGCCGTTCCACGTTGCGAAGTTGGCTGATCTCGTCCGGGAAAAAATGCTGAACCGCAAACCGGCTCCCCGCCTGGAAAAACAGAGAGTGGGTACGATCCTGCACCGCTGTATTGCCAACGTCGTCGCAGACTGGTTAGGGCGGGCAAAGCAGAGCAAGGAACTCAACCATGTTCTCCTTAGCGACGACGAGCGTACGGGACATCTCCCTAAGTTGGTCGAAGACCTGATTATCCGCCTCAGCAAGCCCAGTGCTACCGCGAAGGACAGCGACGCTGTTCCTTCCTCCGCCGCGATGGCGCATGGCAACTTGCGCTTCAGGCAGGGCTACACGCCCGCGATGCTCGTTCACGAATCACGAATTCTTCAGGTGACTCTCTTCGGGACGTTGCAGAGCAACCTGAGCTTTCTGGATTTCAGTCTGCTCTTGCCCGATGTCATGACCATCGCGGACGAAGTCGACGCCCAGTTGACCCAATCGATGGACAGCTACATGGAAGCTCTGCGAACTCGAGCAGCTGCATAGCAACCGCCACTCGTTGTTCGAACCGCAACCACATGGAGGCTGACCGTTTTTCGACAAGCCTATAGAGAGTAGGTCATTCGGCCCTACTCCGTCTTAGGCGTTGTGGCCGTCGAAGCCTGAGATGATTGAGTTGAAGTTGGCTGGGGAGCGACAATCGACTGCGTCTGCTTGTTGGGCGGAATTTCGGTCCCCGAGGGATAAATGAGTATCTGCACCGTGCCCCAGCCTGCGTCCGTCTTCGAGTCCGCCTGCTTGCCCATTCCGAGCGTTCTGAGTTGGCTGTCGTCGAATCCAAAATTCTCGACGAGATATTCGCGCACAACCATCGCCCTCGCCTGCGTTAGCACCAGATCTTTTTGAGTATCCCCTTCCATTCCTGCGGACACCACCACGACAGCAAATCCAAACTGGTTATTTGCCAGGAACTCGCCCCCCGCCTTCAAAGATTTCTGGTTCTTCAACTTGGCAGAGTCCTGCTTATCGAATAGTTCCCTCGATGGGTAGCGAAACTCCTTTGCCGGCGTGGTTTCGGGCAGCCGCTCAATTTCATTCTTTGCCAGCTCTGCGGAATCTTCATAGCCCCGGCTTTTGAAATATCCCCGCAGAAAGAAGTTGTGCTTCATGGCTTCCATATTCTCCTGGAAGTCGGTAACGCCGGCTTGCGCCTGCACCATCGTGTCACGCATGGCGCCCGTCGTCTGTTCGAGGTTGCTGTAGAGTTGCTTGTCATTGACCAGCGCGCCCGCGGTTCCCTGACCCCGATCAATCTTCGCGCTGATCGAGTCTAGATTTGCAGTCGCCCTCGTCGCGTTCTGTATCGCTTGCTGGCTGCTGTCCAGAATGCTGCTCGTCTTCTCGAGAAGGTCCGCCATTTCCAGAGGCGCCTCGCTCGTAATAGTGTCGCCATCCTGCACGTCTCTCGATCCCGCCGATCCAAACGAGATCGCCAGAAACTGATTGCCTAACAGACCTTCTGTTTCGATTGTGGCCACGGAGTCCTGTTTGATGATCTCGTGTGTCGATTTTCCGAGATCCATAATCACCGTAACTTTTTCTCCGGGCTTATGAGGCAATACGATATAGCGCACCGTTCCGCTGTGAACCCCGCCTACTCGCACGTCGCCACCCGCGTCCAATCCCGCTACGTTGTCGAATTGCGCTTTCAATTGGTATGTCGAGCTAAAAAGGTACTGCTTGCCCCCGATGATAAAAACGCCCGCCACTAGAATTGCCAGTGTTACAACGATGAAAGCCCCTAACCGCGCCGCTCTCGACATGTGTCCCCCTATGAATGCCCTAGAAATTCTCTGACAAACTCGATGTCACTCTTCTGCAGTTCTTCAAAACTGCCTTCGATCACTACATTTCCTTCATTGAGCAGCGCCAGCCTGTCCGCAATCGTCTTCGCGCTGTGCAGATCGTGTGTCACTACGATCGACGCCATGTGATGTTCTTCCTGAAGCTTCAAGACCAGATCATCAATCTCTCCAGAACTTATGGGGTCGAGACCGGCGGTGGGCTCGTCGAGCAGCAGAATATCCGGGTCCAGCGCCAGCGCGCGGGCCAGTCCCACTCGTTTCTGCATGCCGCCGGAGATATCTGAAGGCATCTTGTTAAGGGCGCCTTCCATTCCAACTTCAGTCAATAATTCGTTGACCCGATTCCGTTGCTCCGACTTCGACATGCCCTTCTTATGGTGCTGCAGCGGAAATGCAACGTTTTGCTCGACCGTCAGCGAATCGTAAAGTGCGGCATGCTGAAACAGAAACCCCATCTTCTTCCTGATCTCACCGAGCTGATCCAGAGCCATCCCAGCGATATCCTGCCCGTGGATGCGAACCGATCCCGAGTCAGGCGTCTCCAATCCGATCACGAGTCTCAGCAATACACTCTTTCCGGTACCACTGCGCCCCAACACGGCCAGAGTCTCGCCTCGCCGAACCGCCAGGCTAATTCCGTTCAAGACCGGTTGACTTCCGAAAGCCTTATGTAAATCCTCGACGGCGACAACTGTGCCGTTGCCATCCTCCTGGACTTCATCTTCCTTCGTCGCAACGCGATTGATTGTGTGCATGCTTCTTCGCCGGCTATCGGATCAATTACGGAAAAAATATGATGATGAGCTTTACTAGCACCACATCAGCGAGTATCACGAACAGTGACGACAACACCACCGAACTCGTGGCCGCACGCCCTACGCCTGCAGCGCCTCCCCGTGTCCGCATTCCTTGAAAACACGCGATCAGCCCAATGATCAGGCCGAACACAGCAGTCTTTAACGTAGGAGGCAGGAAATCGTTGAAGCTGGCGCCGTTGAAACCGCTGTTGATGAATTGATGCAGTGAAAGTGGCTCAACCAGAGCCTGCGCCACCCATCCCATGAGCAGGCCGCATGCGTCCCCAGCCAAGGTCAACAGAGGCAACATCAGGATGCACGCCAGAATTCGAGTCGCCGCCAACAGGCGATACGGGTTTACAGCCGAGGCCTCGATGGCATCGATCTGCTCCGTTACTTTCATCGACGCGAGTTCGGCGCCAATGCCAGCTCCTACTCTGCCGCTAACCACCAGGCCAGTAATGATCGGTCCCGTCTCATGGATGACAGAAAATACGATCGCCGCCGGAAGCAAAGACTTCGCCCCAAATCGAGTCAGGCTATAACGCGCTTCGAGCGAGAGCACCACTCCGGTTGCCGCGCCAGCCAGAGCGACCAGTGGCAGAGACTTTGATCCAATCTCATCGAGTTGGCGGAACAGCTCGCGAAACTCAAATGGCGGCGTCACCGCGGCCCGCACAACTTGCCAGAAAAAGATGCCGAGATCTCCAAACCACTCAAGAAACTCACTGATGATTCCCTTGGAGGAGTTCTTCTCGGGAACCCTGGGCGAGACTCGATGCCCCGCGGCGCTAGCGCGAATGCCTGCTAATGCCGTTGAATTTGCGTCGTTCACTGGCTTTGGCCCGGCGCTCCGTGCCCATTGTTCAGGTGCATGCGAGTGAACAACGAGTGCGGTCCGCTATACAGGAATTCGAGAGCAACGTTTCCGGCAACGTACCCTAGCAGGCTGTAGTTGCCCATTCGGAATCCATCTTTGGCGTTGTAGCGTCCCGGATACCATTCATAGACCGCCGTCATCGTGCCGGCGTAAGGCGCCACAAGGGCGGAAACGGAAAACCCGCGATGGCCGTCTTCGCCGCGTCGCCCTGTAAAGGTCGAGATCATTGCGTGGCTAAGCCGCGGAAACACGCCCTTACATTCACATCGGTAATACAGAGTATCCTCTCGAAAGGCACGGGCGAGAGCATAGCGCGAAGTCGTAGTCACTGCAGCAATCCCGAAGTCAGAAGCGAATCTTTGGCTGTAACCCGCGGCGCCTTGGTTCCACTCCGGCGGCGTGTTATCCGCCTGGTTAATACCTCCCACGATAGCCGCGCCGACGATCGGATAGGGTCCGAATGCATCGAAGAAATAGTTGCGGAGCCTTGTTCTCTCTGTGGGACGGATGTACGTCAGATCTCGGCGCACTGCAGTTGTGGTGGCTACAGTGACGGCAGAATCTCCTGCCTCGGCCAGCGCTTGCGCCCTCGCGAAAAGAGACAGCGCTGGCATCACCAACAGCAACACCGCGACTCGGCGCTTCTTCATCTCGAATTCCCTTTGGTCAATCTAGACCCAGTAGTGTTCATGCAGTGAGCGGGCAACTTCCGTGATCGCACTGGCAAGCAATTTCAACTTCGCTCGATCCCGCTTCCTTGCAGGCCTGACCGCAGTACTTCTCACCCGGTTGCGCTAAGCACTCGCATGGTAGGTGTGCACATTTGTTCTGCTCATTCGTCGTCATCGTTGGTTCTCCTTTTTGAAGAGTCAGCCGTTAAAGTACCGTGGTGGTCCGGCAAAGCAACCCGCAGTAGGAGATTGATTCGCCTCTCAAATTGCTTACTTCTGGAATCGGTCAGCACGACCTACGAGAATTGCTATCGGAAGCCGCAGAATGCGTATCTCCGGATCGTTCCCGCTGGTCGCGCGAACCACGATGCAATCTCCTTCATCAAAGGGATCTGAGACAATCTCGAAGCGCTCGCCATACATCTTGATGTGGACGAGCGCCTTGAATCCGAGGTCCCTAACCTTGACGCAGTTATCGGAGCCGATTTGCACTCTGTTCAACCATTCTTTCCGATTGCTGTTTACGACATGGCCTCTTGGCAGCCTGCCGACTCTGCTTCCTATTCCCCGACCGCCTTTTCGGCGCGCCCGACCCATTTTTGAGCTTTACCGGCGTTCTTCTCCGCGCTGCCTGAGACTTCCAGGTCAGAATCGTTGGCCGCCTTTCCGACTTCCTCTTTGATCTTTCCTTTCACTTCGTGAAGCTTTCCTTCGGTCCGGTCTTGGGTACTTGGTTTCATCATGTTTGTTCCTCTCTTTAGTTCAACTGCTATGCGACCTCTTTTATCGCTCCAGCCGTAGGTACCTGCACTAATTCCTCAAACAGCGAACGATAGTGAATCATCGCTGTCCTGAGATCTTCGGTCGTGGCAGCATCTTTCCCCACACGCAGCGCAATCGCATGCGCCGAACGGTAGTTACTACAGCGGCGGCAACAGCAATCAGCCTCGGATCCATCAAATTCAGGTTCATCGAACCTCCTCGATACCAGGCGTGTTCGCGACATTCGCTCTGTCGCCCAACACTCTTGAATCATCAATATCCAACGTTCTAGTTCGGAATACTGATCACAATTGATCGCCTGGCGAGTCGGGATGCGGAGGCACTTACACAATGCCGGGACTGTGGCGAAATACCCTCATTATTCCTGCGTGAGGCAATTCGATTGCTGTCGGTCAATATTGATCAGTAATCGACATACAAACAGTCGATACTGGCCCTCGAACAACTTTCCACGGTTTTTCAAAACAGCCGGACCTTCCAGCTGTAGATCTCTTGTGAAAGCCGACAACAATCAAGAGTTCTCGTTGCACATCATCGCCTGGCGAGTGTGTCGGAGAAAAATACAGGAGAGATCATGAAACTGCTAAAAGGAATGGGAATCGCATTATGCCTCGCTGTTCTCTGTTTACTTGTCGTTTCAACCGCAAGGGCGGATGACTGGAACCGAAAGACAGTTATCACCTTCAGCGGTCCCGTTGAAGTTCCGGGCGTGGGCCAGCACACCTTGCCGGCTGGTACCTATGTCTTCAAGATTCTCGATTCACAATCGGACCGTCACATTGTCCAGATTTTCAATCAGGACGAAACCCAGGTGCTGACGACGATCATCGCAATTCCAAACTACCGCCTGAAAACGACAGACAAGACAACGATCACGTTTCGCGAACGCCCCGCAGGCCAACCGGAAGCTCTGAGAGCGTGGTTCTACCCCGGACATTCATGGGGTGAGGAATTTGTATACGAGAAGTCGCGAGCTCTCGAATTGGCGAAAGAAACCAACGAGCCTGTGCTCGCTACCCCCGTCGAACTCGCAACCGCACCGGTCGAAGTTCTGAAGACCGCTCCCATCGAGGCCGTCGCTCCAACCGGAGAACCGGTCGAACTGACCCAGGTTGTTGAAGTTCCCCCCGTCGCTGCTGAAGCGGCGCCTGCGGCGGCTCCTGAGCAGCTCACTGTCGCTGCCGCTGATCCTTTACCTAAAACAGCCAGCCCGCTGCCCTTGATTGCACTCCTTGGGCTCCTGACGATTGGCGCCGCCTTCGCCCTTTCGGCATTTTCAAAGCGAAGGGTTTGAACTTGGCATTTCAACAAAGCAGCGGACATATCTACATGTGAGTTCCCCCCGCTGAGCCGACCGGATGCCGGACGGCGCAGAATACCGCGCCGTTCCGGCCGTTCCGGGCAAACCCGAATGAACTGAAGAACCACCGATGCCTGAGCGCAACTTATGCTCGTCGCGCCCGTCAAGTGAACTGAAGGCGCATGCTACAGCACGCTTCTCCTTTTCTGTAAGTGCTCTTCTTATTCTGATGGCGCTATCGAATGTCTCGTCCGCGCAAATACCCCTGCCTTCGTCCAGCCGCCCGGTCGACGACTACACCATAAAAGTGAATGTGGACATGGTCGTGCTGCGAGCGACCGCCCATGACCGCAATAACGCTTCCGTTTCCGGACTAAACCAAACCAACTTCCAGGTCTATGAGGACGGAGTGCTTCAGTCAATCAAGTATTTCAGCCATGAAGATGTCCCGGTCACGGTTGGTCTGGTTGTCGACAACAGCGGGAGCATGGGTCCCAAGCGTCGTGACGTGATCGCCGCAGCGCTCGCATTCGCTCGTTCGAGCAACCCACAAGACGAAATGTTCGTGGTGAATTTCAACGAAAGAGTTTCGTTCGGTCTCCCCACTAACACCGCATTCACAGATCAGGCGTTTCAGTTGCAAGCGGCCCTGTCAAGAGTCGCCGCCGATGGCGAGACAGCATTGTATGATGCCGTTGCCTTGGCTCTTGATCACCTGAAGAAAGGGAATCGCGACAAGAAAGTCCTGATCGTCGTCAGCGATGGTGGCGACAATGCCAGCAAACACAAGCTCTCCGAGATCATGGCTCTGGCAGGCCAGCCTGACGCAACTATCTACACCATCGGCCTATTCGATGATCAGGACGCGGACCGTAACCCTGGGGTGCTCAAGCGCCTTGCCCGGGAAACTGGTGGCGACGCGTTCCTGCCGGGCTCGCTCAACGAAGTTACACCTATTTGCGAACGTATCGCTCGCGACATTCGCAACCAGTACACGATCGCATACATTCCCACAAACAGGAAACACGACGGCACCTTTCGAGTCATCCAAGTGAAAGCCCGCGAGCCGGGCCATGGACATTTGTCAGTCCGTACTCGTACCGGTTACTTCGCTCCGTCCGCCGGCTCATCCACAGCGGCGAAGACCATCGACCATGAAATTCACAACTAAACCACCGATGGTCGCAACCCCCATGCAAAGGTTTCTTCGGTGGAGTCAGCGCCTCCTCTTCGTCACTGGAATTCTCGCACTTGGTTACGTGGGATTCACGCTGCTCGATGCTCATCTCTACGAAGTATCGGCCAAGCGATCTCTGGAAACTCAAATCCAGATGAGAAAAGAACCCCAAGCGGTACGCCCTAATCCGGCAATCAAACGGGGCGACGTTCTAGGACGTCTGGATATCCCCAGGCTCGGACTCTCCGTCGCCGTTCTACAAGGGACAGGCTCTCGAATGTTGCGCCTCGGAACGGGACACATCGAGACCACGCCACTTCCCGGGGAAGCCGGCAACAGTGGAATCGCCGGCCACCGCGACACGTTTTTCCGCGGACTGAAGAACATTCGCAAAGACGATGAGATTCACTTTCAAACCGCGACTGACCTATTCCGTTACGAAGTCGATTGGGTGAAGATCGTAGAACCCGACGACATCAGTGTCCTGGCCCCGTCGACAGACTCCACACTTACGCTTGTGACTTGCTACCCTTTCTATTTCGTTGGTCCAGCGCCGACGCGGTTTGTCGTGCGAGCCCACAGGTATTGATGCGACGACTCCAGGGAAGCTGAATCAAAGTCCGCCGCAATTAGGACCTTGCCACAAATGCTAGGCGCTAACCTGTACCAATTCCAACTCCGGGATGCAGCGTGAGTTTCGCAGTGATTCGACCGCGTCTTCTGCCGTGAATCTGCCCATGAGTAGTGCTAGCTTGCGATTGGTTGTCATGTGAATGGGAGTCGGATCAATCCGCTGCACGTATTGCGGAGCGCGAGTACCACCTCGGTTGACTCTCACAACAAATTTGATATTTTTCATACCTAATGTCCTTGTCTTCTGGGTTACGCAAACAGGGTGCGATTCACTTATTTGGAGTTGAGTGCAACACTGCTATGAAGGGCTTGCCACATTCTAAGCAGCGCGCTTTTAGCCGAGATGTGATCAGTCCGCAGGACGGGCACATCCGTTGTGATTGCAGCCCCGCCAATTGCGGCTTCAGTCTGCGCATCCAGCGGAGCAGCAGGATCGTGGACAGCACGACGAGCAAAGCGAAAGAAATACCGGTTGCATTCATAAGACCACCATTCTTTGCGAGTTCAGGGTCTACTGTGCAGGCACGATCCCGATGTCCCGTGGGTTGGCTCTCCGGGGGTACCAGCCCATGTGCTCAGATCGGCTTTGGGCCTTTTGCTACAACCAGCACCGCCAGCACCGTTGCTACACTCCGAATGTTCCCCGCAATCGTCAGGAGTGCTTCCGCAATAGGCACATGCCGTTCTGCCAGTCCCTCAAGCCGGGTGCTTACATTGTGGAGTTGATCGACTTCGCGCAAGATCGCTGCAAAAGGCATGGGCAGACCCCTCGCTTGCTGAAAAAGCCTAAGATGGGAAAACTTCAGATGGACTGGCTTAGGTCAGAAGACCTGAAAGAGGAGAAAAACGTAACCGCCCCAATCATCATCATAGCACGTATGGGATTTTGCGGCAGTCTGCGCCCGAGCACCCAAGGGAAATCGGTATATCATCCTGCCGTGTGAGCGTGTGAGTCGGGAAAACCAGTGCATGAAGAGTGCTACTTGCGTCGAGTCCGCGCAAACACGATGTTACCAATTCAGGATGATCCGAACCACAAAGATAAGTCCAAGGCTCAAAGGATGGTTGAGTTTTTGCGCGGGCCGCTCACACCGTCAGGGAATTTTGCTCTGTCTGCTGATCGCCATTGGAACGCCACGAGGCCACGTTTCTACAAGGATGGCACTTGGGAGCTACCTCTGTGGCGCTGCCCCTCGTGCGATCCTCTTCCATTTCCAGAAACCGTAACACAGCCGATGCATAACCTTGGTGGAACTATGCGGGCGGACTTGCAGAGAATGCGACTAGTTAAGTGTGAGCGTTACAGACCAGTTTAAATCCGCCCCCTGCCCCGATAATTGACCCTGGCTGAACTTCCGTCAGGAGGGCGCTCTGTGTCAAACCGAACGACAGCCGTAACGAAAACTAATTTCAATCCCCGCGTCTTTCTGTCAACCATCGGTAAGGGCAGAAAAATGGTGTCGATTGGAAAGAAAACCACGATCTTCGCTCAAGGCGACGCCTCGGATGGGCTGTTTTTCATCCAAGAGGGAAAAGTACAACTCAGCGTAGTTTCGGAATCTGGCAAGGAAGCCACTCTGGGTATCCTGAGCGAAGGGGACTTTTTTGGCGAAGGCGGTCTGGCTGGTCAGCTCACCCGCATGTCATCAGCGATAGCCTTGAGCGACTGCGTGCTCCTGCGGGTTGAGAGAAAATCAATGATGCACGCTATCAGCGCAGAGCCAAAATTGTCGGCCATGTTCGTGAAGTATTTGCTGAGACGCAACATTCGATACCAGGACGACCTGGTCGATCAGCTTTTCAACTCCAGCGAGAAGAGGCTTGCACGAGTTCTTCTGTTGATGGCGCATTTCGGTGACGAGGGCGTTTCCGAAATGTCAGTCCCAAGACTCAGTCAGGAAACTCTGGCAGAGATGGTTGGGACCACGCGGTCACGAGTTTGTTTCTTCATGAACCGCTTCAGAAAGCGGGGCTTCATTCATTATGATGTTGGAGACAACTTGCGTGTCCACAGCGCGCTACTGAATGTAGTTCTTAATGATGATGACGGAGATTCGGCAGCTTTGGCGGCAAGAAACCCTACTGTGCGCGGAAAGAAGATTCCAGAACCGCCTCCAGCGCACGGCAGGCTGCTCGACCGGGATCGTGCCAAGCGGCCCACTCTTCCCGGAGCTGAAGGCCGCCGAAAATGATGCGTCCCGATTGGCGGCCCGGATGAGCGGCACGTCGAAGCCCGCCGGTGTTGAACTTGCATCCTTCTCTTAGGGCAGCACCACATGTCGGATAATGTACAAACATATGTACTGTACCGTACTTTATCAGACGTATACTGAGTAGCGTCACTTAGACCCTACGGCTTCTTACCGACGCTGATCTCGCTAATATTGATGCCCCTAAATTCTTCGTCTTCTACTAGTTCT
>Ga0070735_10002078_pt1 | contig 18474 bp, 18 predicted proteins | sample Coa_R1_FD_66443 | JGI IMG/M metagenome (GOLD analysis project Ga0070735, IMG submission 66443) | Surface soil microbial communities from Centralia Pennsylvania, which are recovering from an underground coalmine fire - Coalmine... | ecosystem: Environmental > Terrestrial > Soil > Unclassified ... | reverse complement strand
ACCATCTCGACCCGTTACTTCCACACCGATCATCTCGGTTCGATCGCGGTCATCACCGACGAGAACGCCAATGTCGTCGAACGTCTGTCCTATGATGCCTGGGGCAAGCGTCGTTTCCCCAACGGCGCGGACGATCCCTCCGGCAGCATCACCAGCCAAAGCCCACGCGGCTTCACCGGCGAGGAGCAGCTCGACACCGTCGGCCTCGTCCACCTGAACGGCCGCGTCTACGATCCGCTGGTCGGGCGGATGATCTCTGCCGACCCCACCGTGCCGGATGCGCTCAACCCGCAAACCTGGAACCGGTACTCCTATGTCGGCAACGACCCGCTCGCCTTCACCGATCCATCCGGCTTCAACTTCTTCTCCGACTTCTTCCACAGCATCGGTAATTTCTTCTCCAGCATCTTCAATTTCTTCCGGGAGAATTTCCGCGCGATCCTGCAAATCGCGGTAACCGCCGCTCTCAATGCCATACTTCCATTCTCGGGGGTCTTGCTTGCGGTGGCCGCCGCAGCGGGAGGCGCGGCCATCGCCACCGGGCTTACCGGCGGCAATCTAAGTCAGGTCCTCAGAGCAAGCGTCATCGCGGGCGCGACTGCGTTTGCGTTCTTCCAGGTCGGCGAGCTTACAAACACCTTACCCGGCGCGAACCCCGACCCCATCACCGGCGCTCATGGCACGCCGACCTTCGGTACGGAAGCTTATGCGTTCAATGTCGCAGGTCACGCTCTGGTCGGTTGCGGCGCGGCTGTAGCCTCAGGTGGCAAATGTGCGGCCGGTGCGCTCGCGGCCGGATCGGGTGCCGCGATTGGTCCCGCGCTCACGGGCTTAAGCTTTGGTGCGCGCCTCACCGTAACCTCCGTAGTTGGCGGTCTCGCTTCCGTCGCCGGTGGCGGCAAATTCGCCAACGGTGCCCTCACAGCCGCGTTTGGATATCTGTTTAATCAGGTGGCACAAGGCGTCGAGAGATATCCATTCCAACAGGGATTTGAATCTCTGGGCTTTTCCGGACGCGCGCCAGATATCATCGGCGGCTATGGCAACGCCTTGCTCAATTTCCTTGGCGTAGCCTCCTTGTTTGTCCAGCCAGAGCTGGCGCCGATCGCTGCTGACGCGATTGTGTTGGGCCGGTTTCCCGCTTACGTTGATTTAGCCGACCAACTTGGGGCGAAAGCATTCAATCTAGGCACTGACGGATGGGCGGCGCTGGGGAATGACGCAGCACGTTGGGGCGCCAATCAGGCGTTCCTCGATGGAGCAATTGCTAATGGAGACCGCATTTTGTTCGCCAGTGATCCATTCAGCGCTGCCAATGCGGGAAGCTTTTTCGAAAGAGAAGTGAATTATTTGCAGAGCAGAGGGTTCACAATCACTCCAAAGGAAGCGCTTTATCCTATTAAGTGAGGTCTGATGGATAGTATCTCTATATACGCGGAGTTTCAAAGACTCTCTCCAAGACGACATGTGAGGAGATTATCCGAAGATTCTCGCAAGGAGGGCGTAGTCATTGACCTCTTGGTAGATGACTTAAGAATTAACTGCAACCGGAGCTATATGGACCTTACGGTTGCCGTGACGACAGTAATCGACGCGGATAGTTGGACTCCGGACTGGGCTGCCGTTTGCTTTCTCTTTGCCTTCATCGAGCGCAAAAATGATTCATCGGCTATTGAGGAGATACTTAATTCTTCCCGACAAATAACTTGGCTGATTGATAATTTTGACAGGGTCTACGCGTTAATGCTGGATCCGAGTCATGCTGCGCAAAAAAGTGCATTCTTTGAATTCCAGGCAAAGGCGTTCAAAGAGAGATCAGACAAAGCAGTGAGTGCATTCAAGCAAGGCCGTCCGGTGTGACAACAGGCAATCCAGATCGGCGGCCTGCTGCATCGCGGCGCGGCGATGAAGGCTAGCCTCAATAGAGGCCGGTGCATTGCAGGGATTTCCAAGTCTTACCGATTCGGTAGGTGGTGTATCGGTCTTGACAACAAGCCAACTTTGCAATGTGTCGAACCCTGATCGACGACTCCTGGTGTTCGTAAGTGGGAAGGAGATCGCTGCCCGGTTTCGTCATGCTTACGAGAGCGAGCGCGAAATCCTCGAAGGTGCGGGTGCTGTTGGCATCAGCGGCGCTGATTGCCCACAAGGTCACTGTTGGCGAGGTCCGATCGTTGCTTGTGCTTTCAGGCTGCACTATCGACATGGGTCTAAATCGGCGGGTCGTCAATGAAATGAACCATGTTTTTCGACAGAACGCGCGACGCGAAAACGGTTCTGACTGAGCGACAATAAGTACGCCGTTGTTCGATCTTTTGCGGTGCAAATGACAATTGAGGCGCAAGGCGCGTCCATGCATTCAAAATTGAAAATCTCGTGGCCGATATGTCACAAACAGAGAGGTATCCAGTCTTCCAGCAAAAGCTACGGCGGCCCCAACAGACGACAATGCGGAAGCTTCGCGGTGAAGCCTTTTCTATGAGGTGAAAAAAGTTTCTGGAATTTCGCGAAAATGCCTACCGCCCTGAGCGCCGGTCGGCGCGAGGCGTGCGGTAAGGATTTAATCCCCCTATCCCCCCGCCGCGCCGGATGCCGTGCCGATCGGCATCGCAGCTGGTGCACAAGGTGCGCAGGTTGAAGTCTGCCCTCCTTCCGCTCCATGATGTGGTCGACGATCAGCCGGTGGCCGTGACCTCTATCTGGTGTGGCGTATTGTCAGCTAGTGACGCACATAAGACATTGATTTTGCAAGGATATATTTTGGATTCTTGAAAATCATACAGGATTTCAAGGATTGCAAAAGAGCCGCAAAAATAGTCTCATAACCTGAAGGTCATAGGTTCAAATCCTATCCCCGCAACCATCTCAACTTGCGAAACCCCGGCCATCCTGGCTGGGGTTTTCGTTTTGAGAGAGATCGCCAGGATTCCAGCCAGATCGCCTCGGACGTCGATTTTCAGTTCTCCGGCCTCGGGCGTGAGGACGATCTCCTTGACCAGGGAACGCAGGACCCCGCCGGCTTTTAGCCGTGTTGCCTCGGTGTCAGCCTGCAGTGCCTCGTGCAGAGTGCTGACCTGATCACGATAGAAGGTTGCCATCTCGGGATGCAGAAGGGGCGGCGGCTCCTCAGCGTCGGCCAGCACCTGTTCAAGCTCGGCCTTCCGGCTCTCAAGTTGAACCATCTTTGCGTTGATCTTATCGGCAGCGCCGCCTTTGAGGATCAAGTTCAGTAGGGTGTCGAGTTCGCGCTCTATCCGTTTAATCTCTGACCGTGCCGCCTCGATCGATGCCGAGCCTTCCATCCGAAGACGGTTCATCTCGCGTGTAAATTCGTCGCAGAATTCCTTGAACATAGCCGGGTTCATTAGGTGGTAGCGTAGCGCGTTGAGTACGCGTGTTTCCAGCCGCTCGCGCGGGATACTTCTTCGATTGTCACAAGTCCCCTTGTTCCTCGCTGTTGAGCACCCGATGAGGTCCGTCGAGATCATGGCGTATCCGCCACGGCAGCACGCGCATTTTATCAAGCCCGAAAACAAGTATTTTGGGCGGCGGCGGTCGCGGAAGCTATTTTGCACTTGAGTGCCATCTTCCTCGCCCTTTAACTTTATTGCCGTTTGTCGGGCCTTTGCGGCGTTCCAGAGCTCATCATCCACGATGCGCAATTCTGGCACTTCCTGAACGATCCATTCAGCTGGTGCGTTGGGACGCGCCTGACGCTTGCCAGTTTCAGGGTCCTTGATAAACCGCTGCCGATTCCAGATGATGCGGCCGATATACATCTCGTTATTCAAGATGCCGTTGCCACGCTTGGCATTGCCATTAATGGTACTGAAGCCCCAATCGCCGCCGCCGGGCGCCGCGATTCCATCCCTGTTCAGCTCAACAGCGATCCGCTTGGCCGACTTGCCAACGACGTACTCGCGAAAGATGCGACGAACCACCTCAGCTTCTGCGGAATTAATGGTGCGATCACCGCGTATCGGCTCGCCGCTTTCATCGAATTGCTTCACGACATCATAACCGTAGGAGTTGCCTCCACCAGATTTCCCAAGCGCGACGCGACCGCGCAGGCCTCGGCGTGTTTTGTCGGCGAGGTCTTTGAGGAAAAGGGCGTTCATCGTGCCCTTCAGGCCGACATGCAGGTGCGTAACCTCCCCCTCGGATAGAGTAATGATCTTTACGTCGGCATAGGCCATGCGCTTAAACACGCCGGCGATGTCTTCCTGATCACGTGAGAGGCGGTCCATCGCCTCCGCCAGCACGACTTGAAATCGTCCGCGCAAAGCGTCGGTGATAAGTGCCTGGATGCCGGGACGAAGAAGAGACGCACCGGAAATCGCGTGGTCAGAATATTCCTCTACAACCCGCCATCCCTGTTTCTCGGCATAGTCTCGGCAGACGCGAACCTGGTCCGCAATCGACGCGTCGCGCTGGTTGTCACTGGAGTAGCGGGCATAGAGCGCAACCTTCATGAAACGGTCTCCACTTTAGTTAGGAGCGTTTCGAGCCGTGCTCCTTGTCGGATTGTTCGTACCATCGCCCGGCCGCGCGGCGAGCGAGCAGACGCACGAATTCGATGAGGCGCGGATCGGGCGCATTCTCGCTCTGCGGCACAAGCGTCAGTTCCGGCTCGGGTAGTGGAGCGGGGCCTTTGCGCTTTTGAACGCCAACGTCGTTCATCGTATTGCGACTGTCTTTCGGTTGTCTCACGATAATCGCGAGCACCATCGGCATTACGATAGACAACAACATGAGAAACGCGACGCCGGACCCTGGATACAGCCGGTGTCTTCGATCGCACAATTTCCGGCTCTAGCGTAGGGGATCGCATTTTGGCGTCGCACGATAACTTGCGCGCTTCATAGTGATTAGAAGCTAGCGATAACTGCGTCATCGGAATCGTGCCAGTTGGCAACATAAGGTTGGTCATTTGGATAGCTTTCGGACGTCAATCGTGCGTGACGCAGCCATGATCGTGATTTCAAAGTGGTCCGTCTGCACGATATCGACGATGTTGCGTGGTCTATGCGCGACGACGTTGATGCCGGAACGACGCCGTAAGCTGCTGTAGAGGACTCCTGCGCCACCCGACGTGCGAATTTCCTCGCCAAACTTCTGCGAAACATCATAACTTTTGCTCGCATACACGTCGGGGCGTATTGGCTGCTCTCCCCTGATGTCGAGATAATCGCCTAACAACGTAGCGGTGTATGCCCTGTAGGTCCGGCTCATCGTGGCCGCATTGCGAGCAGCCGCTTCGCGCCGCAAATGATGACCGACCTCTGCAGCGGCCGTCCGGATATCATCGGCCGCATACCAGGCGCCAAGCGCCGGCCCATTGAATCTCATTCCGCCAGGAGCGACGTGGAGGAAAGCCGCCATGACGATACTCGAATTGGGTGTGCCAAATACCCATTCGTCCCTCGGCAACCGATCGATACGTTCGGCCACCAGACGATCGTTCGTCCAGCCCACGAGCTCCATCACGGCTGGAAGATCAGCCGCCGTCGCAACCGTATCGAACAGGCCGATCGGGGGAAATTGTGAGGGAATCAGGCGATGGGTAGGCCGCGGCGCGGGTGCGTAAACATCCGTCACCGGAAGACGATCTCCGTGTCGTCGTAAGGCGTGAAAGCTTCGTCGATCGTGTTTGGCTGCATGTAAAGGCCACCACGCGCGCCGTCGAGGAAACGACGCACCAAAAGCAACCCATCTTGAGAACCATTGGTGATGAGGTGGAGCGGCGGATGACCTCCGAAGACGACATCGGCATGTGGACTTCGCAGCCACTCAACGCCGAGCCGTTCTTTGGGAAATAGAATCCCCAACGCTTGGTGGATGCCGAATATCAGTGAAATGCGCGTGAGGACGTCCACGTCGAGAGTGAAAGCGCCGTGCTCACGCGCCTGCTTGCACCAGTTGTGGTACGTGGATCGAGAGGGATACCCGAGAACCAGCAGGCGTTGCTCTTCCGTAAGGCCCCACAGATCGGCGATGGCAAGGAAAGTCCGTAATGCGGGCGCGCTGAGCCGCCTTCGGTTAGCGGGCGCAAAACGCGAATTATCGAGGCGCTGAGGGCCCTTTAATGCCTTGGCTGGGGCCGGTTCACGGTTATTCAACATAGGCCACTCCGTTGTCAGATATGGATATAGTCCAAATCCGGACAAAACGCAACCCTTAGCCTCAGCCGCCCCGCGCCGGATCCCCGTTCGATGCCACTGACTCTTAATCAGCGTCCCAGGTTCGAGCCTTGGTGCCCCACCATTGATTTCAATGGCTTAGGCAATCTTAGTCGCAGTCGCTTGCCAAGGTTGGGGCCCCGAACACGACCGGCACACAGCGCCGAGCAAGAACTCTTGGACGCCAGTGCATTGGCAGCGGATTTTGATTCCACCATACGGAGGTTCGAATCCTCGCGCCCCAGCTAGGATTTATTACACTAAAACAAGTGACTAGAGCGCGAATTACAACGCGTTTTCACGGATTCCATGTCGCGTCATATTGCAAAAGTTTTCCGTTTGTTTTCAGGCTTCCCAAACATTGTCGGCAGCTCCACGCGACATGGAATGAGAGGTTGCCCGCTTCGGGTGAGTCTTGAGAGGCTAACAGCATGACGCCCTTCGAAGAGCTTTTTGATGTAGCCAAGAAACTTGACGCCGCTGCTGCTGTTGGCGATGCAAGCGCCGTTTCAGTTCCTTTGAATTCGCTGGGCAATGCTGCTGACGGACTCAAGGAATCCTTCTCTGGCTCATGGTTAGGCTATCACGCACGCGTCTACTATGAAAAGTTCGCGCCACCTCCCGCCGGAGCCCACTTCAGCCAGGAGTGGGGCATGAAGAATCTTGAGTTGACGAGCCTCGGTTCGCGCGGTCATTGGCGTGAATATCGCTGTGACGATGTCGTCAGCTACATACAGAAAAAGGCTGGTAACCCCGACATCGAACCTGCACGCAAAGCCGCGCGGGAGGCAAACGCAGCGTTTGACGTCGCAAAAGCCGAGATCGAATCAATTCTTTCAAGCGAGATCGCCGACCGGCCCGATTCCTTTTTATCCAAGCTGAAAGCGGATCTCGAAAAGATGGATGCCGTTTCGAAGATGGACATTGTGGAGCATTGGCGGCCGAAGGGCGCGGTGATGACCCGTGATACCACCGCAATGGGGCAAGGGGCTAAACTCCCGCCACACGTCGATATTTTGGCTGAGATTGCTTCGATCAATAATGCCTTCGCGCTTTGCAAAGGAGCCGCAGACGTCGCGAAGAAGGCCGCATCACATCTAGAGCGAATATCACGCAGGAACGTTGCTACCGGTCGCGTTGGCACAAACGCCTTCATTGGTCACGGCCGTTCTGCCTCGTGGCGCGAACTGAAGGATTTCGTTCAGGATAGGCTCAGCTTGCCATGGGATGAATTCAACCGTGTTCCAGTCGCCGGCGTGACCAACATCGCTCGCTTGTCCGACATGCTTGATGCGGCAGCCGTCGCGTTTCTGGTGATGACGGCTGAAGATGAAATGGCTGACGGTGCGGTTCAGGCTCGCATGAACGTCATCCACGAGGCCGGCCTGTTTCAGGGGCGGCTCGGTTTTACGCGGGCGATTATTTTATTAGAGGAAGGTTGCGCTGAATTCAGCAACGTGCAGGGGTTGGGGCAAATCCGGTTTCCGAAAGGAAAAATCTCTGCCTGCTTTGAGGAAGTTCGCCAAGTGCTCGAACGTGAAGGCCTTGTGTAGGCAAGATAGCGAGGCTTCTACCGGCGCCGTTTCTTTCCCGGCCAAGGAAGGACGCCATCAAGCTCGGCAAGGCCAGACTCCTCGTCTTCACGCTGCCGTCTGTCCTGCGTTTCTGAAGGCACTTCCTCATCTTCGAACCAAAGCAATGCGATCGTTTGGTCCCACCTGGCAAGGTGCCGCGCGTCTTCGAGAAGTGAGCCGCCGCGGCGCCAATCGTCGAACCAGATATCGGCCGCTATCTCCTCTGGGGTATCACAGGTAATTCCCGCGCGCAGCCTTGCCGCCGCCGATCCGCTGGGTAAACCTGCCTTAAGCGGGATCCAGGCCTTCGCGTCGCGAAGCATCGTAGATCGCGAGGCGTATCGGACCTTCCCCTGTTCGGCCAACACAAAGGCGCATGGCGCTTTTATCAGAGTCGCAAACCGTGACCCAGTTGCCATGCTCGATGCTTCACAATCAGTTGCCAGGTGGTCAACGCTAGACAGGCTGATGTCGGCTTTCTCCACGATTGGCTTAAAGAGTTGGTACGGCAACAACAGTTCTGCTGCGAATACGTCACAGAGGATCTCATTCGCAGATTTCTTGGCATAGCTCCACGACGCGAATCCGCTATGCTCGGAAGGTAATTCTAAAACACGGTGTGCGATTTCGTGGCAGACGGTGAAGCGCCTTCGCGTTTCATCGTCATTGCCGTTCACGCAGATCCGGCATTTCCCTCTAACTTCGAGGCAATAGCCCTGCTCATCAGGCTTAAGGTCGCCGTCGACGTGGATCGTTGCGCCAATATAGTTGGCATAAGCTTTGACCGACACGGGTAGGGACGTCGGCGCAACCTTCTTGACGAAGTCGCGAGCCCTCAAGACCGCCGTAAGCTCATCCATCATTATCGTCTTCCTTTAGGAAGCGGCGGACACGCGCTATCCGCGTCGCGTAGTCCGGGCGTGCCGTGCCGCGAAACACCATGCTTGCGGCCCCGGCAAATTCATCGAATGTCACGGTCGCATCACTTCGTACATATTCGACCAGCCCGGTTTCCACCGCCGTGTTCGCAGCAAGAAACCTGATCATCTCGGCTTCGCGCTTCGGCGCTTTGAGAGCGCGTATAAGTTTCGCGATAACTTCGTCCGACGGCGCTTCCTTTGCGCCGGTCTCCAATCGATGAACGTAGGCGTGATCAACTTCCGCCAGTTGCGCCAACTCTCGAAGGGTTAGATTTCGTTCCTCTCGCAAATTACGCAGCAAAATCCCCAATGCGGATTGGGCCATTGAACCTCCTTGACAGGGCGGACCGTTTGAAATATCTTGTTGTCCAAATAGACAACAAACTATCCTTTGGCCCTTATTTTTATGGGTAAGTTGCTAATTAGTATCCGAATCTCTGTTGTCTACTTGGACAAATTGACTGTGGCAGTTTGTCACGGCGAAAGCAAGGGTCCACCGCAGGCACCTCAAGAAGTGGAGTTATGACAATGGAAAATGTCGAAATTGAACACTTTCACCACGCCCAGGGCATCAAGCCCAGCGTGATGATGGCTACGCCGAGCGAAACCCTGCGCGTCGTCTTGGGTCGCTTGGGGCCGATCGAAGACGGTATCTTCGTCTTCATCGGCGAATGCGAGGAGTCGCTCAAAGAACCCATTGAGGTGGAGGATGGGATCGATGCGCACGAACCTGTCGACATCGATTTGACGATCGACGTTCTCGAAATCCACCGCCACCGTCATGTTCACCGCCACCATTGCCGGCATGTCGCTGTCGATGTCAGCTTTGTCGGCCGCGACAAGCGGCACAAGTTCTCACCCGCCACCACCATCGGTGTCGTAACCCAGTGGGCACGTAAGAAGTTCAAGCTCGATCCTGATGCCGCGGCGGAATTCGTGTTGCAGATCGCCGGCACCCAGACCCAGCCCCGCTCGGACGAGCATTTGGGCGAACTGGTCGCTAAGACCATGTGTTCGATCAGCTTCGAGTTAGTGAAGGAAGAGACCCCGCAGGGCTAGAACGATGTCATCACCAGATCGTCGCCAGTTCGAGGCGGATTTGCTTGCCGCGCCGTTTCGCATCGGCGTCGCAAAAGGGCTGTGGGGTCAGGCCGCATCGGAAATCCTGCCGGACAACGCGGTTTGGCCCAACGTTTACTTTTGGATGGCCTGCGCGCAGCGTTCTGGATCGCCGGATCGTTTCTATGTTGCATTGAACCTCGCCGGATACCGGTCGGCATCACCAACCGGCGCGTTCTGGGACCCCGAGAAAAGGACCGCCCTCGACCTTTCGAAATGGCCGAAAGGACGATCGGGCAGCCGGTTCGCGATGGTCTTCCGAACGGTCGGATTTGCTGGCGCGGGGCAAGCCTTCTATCACCCGTATGATCGGGTAGCGCGAGTTGGGCATCACGAGTGGCCGCGACAACAACCTCACCTGATCTGGGATGACCAACACACCATCGCTCATTATCTCGAGGAATTTCAATCGCTCTTGATGAGCCCTGACTATGTCGGGATCTGATATGAGCGCGCCCCTGATCACCATTCCGATTTGGACGTGGGCAGCCCTGATCCCAGACCTGCGGCGTCGGGGGAGGGGGTGCGGTGAAACCGGCGCGTTCCTGCTCGGCCGTCGAGGGGCATCAGCTCCGCATGTCGCGGCTTACATTTGCTACGACGTTCTCGATCCCGACGCTTATCAGCACGGCGCCATCGTTTTTCACGCGGCTGGATACGCAGCACTCTCGCGTTTTTGCAAAGACAGAAAATTGGAGGTTTTGGCTGATCTCCACACGCATCCGGGCCGCTGGGTAGGACAGAGCTCGATTGATCAACGGAATCCGATGATTCCCGAGATCGGCCATACGGCAATCATTGTACCGAATTACGCGAACACGAGCCGTTGGTCACTCGATGGGGTAGGGGTCTACGAGTATCTCGGACGGTTTCAATGGAAGACGCATCAGGCTTCGGGCCGGCAGCGGCGCATCAGACTCTCGCTTTGGTGAATAGCGATGGATGGGAACGATTTTGAATTTTCCCGCATCTCAAAACTTTTCGTGGATCGGGATCAAGCCGACCCCGACGCGATATTAGCGCGCCGGCAGAGATTCAAGACGACGCTCTTGTGCGGCGAGGACGTTGCCCGCTCGTATACGCTCCAGCTTGCGGTGTTGACGGCAGCGCGCATTGGTGTGCGATGCTTTCCGGGCGCCGTTAAGGCCGTAATGCCGCCCGAGGTGGCCGGTGCACCCCTCCTGGTATGGCCCGTGCTGGGACTTACTTTTGGTGGCGCCGTCATCCAGGCGTTGGGCTCGATTTCGTTCTGTGATGATACTGACGCTGCTACCGGTGCTCGCCTCTTGTTTGGCGATGTCCCGGCCTGCGGGAAAGCTTTGCGCGTCACCTTCGATGGCTGGATCGCTAAGGTCGGTCCTTCCGAAAGCACGGCTCGATTACCCGAGCGCGAACATTGTTCGCTTGCCGCTATTCTCGCCGCGGCGCTCGCACTTTCGGAGCTTTTCCTCGCTTTCGCGGATATCAGCATCGAGGCGACACGGCGCGTGGTGGGATTGTCGCTCTGGCGTCCTGATCTCGACATAGCTGAATCAGAGGCACTAGGGCCACTAGTTGAGTATCTGCCCGCCGCGCTTTGGCTGCTTGGGCTTGGACATCTGGGAAATGCCTATCTTTGGACACTTGCTACCCTGCCTTATCTCGATTCCAGTGCGGTCGGATTTCATCTTCTCGACTTTGACCGCGTAGTTCCGGAGAATATCGAAACAGGCATCATTTTTTCTTCGAGGGATCAGCGGCGGTTGAAAACTCGCGCGACGTCCGGTTGGTTAGAAGCCCACGGCTTTCAGACACGGCTCATCGAACGCAGGTTCGATGCAGCGTTTCGGGTTGGTTTAGACGACGCAAACAAGGAGCCCGTTCTTGCCTTGTGCGGCTTCGATTCGAACCCTGCTCGGCGCGCTTTGGAGTTCGCCGGATTTCGTCGGGTGATCGATAGCGGGCTTGGTGGAATGTCGAGCAACTTCGATACTATTGGTTTTCACACGTGGCCGAATCCGCGGCCATCAGTCGAATTGTGGCCTGAGCTGAGTGAGGAGCAGAAATGGCGGCAGTCGGCGTATCAGGAGAGAGTGGCGCGCGAAAATGTCGGCTACCAAAGACTGAATAAAGACGAGTGCGGTCGCTTCGAGCTTGCTGGGAAATCGGTTGCCGTGCCATTCGTCGGTGCGACAGCGGCCTCCCTGGTGGTTGCCGAAGTGTTGCGATTGTTACACGGTGGCCCGGCCTATACCGATATGAAATTGAGTCTCGGTACTCTTAAGGATCGAGCTGCGCGGTCTGCCGGCGAATACACCGCCGCCGACACCAACGGGATCGCGTTTACTGCGGCGAGACCTGCGAATGCTTAAAGATGTTCAGAGCTTGCCTTTGTTAGCTTTTGATGTGCTGAACGCGTAAAGAGAATTTCACTCAGCCAAACCTAGAAAGAAAAGATACTATGAAAGAACCCGGACTTGACGGCCGTCATCGCGACAGGAACGGCGAGATTCAGCAGAAGCGCAGTGATACACTGAACAAAAACCTTTCACGGCCTATACCTCAATTTTCGCCGAACGCGACGCTTGGCACCATGAGGGAGAGAACTGGAAAGGTAAGTGAAGCTGACGTGCGCCGCGCCGCTGCAAGAATGAAAAAATAACTATTGCCGGGTTGCACATTTTTTTAATTCGGCGAGTAGCTGTTCGAACGTGGGCTTGTCAGCGTAGTAGAGCGCGCTGCTGCGATCACCCCCTGAACGAAGAAACCTGAGGACGGGGAAGTCTGGGAGAACAAATAAAGAACAATTTTGTTGCGATTTGGAATGGAGGGTGTCAGGCTGTCAAAAATCCTCCCTTTGCGAATCGCATCACATGGCCCTCCGACGCACCCAAACGAAGACGGAGTTTTCGAAACTCCGCGAACAGGCCGGACTTACGCTTCCGGAAGTCGAAGAGCTTCTCAAGGTCGACCGCCGCACCGTATATCGCTACGAACGCGGAGAAACGAAGCCTTCGAGGCTTGCGCGTGACATCCTTCGCCAGGCTGCGCAGGAGCGGACCACCCAGGACAACGCGCCACCGCTCTTCAGATTCATCGATCTCTTTGCCGGTATCGGCGGACTTCGCATGGGCTTTGAGCCCGCTGGCGGCAGATGCGTGTTCACATCCGAATGGGATCTTAAGTGTCAGGAAACCTACCGGCTCAACTACCCCGACAATCACGAAATCGCCGGTGACATCCGGCCCTATGCGGACAATCCCGACCTGATACCCGAACACGATGTTCTGCTTGCGGGCTTTCCCTGCCAGCCTTTCTCGATTGCCGGTGTCTCAAAAAAGAATGCGCTCGGGAGACCACACGGATTTCTGTGCGATACGCAGGGCACGCTGTTTTTCGATACGGCGCAGATCATCGCGCATCACCGGCCGGCCGCATTTGTGCTTGAGAACGTCAAGAACCTCGAAAGGCACGACCGGGGACGAACCTTTGCGACCATCAAGCACTCGCTCGAAAAGGAACTCGGCTATCACGTGCAGCACCGCGTGATCAGCTCGCAGCCATGGGTACCGCAGAAGCGCGAGCGAATTTTCATCGTGGGTTTCCGCGAGCCAACGAAGTTTGATTTCGCCGCGCTCGAACTTCCTGATCCCGCGAGGGGACCGAAGCTTCGCGATATCCTCGATACGGAAGTGCCTGACAAATACACCCTGACGCCCAATCTCTGGAAGTATCTCAAGGAGTACAAGGAAAAGCACAATGCCGCCGGCAACGGCTTTGGATTCAGCCGCTTTGGTCCCGATGATGTCGCGCGCACCCTTTCAGCGCGTTACTACAAGGATGGCTCCGAAATCCTGATCGCGCAGAAAGGCAAACGGCCACGGCGTCTGACGCCGCGTGAATGTGCGCGTTTGATGGGCTTCGACACGAAGGAACGCGAATTCCGCATACCCGTTTCCGACATGCAGGCCTACAAACAGTTCGGCAATGCCGTCGTGGTGCCCGTTGTCCGGTTCCTTGCCGATGCACTTCGTCCATACCTGGAAACGGCAGTCGCCCGCGCCAGATCAACAAAGCAACAGAAAGAATTCATCCTCGTCACCCGGCCCGATCGACCGGAGATCGCGGAAGCGCATGGTTGATGTAGTTTCGCCCGAGGTACGCAGCCGGATGATGTCCGGCATCCGCAGCACCAATACAAAGCCAGAGTTGCTGCTGCGTCGGGGACTGCATCGTGCCGGTTTCAGATATCGCCTGCATGATCGCTCGTTGCCCGGGCGGCCGGACATGGTTTTTCCACGTCGCGGGGCAGTACTGTTTGCGCATGGCTGTTTCTGGCATGGCCACGGCTGTCATCTCTTCAAATGGCCGGCGACGCGTGAAGATTTCTGGAAAAAGAAGATCGCCCGAAACCAGGAAGTCGATGCTCGTGCTGAAAGGGCGCTTCAGGAGGCGGGCTGGCGGCGCGCGATCGTCTGGGAGTGTGCCCTGCGCGGCAAATCGCGGATGCCGGTCGAGGAAGTTTTTGACCGGCTCGCCAGATGGCTTGCATCCGGCAGCGACCGAATCGAGCTGCCATCACCTGGCCGGGTGATCTAAATGGCCGAGCCCGTCGATCTCTTTGCGGACATCGAGGATGACGTCACTCCGGTCGATCAGAGCGGGAATGATGTTTCCGCGCTTCTCGTCGACCTCCTGGAGAAGGCTCCGAGTCTCCTCGTCAAGAAACTCTCCAACAACGACCGCGACTGGGCCCAGCTTGCAAACAAGCATCAGGGCGGCGTCTACATTCCGGTTGAACAGCGCGACGGCGGCTTCTTTCCCAAACTTCAGCTGATGGAGCGCAAGCCCGGCGAGGCCGATATTTTTCAGGCCTGGCTTGCAACAGAATGGCCGCAGGTCGGCGAGACAAGAAAGAGCAGACTTGTAAATTACAGGAGCAAGGGTGAGGAAACGCACCTGACACGCGTTCCAAAAACAGCTTTTGCCGATCTTTCACCTGCCTCGTTTCTGGTGATGGCGCCGTTCGGGGAGGGCGAACAGACGGTCTATCGGTGCCTCACGGTCGATTCCGCGTCGGATGCCGCCGTCATGCTGGTTGATGCACTGGAGCTGGCTCCGGATTTTCTGATCGGTGAACGCAAGCCCGCGGAATATCGCAAACGCGAGCGTGAACGGGTGCTGACATTTGCCGAAGAGGTTGCCGCCGCATGGCTGGCCGGCACCATCGCGACATTCGCGTTCGAGAAAACCGCGATGCCCGAAACGCTCGCGCTCGCTGAGCAGGCGCGTTCGAAGTGGCTGACAAAACACGCACGAAAGAATCTCAATCCGTTCGAGTTTGACACGCCAGGCGATGCCCTGCGCGAAATCAGCCGTTCGATCGAGTGGGATCTGTTCCGCGAATACCAGCTTCGCGAGCGAGCGGTCGGGCTTGTCCGCATCATTCTTGGCGATGTGCCTGGCAAGCCGGCCATCAATACAATCATCCACGCCCTCGTTGACCGGCTGCCGGAAGTCGACCGCTACATGCTGTCCGCCGGGCAGCAGCGCAAGGCGCGTGCCGGCATTTCCTTCGAGCATCACATCGAGAAAATGCTGTTTGACGGGGACATTCCTTTTGCAAAGCAGGTCGTTATTCAGGCCCGCAAGCGGCCGGACTTTGTGCTGCCGTCATTCAAGCATCTGAAAGAGCCGCCAACGGGCAAGGAAAAGGGCCTTATACTCAGTGCGAAGACCACCCTTCGTGAACGCTGGAAACAGGTCGAACGCGAAATGCATGGCTGCGAGCTGTTCCTCGGCACCGTTGATGAAAACATTGCCGCCAACGCCATTGAGGAAATGGCATCGATGGGAATCAACCTCGTTGTTCCCGAACACCTGAAGAAATCAACGGAGACCGAATACGACCGTCACAAGAACGTTCTCAGCTTCAGGACGTTTTTCGATACCGTTGTCGGCAAGCGAATGGCAAACTGGTAATCAAAAGGTGTCCGGTGGACAATGGGTCGCCCAGCATTTTGCTCTGCCGACTGGTCTGGGCAGAGAAGTACGATTCCAAGAAAGAAAGAATCTTTGCTGGCAACATGCGATACCCGGCAAAGCACGGCTACGCCGTTGAGCAGCTGAATTTTGCCAATGACGGTGGCCACATGTACGGCTTCGTGGAGAACAGGAGCCACAACCTCGACATCGAAAAGCTCGGCGCGTCAGCCGGTGCCAGATCAGTCGATGGGGTGACAGTGATTTTCTGCGCCACGATAACGCTGGCGTCGCCGACCTGCGTCCAGGCGCAACGGATGAGGATTCCGAGCTACGGGGCCTTTTGCTCGGTCGGGCCGGCAAGCTGACGCGCCTTGGCCTGGCCGAACAGGTCGCCCCGGCCTGCTTCGTGTTGAAACCAGGCCTTGAGCCAACGCTGCGCGATCTCGGGATTCGTGGCGACATCATCAAGACCATGCACCGCGCCATGGCGGGAGCTGGCCGCGAGCCCGATGTTTCCCGCTTTGCTCTCCATGGCGACGATCCCAATGATCCCGTGCTCGGCCGCCTGGCGGAGCGAGGCTTGCATGACGAACTGAAAGGTTCCGCCTATGCCATCGTCGAAGGGATCGATGGCAGGACCCATCATCTTCAATTTGCTGATCTTGAATTGACCGGCGATGCGGCGCCAGGCGCGATCGTCGAGGCGCGGGCCTATGACGACCCAAAGGGTAGGAAGCGACTGACGCTCGCCATTCGGTCGGACCTTACGCTGCAACAGCAGGTCACCGCACCTGGCGCGACATGGCTGGACCGTCAGCTTCTTGCGCGTGAGGCGATCGTGACGGGAAGTGGTGGCTTTGGTGCAGAGGTAAGGGATGCCATGGATCGTCGACTCGAACATCTTGCGGGCGAAGGGCTTGCTCGCCGGCAAGGCCAGCGCGTGATCTTTGCGCGTGATCTGCTCAATACCTTGCGAGGCCGCGACCTGAACGCGACGGCAGGGAAAATCAACGCCGAGACGGGGTTGACCCACCGCCGACTGGGAGAAGGTGAGCAGATTGCAGGAATCTACCGCCAACGAGTCTCGTTGAGTTCAGGCCGGTTCGCGATGATCGATGATGGCTTCGGCTTTCAACTGGTGCCCTGGCGTCCGGCCCTGGAACAGCAGCTGGGTCGTCAGGTTTCTGGCGTCATGATGCCAGGCGGTGCGGTCGACTGGAGCTTCGGTCGCAAGCGCGGGCTCGCACTCTAAGACCTGAGAGCCACATGTCGCATCAGTAATTACGCGCCGCGCTACGTAAAACTACGACACGGTGGGAAGATCGATTGCAACAGGTTTCGTTTTTCGGATTCCTCTCCCGCACGCACAGATTGGGGATTGGGGGCGAAAAGCGATGCCATATGTCGAGGCACAAGGAGCAAAACTGTATTTCGAGGAAGTCGGGGAAGGGTATCCGCTCATTTTCGTCCACGAATTTGCCTCCGACATCCGTGGATGGAAATACCAGCTTCGCCATTTCTCCCGGGACTATCGTTGCATTGCCTATAACGCCCGGGGTTATCCGCCGAGCGATGTTCCCCAGGATGCAGCGTCGTACAGTTGGGAATTAGCGGTCGACGACATCGCCACCGTGGTGCAGGGTCTTTCGATCGAACGCGCCCACCTCGTTGGCCTGAGCATGGGCGGATATACCGCTCTGCAATTTGGACTGCGCCATCCGGAAAAAGTGAGCGCGATTTTCGCAGCTGCCGTGGGATCTGGCTCTCATCCAGCCCAGCGGGACGCCTGGTTGAGAGAGACCTCCGTTCTCGCGCGGACTTTTGAGGATCGCGGCATCAATGGGATCGCCGAGAGGATGGCGCGTGGCCCGACCCGCATCCAGCTGAAATACAAGGACCCCAAGGGCTGGCAGGAGTTTGTGGCTCGCCTGGTCGAACTCTCGCCGCGAGGGCTGTCGCACACCATGGCGCGCTGTCAGGCTTTGCGTCCATCGCTCCACGATCTGCGCGACCAATTATCAGGATTGACAGTCCCCGTCCTGCTCGCGGTGGGCGATGAGGACAGCGCCTGCCTTGAAACCAATCTGATGCTGAAATCTGTGCTGCCCAATTCCGGCGTCTGGATTTGTCCAAACACCGGTCATGGCATCAATCTGGAAGAGCCGGCAGCCTTCAACGCTCAAATTGAAAGGTTCCTGGCCGCCGTTGATCGCGGGAGCTGGCGCCGCTTCTATTTAAGGACCGACGATCACGCCGTGCTGCAATTGCGGCGACGCGCGTCAACCGCCGGTGTGTTCTCCCAGGTCAATCAGGAACGGGCCGACGGGATTCTCTCATGAAACCCCGAATTGGCGTCTATCTCTCCGAAGGCGCGGCCGCACGATTGGCCGAAGCAGCTCAGCGTCCCGGCGCTACCAAATCGGCGCTCGTTGAAGAAGCCCTGGATCGGATGCTCGGTTCGGACGCACCTTCAAACGAGAGCTCGGCGTTAGCTCGCCAGTTGACGGCAATGAATGCTCAGCTCGAGCAGCTCGATCGCAATCTCAGGATCGTCAGTGAGGCGGTTGCGCTTCACGCGCGATTTCATTTGACGGTGACGCCTATACTGCCTGCGACCGCGCAAGGCGCCGCCTGCGTGGTCGGAGCCGAACGTTTTGAGGAGTTTGCAACGCAGGTGGAAAGGCGTGTCGATCGCCGGGTTTCCCTCATTCAGGAAAC
>Ga0070735_10002077_pt1 | contig 18477 bp, 16 predicted proteins | sample Coa_R1_FD_66443 | JGI IMG/M metagenome (GOLD analysis project Ga0070735, IMG submission 66443) | Surface soil microbial communities from Centralia Pennsylvania, which are recovering from an underground coalmine fire - Coalmine... | ecosystem: Environmental > Terrestrial > Soil > Unclassified ... | reverse complement strand
CCCAACAACTCGCGCGTAGGCGCGGATAAAACCTTTGTTAAAGATGCCGCCGGGAAGCTGATCGAAGTGGTCCTGCTCCAGGGCCGTAAGCATGCGGAGACTGATCTTGGTGGAGGCGGAAACGTCATCGAGCGTCAGGCCTTGGTGTTCGCGTTCCTGTTTCAACTTCGCGCCAACGGATGGCACGGGCGTCTCCTCGTGGTTGAAAAAAGACAGAGTAGTATAGCGATTAGCGGCCGCAATCCGAGAACGGAATTAGTTGGCAAATCAGTGAGACCGCCCTGGCGAAAAGGGAATTATCAGGACTCTCCACCATCGCCCTTGGGGTCTTTCGGATGCAGCCCGGCCGCGGCCATGAGCGCCCGCCCCAATTCTTCGGCGGAGAACATAAGTTGTCCAACAGTACCAGATGTAGGCGAGTCTCCTTCGACGGCCGTCTTGGCGACGAAGCGATAGCCCCTTCCAACGACGGTCTGCAAATACCGCGGCTCGGCGATGTCGTCTGCGAGGGCGATCCGTATTTTGCGGATGGCGGTATTGATGCCCTGTTCGACATCGACGAAAACATCCTGCTTCCACAGTTCGGCGGCAATTTGCTCGCGCGTGATCAGCCTACCCTGGTTTTCAACGAGGAACATCAGCAGTTGCAGGGGAAGGCCTTCTAACCTAACGGAGCGCCCGCTACGGCGCAGCTGAAAGCAGTCAAAATCCAGCTCGAATTCGGCGAAGTGGACCTTCTTTTCGGGCATACACCACTCCCGTTTCCAGCGACAGCAGGGTGCGGGTCCGCATTCTTGCGCCTGGCCGCCATCGCCGGTTCTTGATTTTAATTGATTTCGCTTCAGATTGGCTCCATGGACCTCACCGAGAAACGATGGCAAGATCGCCTCACCTTGTTGGGGAAGACAACTTCTTCGCAGAATTCGAGATTTGGAGGAATTTCAATGAGGACTCATCGATCGATACTAGTCAGTGCTTTAATAAGCGTATTCCTGCTCGGCAGCAGTCTTTACGCTCAACAGGAGGTCACCCCTGACTGGTACAACCCCTGGGCGAATACGAACCAGGTAACGACACACGCTTCTGTACCCCAGGTCGCCAAGCAAAAGAATCAAGCGAGGAACCTTTCGGTTTCCCATGTGCGCCGATCTCGGACAGTTCACTCGAAGCGACTGATCGCGAGCGTGAGCACACCGCGGAGCTGAGGACCTTACTGCGTGAATTCCCACCCGCCATTGCTTTTCAAACGGGGGGCGCTGCAAACATGGGGCCGGGTTTCGGGGGAAACCCGGGGGGACTGACAGACGTGACTCAGTTGGGAAGAAAGCTCTGGCTTAATCATCCCATCGGGGGAGGGAACAGGGGTACGTCTGTCGGTTCCCAGGTTTGCGAACTAATCAGACGGCGCGAGTCCTTTCGACGAGTGCCTCACGCTCTTCGTCCCGCATACGCTGCCGGGCTCCTTCCAACATTCGATCAAATTCCTGCAAATCGAAGCCTGTCTCAACAAATCCAGTGATCGGCCTTCGGTTTGGGGCTTCGGACTGAGAATCGTTTCGTTTCGATTCGGTTCTTAAGGTTCGCATCGCCCAAGGGTAGAAGCTCTCGTGAAGGCCGCAATCCTACGATTGGGTTGCTCCGAACGGGGTGAGGCTTCCGTCTAGGGTTTGCCCTAGTAGACAGTAGGATGGAAGATGGGTTATTTTTCGTGACGGTAGGGCGACGGTCCGGCGTTCCAACCTTCCCCCCGGCCCATAAAGCGGTCCCTCCGCTTGGGATGCAGTTCCTTGCCGGAGTCGGCTGTTCGCGCTCAGCTAGAAATAAGTCCTGAAGGAATAAGGGCGTGCAGTTATGGCAGTTATAGCGCAACTCACAGAACTAGAGAACTCGGAACCGGTCCGGTTGGCCCATGATTTGAACAACGACCTTGCCGTGATCGTTGGACGATGCGAAATACTCAGCGAATTGCTGGTTACAAATGGAGATGCTGCAAAGCACCTGCAATCGATTCGAGACGCGGCCGATCGCATGGCCGGCCGAATCGCGAGGCGCCGCTAGGGTTGTTCCACACGGGCTTTCGCTAGCCCAGCAAGGGCGAATGCCGCCCATACGTAAAAAATCCATGGCCATGTAGTCGGGTCAGTCCATCGGACGGGGGCATCTGCGAACATCGATCCAAATCTTACGCGGACGAAGCTGCTGAAGAAAACTAAATTTGTGCTCTACCTCACGCCCGTCGATCAACCCTCCCCCGAAAGCTGCCCATAACCACCTATGCTCCGATCCTCACCGGTATTGGCTCCAACGGGCCCCTGTGGGAAGTGCGCAGATGCTCCTCCGTTTGACGGTTGCCACGCCCATGTTGGATATTGGGACGGAATGGACGTTGAACGCATCATTGACGACATCGAGCAGCTCCAGGAAATGTTCGAAGCGCCGGATATAAGGCCACTCAGCCCAAGCGACATCTCTGCTGCGAATCGCAGACACGACGAAATGCTCGCACATAGTCCGTGGTTTCAGCTTTGGCAGCGGTACGGGGTGTGCTGCCGAACCGAGTCCCCGACACTCCGGCTAGATGGAATTGAAGGCTAGGTTCCGAAGAAGTCCACCGACAATGCAAAGGCCCGGTTCACACCCATCGCCGGACGTGCTGCTTATACCGCAGCCATTGGTCTCCGAACCTCGCTTCCAGTTGTGTTTCCTCCCTCCTAATGAACAGATCGACGAGCGGGAGATGGAGAACGGTCAGAACAAGGGCGCTGGGCGAACCCAGAAGGCAGCCTGCCCCGAAGAAGACGAACACGTTCCCGCCAAGGTATAGGGGATTCCGACTGAATCGATAAGGGCCGGAAGTGACGAGCACGGCCTGCGGTGAAAGCGAGATCACCTTCATGCTGTGTTCATAGAAGATGTACGTTGCCCACATCCGCAGCAAGAAGCCACCAGCCACAAGCAGGCTACCTGCGATGGTGCCACCCAGAGAGCGGAAATTGGGGACACCAAGAATCGAGTCCAGCCGAGTGCCAACGTAGGCGACGACAATCCCAACCAGCACGACCCCGACGTTGTGGAGAAGGCTTCTAAGGAAAGTCACGGGTTTCGCGGATCGTCGATCAGCTTTTGCTCTTTCAGAGATTAAGGTTCAGCATACCAGTCGGAATGCGGCGACCATTGGCTGCACGAGAGAAACTGGGTTTCAGTCCACCGATGCACAGGGGGGCAGACGCCAGCGACTCCCACTGCTTAATACTGAGCTCGTGGGTGTGGCCCGCAGAATTCGGCAATTTTCTTAGGAAGGCGTTAGGAAGCTCTCTAACCATTTGAAAAGAAAAACATGGCGGAGGGAGAGGGATTCGAACCCCCGGTACGGTTCCCCGTACAGTGGTTTTCAAGACCACCCGTTTCAACCGCTCACGCATCCCTCCGAAGGCACGCGTGAAGCTAGTTTAAACTATTGGCCCGCAGATTAATGCTGACTCGGCCGCGCGTCGCGTTACCAAAAATCTCAACGTTCACTTCGAGACAGCCAGGTTGTTTTGCACGGAGAAGACTCCGGAAATCCCATTCGCTCGAAGGCCAGCAATATTCTTGTCGCCCTCGCTATCGACCACGCCTTCCAGCGTAACGTGCCCATTCTTCACGATGATGCGGATGGGCTCAATCACCGGCAAAGCGTAGCGTTGCAGCGCGGGATATCCGTAAATGGCGCGGTAGAGCTCTCGACGGAGGCGGTCGTCGTTCGGAGAAACAGGAAGTACTTCAATTTGATTGTCAACGCTCTCCACGCCTTCAATATTCTTCACAGCTTTTTCCGCGTCCGATTTCAGTACCGGGTTGACCACCTGGCCGAGCAGAGTGACGTTATAGCCGTCAACCTTGTAGGCGAGATTGTCGAAGACCGTTAGGAACGGAAGCATCACCAGTTCGTGCCGCACTTCCTTCTGAAGACGTTGAACCGATTTTGGGGAAGCTTCGCGCTGTTGTGCAAAGCCTAAAGAAAGCAGAGCGAACACACACGCAACGAACAGGGCCCGAGACTTCAGTGTGGCGATCATTTTGCGCTCCTCGTAAGGCAACAATTTTCGATGCAGCCGGATCGTGTCCGGTAGGATGTCGGTTCCTCAGCTACATGCTAGCGAAATTCGTAACCTGGCTTCAGGTCGCAACGATAGGTCCTGGATTGGTCCTTGCCGACCTGAAGAGTGCAATCGGCCCAGCTCAGGCAGAGGGCGGGACCGAGCGGGAAAACGATGCTTTCGCCGTTCACTTCGGCTTCGATGCTTGGACCTTCGGCGGTCGCGGGTAAACTGAAGTTTAGAGCTTTTTCGAAAATCACAGGATACGAATGCTGGATGATGTCGCTGACCATCGGGTGAACGACCTCAGCCTCGAGCAGGAACGTGGTCGTGCTCGCCCAGTCTCGCGCCGAAACATTGATCATGCGACCGCCGTGAGAGGAGCCATCTTGCTCGATTTTAGTAAACGGGCAAGCTCCAGAGATACAGGAAATGCGGGCGTTGCGAAACTCGTTGCCCTCCCCGGCGTCGAGAGAGGCTGATCCGATAGTTGCTTTCCATTTTCCGTCCGGAGAGCAGGGGTGCTGGCCGTTGCAGGGCACGTTCGGGGAATTCACAACCTCGAATGTTTTCACGGCACTCCCCACATCCACCGTGGTGATTCGCTTTTCGGAGTAGCGTGCGCGAATGTTCTTGACGGTCACGATCCGGCCAGGTTTGGGCTCAGCAGCGCGCGGAATTGGCACCAGACGCGCAATGAATAATTCCTCAGTCACGAGGGCGACGGCGTCGAAGGGTTCGTAATCGGCGTGACGAAACCGCAAAACCACGGACTGGCCACGCCTCACTTCCGGCCGCAGGGTGATTTTGAAGTAACCATTGGGGTCGGATTTTACTGGTTTGATGGCAAAATCATCACCAACTGTGATGTCAGCGCCCGCGATGGGAAGTTGTTTGCCGGGATCGGCATCTCTGCGGACCACCGCTCCCTGGATCACAACCAGCCGGCGGTTACAACTCGATAAACAGAAGATCGTGAGACCGGCTAACAAAAAACGGCAGCATGCAACCTTGCGTCTTGGCACCATCCTCTTAGTCCTGTACAGGACAATTCGATGCCAAAGATCGCGCTTGAGTTTGAGGAGTGTCCCGATGTTCTCGTCATTCCCGGGGCTTCCCGGCATCCGCGAGCCTGGGAATGAACTCTACACATTTTCGCGCGTGGCCGCGCCGTGAATTTCTCAAGAAAGCGATGTATGCGAGTGCAGGTTTGCCGCTGGCAGCCCACAAACTGCTGGCAATGTTTGATGCAGGAGCGGAAACGCGCCCATGCTCGACGCCGCCTCCTCCGCCATCGTCATTGACACCCGACGACGATGCCTTTCTCGAAGAGCTGGAGCATGCCTGCTTTCAATATTTCTGGGAGCAAGGTAATCCACAAACCGGGCTGGTGAAAGATCGCTCCAATGCACGAGTCGGTGATAACGGTGTTGTCGCCAGCATTGCTGCAACTGGATTCGGATTGAGTGCGCTTTGTATCGGCGCACAACGTGGGTATGTTTCGTTCGTCGATGCCCGAACGCGCGTGCTGAATACCCTGCGCTTCCTGGCGAAAAGAATGCCGACTCACCGCGGATTTCTTTTTCACTGGGCGAATATCAATACCGGCGAAAGAGTGTGGGACGCGGAAGCCTCCTCGGTCGACACTGCGATTCTGCTATGCGGAATACTCACGTGCCGCGAACACTTTAAGTATGCTGAGATTACTCGCCTAGCGTATGAACTCTTCAACCGGACTGACTGGACCTGGCTGTCGGAAGATACCAGCTTGCTGCCACACGGCTGGAGTCCCGAGTTTGGCTTCCTGCCCTATCGCTGGGACCTGTATAGCGAACTCATGATGATGTACCTGCTCGGGCTGGGATCGTCCAGCCATCCCCTGACGGTGGAAACATGGAATGCGTGGAAGCGAACAAAATTTGAATACGACGGCTTGCGGTATGTCGGCTCGTTCGCTCCATTGTTCGTTCATCAATATTCGCAGGCGTGGTTCGATTTTCGTCGGAAGAAAGATCCTTATGCTGACTACTTCCAGAACTCGATCATCGCGACGGAGGCGCACCGCCGGTTTTGTCTGGAACTCGCAAAACAGTTCCCGGATTACAGCGAGGACCTGTGGGGGATTTCCGCCTCCGACTCACAAAAAGGGTATGTGGTTTGGGGAGGACCGCCGGCTATGGGGCCGATCGACGGGACCGTAGTTCCAAGCGCCGCCGCTGGTTCGCTACCGTTTATGCCGCAGGCGGTCATGCGCGTGCTGCGAACGATCAAAGACAAATACGGCAAAAGCGCATGGACCCGGTACGGGTTCGTTAACGCGTTCAATCCGCTGACAAACTGGTACGACAACGAGGTCGTGGGCATTGATACGGGAATCACGATGCTGATGGCGGAGAACGCCCGCACAGGTTTCATCTGGAATACATTCATGAAAACGCCCGAGGCGCAGCGTGGCATGGCGCGGGCGGGGTTCCAGAGTTATCAGCCGTCGACGTCGACGGCGGCGATATTGTCAGGCCCGTCCTGCGCAAGTTAAACTCGCCAGTCTCCTTGGAGGACTCGTGAGGACATTTCAGTCGCGCTTTCTGGTCATTCTTCTTGCCTTGCTTGCCGCATTGCCGGCCGCTGCGCAATACACGGACATGGCGGCGATGAACGACCTGGGTGGCCCGCAGGAGTTCGCAAGGCGCCGGCAGGGATTGGCGAATCACCTGAAAACTGGATTCCTGATCCTGTTCGCACGGAAAGAAACGCCCGAGGCGAACCACTATCGCGAAGACAATGACTTCTTTTACTTCACGGGGCTATCCGATCCGGGTGCGGTATTGATGATGGATGTCACGAAGGGCAAGACGATCATCTTCGAATCCGAACAAAACTCGCGGATGAAGCAAGTCTATGGGGCGAATTTGCTGGGATTGCCGGCCGATCAGCAGAAGAAACTTGGATATGACACGGTCATGCCACTCACCACGCTCGATGACGTCCTGCCCTTTTGGCTCGGCCGCGAAACTGATTTGTGGTTGCGTCTCACGTATCCGGACAAGTCTGACGGAGCGCGCTTTGAAACTGGGCGCGATTATGCCGAGGAGTACAACAATCCATACGGAGATCCGACGCCGGGAGATCGGGCTGCCATTCAGAAACTGGCGTTGCGCTACCCTGCCGCGCATCAGAGGGACGCGACCTCTTTCATTGACGAAATGCGGAACGTGAAGACACCGCAGGAAATCGCCGTACTTCGACGAAACGGAGCATTGAGCGCCGAAGGCATCAAGCAAGCGATCGCCCACGCGCATCCTCCCATGTATGAGTACCAGATTGAGGCGCGGGCTGATTATGTCTTTCGCGACGGAGGCGCGGATGGTTGGGCGTATCCGGCGATTGTTGCTTCCGGCGAGAATATTAATACCTGGCACTATTTCAACGACCGACGCCAGATTCAGCCTGGCGAACTTGTCGTTTTCGATTTCGCGGCCGACCTGGACCACATAACAATGGACATCACCCGCACCTTCAATATCAGCGGGAGGTTTACGCCGGAGCAGGCCAAATGGTACGCGGTAGACCTCGAAGCACAGAAGGCAGTGATCGCCATGCTAAAGCCGGGCAGCAGCTATGAACAGGCGTCTGACGCGGGCAAAGCGATCTTCGAAAAGAACGGCGAGGGCAAACAGTGGACGGGCTTTCCCGGGCATTTTGTCGGGCTTGCCACGCACGACGTAATGTTTCCCAAAGGCGAAATCAAGGCTGGACAAGTAGTTACGGTCGAGCCAATTGTGGAATTTCCCGATAAGCGGATGCACTTCCGGGTCGAGGACACCGTTTTGGTAACCGAGAGCGGACCGGAGATCCTGTCGTCCGGCGTTCCGAAAGAAATGAGTGAGGTAGAGAAACTAGTCGGCAGCGCCAAGTAGTTCATGGCTGCGGCACAGATAACTTTACAATTCTTGTGCCCATGACAAAACGGGATACCCATGCCTGGAAACCAGACGTAACAGCAACTAATCCGCATCTTACGGGTTAAGGCTGTATCGGAAATTCTCACGCCGAGCTATCGAAAAGAATTTAGGATGAGTCATTATGAAAACTTCCATGTGGAGCACCGTTCGACGTCTGTCGATACAACGTTCGCTTGTGACGACAGCCTTCCTGATCATGGGCGTGGCTGCGCCGGCATTGGCGACGCTGGGAGGAGATGCGTCGTCGGTCGAGGCGGATCGGGCGCATATGAACGCCGCAGTGAGCGTAAATCATACCGAAAAATATGACGTGCACCAGATCAAGACGGAGACTGGCACAGTGGTTCGGGAATACGTCTCCTCGGACGGGCGAGTTTTCGGTGTGGCTTGGCAGGGCCCATTCATGCCTGACATGCAACAACTTTTGGGAACATATTTGCCGCAATATTCAGCGGCTGCCAAGGCCCAGAAGACCGGTCACGTCGGGCATCGACCACTCAATATTCAAGAACCAGGATTAGTTGTTCAGAACAGCGGACACATGCGGTTCTATTCCGGCAGAGCTTACGATCCAGGGCTGCTGCCACAGGGAGTCAGCGCCAATGACGTACGGTAAGGGGAGTATCGCGCACGCAGTTGCTATCGTGGCTTCGGTTGCCGGACTTATTGTGCTCGCAGGCTGCGGAGGCGGGGGAGGCACGACGCCAGTCGGAGTACCCACGACCGTTTCTATTTCGCCGAGCGCAGGACAGGCGCTTGCCCCAGGCGGGACCATCAGCGTGACTGCGTCTGTCACAACCGGAACAAGCAATAGTACCGGTGTTACGTGGAGCTTGTCCGGTCCGGGATCGCTCAGCAGTTCGACCGATAACCCGGTTACCTATACTGCTCCCAATAGCGTGGCATCAAACACAAGAGTTGTGATTACAGCGACCGCGGCAGCCAGCAGTTCCGCGACTGCTTATTTACCACTGACTCTTGTCCCAGCGCTAGCCGGTTCGAACGTAGCGCCGCTTAGCGTGAGCGCTGGACCTGCGGGCAACTCTGACAATATCGCGTTCGTGAGCGTGGATATCTGCGAGCCGGGCTCGACAACCTGTGTGACCGTCCCCAATATCCAGGTTGACACGGGATCTGAGGGGCTCAGAATCCTTCAGTCCGCACTAGGCAGCGTATCTCTTCCGTCGCTAACCGATACCAGCGGCAACACGATTTTTAATTGTGTTTCGTTCCTCGATACCTCATACCTCTGGGGACCGGTTCAAGCGGCTGATCTGCGGATCAATGGCGAAGTTGCGGCAGCGGTCCTCGTCCAAACGATCAGCAGTTCGAACTCCGGGATACCGAGCGCCTGTACCAACGGCGGAACCATCAACGAAAACACACCGACTCTTCTAGGAGCGAATGGCATTCTTGGCGTTGGTCTGGAGCCAACTGATTGTTCTCTAGCCGGAGCGAATTTCTGTGACGGAAGTGTTACTTCGAGCATACCGGATATCTATTTCTCGTGTGCGAGTGGCGGCTGTTCGTCAGGAACCTCTCCGATAATGATTGCTGCAGCCAACCAAGTGACAAATCCGGTGGTGACCTTCGCCACCGACTTCAATGGCACGGTAATTAATTTTCCAGCCGTTGCTGACGCAGCAGCTACGGCCACTGGCACTTTAAGCTTTGGCATTGGAACGCAATCCAACAACACCATTGGCAGCGCGACTCCGTTCGGCGTGGATCAGAATGATAACTTCGTGACGCTGTATGACGGCCAGGTTCTAACTGCGAGCTTCATCGACAGTGGATCAAACGCGCTGTTTTTCCCATCGGTGATCCCCGATTGCACGGATAATCCTTTCTACTGTCCGCCCGTAGGTTTCCCCGTCCAATCCGCGACAAATGAAGGAGCCACGGGCAGTCCGACCAGCGTTGTTAGTTTTACAGTCGACAATGCTGACACCCTTTTCACCAACAACCCTACCGATACAGCGTTTAGCAACCTTGCAGGACCGCAAGGCACTGCGAACACCTGCTCTAACGGGAACGGTTCTTGCAGCTTCGATTGGGGGTTGCCGTTCTTCTACGGACGAACCGTGTTTACGGCCATCGATGGAACCTCTGTGTCAGGGGTTGGCAATGGCCCGTTCTGGGCATACTGATCGCAGCACAAGCAATCATAGGGGCGGACCACAAGTCCGCCCCTATCTCTATGTACGGCTTTCAGAACATTCGCGAACAAACAGCGAGTATGGCGCCCATCGCCAGGTAGCAAACCAGTTGATAGCCGGTGTTGATCAGATATAACTTGACAGGCCGACGGCTAAATAGCATGTCCGTGAGTTGAACGGTGGCCACAAACCCAAGCCAGATCCCGAATCCCACCTTCATGCCATAGGCAATCGAGTTCACCGTCGTGACAGCAATGATCTTGCCTAAGACGAACGCCGAGACCAAGCTCGCCAGAAATGAGATCGCATAAGACTTGCCCGCTTCCTTGCGCATCTTTTCGAGATTCGTCTTATCTTCCGGGTCGTAACCCATCAGCAGCATCCACGGGCGCGCAAATAGAAGAGGCGAGTACCACAGAAATCCAAGGACCATCGTCGACAGCGCAGCCAGGAACACCGGCACAAGACTCACGCCCATCAGTTGCATAGTTTGTCCTCCGAACGCGTCATCGTATGACGCGGCAAGGTTGTTGAGAAAGCGAAATCCATTGTGAGGTCTTGCTTAAGGAGGTGAGTGCAGGCCTAAAGGACTCGCGTTATTGCTGGGTCAGGTGTGGACGAACGATTTCTACGACCGGTGTGCGTCCCCGCGCGTCCTGCTTGGGGATCAACTTCTGTGAAACGACGCAACGCAGCGTATGTGCCAACCGGCCCCGCACCACGTCCTGGTCGGATGCGGGGAAGACAGAAAGAATGCGTTCGATGGCTTTCTCAACATCGGGAGCATTCACCGTGGAGAGCACGAGGTGTCCGGTCGCAGCCGCATCAAGCACTCCCTCGATGGTCTCGCGGTTGTGCAATTCACTTACGACGATGACGTCCGGCGACTGCCGCATCGCTGCTCTCAACGCTAAGGCAACGTTCGGAGTGTCGCTATGGAGTTCACGTTGGTGAATGGTGGCCCGCTTATGGTTGTGTAGGAATTCGATTGGGTCTTCGATGGTAATGAGATGGCAGACGCGATGTTGATTGATATGGTCGATAAGTGCGGCCAGGGTGGTCGATTTTCCCGATCCACGCAGTCCCGCGATCAACACGATGCCATCATCGGCATCAGCGATGGTACCCAACTCTCTAGGTAGTCCCAGGAAAGATAAGGTGGGTACGGTCGTCGAGATAACTCTCATGACCACCGCGCAGCTCCCGCGCTGTATGAATGCATTCACGCGAAAACGAGCAATCCCCGGTAATCCATACGAAATGTCACACGACCCTTCACCACGCAAGATTGTGATGGCCTGCTTGTTGTTGCCGATAAGATCAGACGCAATGCGGCGCGTGTCGTCCGGTGTCAGCACGTGCACCGTGGGTCCTTGGACCGTGAGCAATTGGCCGTGGATCTCGACTTGAGGCAGGCGTCCCGGGGAAAAGATCAGATCGCTGACGTCGCCATTGGCCTGCAGGATGCCAGCCAGAAGCGAGTCCGTATCACGGGTATCGCATTCTCCATCGAGAATGACAGAAACCGGGCTTGTGCCGGGAGCGGCCATGAATAGTTGTTGACGAAGTTCCAGATATGGATACGACGCCTAACTTTTTAATGTAGACAATGCAGTCGGGTGGATTCCAGAAAGAACGACAGGTGAATAGACCTTCGTAACCCGTTCAAAAAGTAGCCGGCAGGCAGGAAAAAGGCGGCGATGATCGCCGCCTCTCGTAAATAATTGTGTCCGTAGCTACTTCTTTGCGGGTTTTTTCTTCGTGCCGTAGGAGGTCTCGATGGTTGACCCCAAGCCCTGGAGCATGGCCTTGGCTTCTTCTGCGTGCGGCCCGGTGGGCGCCAGTTCGAGATACTTCTGGAAGGCCTCCGCTGTGCCGGGAGGTGCGACCATTTTGTCGCCCTGCAACGTGGCGGCACCGATCATGTTCGTTCCTTTCCAGTAGTAGGCATCGGCTTTGTTCGGATCGGCGGCAATCGCTTTGTCGAAAGCGTCCACCGCGGCCTTGCGCATTTCAGGATCGTTCTTCGTGTTGGCGTTGGTGAGAGTACCACCGAGATTGAAGTAGTACATGCCGGCGTTCGCGGGATCCATTTGCGCCGCCTGATTGTAAGATTTCACGGCATCTTCGGTCTTCCCCGATGAGGCTTGGGCCTTTCCCAGATTGTTGTAATAACTGGCAAGCGCCTTGGTTGCGTCGGGAGTCTTGGCCTTGGGATCGGTGTCCAGGTTCTTCTGCTTTAAGTCCACAGCCTTCTGGTAGTCGGCGATTGCATCTTCGTATTCCTTGGTTTTGGCCGCTGGATCGCTTTGTTTATTCGCGGCGCTAACCGTGTAATCTCCGAGCTTGGCCCAAAGCAGGTCACGGTTGGGATCGGCTTGGGTAGCCTCGGCCATGGTCTTACTTGCAGTGTCAAAATCGCCAGCGTCAGCGGCAGTCTTGGCTGCTGCAAGTTTTTCATTCAGGGTCTTGATGACCGCATTTTCCTTGAGCGCTTTCTCACGCTGTTCGACTTGCTGCTTCGCTTGCTCAGCAGACACGCCCGGGGCGCCCGATGACATTTCCTTCTTAAGGTCGATATCCTGTGTGATTTCTTCGATGCCGACAGCGACGCCATTGATGTGAAACAACTCATTATTGTTCTGGACAAGCCTTACGTTGTACTTACCGGGCGAAATGCCCAGCGAGAAATACTCGCCATTCTTGTTGGTTTTTAGGTCGTACTTTCGCCCGTTGTCAGTATTTGTCCATTCCACGCTGGCGCCGGCAATCGGTTTGCCGTCCATGTCCTTGCATACGCCCTTGACCGAACCGGTGGCCTGCGCAAAGGCCGCAGGCAGGCAGAAGACCGCTAGCAAAGTAATAAGAGCAGCCCCCGCGAGACGTTGCTTCATATTTGCCTCCAAGATTTTTATGAATTTGTAAGTGCAGATTTTGATCGCTGGGGCAACGCAGCGAATTTGCCGTGCAAAAACCAACGCTCAAAATCGGCATTAGACTGCCAGGTTCGCCGTTCGCTCCATGTAAGGTATAGGGTCAGCAACCCCTGCTTCGCCAAACGCCCGCAACCGCAACGCACAACTGTCACATACTCCGCACGCGCGGTCCTGGCGGGTGTAACAAGACCACGTTAAATCGAAGGGAGCGCCCAATTCAAGGCCAAGCCTCACAATCTCAACTTTGCGAAGACCGATTATAGGCGTAACGATTGTGATCTGTCCTTCCTTCGTGCCGGTACGAATCACTTGATTAAAGGCTTCGTAGTAAGCAGGCCGGCAGTCGGGGTACCCAGAGCTATCCGGCTCAACCGCGCCAATATAAACCTTGGAAGCTCCCAGCACCTCGGCCCAACTGACGGCCACGGCAAGGAAGTGCGCGTTGCGAAACGGTACGTAGGTTACGGGGACGCTTTGCCCGATCTCGTGAGAGTCGGGCACCGCAATTTTCTCGTCGGTTAAAGCTGAACCACCAATCGCCCGCAGAGCTTCGTTGCGGACGACGAGTCGTTGCTGAATTCCAAGTCGATCGCAGATCGCCTTGAATGCCTCGCGCTCGCGCTCTTCAGTGCGCTGCCCGTAACTGACGTGAACCGCGGCCGCCTCCCCATCGCGTACTGCGAGAGCTGCGCAGACACAAGAATCCATGCCGCCACTGAGCAGCACCACTGCGCGAGGATTGGGGTTCTTTGGCGGCAAAATTTCCCTTCCGATAGAGAATTTTCAGATTGCAGATTGAAAATCTAAAATCAACGATCTAGAAATTTCCCTAGACTCCCTTCATCGCCGGATCCCAGATGAACTTATGAAGCTGGAGACCAAGCCGCGCCGGAACCTGGTCGGCAAGCATCCACTCGGCGAGGTCCTGAGGGTCCAGTAAACAATGCGATGCATCGCGTAGACCGCTCGCTTCCTTGCGAAAAGCCGGGGAAAACAGTACCGCATTGACTCGCCGCTCCAGGTGATGGCGTGCAACGAAATCACGAGCAAATTCATAGTCTGTCCGATCGCTCAACACGAACTTGACTTCATCGCTCAAGCCTAGCGTTTCCAGGTTTTCGATGTGAAACGTGTCGGGCTCGCCGGAGTTCGGACACTTGACATCGACGATCTTGATGACTCCCCTCGGAACATGCTCGAGCGGTCGCTCACCGCTGGTCTCCAGCAGCACGGTGTAACCATCATCGAGAAGATGCTGCATAAGAGGAACGACCTCACGCTCCTGCAACATGGGTTCGCCACCCGTAAGCTCAACCAGCCCACCATTTGGGCTCAGCCGGTTTACCGCGTCCAGCACTTCCTCAGGAGCCATGCGATGTCCGCCGGTAAAGGTGTATTCACTGTCACACCAGGAACAGCGAAGGTTACACCCAGTCAGCCGCACGAATACGCAAGGAAGCCCCGCGTGCGTGGATTCACCTTGTATCGACTTGTAGATTTCGGTGATCTGCATACGCGAACAGCTATATGGGTTTCCGGTTCTGCCAGGACTTACTCCCAGTACGTGGCCGTGGTTGTGTCCGTCTCGAACACCGTAACCTTTCGAATCCGCACGCGACCGTTGGAGACAACATGGAGCTTCGCGTTTGCCTCGGTATAAAAATATCTGGCCAGATTCTCGGCGGACGGGTTGACTATCTTGAAAGGTTCGAGATCGTTGATCATCTGGTGATCGAGACGATCGATCACGTGTCTCATTACTTCGCGAAGATCTTTGAAATCGAGCAGAAGGCCGGCTTTGTCGAGTTGTTCTCCGGCGAGGGTGACACGAATCTTGTAGTTGTGTCCATGCGGGTTCTCGCACTTGCCTTTGTAATTGCGCAGGTAGTGCCCCGCGGCAAACGAATCTTCTACGGTGACTTCGAACATAGGATTTTGGGGCTAACTATCCCAAATTCTATTGTACGCGACCGCAACGGGTCGACGAGCCGCTCAGGACGCGATCATTGTTGCATGCCGAAGAAGCTTTCCACCTGCCTGATGTCCGTCGTCCTCCGATAGTTCGGCAAGCTCTCCACGAATACCCGCCCGTACTGCTTTTTCAGAATTCGGTTGTCGAGCAAGACCAATAGCCCTCGGTCATGGAGCGAGCGGATCAATCGCCCGAAACCCTGCTTCAAGGTGATCACTGCCGAAGGCACCTGGTATTGAAAAAAAGCGTTGCCACCTTCCGCATCAATGGATTTAACCCGTGCTGCAACGACCGGATCGCTTGGAACGGCAAAAGGCAGACGATCGATAATCACGCAGCTCAGTTGCTCGCCTTGCACATCGACGCCTTGCCAAAAAGATGAAGTCGCGAACAACACCGCGTTTGGCGTCAGTCGGAATTCTTCCAGCAGCGCCATTTTTGGGGCGTCCCCTTGGAGCAGCATCGGGTATTCGAGTTCGCCCAAGAGGCGCTGATAAACCTCGTTCATCTGCGCATAGCTGGTGAATAAGACGAACGCGCGCCCGCGACTGATTTCGAGGAGGCGCCGGATACGTTCTGATGCTTTCGCGGCAAATTGCAGTGTTCGCGGATCGGGCAGGTCGGGAGGCACGTAAAACAGCGCCTGGCTTTCATAATCGAAGTGCGAAGGAAGGACGACCTCGCGGGCTTGCTCGACTCCCACCCGCCGTCGAACGTATTCAAATGCGCCACCCACAGCTAAAGTCGCGGATGTCAGGACCGTGCACTCAAGCTTGTCGAACAGACAACTTTTAAGTATGGGCGCCACATCGATGGGCGTTGCCTGTAAGAACACCCTTGATTTTTCGCGAGCATTTGCGTTACCCCCGCGAAAACCTCGCCGCTCAATCCAGAAGACGGTGTTGCGGTCTTCCGACTCCATCAGGAAACTCAGCTGTACCTGCAGTTCCTGACTGCGGCGTGCGAAGTTGAAGATTTCTTCAGGCTTTGACGGGAGTCTTTCTAATTCGGAGTTCAATCGAGTCAATGATTGTTGAAGCCCCAAGAATTCGTCGCCGTTCTCTTCTAAAAATTCGCGACGATTCTCGAAGGCGAATCGGCCATCCCCTTGCGGCAGCACGGCGAAGAAGAACATGGACCGATCACGTAGACTCTTGATCGCGCCCGCCAATGACGCAGACAGCGCGTGGTTCCGTTGCAAGGAAATTTCCACGTCTCGACAGAGTTCTTCTACACGAGCGTTGCTGACGCCCACTCCGAAATAGCTCCCGGCCACGTCCTCGAGTTCATGCGCTTCATCGAAGATCACTGCACCGACCTCCGGGAGGATGCCCGCGTCCGGTGCGTACTCGGATTGCTGTTTGATTGCGAGGTCCGCAAAGAAAAGATGGTGGTTGACGATGATGATGTCGCTCTCCATCGACCGACGATGCATCTCTGTGATGAAGCACTTATCCCATGAGCTGCACTTCTGGCCGAGACAAGTATCAGAACGCGCATCCAGCTTGTGCCAAAGCGCGCTGGCTTCGGGTAGAGAGGCCAGTTCGGCTCGGTCGCCAGTTTGCGTAGTTTTTTCCCAGGCCGCAATGGCGCGATAGTGTTCAATTTCGTCGAGACCGCTGAGCACTGGCTGATCCGTCAGGTCGTAGAGCTTCTTGCGGCACAAATAGTTGTTGCGGCCCTTCATATAGCAGACGCTCAGCTTGTTTTCGCCGTTGGGAAAGAGCGCCTGCTCGAGAAACGGAATGTCCTTGTAGAAAAGCTGCTCCTGAAGATTCTTGGTACCCGTCGAAATGACAACGCGCTTCCCAGAGCGGATGATCGGCACCAGGTAAGCAAGCGTCTTGCCGGTCCCTGTGCCTGCTTCGATGATCAGGTGCCGCTTCTCGTTTAATGCCTGCTCAACCGCCTGCGCCATCTGCAGTTGTCCTCGGCGAAACTCGTACGCGGGATGAATGCGAGAAAGGATTCCTCCGGGCGCAAAAAAGTTATAGAGGCTGACGTCCTTGTGGCGTGATGAGGCATTTGCCGCGGGCTGGGAACTTGAAGCCACAGAGTCTCTATAATAACCAGTTCCGAGTACCTGGTACCGAATACCGGTACCTACTGGCTAGTGTCCGGTCCAGCCTTGAATACTGCCCCTGACAACCCGAAGTCTGCTGTCCTCGCAATCGTAGGCCGCCCCAACGTTGGCAAGTCTTCCCTGTTCAATCGCATCGTTGGCTCCCGGCGAGCGATCGTTGGGGATGAACCCGGCATCACCCGCGACCGCCTTTATGGCGAAGCACATTGGCGAGGACGTGAATTTCGAGTGGTCGATACCGGCGGAATCATTCCCGAGGAAAAGGACTTCATTCCAGCAGAGATCTTTCGACAAGCAAGAGTTGCTCTGGACGAAGCTGCCGCAATCGTGATGGTTGTCGATGGCCGTAGCGAACTTGCCGGTCCCGATCTTGAGCTCGCAAGACTATTGCAGAAGGCGGGCAAGCCTCTGTTTCTGGCAGTCAACAAGGTTGACAGTGACAAACAACAAGACTTGGCGGGAGAATTTCATCGGCTCGGAATCCGAAACCTGTTCGCGATTTCAGCCGAGCACGGACGCGGCGTGGATGATCTGTTGGACGCAGTGGTTGCCGTGCTGCCATCGCAACCGGTTTCCAATCTCGAGACTCCCGATGACCAACAACCAGCGACCGATGACTCATCCGCGTCCGAAATCAAAGTTGCCATAATCGGCCATCCGAACGTCGGCAAATCCACGCTGCTGAATCAACTCACAGGCACGTCACGGTCGATCGTATCGCCGATTCCTGGCACTACCCGTGATGCGGTCGACGAACTCATCCAGCATGATGGACAGGCTTTTCGTTTCATCGACACTGCCGGCATTCGACGAAAAGGGAAAACGAATTTGATGGCCGAAAAGCTTTCCGTCGTCATGGCGCGCAAACATCTTGAGGCGGCGGATATTGCCCTGCTGGTGATCGATGCGACCGAAGGTGTGAACGCGCTCGACACGACCATCGCCGGCTACGCGCATGAGAGCGGACGCAGCGTGATTGTCGTCGTCAATAAGTGGGACCTGGTTTTGGCAGGCGTGAAGGGCGCCGGGCGGCCATCAAAAGCGGAACGCATTCGAGAAACCAAGCGCCCGGCGGATCGCGCTGCATATGAACAACGATTACGCTACTCGCTGAAATTCCTGAGCTATGCGCCCGTGCTTTTCGTTTCGGCGGCAACCGGCAAAGGCGTGAACTCGATTTTTGCCACCTTGCAGCAAGTGGCGAGCGAGCGACGAAAACGCATCGGTACGGCCGAAATGAATCGTTTTTTGCAGCAGGTCGATTTCGATCGTGCCTCGGTCCCGAT
>Ga0070735_10002075_pt1 | contig 18487 bp, 18 predicted proteins | sample Coa_R1_FD_66443 | JGI IMG/M metagenome (GOLD analysis project Ga0070735, IMG submission 66443) | Surface soil microbial communities from Centralia Pennsylvania, which are recovering from an underground coalmine fire - Coalmine... | ecosystem: Environmental > Terrestrial > Soil > Unclassified ... | reverse complement strand
GGATCCCGACGATCTGAGCCTCGGTGAAGCGCGATTTTCTCACGCGGTGCGTCTCCTTGCTGGGCAATTAGCCCAAGAGCCCACAAAATCCGCTGGCCTACTTTCCCGGGCTCAGGTCAGCGTCTGTTCAAGACCACGCTCTTTGCAGTAGTCGAAGACCGTTTGATTGATAATCGGTATCTGCACCGAGCATTGCGAACGGCAGAGTTGACGCCGTGACAGACATCGCTTGGACGACGAGCGATTGATCACGAAATGGCATGGCTACACACTCGGTCCATCCGCTCGCGATGTCCGTGAGAACGAGGCTGTGGAGGAAATCCCCGTCGGTCTTGGCGCGCCCCGCACAATGCTCGACCATGTCGATCTCGAAGAATCCGGGCGGCGGATCCGGCCAATCAGCGAACGTCCGTACCGGAATACTGCTCCGGAGGGTCGAGCCCATGCCGCCACGGCGCTGGTGCTGCCCTCCAATGTGAGTCCGCGTAGCACTCAATAGGCGGTCGATCGTCGCCGCGCGAATTTGCAGGGAGCTTCGCTTTCAAGGCGGCATCGAGGTCTAGATGGCCGTGCCGCTCCATAGCATTGTGGCTGGCGACAATTATCTTGGCCGGTAGACGACAACTATCTTGGCCGGTTGAAAGCCGAGGCCGGAAGGCTCAGGGGCGGAGCCGCGAACCGCCGACCGCTTGGTCGAAGGCGAGCGGATGCCCGGCAAAAGGATCACCGACCACCAAGTGCACATCTACAAGGCCCAGCGGCGGGTGCACCCGCAAGCGATCGCGGCGGCCAAGGCAGGCATCAGCGAGCGGAGTGCGCGCCGTCTTGAGAACTGCGACGGACTGCCCTCTCAGCGTGCGCCGCGGCATTGGCGGACCCGACCCGACCCGTTCGCCCAGGTGTGGGAGGCGGAACTCCTGCCGCTCTTAGAGGCCAGCCCGCAACTTGGTGCCGTCACCCTCCTGGAGGAGCTGCAACGGCGCCACCCCGGGGCATACGGTCCGAGCACCCTGCGCTCGCTCCAGCGGCGCTTGCGCCCTTGGCGGGCAATCCACGGCACCGAGCGGGAGTTGTACTTTGCCCAAGAGCATCCGCCAGGGCGCCAAGGCCTCTCCGACTTCACCGACGCGGGCGATCTCGGTGTCACGATCGCCGGCCGGCCGTTTCCGCACCGGCTGTACCAGTTCGCGCTGGCGTACTCGGGATGGCGTTCTGCCAGCGTGATCGACGGCGGTGAGAGCTTCGCGGCGCTGTCCGCTGGTCTACAGATGGCGCTGTGGCGTCTAGGAGGCGCTCCTGAAGAGCACCGCACCGACAGTCTCTCAGCGGCGTTCAAAAACTTATCCGACCCCGAGCGGTGCGAATGGACGGAGCGCTACGCGGCGTTGTGCGCGCACTATGGGATGCGCCCGTCGCGCAACAATCCCGGCGAGTCGCACGAGAATGGGAGCATCGAGTCGCGCAACGGCTCGCTCAAGACGGCCCTACGCCAGGCGCTGCTCCTCCGCTCTTCGTGCGATTGTGACGATCGCGCTGCGTACGAGGCGTTCGTGGATACCGTAGTCCGGCGCCTCAATGCGCGGGTTGAAAAGAGCTTGGCCATCGAGCGAGCGACGCTACGGCCACTGCCACCACGGCGAACCGCTGAGTTTGACGAGCTTCCCGCCCGCGTAAGCAAGTATGGCATCTTCACCATCCGCGGCGACCAGTACAGTGCGCCCAGTCGGCTCATCGGTCATCGCCTGACTGTGCGTGTCTACGCCGATCGTATCGAGTGCTATCTCGGCGGCGAGTGCGTGTTCGCATGTTCGCGGGCGGTGCGCCGTCCCGGGCAGCACCGGGCGCGGCGGATCGATTACCGGCACATGGTCGAGAACCTCAAACGCAAGCCCGGCGCCTTCGCCCGCTGGATCCTACGCGATGATGTGTTCCCACGCGAAGTCTATCGCCAGGCTTGGGAAGACCTCAGCGCGCAGCTTCCCGAGCGCCAGGCATGCAAGATCATTGTTGGCCTGCTGGCACTGGCGGCTGAAGGGCACGAAGCGGAGCTGGCGCTCGAACTCGAACAATCACACGCGCGCAACGAGCTGCCGGATCTCGATGTGCTAGCTCAACGGCTTGCGCCGCGGCCCAACGCCATTCCCGGTGTGGTCATCACCCTGCCGCCGCTAAGCGTGTACGATACGCTGTTGGAGGTGGCGCCATGAGCCCCGCCGCACTCAGCGCCGACGGACGACTCGGGATGATACTCACCGAATTGCGTTTGCCGACGATCAAGCGGCTTGCATCAGAGCTTTGCGATCGCTCTGATAGCGAAGGCTGGTCGGCGCGCCAGTTACTTGAGCGCCTATTCGAGCAGGAGGTGCTCGAACGCGAGACACGACGCTTTGAACGTAAGCGCGCTCAATCGGGGTTGAGTCCCGACAAGCGCCTCTCCACCTTCGACTTCTCGGCGGTGCCGGCGGTCTCGCGTGCGCAGGTCACCGCCTTGGTTGAGGCACACGAATGGCTCGACGAGGGCGCCAACCTCTTGGCTTTCGGACCGCCTGGAAGCGGCAAGAGTCACCTGCTCAGCGGGGTTGGCCACGCGCTAATTGACGCCGGCCGCCGCGTTCTCTTCACGCGCTGTAGCGATTTGGTGCAGCGCTTACAGGCAGCACGGAGGGACCTGCGCCTTCCCCAGGAGTTGGCCAAGCTCGATCGTTTCGATCTCCTGATCCTCGACGATCTCAGCTATGTCCGCGCGATCAGGCCGAGACCTCCGTCCTCTTCGAACTGATCTCCGAGCGCTACGAGCACCGCAGTATCGCGATCACTGCGAACACGCCGTTCTCCCAGTGGGGCGAAGTCTTCGTCACTCCGGCGATGACGCTGGCGGCGGTCCACCGCCTCGTACATCATGCGACCATCCTGGAGATGAACGCGGAGAGTTACCGCCGACGCAAGGCGCAAGGAATGCGAGCCGACATCGCGCTCAAGGGCGCCACCCGAAGCCCGTCGCCCGAAAGGAGCGACTAGCCGCCCTATTCGAATGCTGCGCCCATACAACACCCCCGCTCCGGACCGGCCAAGATAGTTGACGCCGAACGGTCAGGATAATTGTCGCCAGCCAGCAGGGCAAGGCTTGAGGCAGAGGGGGCCATCTATGTCGACGCATCCCACTGCGGCGCATCGTTGCCCTCGAAGGACAAACGGTTTCGCCTCTGGCGCGGCTCATCACGGCCTCGCTTCTTTGCGAGGTTGAAGACGCAGGAAGAACGGTCTGCGTCAGTCTTTTGAAAGTAGCTATCGCGCTGAAAGTGAGTCCGATCGGCCAGTAGACGCCGTCTGCAGAAGCTATAAATAGCCCAAAAGCGCATTTAATGTTATTCTACCCGCAAGAAAAATTGCGGGGAGCATCGCGATCGGGATTGACATTGACGAGAGTGCTCTGGTATTCTTGGGCCATAAACAAAAAGCGACCGACTGCTGCTACAGTCGATCGCTGTCGGCCCCCAGGGGCCAGAAAGAACCGTATGCTATGTTAGAGACTCTATCTCTTACCGTCCCCGTGCACTGCATTAAGGGCGGATTCGGCGATAAGCTTATCACCTTCCAAACGCAAGTCAAGCCTTCTCAAATCCAGAACCTCCTGGGGCATGATCCCAGGAGCAAGAACTGGCCGAAGCTCTCGGACGAGTTGCAGGAACTGTATCAGCACCTGCAGCGTAAGACTTCGAAGGAGCGACGGACGGGCACGAAGCGCTACATTCTCGAGCGCATCGTGCCCGGAGCCTTCACGCTGGGGGCGTTCCCCGCGATTTCCATCGGCTTGGTGAAGCCTCCGACGTTCACTCCCTACAACCCCAAGGCGAGCGAGGGAGTGAGTGGGATCCCCGACGCGGTGGGTATCCTTCATCTCGACCTCTCTCAGTCGACGCTTCGCGTCCTCTTGGATGGTCTCGGCCGGGTTACCGGTGCCCTCGACCTTATCGAAGACGGCGACCTCAAGGCCGCTGACTCGTTCGCCTTCCCCGTCACTATCTTTGCTCCTGCTCCCTCTTTGGGAGAAATTAGTGCCATCGAGCTTGGTCAGCTGTTCCACGATTTCAACTTCCTCGGAATTCCGGTTGGAACTGCGCAAGCCATCGACCTCGACCAAAGCAACATCTACGTCACGCTGGTGAATAAGTTGGCGGATTCGGACGTCATCAAAGAACACGGCGGCGTTGAGGCTCGAGCCATGAGTCTCGGGAAGAAGAGCACCGCACTTGTCGCAAAGCCGGTTTTGCTCCGGTTCGTTAAGGGCGCGTGTGAGGGCCCGACCTTCCAGCACACGCTCCGCGACACGCCGGATGAGAACCCGAATCTTACGAGAGCAACATTCAACAGCATCAAAGACAAAATCGAGGAATTTCTTACGAAGCTCGCTGACCGCATGGGAGACCGGTTCACGGAGAAAGACAGCCTCCATCTAACCGCTCCCGGCTGGAATGCTATGGGTGTGATTTTCCACGACATCGCGTTCGGATTGCGCGGGCAACTCACGCCCGCTCTTGAAGACGACATCATCAAGCGCATCGCGTCCATCAATTGGTCACGTTCTAATCCGGAGTGGGTTGGTCTGATGGGCGACAAGGACGATAGAAGCCCGGGCGGGCTGAAGCTCTACGGCGGCCAGCAAGCCATTACGAAGCTTGTGAACTTCGTCAGGGAGCGTAGCGGTTTGGCCGCACACCTCGCTGCCAAGGGATTGAAGCAGCAGTACGCGGAGGCATAACGAGTTCTAGGGATCGGACTCAGCGTCTCGCAGCGGGTGCCTGAAAGGGCGCCCGCTTCTTTTGGCAATAAGCTTATTTTTGCATCAAGCGCAACTCTCGGGGCACCGAAAACGCCCGATTCGCAGCGCTCATGCGCTTCTACTTTTCCCCATGATCCGATGAAGTTGTAAAGCGCGATTGCACCCGTCGCATCTAAGGCAAAGAAAAAACCCCGATAGAATCGGGGTTTTATTGGTTGCGGGGGCAGGATTTGAACCTGCGACCTTCGGGTTATGAGCCCGACGAGCTACCGGACTGCTCCACCCCGCGACGGAATGCACCGTATTTTACCGAAGATGATACCCACGGTCAACCCCCTTAGGGCTCAAGTGCGTGCCAAACTCGAGCGGATCAGCGTCGCGACCCTCAAACGGCTGCTGCGCCCGATCGCCGCAACCATCCGCGGCCGGCGATCTGGTGGCGCACTGTGGGCCCAGCGCGGCGGGGCACTTCCTCGACACCCTGTGCGCCGTCGATCTGGCCACTGGCTGGACCGAGCGCGCCGCCATCGCCGGAAAATCCCGCGGTCGTCAAAGCGATCAAACGTGTCGAGCGGAAGAATTGGACCTTGGTCCGTCGCCCTCCAGTCCTTCCGATCGCTGGTGGAAGCGGCCAACCCTCTCACCCTCAAACGGCGTATCGATCCGCCGCCGGGTCAGATTCCCAGATGAGCCACTACGCCCCCTAGCTCTCAGCCGGACCATGAGCCCCTTTCCGCCTTGTGTCCCTAGCCCAAATGCCAGCACTGCCGAGCGTTACCTCCCCCTGCTGGTCCAGGGCGCATTGATGAGCCGCAGGCGTTGGATCACGCGCCCACGTACCGTCCGGGACGCCGCTCGCTGCGCGCCGCCAATGCTTCCCAGTGATCCGCTGAGATCCACGCGCCGGCAAATGCCGATGCCTCGCGCTGCAGCGCTTCGTCGTCGTCGCCCGGCGGAGCATTGAGCATCTGCTTGATCGTGCGAACGGCCAACGGCGGCTGCGCGGCGATGCGGTCCGCGATTTCCAGGGCGACCCGCAGCGCTTCCCCGGCCGGTGCCACGCGGTCGACCAGACCGTACCGCAACGCCTCTTCCGCGCCGAAGACCTCGCCCGTCAGCATCAACAGAAGCGCCGTCGAGCGCGGCAGCAGCTCGCGTGCGCGCGAAATACCGCGCCAAGCCGGCGTCACGCCAATGGTTACCTGCAGAAAGCCCAGGCGTGCGTTTTCGTCGGCGACCCGCGCGTCGGCTGCGAGCGCAAACTCGAGGCCTCCGCCGTAGGCGTCGCCGTTCATGGCGGCGATCACGGGGAAGGGAGCCCGGCGTATTGAGCGGGCAAGGCGCTGCATACGCAACGACATCGCCTCGGCCTCTTCGCGCGTGCGAAGGCCGGCGAATTCCTTGAGATCCCCGCCAGACGTGAACGTCTTCGGCCCCGCGCCGGTGATGACCACGCAGGCGATCTGCGGATCATCGCTCGAGCGCTGGAGCACGTTGGTGAGTTCGGCGATCATGCGGAGGTTGATCGCATTATGAACTTCCGGTCGATTCAGTTTGACGAGGAGTGTTCGCTCGCCAGGCGCGGGTTCTACTTCGATCGTATCGTATCGCTCATCGACGCTCACGGTCTCCTGCCTTGCCTAAAAACATTTAGTATGTTACGTTTAGTATACGAGAATCGAGCGCCCGAATCTATCTTCCGGCGCCGGAGGTGTTTTCGGTGAGCGAGAAACGCGGATTGACGACACCATCGGGCATTCCTCGGAAGGCTTTCTATGGGCCCTCCGACTGGAATGCCGCCGCGTACGCAGAGCAGCTGGGCGACCCCGGGGCCTATCCCTACACTCGCGGCGTCCGCGCCGACGGTTATCGCGGCAAACTTTGGACGATGCGGCAGTACTCGGGGTTCGGAACGGCGGAAGAGTCCAACGAGCGCTACCGCTTCCTGCTGGAGCGTGGACAGACCGGTCTCAGCGTGGCGCTCGACCTTCCCACGCAGCTAGGCTATGACTCCGATGATCCCCGCGCCGAAGAAGAAGTCGGGCGCGTCGGCGTCGCCGTCGACACACTCGAAGACATGGAACGCCTCTTCGAAGGCATCCGTCTCGACGAGATCACGACGTCGTTCACGATCAACGCCACGGCGGCGGTGCTCCTGGCGATGTACGTCGCCGTCGCGAGGCGCCAAGGCGCCGATCTGAAGCGCATCTCGGGGACGATTCAGAACGACATCCTCAAGGAATACGTCTCGCGCGGGACGTGGATCTTCCCCGTGGAGCCCTCGTTGCGAATGATCGTCGACACCATCGAATTCTGCGCGAAAGAGGTTCCACGGTTCAACGCCATTAGCGTCGCGGGCGCCCACTTCCGCGATGCGGGCGCCACGGCTGTCCAGGAGCTCGCCTTCACGATCGCCGATGGCATCACATACGTGGAACGTTGCATGGCGCGCGGCATGGACGTGGACGAGTTCGCGTCCAATATCAGTTTCTTCTTCTACACGCACAGCGATTTCTTCGAGGAGATCGCCAAGTATCGGGCCGGACGCCGTATCTGGGCGCGCCTCATGCGCGAGCGGTTCGGCGCGAAGGATCCGCGCTCGTGGGCGTTCCGTTTTGGTCTGGTCTGTGGCGGCAGCACCCTGCGCGCAGAAGAGCCGATGAACAATGCCATCCGCGTGGCCTACGAGACCATGGCCTCCGTGCTCGGCGGCGCCAGTTCCATCTTCACGGCCGCTTGGGACGAGCCGTTCGCCATTCCCACGGAGGAGAGCGCACAACTGGCGTTGCGCACCCAGCAGATTCTCGCCTATGAAACCGGCGTTCCCGACGTCGCCGATCCGCTGGGAGGCTCGTTCTACGTCGAGGCGCTGACCAACGCGACGGAAGAAGAGACCCTGCGCCTCATCGCCGATATCGAGGAGCGCGGCGGAATGGTTCCGTGCGTAGAGACGGGCTACATTCAACAGTTGATCGCGAACGAGGCATACCAACGCCAGCGGCGTCAGGAAGCCGGAGAGGAGATCATCGTCGGCGTGAATCGCTTCCGCACCGATGGCGTGGCACGCCAGCTCCAGCTCTTCAGTCTCGACGAGGCCTCGGCCCATCGCCAGATCGAACGCCTGCGTGCCGTCAAGGAGCGGCGCGATGAGGATGGAGTCCGTGCGGCGCTGGACGAGCTGCGCAGCGCGGCGTTCGGCACGGAGAACTTGATGTATCCGCTGATCGCCGCCGTCGAAGCGTATTGTACGCTCGGCGAGATTTGCGGCGTCTTGCGCGGCGTCTTCGGCGAGTTTCGGGAGCCCATCGTCGTCTGATGCGCGTCGTCATCGCGAAACCCGGTCTCGACGGTCACGATCGCGGCGCGAAGATCATCGCACGAGCGCTTTCCGACGCGGGAGCGGAAGTGATCTACACCGGCTTGCGCCAGACCCCCGAACAGATCGCCGCCACCGTTGTGCAGGAAGACGCTGACGCTGTCGGCCTCAGCATCCTCTCCGGAGCGCACCTGAGCTTGAGCAGAAAAGTGCTGGCGTGTCTCGAGGTACAGGGCGCAGGCGACGTTCCCGTGCTCGTGGGCGGCGCGATTCCCCCAAGCGACATCGCGACGCTGCGCGCCGGAGGAGTGGCCGAGGTCTTTCCGACTGGTTCGCCCCTGGCCGACGTGGTCGCGGCGTTTTTGCGCTACGATCGAGAGCGTCGAACGACATGAAGGACGTCAAGCGTGACGTCGACCTTGGCTTCGTCGACGCCACCACACTCTCCGATCGCACGCTCACGCACATGCGCGACCTGATCATCGCGGGAAAGATCGAGCCAGGACGGTGGTTTCGCATGGCGGACCTCGCGCTTAGCCTGGGCACGAGCATCACGCCCGTGCGTACGGCTCTGTTGGCGCTGGAGCGCGAGGGGCTGGTCGAGGTCGCCAAAGCCAGAGGCGTGCGCGTCACCCCCGTCACGCGCAAAGATATCCGAGACGCCTATCTCGTGCAGGCATTTCTGTCCGGCGAGCTGGCATCGCGCGCCGCCAAGGACGGCGATGACGAGTTCGTCCAGGAGCTTGAAGAGCTTCAGCGCCGCATGGAGCTCGTCGTGCGCGGCAAGTCGTCCGAGAGCATCGACGACTTGAACTGGCACTTCCATCGAACGATCAACGTGCGGGCCGACTCGCCGCGATTGGCGCGCATCCTGCGTCTCGTGACGCGCAGCGTTCCGCACGATTTCCACCGGCTCGTACCGGGTTGGTCGAAGCAAGCGATGAAGCACCATCGTGCCCTCATGCAGGCGTTGGCGGCGGGGCTTCCCGAGCAAGCGCGGCGCGTCGCGGAAGAGCACGTGCGAACCGGGTGTGATCTACTCATCAAACGACTCGAGAAGTCGCACTATTGGAGCAATCGCAAGGCACCATCGTAACGCGCGATCGTAACGCTGAGGAGGTCCCCATGAAACGAAACGACCTCGTAAGACTCACCGCCGCCGTCGTAGCGGCGGCGTTTACCGCCGTCTTGGGGAGCGCGGGCGTTCCCGCCACGGCCCAAGGGAAGCCGATCGTCATCGGCGCGTCCATTTCCGAGACCGGCGCCTATGCGGACAGCGGCAAATACGCGCTGCAAGGTTACCAACTCTGGGTGCAGCAACAGAATGCCAAGGGCGGCCTGCTTGGGCGCAAGATCGAGCTCAAGACCTACGACGACGCCAGCGATCCCGCCACCGCCGTTCGTCTCTACCAGCGCCTGATCGATCAGGATCACGTGGACTTGATCGTCGGTCCCTACTCGAGCGCCGTGACGGCGTCGGTGGCCAACGTGGCGCAACAGCATCACATGCCGATGATCTCGCCCGAAGTCGCTTCCACGGCGCCCTTCGAGCGCGGATTGACGGAGATCTTCCAAGGCATCCAGGTGGCCGCGGATTATGTCTCGGGGCCGATGGAGATCGCCAAGGAGCACGGCTATAAGACCATCGCCGTTACCGGCGAGGATACCCTCTTCCCGCGCTCGGTGGTTGCCGGTGTTGAAGACCAGGCAAAGAAGCTGGGCATGACGGTCGTCTTCAACCAGCTCTACCCGCACAACGCCTCCGACTATTCCGCCATCGTGCAGAAGATGAAGGAGGCAAACCCTGACATCGTTCTCTCCGCTTCGTATCTGCCGGACTCCGTGGGTCTCTTGCGGGCCATGAAGCAAGCGAACTTCGCGCCCAAGCTGGTCTACTTGGGCGTCGGACCGACGGAGCTCTCGTTTGGCACGCAAAACGGCAAGGACGCCGACGGCGTGATGGGCACGGGCAACTGGAGCGCCGAGCTCAAGACGCAAGGCAACGCGGACTTTGTCAAGGCTTTCGAAGCGACGTTCGGGCGGCCGCCGGACTACCACGCAGCGTCGAACTACGCGGCGCTCGAAGTCTTGGGCGAGGCCGTCAAGCGCGCGGGTTCACTCGATCTCGACAAGATCCGCGATCAGCTTGCCACGCTCACGATGCCGACGGTGATGGGTTCCTATCGCGTCGATCCCAAGACGGGCATCCAGCAGGGCTACAGATCGCTCGTGCTCCAGTGGGAGAACGGAAAGCAGTACGTGGTCTACCCCAAACAGCTCGCGCAACGCGCGCCGAACGTGCCGTTTGCGGCATGGGCCTCGCGCTAGAGATCGGGACTCGATGCATCCGGTGTTGATCGGCCAACTCACCGTCGACGGCCTTCTGCTTGGAGGGATCTATGCGCTCTCGGCCTTGGGATTGAACGTGATCTTCGGGGTCATGCGCATCGTCAACCTCGCGCACGGAGAGTTCGTCATCGGCGCCGCGCTCTTCGCCGCGGTGCTCTTCGAACGGTGGCACATCAACCCGTTCATCGTGCTGCCGTTCGCGTTCGCGGCGGCGTTCGGAGGAGGAGCGCTCATCCAGCGCTTCCTCCTCCGGCGTCTGCCGGAGGACCTCGCCGCCGCGGAGACGACGTCGCTGCTGCTTACCTTCGGGATCTCGTACTTCCTCGTCGGCGCGGGGCTAGCGATCTTCAGCGGCAACTTCCGCTCCGTTCCCTTTCTCACGGGGGCGTGGGCGCTCGGAGCCATCTCCATCGCCCAAACGCGTTTCGTGGCCTTCGTTACCTCCAGCATCCTTGCGCTCTTGCTCGCGCTCTTGCTGCGGTACACCGCGCTCGGGCGCTCGCTACGGGCCACCAGCCAAAGCATCGAGGGGGCGTTGGCGTGCGGCGTCGACGTCGAGCGCGTACGCACGTTCGCCTTCGCGCTGGGCACAGGCATCGCCGCGGCTTCCGGATGTCTGCTGAGCCTGATCTTCACCGTCAATCCGGAGACGGGGGCGAACGTCACGCTGGCTTCGTTCGCCGTGATCGCGCTGGGCGGGCTGGGTGATTACGTGGGCACGCTCGTCGGAGCTGCGATCATCGGCCTTGCCATCTCGTTCACCGGCTATTATGCCAGTGCCCAAGTCGCGCAGGCGGCGCCTTACGTTCTCTTCATCCTCGTCTTGCTCTTGCGTCCGTCCGGGCTCTTAGGAAGGAGAGCCGCATGAAGCGCGCCACGGTCGCGGGTTTCGTGCTCGTCGTCGCAGCGCTGGCACTCATCCCACCGTTCGCCAGCGGCTACGTGCGTTCGCTGCTCTATATCACCGTGCTGGACGTCGCGTTGGCGTACGCCTGGAACGTCATCTCCGGCTACGCCGGCTACCTCTCGTTCGGCCAAGTGACGTTCTTCGGTCTGGGCGCCTATACCACTGCCCTTGTCGTGATCCACGGCCATGTGGCGTGGTGGGAAGGGGCGCTGCTGGGCGGAGCGCTCTCCGCCCTCCTTGCCGTCCCGCTGGGATATCTGATGCTTCGCCTGCGCGGCGCGTACTTCGCGCTGGGCATGCTGGGGCTCGCGCAGACGTTTCAAGTGATCGCGAACGCGTCCGGCTTCAGCGGCGGAGGCTCGGGCCTCTTTCTGCCGCCCGGCTCCAACACGCTGGCCGTCTACTACTGGACGCTCGCGATTGCCGTGCTGACGTTCGTCGCCACGGTCTTCATCGACCGCAGCGCCTTCGGTCTCCGCCTCCAAGCGCTGCGGGAGGACGAGCAGGTGGCTTCAACGCTCGGCGTCGACGTCACCACCGCGAAAGTCATGGCCTTCGTCATCAGCGCAATCGTCCCGGGACTGCTCGGCGGCGGTTACGCATGGTACCTCACCTATATCGAGCCGGTCTCCGCGTTCGCGACGCGCTTCGACCTTCAGGCGGTGGCGATGACGATTCTGGGCGGCATCGGGACCGTGTGGGGGCCGTTGATCGGCGGAGTGTTGATGTCGCAAGTCTCGGAGACTCTGGCCGCTCAATTCCCCCAGACATATCTCATGATCTTCGGAGGCCTAGTGGTCGTGTTGCTGCTCTTTCTGCCGCGGGGCATCGTTCCGGCCGTCTCGGCGGCTCTCGCGCGGAGGCGCGCCCGCGCATGACGCCCGCCCTGCTCGAAATCGATAACGTCACGCGTGTCTTCGGCGGTGTGCGCGCCTTGGACGGCGTGAGCCTCCAAGTGCGTGACGGCGAGATCGTCAGCATCATCGGTCCCAACGGTGCCGGCAAGACCACGCTCTTCAACATCATCAGCGGTGTTCTTCGGCCGACCTCCGGCGACGTGCGCTTCCAAGGGCGTTCCATCGTCGGTTGGACGCCGCAGCGCATCGCCGGCGCCGGCATCGGCCGCACGTATCAGATCGCGCGGCCGTTTGGAAGACTCAGCGTGCTCGACAACGTCGCCGTGGGAGCTCTCACGCATGCACGCACGCTTCACGCCGCGCGCGTCGCCGCCGAGGAGGTCCTGTCGGTCGTAAATCTCTTGCCGCTGGCGGATCGTTCCGCGTCTTCTCTCACGCTCACCCAGCGCAAGCGCTTGGAAGTGGCACGCGCGCTGGCGCTACGTCCCAAGCTGCTGCTGTTGGATGAGGTCATGGCGGGGTTGACGCCTACCGAGATCGATGCAATGGCGGGGTTCGTCGAACACCTGCACGAGCGCGGCATCGCGGCGATCGGCGGCGTGGAGCACGTCATGCGCGTGGTGATGCGAATCTCGCACCGTATCGTCGTCTTGGATTTCGGGAAGAAGATCGCCGACGGCACGCCCGCCGAGATCGTCGCCGATCCGCGCGTCAACGAGGCGTACTTCGGGACTCCCATCGATGAGGTCAGCGCGTCGTGAGCCTCCTGAAAGTCCGCAACTTGCACGTCTCGTACGGCGATTTCAAGGTGCTGCACGGCATCGACCTGGATGTCGAGAAGGGTGAGATCGTCGTGATCGTCGGCGCGAACGGCGCCGGCAAGACGACGACCATGAAGGCGATCTCCGGCATTCTGCACGCAACTGATGGCACCGTCGAGCTTCACGGTGAGCGGATCGAGCGCAAGATCTCGCGTGAGATCGTGGAGCGCGGTCTTGTGCTGGTACCCGAAGGCCGCCATATCTTCCCCGTCATGACGGTGCGGGAGAATCTCTTAGTCGGCGGCCAAGTCTCCCGTTCGCGCGCCCGCGTGCACGAGAACCTCGAGAAGATGGAGCAACGCTTTCCCATCCTGGGGGAACGCTTCACTCAGCTGGCGGGAACGCTGTCCGGCGGTGAGCAGCAGATGCTGGCCATCGCCCGCGCGCTCATGTCGGAGCCGGAGATCCTGCTGATGGATGAGCCCTCGATCGGCTTGTCGCCGTTGATGACGTTGCGGGTCTTCGAGATGGTGCGCGAAATCAACGCGCTCGGCATCACCGTGGTGCTCGTCGAGCAGAACGTGGTGCAGTCGCTGGAGCTGGCGACGCGGGCCTACGTGATCGCGGAAGGGCGCGTCGTTTTCCATGGGCCCGCGAGCGAGATTCGCGGCCACGCCGACGTCAAGCGCGCGTATCTCGGCGAAGCGTGAGAGGCGGAAGTCAGAAACGAACGCCTAGGCCAACGTACGGATACGCGAGCACGGCGCGCGAGTCGGGGGTGCCGCAGTGCGCGGCGCTGTCGCAGAGTTGTCCCGACGGCTGCGCGAAGAGCGCCAGCACACCGGCCTCAATGTCCCCGGTGCGTCCGATCGGCACGCGAATGCCGGCTTCCGCCGTCGGTCCGTTGGCGTTGGTCGATCCGGTCGCGCTGGCACCGAAGCCGGCGAAGCTGCTTGTTTGGTAGTCGCTGTGCTCCCATGCGTAGCCGCCGCCCACGTAGAGATCAAACGCTCTGCGGTAGCTGCGCGAGAACGTCACGCCGACCTGCAAGAAATGGAAGCGGGTGTCGACCGAGCTTGGCGGGCGAGCCGGCACGGTCAACGTGAAGCCGTTCGTCAGCGAGGCGACGGCGCGAGCAACGGCCCTCACGTCGTACCCCCCAAGCCCGGGAAGGTTCGCTTCGCCTTGGATGCCTGTGGCCCAGGGCTGTCGATCGCTGATGGACGGAAAGGCAAGGATCGACAGTTCGGCGGCGGAAGCCGGAACGGCCGCCAGCGCCACGATGAAGGCGACTGTCGACGCGAATGCGCGCATGGGCGTTACGTACGCCGCAGGCTGCCGAGTGCCTGCAGCGAAGCTGGGTGAACCATGCTTGAGTCGCTGCGCGGCATGCCGAAAGTCCAGCTCCACGTCCATCTCGAGGGCACGCTCTCGCCGGAGCTGCTGCTTGCGCTCGCGCGGCGCCACGGTGTCGATTTGGGCGCGCGCAAGAGCGTCGGCCCCGGCGATCTGTACCGCTTCAAGGACTTCGGGGAGTTTCTCAAGGTTTTCCAGCTCGTCTGCCGGGCTCTGCGAGATCCTGAAGATTACGGCATGCTTGCCGCCGACTACGCGCGCGCGGCAGCGGAGCAGGGCGTCCGCTATGCGGAGGTCTTCATCTCACCGAGCGTTTGGACATACTTCCATCGCGGCATCGACGTGCGCGCGGCCGTAAAGGAGATACGCGGAGCATTCGACGCCGAACGCGCACGCAGCGGATTCGAAGGCCGCCTCATTGCGGACGTCACGCGTAACTTCGGCGCCGAGGCCGCCATGGAAACGGTGAAGCTGGCGAGCACGCTGACGGACTTTGGTGTCATCGGCATCGGATTGGGCGGCGACGAAGCGCGCTTCCCCGCACGCGATTTTCGCGACGCCTTCGCCTATGCGCGGTCGCTGGGGCTTCACACGGTGGCTCATGCGGGAGAGGCCGAGGCGGCATGGAGCGTTCGTGATGCCGTGGAGATCGGCGCCGAACGCATCGGCCATGGTTGCACGGCCGTCGCCGATCCGGACGTCGTGGCGATGCTCGCGGAGCAAGGGATCTGCGTCGAAGCGTGTCCTACGTCAAACGAGTTGACGGGCGCGTGGCGGAAAGGCGAGCCTCACCCGCTGGTGGCGCTCGACGCCTCCGGCGTTCCCGTCGCCATCGACTCCGACGATCCCACCCTCTTCGGCACCACCTTGCTCGCGGAGTACGAGCGCGTGGCGCATATGGTTGGACTCGACGGCGTCCGGCGCTTCTCGCGCAACGCCGTCACGCACAGCTTCGCCGACGAGGGAACCAAGCGCAGCCTGTTGGCCGACATGGGGGAGAGCCGCTCGATGGAGAAGCACTAGACTATGCCGGAGAATCAGTAAGCCATGCCGTCTGGACACTCGCACTTCGCCGAGAGCATCGAGGAGTATCTGGAGGCGATCTATCGCCTGGAGCGCGAAGGCTCGGGCGTCACGACCTCCGCGCTCGCCAGCGAGCTGGGCGTCTCCCCGGCGAGCGTCAGCGGGATGTTGAAGAAGCTGGCCGGCGAGGGCTACCTCGAGCACGAGCCGCGCGGAACGGCCACGTTGACGCAGAAGGGCGTCGAAGTCGGCGCGCGCACGTTGCGCCGTCATCGACTCGCGGAGCGCTTGCTCACCGACGTCCTGGGCATGTCGTGGGATGAAGTGCATGAAGAGGCTTGCCGTCTCGAGCACGCGATCTCCGCGCGCGTCGAGCAGCGGCTCGTCGAGTTCCTCGGCCACCCGAAGACGTGCCCGCACGGCCACCCCATTCCCGCGCCCGACGGCAGCGAGGAATGCTTCGACGTCGCGCCGCTCGCGCAAGCGCAAGTCGGCGACAGCGTCATCGTCCAGGGCGTCACGGAAGAAGTTCCCGAGATGCTGCGCTACCTGCGCGAGATCGGCGTTCTCCCCGGCGTCGAAGTCGGCGTGGTGGAGAAGGCCCCGCTTGGCGGTCCCGTCACGATCGCCGTCAACGGCCGCCGGCATGCCATCAGCCTCGAGCTTGCACGCATGATCTTGGTAGAGGCTTCGCGCCCCGCGTGACTCCTATCACCTCCACGCTGATCGCGCTCAACGTCGTGGTTTTTCTGGCGGAGCTCGTCACGGGCGGATCGGCCGGCCCCGTCGTGCAGCTCGGCGTCGAATACGGACCCGCCATTTCGCAAGGCGAGTGGTGGCGCATCATCACCGCGGCGTTCCTCCACGCCAACTTGCTCCACATTCTCTTCAACATGATGGCGCTTGCGCAGGTGGGCATGGTCGTCGAACTCGCATACGGCAGCGCGCGCATGTTGGCCGTGTACGTCGCATCGCTGCTGGCGGCCGGGTTCTCCGTGCTCACGTTCAACTATGCGCAACCGACGCTCGGGGCCAGCGGCGCCGTCTTCGGGCTCTTCGGCGCCGTCGTGGCGTACGGCATCCGGCGTGGTCCGGCGGGACGGATGCTGGTGCGACAAACCGTCGGCATCATCGTGCTCAACGTGATTTACGGCTTCGCCGCCGCGGGCATCTCCAATGCGGCGCATCTCGGCGGCCTCGTCGCCGGATTCTTGGTCGGTCTTTCCGTCGTGCCATCGATGCCGGCGCGCAAACCGGGACAAGGCGCCTACGTCATGGATCCGCGCGAATCGCAAGCCTACCCCGGCCAGACCATCGATCAACTCGAGCCGCGCGAAGAACGTCACCAGGACCCCTTCGCTTAAGGGCGAACGGACGTTCGAACGTGACGCACCTCGACGAGATTTTCGCCGCCGACGGGCCGCTGGCTGGCGTCATCCCCGGTTACGTTCCCCGCGAGGGACAGCTCCAGATGGCGCGCTTGGTGGAGCGTGGGCTGCTGGAAGGGCTCCACACGGTCGTCGAGGCGGGGACGGGCGTCGGCAAATCGCTGGCCTACCTCGTTCCAGCGCTGCGGTCCGGCAAGAAGGTCGTCGTCTCCACAGGCACGATCGCGCTCCAAGAGCAGCTGCTTCAGAAGGACATCCCGCTCGTCCAAAGAGCGCTCGGCACGAACCTGCGCGTGGTCCTTCTCAAGGGGCGAAACAATTACCTCTGCCGCGACAAGCTCGCGCGCTTGCAGAACGAGATGTTCATCGCCTCGAGCGGCGCGATGGAGCACATCTGGGATTGGGCGCGGCACACCGCCGTCGGCGATCGCTCCGAGCTCACCGTCCAGCCGGGAGCGGGCGAGTGGGAGCAAGTCGACGCCGACGCCGACGAATGCCTCGGCGAGCTCTGCACGCACTACGACTCGTGCTTCTACTTCCAAGCGCGGGAGCGCGCGAGATACGCCGATCTCGTCGTGGTCAATCACGCGCTGTTCTTCCTCGATCTGGCGATGGGCGGCGCGCTCTTGCCGCCGTACGAGCTGGCGATCCTCGACGAAGCCCATCAGTGCGAAGCGTGGGCAACGGCCGCGCTCACGTCGACGATCTCTCAACGCACGGTAGCGCGTATGCTGCGCCGGCTCCATCGCTACTACGTCGTCGATGCATCGATCCAAGGCGAACTCGACGAAGGCATGCGTCGGCTTTCCGGACAGCTGGCGACGATCGACCGCGACCGCTATCCGCTCGCCGCGAACGCGGCTGCGCGCCAAGTGCTGCTCGACCTCGCACCGGCGTTCGAGCGGACTGCGCAGTGGCTCGAGGCCTCGTGGAAAAGCGCCTATCGTGGAACGTTCGACGAAGAGGTGGCCGAGCGCCGGCGCGAGCTCTGCTTGCGCGGCATCGTCGCGCACCAGCAAACAATCGAGCAGCTTCGTGCGGCCGATGACGAGACGATCGCATGGGTCGAACGCGGCGATCCCATGGAGCGTCATCGCGTTTGCGCGGCGCCGTTCGAAGTCGCCGGCTTCCTGCGGAGCACGCTGTTCGACCCCTGCGAGAACGTCGTACTCACGTCGGCCACGCTTGCCACCGACGGCTCGTTCGACTATCTGAGACGGACGCTCGGGTTCGAGCAGGCGCAGGAGGACATCGCGGCGTCACCGTTCGACTACGACCGCCAAGCGCGGCTCTACGTCGCTCCGCCGTCGTTCAACCCGAAGTCGCGCGACTTCGCGCGACGCGCGGCGACGGTAGTGGAAGAGGCACTCGAGCGCTGCGGCGGGCGCGCGTTCGTGCTCTTCACCTCGCACGCGCGGATGCACGAAGTTCACCGCCTCGTGGCCCCACGTCTCCCGTTCCCCTGCCGCGTCCAGGGGGAGATGCCGCGCTCACAGCTCTTGGCGTGGTTCCGCGCGACGGCGGGCGCCGTGCTCTTCGGAACGGGCACGTTCTGGGAGGGCGTCGACGTCGTCGGCGATCAGCTCTCGTGCGTCATCATCGATCGGCTGCCGTTCCCATCGCCGGGAGATCCGCTGGTAGCGGCGCGCATGCGCGCGATCGATCAGGCCGGCGGCTCGTCTTTCGAAGAGTACATGATCCCGGCGGCCATAACGCGATTGAAACAGGGCTTTGGGCGACTGATTCGCAG
>Ga0070735_10002074_pt1 | contig 18487 bp, 16 predicted proteins | sample Coa_R1_FD_66443 | JGI IMG/M metagenome (GOLD analysis project Ga0070735, IMG submission 66443) | Surface soil microbial communities from Centralia Pennsylvania, which are recovering from an underground coalmine fire - Coalmine... | ecosystem: Environmental > Terrestrial > Soil > Unclassified ... | reverse complement strand
CGCGCATTTGGATGCGAAGTTGAGCTGCTCGGGCGAACCCTGCCTGTAAAGGCCGTCTCCAGTCTGCCCCGGGGCGTCGCCGGATTGCCTTCGGGCTTTCGAAGCCTGGGGGGCCTGGAACTTCCGTTGTGGGCCAGGATTTCCTCAAAATGATGACCAGTCCTCATCCCGTCTTGACGATCATCGGCATCCTCATCGTGGCCCTCACCATCGCCTCCGGCCTGATCTGGCTGGAGCGGAGGCTGCTCGCGCTGTGGCAAGACCGCTATGGCCCGAACCGCGTGGGGCCCTTCGGCTTGTTACAGGTGCTCGCCGACATGATCAAGATCTTTTTCAAAGAAGACTGGAATCCTCCCTTTGCAGATCGCGCCATCTTTATCGTTGCGCCGGCCATTATCGTAATTACCGTGCTGATGTCGTTCGCAGTGCTGCCGATCGCGCCGGGAATCATCGTGGCCGACCTCAACGTCGGATTGCTGTTCATTCTTGCGATGTCTTCGCTGGGCGTTTATAGCGTCGTGCTCGCCGGCTGGTCGTCCGACAACAAATACGCGCTGCTCGGAGCGTTTCGCGCCGCCGCGCAGATGCTGAGCTACGAAGTCTTCATGGGCTTGTCCCTCATGGGCGTGGTGCTGCTGGCCGGATCGTTCGATCTGGCCGCGATCGTGAACGCCCAGCGGCACTTGTGGTTCGTCATCCCGCAATTTTCGGGTTTCGTTCTGTTCGTCGTTGCCGGGCTCGCTGAAACTCGCCGGCTGCCTTTCGATCTGCCGGAGGCCGAAAGTGAATTGGTAGCTGGCTTCCACTCCGAGTATTCCGGCATGAAGTTCGGTATGTTCTTTGTCGGCGAGTATCTCGGAATCACGCTGATTTCTGCGCTAATCACGGTGCTGTTCTGCGGTGGATGGCTGGGACCAGTGCTGCCGCCCGTTGTCTGGCTGCTGCTGAAGACTTTCTTCTTCATCTGTTTCTTCATTCTGCTGCGCGCTTCGTTGCCGCGGCCCCGTTTCGATCCGTTGATGAATTGGGGCTGGAAGGCGATGCTGCCGCTGTCACTGGCGAACCTATTGGTAACCGGCGCAATCGTAGTAGCGTTGTCGGCGGGAAGGACCTTATAGCGATGCTCAGTATCTTACGGACGATCTGGGATGTTTTTCTGCACATGTTTCACCGCCGCGTGACGGTGCAGTATCCCGACGTAAAGCCTTATCTCGCGCCCCGCTGGCGCGGCCGTATCATTCTCTCGCGCGATCCTGATGGCGGCGAGCGCTGCGTCGCCTGCTATTTATGCGCGGTCGCCTGTCCAGTCGATTGCATCGCCCTGCAGGCGACCGAAGATGCCTCGGGCCGCCGTTATCCCGAGTTTTTCCGCATCAATTTTTCACGCTGCATCTTCTGTGGCTACTGCGAAGAAGCCTGCCCGACTTACGCGATTCAGTTGACTCCGGATTTCGAGATGGGTGAATACAAGCGGGAGAATCTAGTCTACGAAAAAGAGGATCTGCTGATTAACGGACCAGGCAAATACCCCGGCTACAATTTTTGGCGCGTTGCCGGCGTCGGGATCACCGGAAAGGACAAGGGAGGATCCGAGCATGAAGCCCCGCCCACCGATCTGCATACGTTGCTGCCGTGAGGAGCCGCAATGCTGATCATTTTTTATGTCGCCGCGGCGATCGCCATCATTTCCACGGTCATGATGATCACCCGGATGAATGCAGTGCATGCGCTCCTGTACCTTGTGGTCTCGCTGTTGGCCGTCGCGATCGTGTTCTATGTTTTAGGCGCGCCTTTTGTGGCGACTTTGGAAGTGATCATTTATGCCGGAGCGATCATGGTGCTCTTTATTTTCGTGATGATGATGCTAAATCTCGGCGAGCGCGCAATACAGATGGAACGCTCGTGGGTGAATCCCGGAACCTGGGTTGGTCCGGCTATCCTTGCGGCGGCTCTGCTAATTGAACTCGGCTTTACACTGAGCGCCCGCCCGGCGGCGCAAACTCATGCCACGGATCCAAAAGCAGTTGCGCTCTCGCTTTACGGACCCTATTTGCTGGGCGTGGAGCTGGTATCAATGCTCCTGCTGGCCGGAATTGTGGGAGCGTACCACATAGGGTTCACAGGCCCTGAAGAAAAGGAAACTGTCGATGCAACCAAACTTGATCGGGAACGCACTCTTGCTGGCGGCCATCTTGTTCACGCTGGGGCTGGCCGGATTGCTGTCCCGCCGCAACGTGATATTTACGCTGATGTCGATTGAGGTGATGCTCAATGCATCCGGCCTCGGCTTTGTCGTTGCAGGAGCCCGCTGGGGCCAAACCGACGGCCAGGTGATGTTCCTCTTCGTCCTGGCCATGGCCGCCGCCGAAGTTTCCGTGGGCCTCGCGCTGGTGCTCCGGCTGTACCACCTCTATAAATCGCTCGACGTGGATGCCTCGAGCTTGCTAGGGGGTTAACGTGCTGCAACTGCTCTGGCTGATTCCTGCCTTCCCTTTCGCCGGCGCACTCATCCTCGCGCTGTTCGGCCGCGCGGTTTCGAGGCGCATGGTCGCGGTCGCGGGAGTCGGCTCGATCGCGGTGTCGGCGGCGATCTCACTGGCCATTGTACCGGCGTTCCTTGCACGCGCTACACCCAGGTGTTGTGGACTTGGCTAAACGTCGACGGATTCCGGCCGGAGATCGCGTTCTATCTCGATCCGCTGTCGCTGCTGATGGTCGTGGTCGTGACGTTCGTCAGCTTTCTCATTCATCTCTATTCCGCGGAGTTCATGCAGGAAGACGAGGGCTACAGCCGTTTCTTCAGCTATATGAATCTCTTTGTCGGTTCGATGGTGCTTCTGGTGCTGGCAGACAATCTGTTGCTGCTGTACCTCGGATGGGAAGGGGTCGGCTTGTGCAGTTATCTGCTGATTGGGTTCTGGTATCGCGATCCGGCGAACGGTCTTGCAGCCCGCAAGGCGTTTATCGTAACGCGCGCGGGCGATACCGCTATGATTGTTGGGCTCTTCATATTATTCCACAGCCTCGGAACGCTTCAGATTCAGGATCTCATGCGTCTGGCAAGTGCGCAGTGGCCGATCGGTTCGAGCATCGCTACTACCGTGACAGCGCTCCTGATCGGTGGGGCAGTCGGCAAATCGGCACAACTACCATTGCAAACCTGGCTGCCTGACGCCATGGCGGGCCCGACGCCTACCAGCGCGTTAATCCACGCGGCGACCATGGTGACTGCCGGCGTCTATCTGATCGCCCGTACTCATGTGTTGTTTACGCTAGCTCCAGACGCCCAGTTCGCGGTCGCAGTAATCGGAGCCGCGACGCTGCTGCTTGCGGGCTGCAGCGCATTAACCCAATCAGACATTAAACGCGTGCTCGCGTATTCGACCATTAGCCAGATCGGACATATGTTCCTCGCGCTCGGCGTCGGGTCCTGGGCGGCAGCGATGTTCCACTTCATGACGCATGCCTTTTTCAAGGCGCTTTTATTCCTGGCGGCGGGGATCGTCATCGAGGCGCTCCATCACGAGCACAATATTTTCCGCATGGGTGGGCTCCGCAGGGAACTGCCGGTTGCGTTCTGGACATTTCTGATCGGCGGATGTTCGCTCGCTGGACTTCCGTTTGTCACGGCGGGGTATTTCAGCAAGGATTTCATTTTGTGGGGGGCCTGGAGTTCGCGCCAGGGCAGCGCATGGCTGTGGGCGGCAGGCATCATTGGTGTACTGCTCACCGCGTTGTATACCTTCCGCCTGATCTTCCTGGTGTTCTTTGGCGAAAGCCACACGCCGGTGACTCATCGCCCGGGCGACCGCATCGCCATACCGGTGATCGTCTTGGCCGTGCTTTCCCTTGCGGGCGGCTGGTTCAAAACGCCCCTCGTGGCCTTCCTGAATCACGCGCTGCCGCCGCTGGTCGAATCACGGGGCGGCTTGACCGAAGTGGTTTCCAGCGTCATCGCGGCACTATCGTTGCTCGCCGGTCTCGGCGCAGCCTATCTGTTCTTCTTGAGAAAGCGCGAATATACCGCGGCGTGGGCGCAATCTGGTTTCTTGCGTCGGCTTCACGCCTTCTGGTTTGCGGACTGGGGCTTCGATTGGATGTATGACCGAACGCTGGTGCGGCCCTTCGTGTGGATAGCGACCGTGAACCAGCGCGACGTCGTGGACAATGCATTCGTCGCGATTGCGTGCTGGAGTCAGGCCGCTCACCATGCCCTGAGCCTCACCGAAACCGGTCGCCTGCGCTGGTACGCCGCCGCCATCGGCGCGGGTGCTGTGATCTTTGTGGGAATGGTCTTGCTCAAATGATTCTCGCCTGGCTCATTATTATTCTGCTGGCGGCTGGTGTTCTTGCTGCCATTGCTGCGCGCTGGAGCGCGCCGCTGGCCCGCTCAATCTCTCTCATCGCCACGTCGCTCGATCTCGCTCTGATCCTGGGTATCTGGGTGCGGTATGCCAGCGAGATCAGATTCGGCACGTCCAGCCCCTGGCTCGAACAGCTGGACTGGACCTGGATTCCGCAGTTCGGCATTCACTTCCATCTCGCTCTCGATGGATTGAGCCTTCTGCTGCTGGCGCTTACGTTCTTTCTGGGTGCCTTGTCGGTGCTGTGTTCCTGGACCGAAATCACCGAGAACGTCGGGTTCTTCCATTTGAACCTGCTGTGGATTTTGGCCGGCATCGCGGGCGTATTCCTGGCGTTGGATCTGTTCCTGTTCTACTTCGCCTGGGAACTGATGCTGGTCCCGATGTATTTCCTGATCGCGCTGTGGGGGCATGAGCGCCGCATCTATGCTGCCATCAAATTCTTCCTGTTCACGCAGCTCAGCGGCCTGCTCATGCTGGTAGCGATCCTGGCGTTGTATTTCCTTCACCATGAAAGCACCGGGGCGTACACGTTCGATTACGAACAACTGCTGCACACACCGCTTTCCGCTCGCGCTGCTTTTTGGATCATGCTGGGATTCTTCGCGGCATTCGCGGTCAAGCTGCCGCTGTTTCCACTGCACACCTGGCTGCCCGATGCTCACACGGAAGCGCCAACCGCTGGAAGCGTGATCCTCGCCGGGCTGTTGCTCAAGACCGGGGCATACGGGATGATCCGCTTCATCGTCCCTCTTTTTCCGGATGCGGCGCAGGAGTTTGCACCGGTAGCGATGGTTTTGGGCGCCGCGGGCATCATCTACGGCGCCGTAATGGCGTTCAGCCAGCACGATCTAAAGCGCCTGGTTGCTTATACCAGCGTCAGTCACCTGGGCTTCGCCGTGCTGGGCGTCTTCTCCTGGAATGAGCTGGCGCTGCAGGGCGCGGTCATGACCATGCTGTGCCACGGCGTCAGCACCGGCGCGTTATTCATGCTGACCGGAGAGATTCAAGAACGCATTCATACTCGAGAATTGGGACGCATGGGTGGGCTGTGGACCACCGCGCCTCGTCTGAGCGGCGCGGGCCTGTACTTCGCGTTAGCCTCCCTTGGGCTCCCGGGCTTGGGCGATTTTATCGGCGAGTTTCTGGTGCTGCTCGGAACCTACCGCGCTCATCCGATCCTGGCCATCGTCGCTTCGATCGGTGTGCTGGCAGCAACACTTTATGCGCTGCGGCTGGTGCAGCGGGCATTCCATGGACCCAATGAAAACAGCTGGGCCATCTCGGACCTGGTTCCGCGCGAGGGCATCATCATTGGGTTGACGGCCGCCAGTCTCTTATGGTTGGGCCTCTATCCCCAGCCAATCCTGAACACCTTCAGGCCGGCACTGCACGCGCTGGAGACTATTGTCCAATTGCACAGGTGACGCAAATGACCCATGGTGATTTGATCGCGCTTCTGCCTCTGCTGGTGATCGCCGGGACGGCCATCGTGGTCATGTTGGCGATCGCGGTCCGGCGGAGCCACGCAGCGGCGGCGGCTTTCACGGCCGTGGGCCTCGCCAGCGCGTTCGCCTGTCTTTTTGTCGCCGCGCCGCTCGCGCCACACGACGTTACCCCTCTCATCCGAATGGATTCCAGTGCGCTTTTTTATGTCGGGTTGATCCTGGCCGGCAGCATCGCCGTAGTATTTCTCAGCTACGGGTATTACAGCCGCCAGCCAAACGGCCGTCCGGAAGAGTTGTATATCCTGATCGCAATCGCTGCGCTAGGATCAGCCACACTCGTGAGCGCCAGCCACTTTGCATCCCTCTTTCTCGGTCTTGAGATTCTCAGCGTTTCTCTTTATGGCATGGTTGCGTACGAGCGCAACCTAAAGACATCAGTTGAAGCGGGCGTGAAATACCTGGTGCTAGCCGCCGCCTCAGCATCTTTCCTCTTATTCGGAATGGCTGTGGTCTATTTTGAGCTTGGCACGATGGAGTTCGAGAAAATGGCAACAGCCGCGGAACGGCCAGACGTTGCGGCGTCTATTGTTGCCATCGGCCTTGTTCTGATCCTGGTGGGCATCGGGTTCAAACTCGCCCTGGTTCCTTTTCATATGTGGACGCCTGATGTCTATGAGGGTGCCTCGGCGCCGGTTGCCGCTTTTGTGGCTACGGTCTCAAAAGGCGCCATGTTCGCCCTTCTGCTGCGCTACTTCCATCAAGCGGGAGCCCGGCATAACACCGCCCTGCTGTTGGTCCTTACGACCATCGCCGTTGCCTCCATGTTCGCCGGCAATCTGCTGGCCCTGCTGCAGAACAACGTCAAGCGTATCCTGGCCTACTCATCGATCGCGCACCTCGGATATCTCATCGTTGCGTTTGAGGCGGGCGGAGATATGGCCGGTTTTGCCGTGGCGTTTTACCTGGTTGCTTATTTCGCAACAATGCTGGCCGCATTCGGTGTTGTGGCCGTACTTTCCACGCCAGGTAATGATCTCGGCAACCTTCAGTCGTATCGCGGGTTGTTCTGGCGCCGTCCTGTGATCACCGGTGTTTTCACGGTCATGCTGCTATCGCTGGCTGGCATTCCCCTGACGGCGGGATTCGTCGCCAAGTTTTACATCGTAGCCGCCGGCGCATCAGCCTTGCTGTGGCTGCTGGTGTTTAGTCTGGTGGTTACCAGCGCAATCGGTCTCTTTTATTACCTGCGAATGATCGTTGCCCTGTATAGCCATGTCCCGGAACGGATGGCGGCTGGCAGTACACCATTGATGCAAGGCGGTTCTTTGTCGTTGGTCTGGACGCTCAGCGCTCTGGCAGCGGTCGTGATCGCGCTCGGATGCTATCCCAGCCCCGTTTTACGGTTGATTCAAATCATGCTTATTGGATCAGTTTGAGCAATCATTTGTGGAGAACAAAACGATGGTACCGTTTTCAAAGATTCTGCTTCCGATCGACTTCTCAGAGCGCTGCTTAGGCGCTGCTCGTTTTTCTATCCCGCTCGCGGAACGTTTTCATGCCGAGATCACTTTGCTCCACGTTGAGATGCCGCCAGAGGCCTACCCTGAAAGCAACATTGACAGAGAAATCCCACCCGAGAAGCGATTGCGTGATTTTCTGTGCGCGGCGTTTGCTCATCTGGATGTGAAGCGAGTTCTTCGGGTGGGGTTTGATGTCGCAGAGGAGATCGTAAAGTATGCTCGTGAGCACGACACTGACTTAATCATGATGCCGACCCACGGTTACGGAGCATTCCGTCGTCTTTTGCTCGGCTCGACTACGGCCAAAGTATTGTATGACGCAAGCTGTCCCGTCTGGACAGGCGCGAAACTTGCGCAGGGGCCGCGTGCGGAATGGCTTAACCCCACCACAATTGTGTGTGCTGCCGATAACGATGCGCGGAGTAAGAATGCCCTCAAGTGGGCTTCGCGGCTGGCTTCCGCACTCGACGCAGATCTCATTCTGGTACATGTTGAACCGCGCCTCCAGTCGTCTGGCGAAGAATACTACTCCAAGGAATTTCATGAGCAGGTAGTTGCCGAGGCAAACGCAAAAATGGATAAGTTACAGCGGGCAGCAGGAACTCAAGCCCAAGTCGTTCTCCAGGGTGGCAAGGTAGCACGCGCGGTTTCTAAGGGTGCCGAGGACCTGGACGCCGATCTGCTAGTAATCGGCCGCAGATCGGATCCAGCGTCGGAAGGGTTGGGTCTGAACACGTATGGGATCATCCGGGAATCCCCATGCCCGGTCGTGAGTGTTTGACCGAAGTTCGCGGGAAGCGGGTTTGACGAAATGGATGTTGGGCTTCACAGTCTAGTGACACTTTAAAACTTGAAAGAGAGGTAAACGTATGTGTGATTACTCCTTAATGATGGTTCCCAATCGGCTCGCCATGGAAGGCGAGGAGTTGGTTGCCCACAGATTTCAAAGCGGAACAACCGGATTCGTCTGTAGCTCTGACTTCTCTATCTGGAAGGCGGAACGACGCTCGAAGAGCATTTGGCAGCGGCTCAGGGCTTGCTTTGAATCAACAGCCGAGCCCGCACCAGTAGTGTGCATTCCGCCAGGGGCACGCCTCCGCGTCGAAGCGGCGCCAGAGTCTCTCACTAGCAGCTCGCACTCCGGTTCATCCGAACTGGCGACCTTCACCCAACTCTCGGCCGAAGCAAACCAGCACCGTGACGCTTTATGTTTCGACGATGGGGCCAAAGTTCGCTTGGCCATGCTGGCGGAAGGGCAACGAGTAAAGGTGCTGCGGCTCTCCTCGATCGAGGAGCCGGAGGCCACTCCGGAGGCGGTACTACACGTTAACGCTGCGTAACGATCAAAGAATACGCGGGCCCCGTGCAGCAAGCTTTCTGTCCGCAGGACCTTTCTGCTCGGGCGGTTGGTTCAGGTATCCCAGACCTTCTTGCTGATCCAGCAGCAAGTGAAAGTAAATGAGGCCTCCAAAGGGCGCCCATCTCTTGAGAACACGCTGAGCGCTGTCGTAAGTGAGCGGTTTGCGCAAACCCAGCCACTTTTCCAGGTTGTTCCGCGCACCGACGTCATCGCCAGGAAAAACGTTGGTTCGGCCCAGGCCGCGTAACAATACATATTCTGCCGTCCAGCGCCCTATCCCGCGGAGTTGCTGCAAACTCGCGAGGGCTTCGTTGTTGTTTGCGTCTTCCAAAGACGCAAGGTGGAACCGGGTATCACCAATTGCCTGTGCCAGTTCGATCAGCGAACGCGCTTTGTTGTGGCTGTATCCAAGGAGCACCAATTCCTCAGGATCGAGAGAGCTCAGATCGTTTGGCTCGGGAAACGCGTGGCCGCCGCTCAATGTGCGTCCATAGTGTTCGACGAGGCGGTTCAGCAGGATGATTCCCACGGTGAGACTGAGTTGCTGACATGTGATGCCATTGACCAGACTTTCGAAAACACTCAAGAACCGCGGCGGCTTGAACCCATGGAATCGCTCCGCGAGCTGAGCTAACCGTCGATCCGATCGTGCGAAACGATAGAAAGCGGAGAGACCCACGTCGATCCCCAGGAGTCTTCTTAGAGCTGCAATCGCTTGTTCCTTGGCCCGAGAGGGGATTCGAGGACCGCTGATCTCTACAACCAGTTTGTCGCGCAGTTGCGCTACGCTCATTTCTACAGCAACCCCCTCGATCACCAGGACGCGCCGGTATGTTTCACCATCCCATAAATCCCATCCATTGTTGGGCCGGCGGCGTAGAACCCAGGCAGTGAGATCGAGGCGGAACGGCGGTGTTGGCGTCAGCCGGAACGAGAGCATTTTGCTTTCCCGGTCAGCCCGGATTGACGGAGGTTCGTTGTTGTCTTACGTGGGCGCCAATGCCGATGCGGGCTGGTAGACGCATCGGGATCTTCCGCCAAATAGTTTCCTGTAATCGCATAGGCGCGAGCTCGCGACCCGCATCAGATCTTCGTATACTCGCACTCGCCACACTTCAAGGCAGCTAGCATCCCGCGGTGTGACGAAGAGCGGCGCATTGCGGTAGACCCTTACGAGAAGCGTGGTTTTTGAGAGCGCTAAGCGTCGGATGAAATGACCCGTGTACGCCTCTAAAGCCATCGTGACTGATCTCGTCGGCGCCGTCCAGAGAAACGGCCATTCGGGAAACGCCTGTTCGATCGATTGACGTGATCGCATCACGCGTGAGCAATGGTGTTGCACTTGGGTTATCGCTCGCATGATCTGCGAAGGCTTTGGTCGGATCTCGGCGCAGCCTCTCACCTTAAGATGAAGTATATGCTTCAGTGGACGAAATTCGCAATAGTTCGTTCGTCACATCAAGACGGACGTCTGTAATCGTGACTGCTCGCAGCGGTTGAGCAAGAATAGAACCGGAGGGCAACGTCATTCGCGCCGCTCAAGCAGCCGTGGAAGGGCTTCGGGTCTGGGCTCTGGAACTATACAAAAGAATGCTGACTGCTTTCTATGTGGAAGAGCGGATGAAAATGTTCGTGCGGCAAGGCAAGTGCTCCTTCCACGCTTCCACGCGCGGACACGAATGTCTCCAAGTGGGCATGGCTCTGCTGCTGAAGCCGCAACACGACTGGTTCTTTACGTATTACCGCTCAAAAGCGTTGGCAGTCGGCCTCGGGATGCCGCTCAGAGACATCTTTCTTGCCATGCTGAGCCGAGATGGCGACCCGAACTCAAACGGGCGAAATATGGCGGAGCAATTTTCTTCCCGCGATCTTCGCTTGGTAGCACAGACTGCTTGCACTGGAACGCAGTATCTCCCTGCCGTTGGCATGGCGCGCGCCGTGAGGGCGGAGGGAGGAGACCAGATCGTTTATGTTTCTTCCGGCGAGGGGGCCACCAGCGAAGGGGAGTTTTTCGAAGCGTTGAACTGGGCCGCGCGTGAGAAGCTTCCATTGTTGTTTGTCGTCCAGAACAACGGATACGCAATTAGCGTCCCGCAGACGACGCAGACTGCATCCGAGGTTCATCGCATCGCTGCCGGCTTCAATATGCCGAGTTTCAGTTTAGATGGCACCTGGTTTCAATCGATCTATGAGGTCGTGCCGCCGGTCATTGAACGAGTCCGCCAGGGCGGGGGGCCGGCGCTGGTTGAAGCACGCGTGATTCGACTCGATCCACACTCCTCATCGGACGACCAGAAAAAGTATCGGCAACCGGACGAGTTGGCCGCGATCTCCATGGAGGATCCCATCGGCCGCACGGAAGACTACTTAATGAAAGTTGGGGCGTTGGACGAGGCTGGCATCGAATATCTGCGGAAGCAATGCAAGACGGACGTGGACCGGGCCGCCGAGGAGGCTGATGCCCGCCCTGCCCCGGCCGGCTCGGACTTGCTCGCTCACATCTACGCCACAAATCCTGTGGTGAAATTGCCCACCGGACCACCGCGCTACGTCTCCAATGACCAGATCACGATGATCGATGCCATCAACCATGGCTTGCGCGAAGAGATGGCGCTGAATTCCAAGATCGTAATGTGGGGCGAAGATGTCGCCGATCCAAAGGGTGGCGTCTTTGGCGTAACGCGGGGCCTCACGACAGCTTTTCCCGGTCGAGTTATAAATTCACCTTTGGCCGAAGCGAGCATCGCTGGAGTTGCAGGTGGCATGGCGATCGGCGGATACAAGCCAATCGTCGAAATCCAGTTTGGGGATTACATCTGGCCGGCGTTTATGCAGATGCGGGACGAGATCGCCACTGTCCGATGGCGTAGCCAGGGCGCCTGGAGTTGCCCCGTCGTGGTCCGGGTTGCTGTGGGCGGCTATATCAAAGGTGGCCCGTGGCATTCGGCGTGTATTGAGGCATTTTTTGCACACATCCCCGGCTGGTACGTGGTGTTTCCGAGCTGCGCCGAAGATGCAAAAGGGCTGATCAAAATGGCCGCTCGTGCCGAAGATCCAGTGCTGTTTTTGGAGCATAAGGGCCTTTACCGCAGGCCCCAGTCGAAGACCCAGGAGCCGGATGCAGACTACCTTGTTCCTTTCGGTCGTGGCCGAGTTTGCAAGGAAGGGCAGGAGCTCACGGTCGTCACGTGGGGCGGCACGGTTTACACAGTGCTCGAAGCCGTGCGCCAGTTGGAGCCCGCTGGCCGTTCGATCGAAGTGATCGATCTGAGGTCGATCGTTCCATTGGATGAAGAGATCATCTACAACAGCGTTAGGAAGACGAGCCGAGTCGTTGTCGCGCATGAAGACAGCTTATTCATGGGCTTCGGTGCGGAGGTAGCCGCTCGTATCGCGCAAAACTGTTTCAATTCTCTGGACGCGCCGGTTACACGGGTTGCGGCTCAGGATTGCTTTGTCCCGGCCGCAACGAATCTGGAGCTCATGGTTCTCCCGTCGGTTGATGGCGTGCGAGGCGCAATCGAAGAAGCACTCCGATATTGATTACCAGCACAAGAATCGCTTCGGCCATATAAGGGTTTCAGTCACCTTCTCGATGGGGACGGTGTTGCATCCTCGAGTCCGAAGTCGTCCTCGCCCACCAGCGGCGGAATCTTGCTAAATGGCAGACTGTCATAAACGACAATTCCTCGATAATCCCGGCCAGCCGGCGCAGTCTGGCGCCAACCACCTGCAACACTTTTAAGGCGGCCTCGGGATGTTCCAGACACATGGCGCGGAAATCGTTACGCGAGATGAACAATAGCTCCGATGCCTCAACTTCGGCCGCCGACGCCGGGTAGTTCCCGCCGTCGAAGACAGGAAGTTCGGCAATCGAACTACCTGCCCCTTCGATCGTGAGGACCTGCTCCCGCCCGTTCGGGAATACCTTGAAGATGCGCAGTCGGCCTGAGGCGATCATATACAGCACAGCGCAGGGCTCCCCTTCAGAAAACAGCAGTTCTCCCGGCGAATATGATCGTGCGCGAGTGTGCGCAGAGAGGAATTCGATCTCAGCGTCGGTGAGTGCGGAAAACAGCGAGGCTGTCTTGAGGACCTTCACGACGCTTTGACGATTGATACGCATCCTTAACCGTTGTTAGACAAATCCGGTCTTCGTTATGCTGGCGTGTTTCATGAAACGCCAGGAAGGGGAGATAACATGCGAGGGCAATCATCGAAACCCGCAGCAGTTCCGCATCAGCCGTCGACGACTCAACTGAAAACCGCCACATGAATCAGGAGATTGCTGCGCTCGCCGATTCTCTACTATCTTACCCAGCCCGACCTCGTCCCGCGATTAAGAACCGCCGCGGCAGCGCCGTAGTGGTCCGGTGTGCGAGGACGAGTTGGTGAAGCAATTTTGGCGTATTCGTCGCCGTGCACGATTGCGTCGAGCAGTTCTGCGGTTGGACCGCTGCCACGGCGCGTATCTTGCACCTTGCCTTCGAGCGAAGTTCTCTGCCTTGTTTGCCGATCTGTGTTGGGCGCTGTAGTGGCAATGCCAACTCCGCAAAGGCGGATCGGTAGCCTCGTGCCGACCAGGATGACCTTGTCTGATAAATTCGCTGTGAACCCTCAGTTTCTTGTAGGCACTAGGGCCTCTTCAATGCTGGAAGCGGGGCACAGATTTTCCAGCTTATAGATGGCTCTCAGCGTGCAGATCCGATTGGGCGAAACTTACGATTGGTTCAATTCTCAAGGAATCTGACGCAGTTGAATGGGCCAGGTCACCCAGGTGGGTTTTTTCACCCAAGAGGGCCTGAGCCCCTTTACGATGCATCGAGGCTGGCGGCTGGGTGGGGTATCTGTGAAACTATTTCAGAGTCAATGGCGTGTTGTGGCGCTCGTGGCCGGGCTGGCAACCAGTCTGGTAAGCGATCCCAAGAGCGTGTACTCGCCACACGAGAAGGCATACTACGCGGATCCGGCCTTGGTCGAATTTGTCCAACCGGGCTTGGCGATCACCATCAACTCCGCCAAGATCGCCGCTGAGGGCACCATCACAACGGTCTACACGATAAGCGATCCGAATGGACTGCCACTGGACGCCGCCGGCGTCACCACTCTGGGCACAGTGACCTTGAGTTATGTAGCGGCGGTGCTCCCCAACAATCAGGAGGAGTACGTCGCCTATACGACTCGCGCGGCGTCAGGACCCGCTGTCGCCTCGACCAATCAACCAGGCGCCGACACGGGTGGCGTGACCACGAAGGTCGGGCCGGGGCAATATCAGTACGTTTTCAGTACCAAAGCGCCTTCGGGATTCGACGCGACCGCGACACACACCATCGGCATTTACGCATCGCGGGTCTTGACACAGTACAACCTTGGTACGAATTATGCCAGCGCGGTCTTTAATTTTGTTCCGAACGGCGCCAAGGTGACCAAGACTCATGACATCATCAGAACCGCGAGCTGCAACGCCTGCCACGATCAGCTATCGCATCATGGCGGGAGGCGGCGTGGGATTGAGATGTGCGTGCTCTGTCATACCCAGCAGAATGTCGACACCACCACAGGCGGCTCATTGGATCTGAAGGTCATGAGCCACGAAATTCACATGGGAGCGAGTTTGCCGAGCGTAGTGGCCGGCAAGCCCCTGGTAGTGAATGGCAGCGACTTCTCAAAAGTCATCTTTCCGGCGGACCCCGGCGACCCGCGTCGCTGCGAAACATGCCACTCGCAGACGACCGGAGCCGCACAGGCGACCGCCTATCTGACAAACCCGTCGCGTGCGGCTTGTGGAGCCTGTCACAACGATGTAAACTTTGCCACTGGCGCGAATCACCCGGGCGGCATTCAGAACGACGATACGCAATGCTCCAATTGCCATATCCCGCAGGGTGAATTGGATTTCGATGCATCGATTAAGGGAGCGCACGTCGCGCCGATCGCCTCGAGTCTCTTGGCGGGCTTGGCGGTCAATATTACAAATGTGCAGAACGGAACTGCCGGGAGTGCGCCGGTTGTGATCTTCACCGTTCAGGACAAGAACGGAAACGGGGTCGCGCTATCGGCCCTTGGATCAATCTCGCTGACCATGGCTGGCCCGACCACGGACTACGGCTACACCAGTTTTGGAAGCGACGTGACCACCCCAGGCTACGTCACCGAAAGCGCCAGCGGGGCCAGTTGCTCCGCAAACGGAACCTGCATGTACACATTCACGCACACCGTTCCCGCCAACGCGACCGGCACCTATGCGATCGGCGTCGAGGCGCGTCGAACGGACGTTGTGCCAGCTCTAATCGACGGGACTACCTCGCAACAGAGCATCACGTACGGAGCGCCGAATAAGGTCGCGTATTTCTCGGTAGACGGCTCGCCGATAACGCCACGGCGTGAGGTAGTGGCGCTTAGCAACTGTAATGGTTGCCATGTGAGCCTGAACCACCACGGCGAGTTGCGAAACAACACCGAATACTGCGTGATGTGCCATAATCCATCAAACACGGATGCTGCCACACGCGCTATGGCGACAGTGGCCTCGGACAAGGCCGCTCCTCCGCAAGGCGTTCACTTCAACCTGCTGGTGCACCGGATTCACTACGGCATCAATCAGCCATCCAATCGGCCGTATATTGTCGTCGGCTTCGGTGGGAGCCACAACGATTTCAGCGGCGTGTTATTCCCGGCGCTGACTCCCACCGGCAATCCCACCGACACGGAGAACTGCTCGCTATGCCACGTCAACAGCACCGAGCAGAACAATTTCGCGCTGACCGGTCTCAATCCGGTGGTGGATCCGCAGGGACCCATCAATCCGATTCAACACTTCTCCTCGGCTTGTACGGGTTGCCACATGGATCTGCCGACGACATCTCATACGCTCGCAAACACGACCTCGCTCGGGGAAAGCTGCGCGGTATGTCACTCCTCTGGCGCGGCCTTCGCGGTCGACCAGGTGCATGCGCAATATTAGATTCGCGCCAGTTTATGTTCTGCTGGCGATAGGGGCTCTGAATGTCGCTGGCCAACAGACGCCGCCATCGCCCTACGCCGGCTCGGAAGCGTGCCAGACGTGTCACGAGGACATCTATGACGCGTTCCTCAATAATCCACATCATGTTGTAGAGATCGACGCCAAACCCGGCTGGAAAGGGCACCGATTCAAAGGAGAGGCATGCGAGTCTTGCCACGGGCCGGCGCTAAAGCATACCGAATCGGCCTCGGCTGAAGACATCCGCAATCCCGGCAAACTGGCCGCTGCAGCCGCCGATAAAATCTGCCTCGTTTGCCATTTGAACGAGCCGACACATGTGGGCCGGCTACAAAGCAGCCACATGAAGGACCAGGTCTCGTGCACGACCTGTCACAAGATTCACGCAAACGGGCCTACCGGTCTGGTAGCCCGCACGGCCGCGGCGGTAAACGAGCTATGCGCCAATTGTCACGTCAACATCTGGGCGCAGTTCCAGAGGCCCAATCACCATAAACTGCCGGAAGGCGCGATGTCATGCGTGGATTGCCACAATCCCCACGGCAGCATACGGCCGGCGATGACCCAAATCTTCGGGGCGAACGAGCCGGGCTGTCTCAACTGCCACGGCGACAAGCGCGGTCCATTTATGTTCGAGCACGGTCCCGTGCGTTTCGAGGGCTGCGCAGCCTGTCACGAGCCGCACGGCTCCGCCAATCCAAGGATGCTGACGCGCCAGGAGGTGCGCTTCGTCTGTCTCGAGTGCCACGCTAATTTACCGGTCGCACGAACGACTAACTCGGCTCTCGGCGTAGTTCCGCCCGCGTTCCACGATCTGCGGTCGCCGCGGTATCGGAACTGTACGGTGTGCCATCAGAAGATCCACGGAAGCTACGTGGACCGGGACCTGCTGCGATGAAATTCTTCATGCTCATCGTGGGGGTTTTGCCTTTAGCAGCGCAAACCGCCCCAACTCCCCCTCCACAACCAACCGCGCAACCTGCGCCGCCTGCCCCGATTCCCTCGCCGGTTCCGACTGAGGCGCCGTGGCTTACCGGCTGGATCGATCTGGGCTATCGCTGGGAAACGGGCGTCGGGGGCAGTTTCGATACCTATCGCACTTTCGTCAATCTGGGTTCCGGGCCGAAGCTGCTGGGGACCGAATTCACAGTGGCCGATCCCCGACACCGCCTGTTCGATCAGTTCCACGTTCGCGCCTACAATCTAGGCGATGATCCTTACGAGACCATCCATTTTGACGCGAAGAAAGCGAAGTTCTACAATTTTAACGCCGACTATCGCAATATTGCTCTGTTCGACTACCTGCCTTCCTACGCCGATCCGCTCCTTTCGCAAGGCATAATACTTGACGAGCAATCCTTCGACATGCGGCGCCGCTTCACCAGTTTTTCCCTCGATCTGCTGCCTGGGAGCTGGATCATTCCGTATCTGGCTTTTGACCGCGAGTCCGGATCGGGCAGCGGAGCGACCACATTTGTCGCCAATGGAAACGAATTCCCGGTGCCGAATACTCTCAACGATATGACCAACATGTACCGCGGAGGAATCCGAATCCAGCTCAGGCGATTTCATATGACCCTCGAAGAAGGCGGGACGACGTTTGTAAACGATCAAAACGTCTATCAGGCCCCGGGCTCAGAGAACTACGGGAATCTTGCCACTCCGCTACTGGGCCAGACTCTGGATCTCAGCAGCCTGCTCGCGGCGTATGGAATCCGAGGCTCCAGCACTTTTAGCAAAGGTCTCTTTACGGCGAACCCGGTCTCATGGTTGGATCTTTACGGACAGTTTCTTTTCAGCCAGCCGAGCACCACCGTGAATTATCGGCAGTCCAATACTGGAAACCTGTTGCTGCAAAGCCAGGTGCTCTTTTACAACAGCCAGCAGTACTTAGTAACGGCCGCAGCGAAGCTGCCGCGGACTTCCGGAAGCTTCGGCGCCGAAGTGCGCCCCTTCCGCCGGTTGCGCATCGTCGAATCCTGGTTAACGGACCGTTTGCACGACAGTGGCTCCGCAGCCTCGACTCAGACTCTCACGAACGCCACGCTTTCCGAGCAGATGAGCGCACTTCTGACCTCATCCATGGCGACGAATTACAACCAGGCGGAGATCGACCTGTTTTTCGACGCTGCTTCCCGGCTCACATTCCACGGGGGCTATCGTTACGTTTGGGGAGACGCGAGCGATGCGATTCTGCCGCTCGAAGGACTTGCGGGACCGGAGCAGGGGCACCTTCGGCGCAACGTTGGAATAGGGGGGATTACATACCGCCCCAGCCAGAAGATATCCCTTTCGGGCGAAGCCGAGGGCGCGTCGAGCGGGGGCGCGTATTTCCGGACCAGCCTTTACGATTATCAGAAGATCCGCGCGCAGGCGCGATACCAGGTCATGGGCTCGCTGAATCTTTCCGCGGATTTCAGTTTGCTCAACAATCGGAACCCGCTTCCTGGGGTCAAGTACGACTACTTGGCCCATCAGGTTTCGCTCTCTTTTCTGTGGTCGCCCCAGGGCGGCAAGAACTGGGACTTCCAAGGTTCCTACAGCCGGTCCACGGTGTATTCCAACATTGATTATCTCGAGCCGGAGATCTTGGCGCCAGCGCAATCGCTCTATCGCGATAATGCCCATTCTCTTACAGCCCTGTTCAGCGCCAATCTGCCGCATTACTCAGGACTCACGCCCAAGATCTTGGCCGGCGGCTCCTTTTTCATTTCTTCCGGCAGTCGTCCCACCCAATACTATCTGCCGACGGCAAAGTTGACACTACCGTTGAGCAAGAAATTCAGTTGGTTCGCCGAATGGAGCTATTACGG
>Ga0070735_10002073_pt1 | contig 18488 bp, 27 predicted proteins | sample Coa_R1_FD_66443 | JGI IMG/M metagenome (GOLD analysis project Ga0070735, IMG submission 66443) | Surface soil microbial communities from Centralia Pennsylvania, which are recovering from an underground coalmine fire - Coalmine... | ecosystem: Environmental > Terrestrial > Soil > Unclassified ... | reverse complement strand
CCAGCAGTTCGGCGCAAGATAGACGGCTACGTGAAGCTCTGGAAGCACCGCTATAACGATGAATGGCCGCCCTCTATTCTCGCTGATCCGGACCACGTTGCACTGCCTGGGCTACCCCAAAGGATTGGCGATGAGGTGGCCTATCGCGCGTTACGTACCTTCAACCAATTCCGGCAGGTTTGCTTCGCCTATGCGTCCTTGGCCTTGATCGAAAGCTACCGTAGCCGAAGACGCGGCGTGCGATTCCATACTGACAAGCAAACAAAGGACACTCAGGACTAAGATCCAAGCCACGACTTCAAGGCCGGTAAGGTTAGGAAACATTCCTGGAACGGAAACCTTCAACCCTACCTAGGCCTGACTTTGTCGACAACATTGATGTCCTCACTTATATCAGGGGCATGCTTGGAAAAGAGAAAGACCACCAGTCAGGCGTCAGAATATTCTCAGGCGAGCCGTACCAACCGGAATGCAAAGTAATTGGCGCCGACGAGGCGCCTTCTTACCACTCCATCGAGATCGGAATTAGGTGACTGTGAAGTTCGTCTTGCTGGTTGCGATTCCCCCCGGAGTTGTGACCCTGATCTTCCCCGTCTTCGCTCCTGTGGGAACCTTAGCTGTGATCCTTTCGTCGGAGACCACCGTGAAACTCGCCGAGACACATTCAAAACGTCACGTTAGATGCCTGCGTGAGGCTCACGCCCGATATCGTTACAACCGTTCCGACCGCTCCGCTGGGCGGAGTGAAGCTCTTGATCTGCGGCGTTACCCGGAAAATCTTGTTGCTGGTCAGCGTTCCGCTGGGAGTGATGACGGTAACGGCCGAAGTGGTAATACCGCTGGGAACGATGACGAAAGCTCCAGTACCAGCGGACATAAATATCCGCCCCTTCAGAACTGTGAATCGTTTTCGACTGAAAGCCGGAGGGCAAGGATGGGCGTTCTGCGTAACAGAAGATTGTCAGAAGAATGAAGATTGCAAGCGCGACACCATGTCGGGTCATCGTCCCTCCAGAGCGGTTGAGACTTTGAGCGACAGAAATCGCAAACGCGTGTGGCGTCCTATTCTGAGCGCTCTAGTCGAGCCGCTGTAAGAAAGAGCATTGGAGCATGTTGGCAACTTGCCATGCACGAGCGTAGGATCGGATAACCTTCCGAGCTTCTCTGGGTGTTTCACAAACAAGGAGGTTTAGATGGCGCTCGATACTGGAAAACTCAATGCGTTTATCGGACTGTTTGTCGGCGATCTCGGCGCAGCAGTTCACGCGGGGATGGTTGTGATCGGTGAGAAGCTAGGTTTGTACGAAGCTCTGGCGCAGGGTGAGATGACGTCAGCAGAGCTTGCAACGAAGACGGGCACCGATGAACGGTATCTGCGCGAATGGCTGTCCTCGCAGGCGGCTGGAGGGTATGTCACCTACAACGCGGAAACGCGCAAGTTCGGTCTGAGCGAAGAGCAAGCATTTGCGCTTGCGACGCCGGACAGCCCAGCCTACATACCCGGAGCGTTCGAATTAGCACTCGGCTCTCTGGCTGCGGTGCCACGCATAGCGGAGTCATTTCGGACTGGTGCGGGCATGGGCTGGCACGAGCACGACGATGGCGTGTTCCACGGCTGCGAGAAGTTCTTCCGACCGGGTTACGCTGCAAATCTAGTGAGTTCGTGGATTCCGGCGCTTCAGGGAGTGAAGGAAAAACTGGAATCAGGAGGACGCGTAGCCGATGTGGGCTGCGGCAAGGGAGCATCCACGATCTTGATGGCGAAGTCGTTCCCGAAGTCGCGCTTTGTCGGATTTGACTATCATGATAAATCCATTGACGCTGCTCGTGAGTCCGCCCGAAGAGAGGGCTTGTCGGATCGGGTCACGTTCGAGGTTTCAAAAGCCAAGGAATATCCGGGTCGGGATTACGATTTCGTAACCGTATTCGATTGCTTACACGACATGGGCGATCCAGCCGGGGCTGCCAGCCACGTCCGACAGTCGCTGGCGGCAGACGGTACGTGGATGATTGTCGAGCCATTTGCAAAAGATGACCTGAAGGACAATTTGAATCCAGTGGGACGGGTGTACTATTCGTTCTCCACCTTGCTCTGCACGCCCTGCTCGCGTTCGCAAGAGGTCGGTTTGTGTTTGGGGGCGCAGGCTGGTGAGAAACGCATGCGTGAAATCATTCAGTCGGCGGGATTTAACCGCTTTCGGAAAGCTACCGAGACGCCATTCAACCTCGTCTATGAGGCGAAGCCATAGGCTGCGAATGGAATTCCGAGTCAGTGGCAGGCTCCAGTTCCGAAATCTGAAAACGTCTTGCCCGCTTCCGGCACGAATTCCCAATCGTAGCTCGTGGCGTGCAGAGTCACCTTTAGAACTCCGAACGTATCAGCCTGACGTACTTCGCTATCGGGTTTGGGCGCAGCGAAACTGCGATGTGAATTCTTGCCCCCAGTTCCAACGACAAACTCGCGTATGCCTCGCTGTGAGTCGAGATTTCCGGAAGGGTCTTGTGGCGCAAAGCGTTCATAATCGTGATCGTGTCCATTCAGAACGACATCCACATTTGCGGCATACAGCGCATCCCACAAAGCTTTGACTTCAGGATCGTTGCCATGTGCTGCACCCGAACTGAAGAGAGGCTTGTGCCAGTACGCCAGCGTGCATTTTGCAGGATGAGCATTCAAGTCTTGCCGCAACCACTGCTCTTGCTGCGATCCCACCCCGCAGCCGCCAACGGCCTCGCATTCGCTGTTCAGAGCTATGATGTGCCATGCTCCGAGGTCGTAGCTGTAGTACGCTTTCGTCGGGTCGCCCGCAGCAGCACCGAAATAACGAACGTATCCCGATGCGCCGTCGCTGTGGTATTCGTGATTCCCCGGAGCCGGGCGAGTGCGATCCTTGAATCGACCCCACGTTGCGCCGTAGCACTTCGCAAACTGCTCGTCGGAGCCATCCGGGTACGCCAAGTCTCCAACCGCGAACACTGTGCCGGGAATGCCGTCAATCAGTTTGGCGGTAGCCTCCGCACCTCTTAGGTCATCGCAACTTGCGATGTCACCCGCTCCGACAAGTACAACTGCGGACGGGTCTAATACGGCGACAGGCTTCTTTGCAGAGGGAGAATTAGTGTCGGCGGAATTCTTGTTGGTACAGGATGCTGTAAGCAGCAAAACGCAGACTAGTGTCGAGGCGTTGGCTCGAAGTCTCATAGGCTAGAAAGTATAGGGCATCAGTAGCATCGGCTCCGGATTGATGCTCTCCGGGCAGGGAGGATGAAGCAGATGCTCTCAGCTGGGAGGTCATTTGCTTGCTCAAACGCCACACAAATAGTGAGCGGATCGCGACCTTTGATTGGATGAATCAGCGCGCGCTCTTGCAATGCCTTGACGTTGCTGGCATTCGCGGGAGGTCTCGCTCCCCCTCCCCCTCGGTGAGCTTCGGCAGGACTGGCAGTTTTATTTTTCGCCATTTTCCACGTCCATACACTTCCTCTTCTATGCAACTTTCTCCACCGGAAGCCCGGCTTCCATCCACCCCTGCTTGCCTTCGGGATAGTGCGCCACATTCTTATAGCCCATCGCCGCCAATTCACGGGCAGCGTATTCGCTGGCGTGTCAATGATTGTTCGTGCAGTAGGTGATGATCTCGGCGTCCTTGTTGGGCAACAACTGCGGAGCGAGTTCCTCGATGCGATCGGGCGGGATGTTCAACGCACCGGGAATGTGCGCTTCGCGATAGCGTTCGGGCGCGAGCGTCTCGACTAGCGTGACTTGCTTCCGGTCAAGTTTGGATTTCAGGTCTTTGGTAGAAATGGTGCTTTCCATTCTGATCTCCCCCGTAAAACACTCAAGTTCGATGGACGAATAGGTCTCCCCGATTCGTCTTCGAACTTCCTATGAAAGTTTAGCTCTCACTCCCGTCTAGCCGGAGCACGGGAGACTGCGTTCGGCAGCAGACGCCAAAATGCTGCCACAGCCGAAACCACGGACTATGGGCTAACGTCTCGTCGTGTGTTCGATTTGCAGCCGAGATGTCGCTTGCGCTGAGTGGTCTAATGTCCGGCGCTTCAAACATTTCCTCTAGCTGCTCTATGTCATCAATGGTGCATTCAACATCCATTCGTCACAGTATCGCCAGGGAGACGGCAACGGTCAAACGGGAAGCCGAGCCGCCGCATACGGTGAACCCTGTACATCCTACTGAAACTCGATGTGCTCGGGTGAGGTGCTTCTCTTCCTGCCGTCCGTGGAAAGTACGCCTGCGTATGCAGAAGAAGTAGTCTGAGGAGGCGGGTTGCAGGCACCCATTCTACGTGTACTCGTGGTGGGCGACAGCGAAATCGTCCGGCATCGCACCTGCCAAATCCTTCAAACACAAGTGGACATCGAGGTCATAAGCGAAGCCTCAGACGCGGCGGATGCCGTTCGTAAGGTGTTGCTGGACATAACGATGCCAGTGATGAATGGCTTTGAAGCTGCCCGCCGCATCAAGCATGAATTGCCGACAACTCTGATCCTTATGGTGAGTCAGTTCGACTCGGCTCCCTTTCCAAGAGAAGCAATTAGAGCAGGGGCGAGCGGATACGTGGTGAAGGGTAACGCTGCTTCCGAATTGATTTCGGCGTTGAGAAAACTTCATTCTCAGCATGCGGCGAATCTTAGGGGGTCGTCCAATGGATGAGGCTCTAAGAGCCAAACTCGATGATGCACGAGCACGGCTGAACAGTCAGCAGGCTGGAATCAACGCGGATCGCAAAGACGAGGATCGCGCAACACGGGAGTGGGCGAGAGGAAAACAGCGGCCAGCAAATGCGGAACGCACGCAGTTTAGGAACTCGCTGACCGATGAGGATCGCAGACAGATTGAAGAACGCATACAGCAACTTCTCGACGACAACCCGACGCTATCCGTGACTAGTGCTCCGACACTGAACGCGAAGACACAGCCGCCTTCCGTTTCTGTCAAAGTGCTTGATGAATATTATTTTCTGAGAGACATGATCGCTTGACATCCGCCCTGCCCGCTCAACTCATCATCCATCTCGATTGGCGATAACGGGGGAGGCTGCTCATTTCTTGAGAGTTGTGTCCTTAGCATCGGCTTCGAGTGTGACTTCCACATGCGCTCCCGGTTTTAGGCTTACCTCCGTTTTCGTTCGTCAAGGTATTGTCGACGCGTATTTCCCGATACAGATGATCCGCACCCTCCACGGTGATCTGCGCTTTCTCCGGTTCACTAGGAAATGGGGACTTGATGATCTTTTCGACGGTTCCCGCACTGGGTCTTTCGTTCATGTTTTCCTTTCGGTTTGCAAATATGCTTCTCTCGCTGAAAAACCTAAGGCGGGAAAACTTCAGATGGACTGTCTTAGATCAGAAAACCTGAAAGAGGAGGATGTGGTACTCGCCCCAACCATGTATTGTAAGCATTCTAGTCGCGGAGCACAACGCTCGCTGAACTGTGCTCGATGTCCCCGGTGACAACTTCTTTTCGGGATTGGGAGGACTTCGGTAACGCGAGTGCCCAAACCGGTCGATTCGATGCTCATTTCACCGCCGAACTGATGTGGCGTTCCTGCATTCCCCTGATGCCAACGCCCGAACCGCCTGCACGAATTTCGGAATGCGTTCTGACGGTATTCCTTTCCCTTGATGAGCAACCTCAACATGAAGGCTTTCACCCTCGACGAACATTCGAATGTCCGCATTTTTTTCTTCCTGAATGGCGGTGGATATTTGTCAAACATTCTTGCACCAAACCGAAGATCGCAAGTTCCATATCGCTAGGGAGCCTTCCAACATTGTCGGCAATGTCCAATTTGATGGCTACGTCGCTGCGTTGGGCGAGTCCCTCTACGTACCAGTTAAGGGCTGAGGCAAGACCAAGTTCATCGAGTAGAGGTGGATGCAACAGAATAAGATGTGGTGCGTAGCTATGTCGTTCCGCGGCCGTGTGACATGGATTGAGGTAGCATGCGCGATTCGAGAGCTGCAATTAAGGCGAATTCAGCCTCGAACCGGACGCTCAGCTGTTGTTCAGTTTCCATCGCCTGCAAAATAACTATATGACGCGGTAATGCGAGATGGTTTGACCGATCACGGCGCTCGGCTGAAATGGTAGGGATGCGGGGGAGTCAAAGTCAACGAGCGGAGGGAAGGGGGCGCGGAAAGGCCGAACCCAGTATCACTTCGACCAAACCCGCGCGATCAACCACTGGTCAACAAGGGTTGCGCCGCAGCAGCCGCAAACGAATCATTCTATTGATGCGAAATTTCGAACTCGCTAGTCCGACCGGTATACCTTCTGACCACTTACCCCAACGGAGAGAGATAGGTCAGTGCTCAATGAACCGCACCAGTCAGAGTTGATTGTGGGTCAAGGTAGCCGTAGCTCCAGAGAGTAGACTTCGCTGACTCCCACATCGCGCATAATCAACGGAGAGCCATCGGGAGTGATACCGTTCCACTCAGCTCCCCACGGCATTTGAGGACGAGGAATATCCTTCAAAACTGCGATTGTCTCAACACTCCGATCACTTATCTTCACCCGGCACAATTCAGACCAATTTTCTTTTGTTTCTGCAAAATAAACGTGTGTGCTATCTCTAGACCACTCCGGATACTGCATGGCGTTGCCCTGAATCAGCTCGGACCATTGTTTGCTATGTAGGTCGAACAACATGATTTTGCGACCGTCCGCAGAAAATGCCGAAATGTAGCTTCCATCGGGCGAAAAGCGAGGCGCGAACAGTCCGACTGATCCGGGCAGCGGTGACACTTCTCTGGATGCCAAGTCCACTATAGCAATGTCGAAATCCGATGGATTTCCAACCAGAGCGGTTCGCGACAATATCAACGATTTACCATCCTTCGACCAGTTGGGATCGTCTTCATTCCTGCTCTCTTCAGGTAGCAACGGCTGGGGTTCTCCTCCGTTCGCTGAAACGAGATATGTCCGCAAGTTCTTTCCTGCGTAGCCAGAAAATGCAATCGTCTGACCGTCGGGAGACCAGCGTGGCATCGCGGCGAAAAAAGGTCGACTGGTCAACTGCAACCGCTCGCTTCCATCAAGGCGACTTCGCCACAAGGTCATTTCCGGGTACTCAACATACGCAACCCACTGCCCATCGGCAGAAAAATCCAGTTCAGCAGCAGAGATTCCGCCAAGGTACTTAACAGGTTGCTTCTTCTGAATGTCGTAGCGCAACAGCTCACCGCGCTGCTGCTCGCCTACGATGAACACACGGTTCCCATCTTTTGCCGGAACGGGAGCTGACCACGTGAAACTGAGAGGGCCAGTTGTGAGCTTGACCGGATTTTCAGGTGCGCGGAATACTCCAGAACTCTCACGAACAGCCCAAATATCCGCCCTTCCCTCCTGAAACCCCGAAAAGAAATAATATCGTCCGTCCGCACTCCAATCTCCACAGCACGCAAAGTTAGTAAAGTTAGTGCCCATTGACGTAAGAACCCGATGCATCTGACCGCCAGAGACCGCCACTTCCGAAATGACGACGGAATCACCACTCACACTCGTCTCGCTAAAGCGGATGTACCTGCCTCCGGGCGAAAAATGCGGATACCTTGGCCAGCCTTCCACACTCGCGATCTTTCGGCTATTGCTGCCGTCCGCGTTAGCTAGGTAAAGATCGTGTGCCATGCCGTACACAAACTGTTTCCCATCCCGCGACCAAGCCCCGCCATGGTCATGTGCGATAATACTGCCGAGGCGATGGGGTGAACCCGCTGGAACCGGAATCAACCAAAACCCCGCCTGCGTGCCAGAAACCAAAGTCCCCTCGCTAGGAGCATAGCTTTGGATAAGTACCTCCGACTGAGAAGGTGCTGTGTCATCAACCAAGATATTTGGCAGTTTCACTGGGATGTATGCTACCTCGCCGCCGTGTGAAGACACTTCTGCAAGAACCGAGTGACCATCAATATACTCGGTAAAGTACACTCGCAGTCCGTCGGTCGCGATATCCCGATCTTTCGGGGCATTGTCGCGAGTGAGTTGAGTAATTGAAACGAGCTGGGGAGGAACCAATGGCGGGTGGCGTAGCCACCAAGCCAGAAACAACAACACCGCGAGTCCGATTGCGGCTAGTGCGACTCGCTTTCGATGCGGCCCTGGTCCTCTGCGTAGAGTCGTAGTCGCGGATGTCTGACCTGACGAAGATTCAGTGTCCCTTTTCAAACGTCCTAAGTCGGTTCGAATGTCAGAGGCATGTTGGTATCGGAGATTTCGATCCTTCTCTAAAGCCTTATCGACAATGCGTTCGAGTTCCGGGGGCACATCGGGATTCAGTCGTACCGGGACCACAGGAATATGCTCCAGAATAGCGTTGAAGATCAACGCCGAAGTCTCTCCGCGAAACGGCAGCGTGCCCGTACACATCTCGTACAGAACTGCACCAAAAGAGAACAAGTCAGTCCGTGCATCGAGTTCCTTCCCTCGCACCTGCTCCGGCGACATATAAGCAACTGTCCCCAGAGCGGTGCCGGGGCTGGTAAGGTTCTCCTCTGATCCGATGGTCGGGGCGCTCATGGCAACGCTCTCTGGCTTGAGGGAGACCTTCGCGAGCCCGAAATCGAGAATCTTCGCCTGACTGCGAGCAGTCACGAAAATGTTCGCGGGTTTGATGTCGCGATGAACGATGCCCTTCGAATGTGCAGCATCGAGAGCGTCGGCAATCTGGATGCCCAAATCGAGCACCGTTTCAATCTCCAGCGGGTTGCCACTGATCCGGTGCCGGAGCGTCTGCCCCTCCAGCAGTTCCATTGCGATGAAGGTTCGTCCATCCGCCTCGTCAATCTCATGGATCGTACAGATGTTCGGGTGGTTCAGAGAGGACGCAGCCTTGGCTTCCCGTTGGAAGCGGCTGAGAGCTTGTGGATCGTTGGCGAGTTCGTCGGGCAAGAACTTCAGAGCTACGTGGCGACCGAGCTTGAGGTCTTCGGCTTCATACACCACGCCCATGCCCCCGCCGCCGATCTTGCTCAGGATGCGGTAATGGGAGACCATCTGACCCACAGGTTGGGAGGGCGTAGCCATTGAGAAGACATGTTAGGTGGGAGCAAAGGTGACGGTCAATGCTGACCAGCTTAGGATGTTGCACGTACTCGCAGACATGTCATTGCTATCATTGCGTTGACGGTTGCCCTGCTTATGTTGGATATTGAGACGGAATGGACGTTGAACGCATTATTGACGACATCGAGCAGCTACAGGAAATGTTCGAAGCGCCGGACATTAGACCGCTCAGCGCAAGCGACATCTCTGCCGCAAATCGAAGGCACGACAAGAAGCTCGCGCACAGTCCTTGGTTTCGGCTTTGGCTGACGTAAGGCGCGTGTTGCCGAACCGAACCCCCGGGTGCTGCAACTAAGCGAAATCGAAAGCTAAACTTTCACGGGAATTTCGAACACGAATCGGGGAGACCTATTCGCGCATCGAACTTGAGTGTCTTTCGGAGGAGATCAGAATGGAAAGCACTATTTCCACCAAGGACCTGAAATCCAAACTTGACCAGAAACAAATCACGGTGGTCGAGACGCTCGCGCCCGAACGCTACCGCGAAGCGCATATCCCCAGAGCCTTTAAAATCCCACCTGAACGGATTAAGGAACTCGCTCCGCAGTCGTTGCCCAACAAGGACACCGAGATCATCACCTAGTGCACGAACAATCATTGACACGCCAGTGAATACGCTGCCCGTGAATTGGCGGCGATAAGAATGTGGCGCACTATCCCGACGGCAAGCAGGCTGGATCAAAGCCGGACTGCCAGTGGAAAAGGCAGCATAAGAAATCACTGCAACCGCAAGCCTGAGGGTCAACAGTCCAGATCAACTCGAATACTGAGGAGTTGCGTCCCGAAGAGACGCACCGCTCGCGAGTTCCCCGCGCTGCTCGGCAGATCGCTCGCCAGCCAGCGTTGACGTTCACGTGGATCATCGTCGGGGAGCAGATGGGCAGTGCCCGTGTGCCATCGAGTCCTAAATCCTTCCCGCAGTTTCAGTCGTACACGCGGATCACGTTCAATGTTGCGAACGTATCCCGCCTTCGTGCCATGCTCTGCCACCAGCCAGAATTGGCTTCCGATACGTCCATCCCCTACCGGAGTGCGCCGTGGCTTCCCGTCTTTCTCCCTTTTGTTTCGAGCAACGCATATCCGGGTAGAGGCAATCCCACCGCGAGCCGAGCTTGATCGGTGGGTTCAGCACGTATTTCTGAAGAGTGTGGACAATGCGGTGTTTCATTTCGCGTCCTTCGCGCACATAACGTTGATGTCGCGATTCTCAAGGACAGGTTTTGGAAAACCTCTCTTCGTTACGCTCAGCATGGCACGACCTACGCATTCAGTCGTTGTCACGTAGTTCCGGGAAAAGCGTTTTGAGTAGTGGATAGAAAGGTCTCACAACAGCGTAGAATGCGCTATACCACGCCGTCTTCGTGCGAGCCCCGTAAAGAGGCTGAATGTACGCGGGGCGAAACAAGTACACAGCTTTAAATCGCATCTGCAATATCGCGTTTTCGGTTTTGCCTTTTACCCGTGCCCACATCAGTCTGCCGCTCTCAGTGCTATCGGTTCCCGCTCCGGATACATAGATGAAGGTCATTGCCGGGTTAGGCTTGGCTAAGGTTCGAGCCACTGACACAGTAAGGGTCGTATGTCAATCGCCAATATGCCTCCTCTTTCATCCCCGCAGCCGAGACGCCGAGGCAGAAAGAGAATGCGTCGTAGCCTGAAAGCCTTACTTCGATTGCGGAGAGATCGGCAATCTCTTGGTGTACGATCTCGCGCAGTTTGTCATGCTGAGGGAGGCTGGAGTTGCGGACAATCGCGAGGACAGTTTCGACATCAGGGTCGAGCAGGCATTCACGAAGCACACCCTGACCGACCATTCCTGTCGCTCCGAAGAGAACAACTTTCACCTGACCGCCTCCTGTTCTTACTAATGCAGATACCACAACGAATGCGGCGACCAGCGGGCGCATGATACGCATTGGGTCTCAGCCCATTGGTGCACGCAGGCTGGGCAGGTGCCTCCCGTGTCGAAAGTATTCCACGAATGACCACACTCGCAGAACCATTTGTCTTCTTTCCGTGGCGACCAGCCGCAGATCGGGCAGCGAATGCGCGGTCCCGATGGATCGTGTGTCTTTTTCTTCAGCAAGCTCGCGGTCTGGAACGATGACCGGATTGTCGGCGAACCGACTCATGGCTGTCGCTCCCGATCAGCCCGATGCCCACCGAATACATGGATTGTCCTTGCTCCCGCTAGCCTCCCGGCCGCACTCTGACGAATCGCGGAGATTCATACCGGAAATACAGCGGCGCCAGTATGTCTCAATCCGGCTCCCCACAATACAGTCTGTTTTCGAAGGGCTGGTTGCATCGCTTAAAGCCTTCGGGGGTGGGCAACTTTGGGGATGTTGCCCAGCTTTTTTTAAGACGATAGCTGAACCCGTCGGCCAGTTCAAAGTTTCAAGTTCTTCCGAAATTGAGTCACCGATTTCAATCGAGGCGCTTGATCGAAAGAACCTGGTGATCAGTCAACAGCCGCTTGTTGCCATCCTAGACATGAAACTGGGCATCTCATTTGCGGCTTGCCCAATCCCGTATTGGGGAGCTAGAAGAAATCTGAGCACAGATCAGAGGAATGCGATTATGAAAAGCATTGTGTTGACGATCTTGACTATAGTGGCTGGGGCAGCGCTTGTTCTGGCAGCGGAGCGGACGATTACGCTCGAAGGCACGCTTGTCTCTAGTGCTTGCTACCTTGGTAAATTCCATCAAACTGGAAACGACATGGGCACGCACAAGAACTGTGGCAGCGAATGCCTCAAGAACGGCGACCCTGCTGGATTGCTATCAAAAAATAACGAGTTCCATGTCCTAGTGGTCTCCTCGCACAAGCTTGCCCCGTACGTAGGACAACCGGTACGCGTCACCGGCACAGATCATAACGGAGCGATTAAGGTTGAAAAAGTTGAAGTGGCGGAGGATGGGAAGTGGAAAGAAGTTAACTTAACCTCGAAGTGAATGCCCTATTGTTGTCCTTGTACTTAGGGGTCGCCCTAGGACCCTCCTGAGCATTCAACCAGCGGCGAGTTGGTAGACCATTTTGCGCTCATCGTTCCCAAAGAGCCTGCCATGTGTGATGAACTTGTTGTAAACAGGAGTGGCTGTTTAAAAACTCCTGTTTCGTCAAAGAAGCCGAAATTTGGAAGATAGAAAATGTCTACCAAAACGGAGATCGTCGTTTGTAGGGGTTCCTGTCGCAAAGTTTGTTCGGCGATTTTTCGGTGAGTGAGTTTTTCAACAGCCACGCCTCTTAACAATAGTTGCGAGAATGACGATTCTCTGGTTGCCCTTCGTTAGCCAATTTGAGATCAACTTCTCGGCGGGGGGTTTCCGAAAACCGCACCGGCGACATCACTTTTCTGCTTGCCGGCAAATACCCGTGGCCGCGTCGCCGGAGTGGACATCACTGAGCCGATGCTGGACATCGCCCGTCGCCGGAATACACATCCGATTGTTAGTTTCGTCAACCAGGATATGGCATCGCTTGACATCGTTTCCGAATCCGTCGACATCGTCACCGGTGGCTACGCGCTGCGGAATGCTCCAGACCTCGGAACGGCTATTAACGAAATCAACCGCGTTCTAAAACCCTGCGGCGTGGCGGCATTCCTTGATTTCTCAAACCGGGCGAAAAGATCCCACAGAAGATGGAATACTGGGGTCTGAAGACATGGACCGGACTGTGGGGGACGATTTTGCACCGCAATCATGAAGTCTACAGCTCAGTGGTCCAAAAACTGCGGCACGCCTCCGCGAATGGTGATCCGGCAAAGTATGGTTAAGGATTCCTTCCCTTTTACGACGGCTCTCCGGCCACCCCGCTTGCTAATCACTGACTTTTTTCAACACCCACAGCCGAATTCAAGAACCACGTACCTTACCATTGCAAAGTAGAAGCTCGGAACAAAAAACCGGACGCCATGGTGACAAGCAGACCTATCGCGCCAGGCTCAGGGCGGCGGTGCTCCTGGTGTGTTCAACCCTGTTTCCTTGACAGGGGTTCCGCGATGCGAGAGCTTGAGAGCGAGGACACTGGCGGCAGGTTTGGAACGGCGATCTCGATTAACTGACGTAACATCTCGATTTCACTCAAAATCACCCCGCAGGGGTTCTGAGTGAAATGGGTCTGGTGGCGACAGTTACCCTTTGCGCTCTGATGGCCTGTGCGAATATGGAGTGGTGGCAAAGCGAAAGATCATAGTCAATATCGCCACGAGCGCGGACGGCTATGTCGCTCGGACCGACGGCAATCTCGATTGGCTGACGAGACGGCCAGCTCCAAAGGGCCTCTACGGTCTCCCGAAGTTTTCGCGCTCCATCGATGCCAAGATTCTCGGTCGCAAGACCTTCGACCTGAGTGTGAAGATGGGCGCGAGCTTCAGCGCAGATGACGTGCATTATGTGTTCTCGCGTCGTCCTCCCTCTGCATCCGCGCCGGTCGGCGTGCAATTTGTCACGGATTCGATCAGGGACTTTGCCGAACGCCTCCGTAAGCAAGCTGGCAAGAACATCTGGATGATGGGCGGAAGTGAGATCATCGGCTCCTTTCTTGACGAGGACGCGATTGATGAGTTCATCATCACCGTCGTGCCGACGTTGATCGGGGATGGCATTCCCCTCATTGCACCGGGGCATCGTGAGGTGCCGCTGCGGCTGCGATCTTTGCAGCGATTTGCGGACAGCGTCGTTCAACTTCATTACGAAGTGCAGCGACCGAGAGCTTGAGGCAAGCTAAAACCGCCTAACCGGTCGCACTTTCGCCACAGGTGGTTGCGCGGTCTCAATTCAGGATCAAGTTGGCGAAAAATCCCCTTTACGCTCAAAATGCCTCGGTCGGAATTTTGAGCAAGCTTACGCATTCTCCACGGGGACAGGGTAGCCCCGTCCCCCGTGAGCACCCTTGACGCAGCCTTGCGCCTGGCGATAAGGGCCGGTCTCGTCCCCTTCGGGTTTGCGACGCGAGTTGTATACGCCCAAGTCAAGTGCTCCAGCAAGACCGAGTACTTGACAAGCATGATTAATGTGGAAGGTAGGAGCCGAACGGTGGAGGGGTTGCCATGACTCCGAGACAAATCGATCTGGTTCAAATTCGCAAAATGGCCTCGAAGAAGGAAAAGGAAAACTGGGGGTTCCGTCAGTTCCTCAAAGGATCGGAGGGTCTGGATATTGACCGGCGCGTGGCCGAGATTACCGAGCGTGTATGGGCTGGAATTGATTGCACTACATGCGCCAACTGTTGTCGCGAATTGCAGCCGACATTCAGGGAGGAAGACATTAGTCGAGTGGCGCGTCGCCTCGGCATGGATCGCCAGCAATTCATCAACATGTATCTGCAAAAGACGCAGAAAGGCGAATCAAACCCCTGGGAAACTCGCACAACCCCCTGCCCGTTTTTGAAGGAGAACCTGTGCAGCATCTACGAAGACCGCCCTGGGGATTGCAGCGATTATCCCCATCTGTACAAGTCGGATTTCATCTCTCGTACTTGGGCAACCGTTGAGCGGACGTTCACCTGCCCCATCGTTTACGAGGTTATGGAGGAACTGAAGAGGTCTCTGCGTTCTGAGTGGCGAGCCTATAACCGTCAATAATGGTATGACGGCACACGTCAGAATGGAATCCAGATCGCTGTCAGAGCCGCAGCAAACCCGACTGTGGGGTAGGTAGAACGATAGGTAATCTCCGCAGTGTTGATAGTGCGCACGGACGCCACAGCCGACGCCTCGTTGGCGGCCATGCGGGCACGCAGGAGGTTTGGAATGGCTATTGCTGCGATGATTAGGATAATCGCTACCACGATTAAGAACTCGATGAGCGAGAAGCCTAGCTGCGTTTGCCGATTGTTCATTGTCTTAGTCTTCCAATTCATCCCGTCTGTAAGATCATTGCCAATCCCACATCCTGCCGCCCACTACCGCCAGATTTTCCAGTAAGACCACTCTCGGTTAGGTGAATCGATTATTCCCGATTCGCGTTTTACTACGGGTGAGGTTCGAGTGGGTAAGGATGGACCAGCCTATCTTTGCCCCAATACCGCGTATTTCGGAGGGGACATTGATACCGTACTTGTAAGACCCCGACTCCACCTTCCTCCTCTTGACACAATTCTTGAACGACTCGCGCGAATTGAAGGCTATGAGTGCCGTCCATCTGATTTGGGCATCTATGCCGACGAGAGCTTTCAAAGTGGGGAGGGCTCGAAGAAGTCAGTCGTTTCTTGCTTTCCGCTCGGCATCGCAAACTACTGGATCAATTTCTTGATGCTGCGCCGTCGGAGCTCGGGAAAGGAGTGTACCTCTCTGATCGGAGGAGGTCCTTAGATTTCAATGCCGTAAAAGCAACTGTTGGAGACGATGCTACATCTTTGATTGATGAGCTGATCCGAAAGCAAATCGTCTATCGCGGATTCATTTTTGGGTGCTCTTTTTGCCGCAATCCAGATTGGTTTTCTGTTTCCAATGTAACCTCGTTACATAAACTATCAAGACTCCTCGCCCAGCTTGGCCGTAATGCAAAAAAGCCCGCTCCCATTCAGGCCGTTCGGATGGCTATGCTCAGACAGATTGCAACGTTGGCGGTGGCGTGAATCAGCCACGGACCGATTATCGAACCGGATTTGATCCGCACCCAACCCAGAAAGAGCGAACCCGTGAAGATGACAGGGAGAATACCCCACATTTCCGGCATAATTCGGAGGACAAGCAGGTGGGGAACTAAGAAGATGAGCGCTTGGCCCAGGTTTGCCCATAGGGGTGACAACCGGCGTGAGAGGCTGCCCGCAATCAGACCTCGAAATAGGAGTTCTTCCGGGAACCCAGTTTTGACGACTCCGTAGAGGAGCGCCATCAGAACAGAGGGTACGCCGAGTCCAAGACCTCGAAACACTTGTTGAGGAGACCCATCTCGAATGAACGGGCCCACAGGCGGCGGCCAAATAGAAAGAATTGCGATACCGGTAAGCGCGAACGCCAGGCTGTACCCAACATACCGGCACGAGCCCAGTCGAAGTCCTGTTCGCTGCGCAATCTCAGCGAATCCGCGTTTGTGCCGACCCTTCTGGTACACGAAGTAGAGGAGGAACGGAAGACCGGCGATAACGAAGAGATTCACCACGGCCGATATAGCGGCGTTCGCGATCAAGTTGGCCTTCTCTCCGGCAGGTATTGCAATCTTTGCGCCAGATTTTGCAGGCATATTATCAGACTGGCGAGGATGGTCGGCCAACCGGAAGTGACTGGAGCGAGCGGCCCGCCCGTCGTGCAGTTGACTCAAGTGGCGCAAAATCCGGATTGCGCTCAAAATGCCCCTTTGCCGCTCAAAGGTCCTCCGAAACCTGCAGCCTCATCGGGGATGGATCGTCACAACTGTGCTGATCAAACTTCCTAAGCAGGTATTCCGTTGCGCCGAGCGGATCGCGAGAATAAGTGTTCTTGGGAACGAAGAACTTGCGGTTGCATTTACCGCATCCAGCCATGGCGGGCACCTTCCCGTCGTACTTCAGGACGATGAAGTAGCGGTCTGCCATGGCTCTGTCATCAGGCACGTAAAAAAAGCCCCCGCCTTCTCAGTCAAAAGCGGGGGAGCAGTCGTGCTTGAAACGCAGAGAGTGTAGCTCAATGGACAGTGCCTGCAAAGGGTCTTAAGGCTCTGACAGACAAAAATACCTTTTTTCGTCGCCGCTCCCCTATTTCAAGTAAGCCTGCCATTTCGGCTGAACCCTGCCAATGCTTTCAGTGTCTTAACGGATCGCATCGTATAGCGTGGACGGTCAAAAAGGGTTCGAGCCAGACGCTCTATCCAGCTCAGCTAAGGGCGCAGATTTTCGAACTGCAACAAAAACAATTGGATGGACGCATGGCAAGCTGAAAAATGATTGTCAATGTCTTGACAGCGGAGTGCAACTCTCCCACTTTGACGAGACCTCAACAGGCCGCTGGGTCAATGCATTATGAGAGAGCGGCCCTGTTGAGCGGAGTAGAGCGCGGGGTGCAGAGCAAGAATCAGGAGAAAAGATAGGCAAATCGGCTGAAGAATGACATTTTACCTTGAGGGAAAGACTCCGTTGAACGCGAATGATCTTTCCCTCAAGGAGGCAACTGCATGAGTCGCGACCTCAAGTATATCGGCATGGACGTGCACAAGGAAGCGGTGGTGATCGCTGTTCTCAGCAGCAGTGGCAAGCTGGTCATGGAGTCGATTGTCGAAACCAAGACCAGCAGCATTCTGGAGTTTATCCACGGTCTGCGGGGCGAGTTGCATGTGACCTGGGAAGAAGGGACCTGGGCGGCCTGGCTCTACGATCTGCTGCAACCCCAGGTGGCGGAAGTGCTGGTGTGCGATCCGCGGCGCAATGCCTTATTAAAGGAAGGCAACAAGAGCGATAAGATCGATGCGCGCAAGCTCGCCGACTTGTTACGCACGGGAATGCTGCGCCCGGTCTATCACGGAGAACACGGACTGCGGACGCTGCGCGAACTGGGGCGCAGTTATCAGACCCTCAGCCAAGACCTGAACCGGGTGATGAATCGGATCAAGGCTCTGTATCGCGGCTGGAGCATCCCTTGTGCAGGTACCCAGGTGTATGCTCCACGTTATCGCGAGGAATGGTTACACAAGATTGAACATGCCGGCGTGCGCCGGCGCGCTGAACTGCTCTATCAACAGTTGGATGGATTGCAGGCCCTGCGGCGAACCCTGCGCCCTGAGTTATTGGCAGAGAGCCGGAAACATAAAGCCTCGAAACTGCTGCGGCAGATTCCCTGCATCGGCCCGATTCGAGCTGCCCGCTTGATCGCACTAATGCAAACGCCGCACCGGTTCCGCAGTAAGCGGCAACTCTGGACCTACAGTGGGCTGGGCATTTAGACCCGCGACAGTGCGCAATATCGCTGGGTGCAGGGACAACTGCAACGCTCGAAGAAGCCGCAACAGATTTGTGGGCTCAACCAGAATCACAACCACGAGATGAAAGAGATCTTCAAGGGCGCTGCGACCCGAGCCAGCTGTGGTGTGGGTCCGTTACGCGATTTCTATGTGGCGTTGCTAGCCAAGGGCATGAAGCCCGAGATGGCGCGTCTGACCTTAGCCCGCAAGATCGCGGCGATTGCTTTAACACTCTGGAAGAAGGAGGGACGTTTCGACGCCGAACAACTGAAGCCGCAAGCAGCTTGAGCGTTGCACAGAGCTCAGTGGTCTCCCAGGTTGCATGCCTCGGTGGTGACCCATCGGTTCTGGCGACGCTCGGGTTCGAGGGAGAGTATCCAAGCGCTCATTAGGCGTTGGGGTGCTGGTATCAGCACCCAGTCTCCGGGTCAATCCTATGCCCCCTCGGATAACCCAAAAAAGCCATAGGCCTCGAGCCTCACATAGGATGATGGTTGGCACTTAAGCCAACGGTTGGCTTGC
>Ga0070735_10002072_pt1 | contig 18492 bp, 15 predicted proteins | sample Coa_R1_FD_66443 | JGI IMG/M metagenome (GOLD analysis project Ga0070735, IMG submission 66443) | Surface soil microbial communities from Centralia Pennsylvania, which are recovering from an underground coalmine fire - Coalmine... | ecosystem: Environmental > Terrestrial > Soil > Unclassified ... | reverse complement strand
GATCGGCGCGCGCCGCACGCACGGTGAGATCGGCGAAGGGCATGTGGGGCGCGCGCCGTCGGGCCTGCTCGAGCGCCGCACCCTGTCGGCCCCACGGGCGCCCTGCCCCGCCCGCCTCGCCGAGCGTGTTCCAGGCATCGTGCAGCGCTTTGCTGAGCGCCCACAGCACCAGTGTCGGCTCGGTGCCTTCGCCGCGCAGGCCCGCGAGGACGCGCAGCGCGCGCGCCGCCGATCCGTTGAGCACCGCCTCCGAGAGCTGGAACACATCGAAGCGCGCACTGTCGGCAACGCTCGCGAGCACGGTCTCGGGCGTCACCGGGGAGCCGCCGGCGAGCAGCGCGAGCTTGCCGAGCTCCTGGTGAGCGGCGAGAAGATTTCCCTCGGTGCGCTCGGCGATGAGCTCGAGCGCCGCATCGTCGGCGTGAAGTCCGAGCTGGCGGGCGCGGCCGCGTAACCAGGGAACGAGGCGCCCGGCGTCCACCGGCCAGATCTGCACCCAGGCGCCGTGCGCCTCCACGGCGCGCACCCAGTCGGCCGACTGCGCCTCGCGCTCGAGTCGCGGTGTCACGATGAGGAACAGCGTCTCGGGGTCGGCGGCCCCGAGCATCGCGACCAGGGCCGCGTTGCCGGCCGCGCCCGGCCGACCGCTCATGCGGATCTCGAGCAGCCGCTGCGTACCAAAGAGCGAGCGGCTGAGCGCGGCGCCGTGGACCTCGTCCCAATCGCCGGCGCGCTCGGGAAAGTGCACTTCGCGCTCGGTAAAGCCGGCGGCGCGCGCCCTGGCGCGCACCGCATCCGCCGCCTCGCCGGCAAGCAGCGGCTCATCGCCCGAGATGAGATACACCGGCAGCAGGCGGTCACGCAGGTGCGTGGCGAGCGAGTCGCTGCTGAGCTTCATCGGGTCGCTGGCGCGGTCACCAGCGCATTATCAACCATCGGGAGGCACGCGGTCCTCTCTAGAACTGGTACTCGAGCCCCGCGAACAGCCCGCGCCGCGGCCCGTACTGCGGGGCAAACACCCCGACGCCGCTGCCGCTGCGGATCTCGTACACCTTGTCGAAGGCGTTGATGAGGTCGAGGCGCGCGGTCAGCGGGCCCTTGCCGCCCACCTGGAAGGCGTGGCTAAGCCCGAGATTGACCTGCGTATAGCTCGGCACGTGATCATCGTTCGGGTAGTTGATGCTCTGGCGCAGCCCGGTGCCGAAGATGAAGTCGCCGCTGAAGCGCGTCCCCATCCACAGGTAGGACACTCCGCCGGATGCCGCCACCCGTCCCTCGTGGTCGAGGTGGATGTAGTTCTGCGAGACGTAGGCGAAGTCGGCGGGCGTGAAGTTGAACTGCGAGGACTCCCACTGCTTGCCGTGCGCGGCCTGGAAGGACACGTTGCCGTAAGCGGAGAAATCCTTGAGCGTGTAGTTGGCGCTGAACTCGATTCCGCCGATCAGTCCGTAGCGGTAGTTGAAGGGCGTGAGGATGATCGGCGCGCCGAACTGACCTTCGTCGATCAGGTTCACCGCCTGCTCGTAGAAGCTGTCGGCGCCGAGCGTCAGGTTGCTGTCGAGGAGCTTCTGCTGCACGCCGAAGTCGTAGTAGTTGGCGCGCGCTGCGACCGGGGAGGTGTCCGCGGTGATCGAGCCCGGCGGCAGCGCGGTCGTGTTGAGGAACTTGGTGAGCGTCTCGGCGCCGATGAGCTCGAAGGGCGGCGGCGTGAAGTAGCGCGAGTAGCCGCCGTGCACCGTGGTGCCCTCGCCGAGCTGCCAGACGAAGTTCACGCGCGGGCTCAGCTGGCTGCCGCTCGAGTAGGCCCTGTAGCGATCGAAGCGCAGTCCGTAGTTGATCGTGAGGGGTGACAACACCTTCCACTCATCCTGCAGGTAGACGCTCTCCAGCTCCTGAGTCTCCGTGCCGTTGTCGATGACGGTGAGCGGCACGTTGGCGATCTGGAGGCCGGTGAGCGGATCGACCGGCAGGACCTGGGAGGTGGTGTTGCTCCTGGCGTTGTCGTGCTGGAGGTAGAAGCCCGCGCGCACCGTGTGGGCGTCGCTCAGGTGGTAGGACCCGTCGGTCTGCCAGCCAAAGGCGGTATCGGACTTGTACGCATCCTGGCCAATACCGTTGTAGAGCAGGTCACCGAGCCAATCGGGCGCGAAGTGCAACGTCGTATAGCGCGCCGACAGCGAGCTCTGCCAGTTGAGCGCCCCTGCCGCGTGCTGCCAGCTCACGATCGCGTACTGTGCGGCCTCATGCTGAGTCTCATTCAGAGCGTCGCTGAGGAAGGCGGTCTGGCCGTCGACGTCGAGCCCGAGTGTGGGCTGCAACCCCCTCTGGTTGGGGATCTGGAAGGAATCATCCGAGGTCCCGAGAATCAGCGACACACGGTTGTCCTGATCGATGATGTTCTCGAAGTAGCCGAAGCCGTGGAGCTGCTTGCTGTGATCGTGCAGCGGATTGCTGCTGCCGTCCGGGGACTCGATGCCGACGTTGTCCTGCTTGTAATCCAGCGTGGCGTAATAGCTCAGGTTGCCGGAGCTGCCGCCGTACTCCACGGCCGGCTCGAAGGTGCCGAAGCTTCCACCGTAGAGCGATACGGCGCCGCCCGGCTGCAGCAGCCCGCTGTTGGTGCTGAGGTCGACGATCCCGGCGGTGCGCAGCCCGTATTCGGCCGGCAGCGCGCCGGTGATCAGGCTGAGCGAGGAGATCAGCCGTGGACTCAAAGTCTGGCTGAAGACGCTGATGCCCTCGGGCAGGATGACGCCGTTCAGCCGGTACTGCAGGTCGTTGTGATCGCCGCGCACATGCAGTTGCCCGAAGGAGTCCTGCACCACCCCGGGAGCCTGCAGCAGCACCTGATTCATCTGCACGTTCTCGCCCCCGGGAGTGGCGGCGATCGCCTCGCTCGTGATCTTGTAGGTCGAGGCACCGGTCTGCGTCTCGATCTCCTCGCGCGCCACGTTGAGGCGCTTCGCCGAGACCACGATAGTCTCGAGCCCACTGCCGGCGCTCGCGGGCGCGTTGGCGTCGGCTGCCGCGGACGTTGCAGGGGAGGAATCCTCCCCGGCGGCGCGCAGCGGCGGCGCCAGGGTCAGGGTAAGGGCCAGGAAAGCCGGAAAACTGAGCGCGCCGAAACGGCCGCCCCGGGAACGGGAATGCAACATGAGCTAACTCCGCAAGCAAGCCAGAAACTGGAGCCGGCCCCGCACGATCCGGGGCGTCGGCTTCACCGACTACGAACTTGGCTTCAGGCTTGCGGAGGACCGCGATTACGCGGAGTCGGCGCGTCGGCGCCGATGAAACTGCTGGCGGGAGCGGGAACGGGAAGAACGACGGCCGCGAAGGCGACGAAGGTGTTGGCGGTGCCCGAGGCCGGATTGGCGACCACCGCGAACGCCGCGCAGGTCGAGCAGGCGCTGTCGAGGGGCTGCACATCTGCGCGCAGCGCCGGAGCGCTGCCGTGCTCGCCCTGACCGAGGTGGGAGAGCTCGTGCAACACCGCGCCGTGCTGGGCGAACACCAGCAGCAGCGACAGCAGCCAGCCGAGCGAAGGACGACGCACTTCTTTACAACATCATCGACTTCATGAGGACTGAAGAGTGTAGCGCGACATTCAGCCCCAAAGCCAACCGGTGGCTGCCGCCGGCGCTGCAAAACGCGAACTGCGACACGCTACCTGAACCGCTGCGCAAGACTCAGCCTGAGCGCAGCTCCCCGGTGATGCGCCCGCCTGCATCGATCACGCCATGCCGCTCGAGCCAGGCGCGCGCATCCGCGGCGTCCCCTTCGAACCATGCGCGGGAGGACCCAAGCCGGAAGCTGTAGCCCCACGAATCCATGTCGGCGAACGTCCGCGCACGTCCCACCGCGGGCAGCTCGCCCGCGAGCAGCACCTGCAGATAACACACCGCCGACTCCTCGAGGTCATCGCCCCCGGCATCCGTGTCGAGCCCGGCGCGCCGCTCAGGACTCATGCAGAGGTAGTGGGCCGCCTCGTGCAGGATGGAATGCACCGGCGTGTCGATGCGCGCAAACAGGCGCCCATCCTTCAAGCCCGCTTCGCTGTCACCCCAGTAGGAGCCGGGGATCTGCTCACCGTGCGCGACGAGAATGAGCTCCAGCCCGAAGCGATCGAGCAGCAGCGCGACGCTCACGCGATCGACACTGCGCAGCAGCAGCACTGCAGGGGGGCCGAGCTCGGGAAGCGCCGTGAGCGTCGAGGCCGGAGTCGAAGTGATGCGCGGCGCGCCGGCGGACGGGGGTTGCGCCACCTTGAGTCACAGCCTCGCGAGGCGTCGCATGACCATGTCGGCAAGGTCGTGCGCCATGGCACCGCGCAGGATGTCGGCTTCGTGTCCCTTGGCCAGCAGCGAGCGTGAGTCGAAGCTGTAGGTGCGGGTGGTGGAGATCTCCTGCGGCGGCAGCAGCTCCTTCTCCCCGGCGGTGACCGAGAAGCTCACCGTGTAGGTGAGCTCATACTCATTCGGCTGGTTGAGGTTCGAGACCGACAACACCCGCTGCTTGAGATTGTCCTTGAGGATGCTGACCACGGCGCTCGCCTGGTCCTTGCGCTCGGCGAGCGCCGCGCCGTTCATGAGCAGGGCGCGCCTGAGGCTCTGTACGAAGTCGCTCTGGCGATCCTCAACCTGAAGGTAGGGGGTCTTCACCGCCGCGGGAAGACCGGCGTGCCCCTCGAGGTGAAAGCCGCACCCCGCCAGCAGCACGGCCGACGCGGCCGCGGTGGTGAGCGTGACAGCCCCGACGGCGGCACGGGCCATCACACCACCACGTTGACGAGCTTTCCGGGGACCACGATCACTCGCCGCACGGGCCTTTCGGCCACGAACCTGCGCACCTGCTCGTCGGCGAGCGCCGCGGCTCTCACCGCGGCCTCATCGGCCTGCACCGGCACGGTAATGTGCGAGCGGAGCTTGCCGTTCACCTGCACGACCAGGGCGAGCGTGTCCTGCGCGAGCGCCACCGGGTCGGGCGTCGGCCAGCGCTCATCGACCAGCGGGCCGGGGTGGCCGAGGCACCCCCACAGCGTGTGACAGACGTGCGGGATGATCGGCGAAAGCACCAGGACTGCGAGCGTGAGGGCTTCCTGGCGCACCGCGCGTCCCTGCGGGCTCGCATCGCTCGAGGCGCGGATCGAATTGAGCAGCTCCATCATCGCCGCGATTGCGGTGTTGAAATTCCGCCGGCGACCGATGTCATCGGTCGCCTTGGCGAGCGCCTGGTGCGCCTGGCGCCGCAGCTCGCGCTGCTCCGGCGCGAGAGCGCCGGACTGAAGCGGCGGGGCCGCGCCTGCGGCGACGTGCTCGTACACCGTGCTCCAGAGCCGGCGGATGAAGCGCGCGGCGCCCTGCACGCCTTCATCGGACCACTCGAGCGTCTGCTCAGGTGGCGAGGCGTACATGGTGAAGAGCCGCGCCGTGTCGGCTCCGAAGCGCTCGATCAGACCCTCGGGGTCGACACCGTTCCCCTCGGACTTCGACATCTTGCCGATGCCCTCATGCTCGAGGACCAGGGTGCCGAGATCGGGGGTCGCGACTTCGTAGCAGGTGCTGCCATCCGGCGCGCGCACCGTGTCGACGTCAGCCGGGTTGAAGTAGCGCTTGCGCCCGCCCGGCGGCTGATATGAAAAGATGTGATTCAGCACCATGCCCTGGGTGAGAAGCCGCGTGAACGGCTCGCCGAAGCGCACGAGCTTCAGATCCCGCATCACCTTGCTCCAGAAGCGCGCATAGAGCAGATGCAGGATCGCGTGCTCGATCCCACCGATGTACTGATCCACCGGCAGCCAGTAGTCGACGCGCTCATCGATCATGGCGCGCGCCTGGTCGGGGCATGCGTAGCGCATGAAATACCAGGACGAGTCGACAAAGGTGTCCATGGTGTCGGTTTCGCGCCGCGCCGCCCCGCCGCACTTCGGACAGCGGCACTCGTAGAAGGCGGGCGACCTGGCGAGCGGATTGCCGCTGCCGTCGGGCACCAGATCCTCGGGCAGCACCACCGGCAGCTGCTCATCCGGCACCGCGACCTCGCCGCAGGCGCCGCAGTGGATCACCGGGATCGGGCAGCCCCAGTAACGCTGGCGCGAGATGCCCCAGTCGCGCAGGCGGTACTGCACGCGCTTGGCGCCGAGGCCGCGTTTGGCGAGCGCGGCGGCGATCGCCTCCACGGCCTGGGCATATCCGAGTCCGGTAAACTCCGCGGAATTCACCGTGATGCCGTACTCGCTGTAGGCGGCTATCCAGGGAGCGCGCACCTCCTCGTATGCCCCGGTGGTCGAGCGCACCACAGTCACGATCGGCAGTCCGTTTCGCGTCGCGAACTCGAAGTCGCGCTCATCGTGGCCCGGCACGCCCATCACGGCGCCCTCGCCGTAAGCCATGACGACGTAGTTCGCGACCCACACCTCGAGCGGCTTGCCGGTAAAGGGGTGCAGCACGTGCAACCCCGTCGGCATGCCTTTCTTCTCCTGCGTCGCGAGCTCGGCCTCGATGACGGTGCCGCGGCGGCACTCTTCGACGAAGGCTGCGAGCTTCGCATCGCGACGCGCCGCGGCCATCGCCACGGGATGCTCGGCCGCGACCGCCATGAATGTCACACCGAAAAGCGTGTCGGCGCGAGTGGTGAACACCCTGAGCGAACCCTGCACCCCGGTGGCGCCCACGGTGTCGGGCGCATACGGAAAGGCGATATCGCAGCCCTCGCTGCGGCCTATCCAGTTGGCCTGCATCACCCGCACCCGCTCGGGCCACTCGGGCAGCTCATCGAGCGCGGCGAGGAGCTCCTGCGCATAGCGGGTGATCGCCAGGTAGTACATCGGGATCTCGCGCTTCTCCACCGGCGCCCCGGTGCGCCAGCCGCGGCCGTCGATCACCTGCTCGTTGGCGAGCACCGTCTGATCGACCGGATCCCAGTTGACGACGCCGGACTTGCGGTAAGCGAGGCCGCGCTCGCGCATGCGCAGGAACAGCCACTGGTTCCAGCGGTAATACGCGGGATCGCAGGTAGCGACCTCCCGCCGCCAGTCGATGGCGAAGCCGAGCGACTGCAGCTGCGATCGCATGTGATCGATGTTGTCGCGCGTCCACTTCGCCGGTGGCACGGCGTTGCTGATCGCGGCGTTCTCGGCGGGCAGGCCAAAGGCATCCCAGCCCATGGGCTGCAGCACGTTGTAGCCCTGCATGCGCAGGTAGCGCGAAAGCACGTCGCCGATGGTGTAGTTGCGCACGTGCCCCATGTGGAGCTTGCCCGAGGGGTAGGGCAGCATCGACAGGCAGTAGTACTTGGGCCGGCTGCGGTCCTCGCGCACCTCGAAGGTGCGCCGCTCGCGCCAGTGGTCCTGCGCGGCGCGCTCGACGGCCGCCGGATCGTAGTGTTCTTGCATCATCGTCATTTTATGGGTGCAGGCCGCTGGAAGCGATTTCCGCGGAGACTACGGGTGCGGCGGCCATGGATTTCAGTGACGCAGGCGGCAAAAGCCGCGCCTTTTGCCGCCGGGAATCAGTGCGATGTCTGGCGAAAGCGCCGCAGGCGACTTTCGCCCAATAAATGATAGCTACGGCAGTCGCAGCGGCACGAAGATCTGGGCATCCTCGCGCTGAATGAGGAGCGCGACGTTCTTGCCGGCGCTCCTGGCGGCGGCCTCGAGCTCCGCTGCGCTGTGTACGCGCTTGCCGTTGACGCCGAGGATGATGTCGCCGGGCTGGATTTCAGCGGTCGCCGCCGGACCCGTCGCCTCCTCCACCACCAGGCTCCCCTGGGTGCCCGCCTGCTCCTTTTCCTGGGGAGTGAGCGGTCGTACGCTGAGCCCGAAAGCGCCGGGCTTCGGAGCGGCGCCCCCCGATGAGCGACCGTGGCCGGCCGTGATCTGCTGCTGCTCGTGGAGCTCGGCCACCGCCACGTTCACCGACATCTGCTTGCCATTGCGCCACACGGCCAGTTGGGCATCGCTCCCCGGCTTCATCGCCGCGATCGCCCCCGAGAGCTCCCCGTAGTGCTCGATCGGATGGCCGGCCACCCCGAGGATCACGTCCCCGGGGAGGATCCCGGCGTGTGCCGCCGGGCCATCCTTCTCCACCGAGGAGACCAGTGCGCCGCGCGGGCGGTCGAGTCCGAAGGACTCGGCGAGCTGCGCGTTGAGATCCTGGATGGTGACGCCGATGCGCCCGCGTACCACGCGGCCGGTCTTGATCAGCTGCTCCTCGACGTTACGCGCCACGTCGATCGGAATCGCGAACGAGAGGCCCATGAAGCCGCCGGTGCGGCTGAAGATCTGCGAATTGATGCCGATGACCTCGCCGGCCATGTTGAACAGCGGTCCCCCCGAGTTTCCGGGGTTCACCGCCACGTCCGTCTGGATGAAGGGCACGTAGTTGTCATTCGGCAGCGAGCGCGAAGTGGCGCTGATGATGCCGGCGGTCACGGTGTTCTCGAAGCCGAATGGGGAGCCGATGGCGAGCACCCACTGGCCGGGCTTGATGCGCGCGGGGTCTCCGAGCTTCACGATGGGGAGATTCGTGGCGCTGATCTTGATCACCGCCACGTCGGTGCGCTCATCGGCGCCGATCACCTTGGCCTGGAACTCGCGCCGGTCGGTGAGCCTCACGGTCACGGTCTCCGCTTCCGCCACCACGTGAGTGTTCGTGAGGATGTACCCATCGGGGCTGACGATGAATCCCGAGCCCGCGCCCTTGACGGGCGGCGCATTGCCGCGCGGTCCCTGGTCGGGCGCCGGAATGCCGAAGCGACGGAAAAAGTCATAGAACGGGTCGTTCGGAGGCAGGCCCTGCAGGCCCTGCGTCGGCGGTACCTTCTCGAGTACCTCGACATTGACCACGGCGGGACCGTACCGCTCCACCAGCTGAGTGAAGTCGGGGAGCCCCCGCACCAGCGATTCGTTCGCGCTGGACTCGAGACTTGCCTGGGTGAGTGCGGTCGGTGCGGACTGCGCGCCCGGCGCCGCATGCGTTCCCTGCGCGCTGGTGTCGCGCGAGCACGCGGCGAGCGCGAGCGCGACCGCCAGCACGGCGAGAAGCCTGCGCAGGGTGCGGACATTGGATTCGGCTTTCACGTTCTCTTCCCTGTCAGGAGCGCCCTCGCGAGCCGCCACAGCCTATCATTCCGCACCCACAGGCCGCATGCCAGCGCCACAAGGGCCAGGGTCACTATCGGCCAGTTTCCGACGTAGGCGTAGGGCGTCAGGCCTGAGAGCGGGCTGAGGCTCGCGAACAGAACGACGGGTCGAAATTCGGGAGCACGGGCGACGACTTCGCCGTGCGGCCCGATGAGCGCCGAGACGCCGTCGTTGGCAGCCCGGATCAGGTAACGGCCTTCCTCCAGCGCCCGCATGCGTGCGATCTGGAAGTGCTGATAGCGCGCGCTGGAGTGCCCGAACCACGCGTCGTTGGTGACGTTCACGAGCGCATCGGCGCCCCCCCGACGCAGGGGCTCGAGCATCGAGCTGCCATAGGCGTCCTCGTAGCACACCGTGGCGGCGAGCAACAGGTGCGCCGCCGGGAGCGGCGGCTGATAGGCGGCACCGGGAGTGAAGTCGGAGTACGGAAGGTTGGCGAGGCGCATCCATGAACGGATGAAGGACGGCACCGGGAAGAATTCCGCGAAGGGCACCAGGTGATGCTTGTCGTACCAGCTCACCGCCGAATCGAGCGCCAGGACCGAGTTGTAGTAACGCACCGGATCGCTGTCGGAAACGCCCCCTTCCGCGCGCAGCACCCCGATCACCAGCGCCGAGCCGCGCGCGTGCGCCTCTCCATAGAGCCGCTGCAGATAGGCCACGAGGTCGTTGGCCGTATCGGCGGGCGCCGACTCGGGCCAGACGATGAGCGCGGTGCCGAGCGCCTGCTCCGTGAGGCTCTGATACAGATTGAGCGTCGTGTCGTGGTTGGCATCCTGCCACTTCTCGTCCTGGGGGATCGCACCCTGGGCGATCGCCACCGAGACCGGCGCCCCCGAAGGCTGGGTCCACGACCTGCCATGGAGCGCCGCACCCGCGAGCCACGGCACGGTGAGCACCGCCACCGCCACGAGCCGCAGCCGCCAGCTGCCGAGCGCCAGGGCCGTCAGTGCGCCGCTTCCAAGCAGCAGCGCGGCGCTCAGCCCGTAGACGCCGGTGACGGGCGCGAGTCCCGCCAGAAGCGTGTCGGACTGCGAGTAACCGAGCGATAGCCAGGAGAAGCCCGACAGGAACCACCCGCGCCACCATTCGATGAGAAGCCAGCCGGCCGGTAGACACACGAGCCAGCGCAAGCCACCGGTGCACGGCAACCAGCGCGCGCAGGCGTAGCCGAGCGCGGCTTGATAGAGGCCCATGATGCCGGTGAGGCACAGCCAAAGGAGGAGCGCCAGCCACAGGGGTGCGCCGCCGATGGGCAGACTGATGAGGAGCCACCAGGTGCCCAGGCCGAAGGTGCCGGCGTTGAAGAGAAAGCCGAGACAGGCCGCCTCGCGCGGGGTGCAGTCCTGCCACAGCCACATGAGGAGCGCCGGCGCGATCAGCGCCACCGGCCACAGCTGCAGCGGCGCAAAGGCGGTGGCGAGGGCGGCGCCGGCCGCGAGCGACAGGAGCGAGCGCAGCCAGCGCTGAGGCGGGCGCGCGAGCACGAGGGCGGCTCGCGCCGGAGGCGCGGCGGCGGGGGCTGCGGGTGGACTCATCCTGCGCGCTAGGGAGCGCCGCCCGCGGCGCGCTCTTCCGGTGGCTGCACGTCGTGGGGCGACACCACGCGCAGCGCATCGATGCGGCGCCGGTCGGCGCGCAGCACGCGAAACTCGAAGCCGTCGATCGTTGCGCTCTCGCCGCGGCGCGGCAGATGGCCGAGCTGCTTCATCAGGAGTCCCGCCACGGTATCGAAGCCTTCGGCCTCGGAAAGCTGGGCCCCGAAATATTCATTGAATTCGGCGATGCGCGTCACCCCGCGCACGGTGAACTGGCGCTCCGCGTCGCGGCGGATGTTCTGCTCGTCCTCGACGTCGAACTCATCGTCGATCTCGCCGATGATCTGCTCGACCACGTCCTCGATGGTCACCAGGCCCGAGACCCCACCGTACTCGTCCACCACGAGCGCCATGTGGTTGCGGTTGCGGCGAAACTCGCGCAGCAGCACGTTCAGTCGCTTCGACTCCGGCACGAACAGCGCCGGGCGCATGTACTCGCGGATGTCGAAACGCTCGCGCTTCTCGGCGGTGAGGCGCAGCAGGTCCTTGGCGAGCAGGATCCCGACGATGTCGTCGCGATCCTCGTCCATCACCGGAAAGCGTGAGTGGCCGGACTCCACCACCACCGGCAGGATGCTGGCTGCGCGCTCATGGCGGCGTACGAACACCATCTGGGCGCGCGGCACCATGATGTCGCGCACCTTGAGGTCGGAGACCTCGAGCACGCCCTCGATCATGCCCAGCGCGTCCGAATCGACGATGCCGCGCTCGCCGGCGTCCCGCAGGATCGTGAGCAGCTCCTGGCGGTCCTGCGGCTCGGCTGTGAGTCCCTGAGTGAGGCGCTTCAGCCAGCGACCGGTCGCGTTGAGGTCCTTGGTCATGGCTTCACAGCTCTCCGGTAAGGATTCGAGAACCCCAGGCCCCGCAGCACTGAGATCTCGCGGCGCTCCATGCGCCGTGCATCGGCGGCACGCTCATGGTCGTAGCCGATGAGGTGCAGCGTCCCGTGCACCACCAGGTGCGCCCAATGCGCCTCGAGGGACAAGGCCCTCGCCCGCGCCTCCCCGCGCAGCACGCGCGGGCAGATCACCAGGTCACCGAGTGGCCGCGTCACGGCGGTGCCCGTCGCCGGGAGCGGTGCGGGCGGAAAGGACAGCACGTTGGTCGGTGCATCGCGCCCGCGGTAACGCGCGTTCAGCCGGCGGCTCTCGGCCGGTCCCACCACGCGCACACCGAGCTCGCAGCCCATCGCGCGTCTGCCGAGCGCCGCGCGCGCCCAGCGCGCGAGCTGCGCGGGCGCCGGCGCCCAGGCACGCACGCGCCGTTGCAGCTCCACCTTCAGGCGCCGCCCGCTCACGGTGAGCCGCCGTGGGACTCATAGGCCTGCACGATCCGCTGTACCAGCGGATGGCGCACGACGTCCCTGGCATCGAAGACGGTGAAAGCCACCCCCGGCACGTCGCGCAACACCGCGACCACGTGCGAGAGTCCCGATTGCTTGCCCGCCGGAAGATCGGTCTGGGTTACATCGCCGGTCACCACCGCCCGCGAGCCGAACCCGATGCGGGTCAGGAACATCTTCATCTGCTCGATGGTGGTGTTCTGTGCCTCGTCCAGAATGATGAAGGAGTCATTCAGCGAGCGACCGCGCATGAAGGCGAGCGGTGCGACCTCGATGACGTTGCGCTCGATGAAGCGCGCCACGCGATCGAAGCCCATCATCTCGTAGAGGGCGTCGTACATGGGGCGCAGGTACGGATCGACTTTCTGCGTCAGATCACCCGGCAGGAAGCCGAGCCGCTCGCCGGCCTCGACCGCCGGCCGCACCAGCACGATGCGGCGCACCCGGTCGGCCTGCAGCGCCTCGACGGCGCACGCCACGGCGAGGTACGTCTTGCCGGTGCCCGCGGGCCCAATGCCGAAGGTGAGATCGCCCCCACGGATGTGCGCCAGATATTCCCGCTGGTGGGTGCCGCGGGCACGGATGCCGCCGCGTGGCACGCGCACTCCGTGCTCGCGCGCGTCGCCCTCGGCAGGCAGCTCACCGGCCGCGCGGTCGCGCAGCGCCAGGTGCACGCGCTCGGGGGTCACCTCCTCGGTGCGGGTGAGCTCGAAGAGCTCCCGCAGCGTCTCTTCGGCGCTCGCCGCCTGCGTGCCGCTCACGCGAAAGGTGTCGCCGCGGCGGCGGATACGCACGTCGAGCCGCTCCTCGAGCAGGCGCAGATTCTCATCGAGCGGCCCACACAGGTTCGCGAGCCGCGTGTTATCGCCGCCGCCGAGATCGAATTCCCGTTGCTCCTGCGGGGATGAGGCGGCCACGGCCATTCAGCCGCAGGCCGCAAGCGGCGCGGCGTCGGCGAGCCGCCCGCGCAGGCTGTGCGCGAGCGCCGCTGTCACCACGACGTCGGCGAAGCGATTGATGAGCGTGGCGGGACCGGCAAAGTTCACCCAGCGGTTATTGGCGGTGCGACCGGCCAGCTCGCGAGCGTTCCGCTTCGCCGGCCGCTCGATGAGCACGCGCTGCCGCGTGCCGATCATGCTCTCGCTGATGGCGTGCGCCTGGGCCTCGAGTTGCGCCTGCAGGCGCGCCAGCCGCTCCTGCTTCACCTCGTGCGGCAACTCATCGGGGAGCGCTGCCGCGGGCGTCCCGGGGCGGCGGCTGTAGAGGAAGCTGAAGGATTGATCGAAGCCGACCTCGCGCGCGAGCGCGAGAGTGGCCGCGAAGTCGCGCTCGCTCTCGCCGGGAAAACCGACGATGAAATCGGAGGAGATGGAGATGTCCGGGCGCACGGCGCGCAGCCGGCGCACCTTGTCCTTGAATTCGAGGGCGGTATAGCCGCGCTTCATGAGCGCGAGCACCCGGTCCGAGCCACTCTGCACCGCGAGGTGCAGGTGATTCGCGAGCTTCGGCACGCTCGCGAACGCCTCGATGAGGCTGTCGTTGAACTCGAGCGGGTGCGAGGTGGTGAAACGGATGCGCTCGATCCCCGGCACGCGCGCCACGTGATGAATGAGAGTCGCCAGGTCGATGCGCGCGCCGTCGGCCATCGGACCGAGGTAAGCATTGACGTTCTGCCCGAGGAGCGTCACTTCACCGACGCCCTGCGCGGCGAGCGCCCGCACTTCACCGAGCACCGAGTCGAAGCCGCGGCTGACCTCCTCGCCGCGCGTATAGGGAACGATGCAGAAGCTGCAGTACTTGCTGCAGCCTTCCATGACCGATACGTATGCGCGCGCCCCCTCGGCGCGGGGGGCGGGCAGTGAGTCGAATTTCTCGATTTCCGGGAAACTGACGTCGACCTGAGCGCGGCCGGTGCGCCTGAGCTCGGCGATCATCTGCGGCAGCCGATGCAGGGTCTGCGGCCCGAACACCAGATCGACGAACGGCGCGCGTTCGGTAATGGTCTCCCCTTCCTGACTGGCGACGCAGCCTCCGACACCGATGATCACTTCGGGCCGCAGGCGCTTGAGACTGCGCCACTCGCCGAGCAGCGAGAAGACTTTCTCCTGCGCCTTCTCGCGCACCGAGCAGGTGTTCATGAGAAGCACGTCCGCCTCGTGCGGATCGTCGGTCGCGACGAGGTCTCCTGCGGCATGCAGTACGTCCGCCATGCGTGCGGAGTCGTACTCGTTCATCTGGCAGCCGAAGGTCTTGATGAAGTAGCGGCGGGGCATGGTGCGGGGTAGCGCTCGAATTCTAAGGTGTCGGACAGGGGGGGTGCACGGCGGGATGCCGGCGTGCGCTAGGTTCACGACAACATGATTGTTATCAGTGACTTAGCTGCGCGATCGGGTTGCGGCTCTCGTTCAGACAGTCCTCAGCCAGGTGAAATCCGTACCTGTTTAACCGGAGTGTGCAGGCCATTATCCGTGATCGGGTCGATGCAATAGATCACGTCTACCAACAACAACAAGCCGACGAAAGCCACCGCAAGCCGGCGCGGGGCGAAGCGACCTGCCAGGAGCGCGAAAAATGGCACGAATTGCAAGGCCCGATAGTTCAAGCCGTTGCCAAATACGAGCCCATAGGGCAATGACATCAGCAAAAAGATGAAGCACATGCGCATGAACGGGTCCTGCGGCCTGGAAAAAAACAGGCACACGGCAATCGCGAGGAAGAAGAAATCGCTGGTCTCCAGATGCAGCAGCAGATTTGTGAAGCGCAAGCCCGGACGTTCCGTCACCGCCCCATCCGCCTGGGATCCGGTCCGACCTGCCAGGGTAAACTGCTCCACGTTCTCGCCGCGGTGGTCCCACTGGCGATGGGTGACCGGCGTCAATATCTCGCTCGCATAGGATATGGGGTTCGCAAAAGGCAGCAGCACGAGAAAGCTGATGGCGAGCACCTTGAGCAGGCCGGCGAGTTCCGGCCGCACGCTCTCCCACTTGAGAGCTGACACGGAGCTCATCGCCCACAGAGTGGCGAGAATCTGCGCGGCGAATACCGGCAACATGAAGATCGCAACGTTCTTGGTGGCCAAAGCCAGACCGAAAAAGAGGCCTGCCTTCTTATAGTGCCTGGCAAAGAAGAAATAAGCCGACAGCACGAGAAACGGCGCCAGCAGCGAATCGTGATGTAGATTCGGAAAGTATTCGATGGCAGCCGGGAAAAACGCCACGCAAGCCGCGCCCACCAGCGCGCGCCAACCCTCATATTCGCGCGCGAGAATCCAATAGACGATGAGTACGGTGGCAAGACCCGCGAGAAGCTGAACCAACCGCGTCACGATGAATAGCGGATGGTAGTTGTATTTGTACTGATAGTTCAGCAGGGTCGTGTCAGGCGGCAGCAGCAGCTTCAACAGCGCCAACTGGGGGATCGAGGCGACCGCATTCAGCAGCGGCTTTCCGGCCCCATGACTGTAGAAACGGTCCGGTTCGGGAACTATCAAACGCTTGTTATATCGGGCGAGCGCCTGCGGGTCGTCTTTCGATACCCGGTCCGGCGCCACATAGCCGAACTCATGTTCCTGGCGTTCGAACATCCTCTGGTCTTTCGCCGCTATCAGAGGTGAAAACAAGGGCCGGTACTTCCAGTAGAAGTAGTACGACTTCAGCGCCGTCGAAGCCGCCTCGCCGAATCGGTGCTGCTTGAGGTAAGCGACCGTATAGTCACCACCCAACACCTCATACGGCTCGCGTATGAAACTGAATTCGTCGATGTCCAGGCTCGTCGAGGCAAAAATGCTCGCCATGACGAGATACAGGAGGGAGATCGCAATCAGTCCGTAGCAACGGGCGGTCCGATTCTCTCCGCCGCCCGGAGGTGTGTTACCTGGCGTCATTGGATCTGCCGGGACTCGCAGTTGGGACGGAAGCGCTTTCTATCACAGCGATGAGCGGATACGAACTGACGCAACCGCAAGCTTGAGAGGGGAATGAACTGACGCAACCGCAAGCTTGAGGGGTGCAAAACCTACGAGTGCCCTCCCTTGCAGGGCACGGCTGATCTGTTCGGCCCCCCCTCTCTGTCAGACTTCATCACTGCCCCGCGCGAACATTCGGTGGCATGAGCCCCGTCATCGCAGTACTGATCCCCTGTCACAACGAAGAAGCCACGATCGGCCAGGTGGTACGCGATTTTCGCGCCGCGCTCCCCGGCACCCTCATCTTCGTGTATGACAACAACTCCGCCGATCGCACCGCTCAGGAAGCCGCGGCCGCAGGTGCGGTAGTCCGTGCCGAGCCGTTGCGCGGAAAAGGCAACGTGGTACGCCGAATGTTCGCCGACATCGAGGCGGACGTGTTCGTGCTGGTAGACGGCGATGGCACCTACGATGCCGCCAGCGCACCCCGGCTCGTGCAGCTGCTGCTCAATAATTCCCTGGACATGGTGAATGCTTCTCGAATTGCATCCTCGCAACTCGCCTACCGGCGCGGCCACCGCATGGGTAATGCTGTGCTGACGGGTCTGGTAGCACGGATTTTCGGCAGTCGACTGACCGACATGTTGTCGGGATATCGCGTATTCAGTCGCCGCTTCGTAAAGTCGTTTCCGGCACTTACGGGAGGTTTTGAGATCGAGACCGAAATGACGGTTCACGCCTTGCAATTACGCCTGCCGATTGCGGAGACTCCTACCCCATACCGGGAGCGTCCCGCCGGATCCGAGAGCAAGCTGCGCACTTACCAGGATGGCGCGCGGATCTTGCGCGCGATCGTGACCCTCATCAAAGAAGAAAAACCGCTTCAGTTCTTCTCTGTCGTTGCACTGATACTTGGCGTCATCTCGATTGCGCTGGTCATTCCGGTACTCCGGACCTACTGGCAAACCGGCCTCGTGCCGCGTCTGCCGACGGCAGTCCTCAGTACGGGAGTCATGCTCCTTGCCTTTCTCAGCCTGGTCTGTGGCCTGATACTCGAAACGGTCACGCGCGGGCGCATCGAAGCCAAGCGCCTGCACTACCTCGGCCTTGCGATCCGGTTCAGCGGAGCGGCTGACGAGGTGCAACCACCTTGGCGCGCTCGCGCGAATCGATCCTGAGACAATTCTTCCAATTCGGCGCCGTCGGCATCATCGGCTTCTTCGTCGATGCCGGGATCCTGCTACTGCTCCTGCACACCACGCACGCGGGATTCTACCTCGGTCGCGTAGTGTCATTTCTGTGCGCGGCGACGGTAACCTGGCAACTGAATCGGAACATTACGTTCCGCACGTGTGCCGTCGCGCATGGGCTGACGGCAGAATGGCTGAGCTTCGTGGCGGCCAACTCGCTCGGTGGTCTGGTGAACCTCGGCGTCTACTCTGCGTTGGTATGGCGGTTTGCAATATTTGCTTCCGCGCCTGCAGTCGCCGTGGCGGCCGGTTCGCTGTGCGGCCTGGTAGTCAATTTCGAGCTATCTCGCGCCTACGTATTTCGCCCACGTGGCTCGTGAGTTCGTGGGCCAATTGAATCCAGGGGGCCGCTAGAAAGGAATATCGTCGTCGAATTCCTCGCCGCTGCCGCCGCTGCTGCGGCCGGCACTGCCGCCCGCCTCTTCCGCTACCGGCTCGCGGCCACCGCCCGCCGCCATGCCCGCTGAAGCCCCCCCGCCCGCCTGACCACCGCGGCCGTCGAGCATCTGCATGTCGTTGCCGACGATCTCGGTCGAGTAGCGCTCGTTGCCCTGCTTGTCGGTCCACTTGCGGGTCCGCAGGCTCCCCTCGATATAGACCTTCGACCCCTTGCGCAGATATTCCCCGGCCACCTCGGCGAGCCGGCCGAAGAGCGCAACGCGATGCCACTCGGTGCGCTCCTGCTGCTCGCCGGTCTGCTTGTCGCGCCAGCTCTCGCTCGTCGCCAGGCGCAGGTTCGCGACCGTGGTGCCGGAAGGCATGGCGCGCGTCTCGGGGTCCGCGCCCAGATTACCGATCAGGATGACTTTATTGACTCCACGCGCCATGGTGAGGCCCTCGAAAATTCTCTGATTGGGCGTGGTCGCCGACGGCGCACGCCATAGACGGCGCATTCTAGTGGAGCGGGCGCGGCGGCGCGAACCCTTGAGCCGCCCGCTGACGGCCCCAAATCGACCCTCAACCTTCAGTAATCCGGGATTTTTGGTCTGAGTGGCTCCGGGGCGTACACTTTTTGGTTCGATGCAGCAGATTCGCGTGCGCGGTGCGCGCACTCACAACCTGAAGAACCTGAGCCTCGACCTGCCGCGCGAGCGGTTGATCGTGGTCACGGGCCTGTCCGGCTCCGGCAAGTCCTCGCTGACCTTCGACACTCTGTACGCCGAAGGTCAGCGCCGCTATGTCGAGTCGCTCTCGGCGTACGCCCGGCAGTTCCTCGCGACCATGGACAAGCCCGACGTCGACAGCATCGAGGGCCTCTC
>Ga0070735_10002071_pt1 | contig 18493 bp, 17 predicted proteins | sample Coa_R1_FD_66443 | JGI IMG/M metagenome (GOLD analysis project Ga0070735, IMG submission 66443) | Surface soil microbial communities from Centralia Pennsylvania, which are recovering from an underground coalmine fire - Coalmine... | ecosystem: Environmental > Terrestrial > Soil > Unclassified ... | reverse complement strand
AGCGTCTCTTTCACCCCATCAAGCCCGAACACGGAGCCGCTCCCATTGCCTTCACAAGTGACCACCCCATTGGAGACAACAACCAGAGCCGCGCCTCTTTCCAGCCCCACAATTTGAGACACCGATGTGGCGTGCGAGAACAGTCCCAGCGGAAGTCCAGTTGAGGTGAGTTCCGAAACGCCGGTGCTATCTCGAAGCAACGCCGGCGTGTGGCCGTCATTCGTATAGCAGAGCGTTCCGAACTTTTCGTGATAACAGGCCATAAACGCGGGACACGAGAGCACTCCCGCCATGTCGATCAGTCCGCGGTTGATGCGCAGGCTGAGTTCGGTCATAGCCTCCGCCTCGTTGACATCCGGATCTGCGAAGAGCTCCGGCCCGAATTTGCGGAACATATTTTGCGCCGCTACCAGAATCTGGCGGTTGTCTTCCCGGCGTCCGGCAACGTCGAGCAATCCAATCAGAACCCTCTGCGGGCTTACGCGGATGGAATCGTAGAAATCCCCGGCAATGCGCTTCCCCACGAAAACGGCAGCCACATCAGCCCCCTCGATCGTCGGGAACACCGTGGGAACCGGCTCGACCACCCGGGAGCCGCCATCATCGCGGGAACGAAAGAGAAAATGCATGAGAAACGGTAAGGGAAAACCCGAGCTAACGCAACAAACCATATAGATCGACTTTGTCTTGTATCGGATGAAGTTTTTGCTTGCGGAGTTTAATTTCCGTATCGATCGGCAAGGTATCGGCCCAGATCGGTTTCCAGTTGGCCGTAGTCCGAATGGATGGTTGCCCGCAGCGCGGCCTCGGCGGAGTTCCCCTGCCCGATCCGCTGCAGAATATTCTGAATGTCGCTCATCCCGTAGGTGTCGTTGATGTATGAGACCGCCGCCAGCGATTCGGCATAGGCAACATAGGCCTGCGCGCCGGAGAAGCCCATGAAGCTGCCTTCCAGGGCATTGATAGGAATCTCGTGCTGCGCCTTGAAGAGAAGGGAAAGCTGATGTCCCTCGCCGCTCAGGCTCTTAGGCTCAAGGAACTGCGCCACGCCTTCATGCAGCCATATCGGGCATCTTCCCCCGGTGATCTGGGTGATAAACGAGTGCGTCAGCTCGTGCTTCAGAACGTGTGCCAGTTCCGGAGTCATTGAGCTCAGCCCATGGATCGGAATCCGCAGCTTGCCGTCATTGACGGCTCCCGACCACGACGGCGCCTGCGTCACGTCGAAGAAAGCCTGCTCCGTGTAAAGCGTAACCAGAATGTTGTCTCGCGGCGCGCCGCCCAAATCCCGAACCAGATCATCGTAGTCCGATTCCAGCGTGCTGAGGATCTGTTCGCGAAAAGCTTCGGATGTCTGCTTGCCCTCGTAGTGCAGCGTGAAGTGGCTGCTCTCGCCCTCCGAAAAATTGGCCTCGGTCTTTTGCTCCCGTTGTGCCTTGTCCAGAAGCTGCTGAACCGCCGAATCCGGACGCAGTTCCAGCGACTTCTTCCAGGAAACCACCGCCTCTTTGGTATGGTCGGACGCAAACTGCGCATAGCCCAGCATCGTGTAGGCATCCGGCGAAGTCGGCGCGGCGCTCACAGCGCGCTGCGCATAAACCACAGCCTGGTTGGCGTTGCCGGTGCGTACCAGCACTGCCGAATAGTAAATGAGGATCGTCGGGCTCTCGGCGCGGTAGCGTAACGCGCTTTCAAAATATTGCCGGGCGTTTTTGAGATTGCCGTGATCGAATTCGAATTTGCCGGCAATGAAATTCGCGGTGGCCGCCAGTTCCGCGTCGCCCTTGTTCTCAAGCAACGCCAGGCTGTCTTCGTCGATTTGCCCTTCTTTGACAACCTTGTCGACAAGATCGCTTTGATAGGCAAGGCCCTCGGCTGGCGCGAAGCTGGGAAGATCCGCCATTTTCGCCGCCGCCGAGCTCTGTTCGGGCATGCCTCCGGCCTCCACGTGGTCGACCGCCGATTTCGGAATCGCGTAGGAGTCGTCGCCGATGTCGTACTCGTAGCGGTTTCCGTTTTCCCGTACGTGATCGGCTACGATAGCGCGGCCGTTCTTCAAATGGATCGTATCCGCCCAGGCAGAGGCCAAACCCAGCGTCCCTAGCAGAATCAGAAAGATGACACGAAGCCGCATTCAGGCGCATTCTAGCAATGGAAGCATCCCCTACCCACGTGACTAAGGTACTAACGAAAAAGTTAGTTCTGCTTGGGTTCCTTGCGTGTCTGGGGCCCGCCGTCGCCCCTGCCGTGGATAACCCTCCGCCCAATCCTGCCCAGGCGCTTTATTTACAACTCGGCCAGGTCGGCCTCGATCCGACTCGCGTCTACCAAGTGCGCGACGCCGCGATCAGCCGCTCCGCCATCCAAATCTCGCTCGACGACGGAATGATCGGCTTCACGCAGGACGTCATGGGAAAAATTACCGGAGCGTTCTTCGAGGGCGATGGCGAAATCCTGCTCTCGCCTCCCACCGAAGTCGAACGCCGTTCGATGAGCCTCTTCACCGGCATGGCAATCCTCGAGGAACGCTTCTCGACCGCCTACTTCCGCTTCAACGATGACACGGCCGATGAATTGCGCCCCGATCTGCGGCACACCGATGACAAGCAGGAGTTCATCGATCGCTGGACGAAACCCGCGCAACGTCTTGCTTCGAGCGACGCCATGCGCTTGCTCGTAACCTTCAGTCGATTCCTCCCGTCAGATGGGGCGCAACCGCCCGCCAGCAAAGCCGAAACAACGCAAACAACGGATCCGAGAGACCAGTTTCTCCACGCGCGCCTGGAGGGAACGAAGCTTGGCGTCTTCGACGTTTTCTACGACTCGAACGGCGTCGAACAAATACAGGCTGGACAGTCCCGCACGGTAAACGACGAAACCTTCTACGACGTTTGGACATCCTTCTCGCCCGTCGAGGCAAGAACCGCGCGACGAACCGGCGGTGAAATGCCGCTGCCTCAAGCCGAGAAGGCTCGCCCGGATGAAATCAGGGTTCATCGATATACGATCAAAACCGAAGTCTTGCCTCCGAAACAGATCCATGCCCGCGCCCTGCTCGAGTGCGATGTCCCGAGGGCCGAATCGCGAATTCTGTTTTTTGAGCTCTCCAGATTTCTGCAGGTCGAAAGCGTCAAGCTGAACGGGCAGCCGCTGGAGTTTATTCATAACCCCGCGCTCGAAGGCAGCGCACTCGCTCGCACCGGCAACGATCTTGTGGCCGTGATCTTGCCCGAGCAGCCCAAACCCGGCAGGAAGCTCAATCTCGATTTCGTCTATGGCGGTGAAGTCCTCGCGGAAGCAGGCCCCGGCTTGCTCTATGTCGGCGCCCGCGGCACGTGGTATCCGAATCGCGGCATGCAGATGGCGGATTTCGACTTGCAGTTTACCTATCCCCAGGGATGGACGCTCGTCGCCACCGGAACTCCGGCGTCCTCTGAGCCGAAACCCGATGCTTCCGGCGAGCAAACATCCCGCTGGGTCTCCGACCGCCCCATTCCGGTCGCCGGATTCAATCTCGGCCAATATCGCTCGGTGACCGCAAAGGCCGGACCGGTCATCGTGGATACATACGCCACTCGCGGAGTGGAAACGAATTTTCCCGGGACCGGGATTCAAATCGTCACGCAAGAACCACTCACTCCACTCGATCCTCGGCCGAGGCCTCCCGAGGTGGTTATTCCCCCCCCGCCTTCACCGGCGCAGAATGAATTGGCCGTGAGCGCGACGGCGGTGCAAGCCATTCAGTATTATTCCCAACGCTTCGGACCTTATCCCTATCATCTTCTTTCGCTGACGCAACTGCCGGGCCGCGAGAGCCAGGGATGGCCCGGCCTCGTCTTTCTTTCTTCGTATGCATTCCTGACCGACGCAGAGCGCGCCAATCTGCATTTCGACGCAACCCGAATCCTGTTGCAGCACGAACTTCCGGCGCATGAGATTGCCCATCAATGGTGGGGCGACCTGATTACGTGGGACACCTACCGCGACCAGTGGTTCTCCGAAGGTCTGGCCAACTACTCCGCGCTGATGATGCTGCAGGAAAAAAATCCGGCCGGCTTCCGCGACATTATGAACAAGTACCGCCTCGACCTGATCACCAAAAATAAGGACGGAATGTCCGCGGAAGATGTCGGTCCCGTCACGCTGGGAACCAGGCTGCTATCCTCCCGTTTCCCCGAAGGCTACGAGGCAATCAGCTACGGCCGCGGAACCTGGCTGTTTCACATGTTGCGCACCATGCTGAAGGATGCCGAAGTCGAGAAAGAAGGCCGCAAAACAGCCGCTGCCGGAACTGCCGACGAGCCATTTGTTCGCGACTTGTGTAAACTTCGCGAGCGCTACGCAGGCAAGACGCTCAGCACGCGCCAAATGCTCGACGTTTTTGCAGAAGATCTCCCGCCATCGCTCCGCTATGAAGGCAAGAGTTCCTTCGACTGGTTCCTCGACGGATGGATCAACGGCACCTCGCTGCCAAAACTCGAACTCAGGGGCGTGAAGTTTACGGCGTCGAAAAACGGAAAGTCGATCGTGACCGGCACACTCCTGCAGAAAGAAGCTCCAGATGATCTGGTCACGTCCGTTCCGATCTATGCAGTCATCACAGGACGTCAGCCCGTATTCCTGGGCCGCATCTTCGCCGACGGAGAAGAGTCATCCTTCCACCTATCAGCCCCGCTAGGCGCGCGCAAACTTCTCGTCGATCCCTACGAGACCGTCCTGACCAGCCCGAAATAAGGCTGATAATCCTCCGGATGATAACCCGCACTTACTTCCGGTAAATCGCCCGCACCAGCGCGTGCACTTCGTCCATATACGAATCCATTTCAAATGTCAGCCGCGCCCAGTCGAAATCCTGCAATCCTTTGCACTGCTCCGCGAGCACCGAAAACCCGCTCTGTTCGAGCATGTTCACCTGACGCATTTCGGTGTATCCATAATTCAATCCGCTCATCCGGCAGAGCAGGTCGCTGATTTCCACCAGTGCGACGAGTCCGGCATGTTCCCTGGCTTCCCCCGCCGAGTGATGAAGCGAGACCACCTCACAAAGATCGCCCGACAACTCCCACCGGTTGGCCAGCAGCCGCCCGCTGTCACAATGCGTGAAGCCAAGCGCGGACTGCTCCGCTTCCTGCAATGGCATTCCCTCCTTCCGTGCAAGCTCATACGCTGCGCGGAATTCCGATGGCAGCATCCACAAATTCACGATGATCCCGAGATCATGCAGCAACCCCGCCAGATAAGCCTTCCCCGGATCAGGAAACGAAATCTTTCGCGCGAAGTGCCGGCACACCAGCGCGCATCCCAGGGAATGCTCCCAGAACACGACTGGATCGATCCCCGACCCGTCTTTCGGAGTTAAATTCAGCACGCCGCAGGACATGGCAATATCGGTAACGCGCTGGAATCCGAGACTGACCACCGCGCCCCGCAGCGAATCAATCTTCTGCCATCGCCCGAACAGCGGACTGTTCGCCATCTGCAGGCATTGCGCCGCCAGGGATTTGTCCTGCGCAATCATGTCGGTCACTTGCTGCACGTCGAGCTGCTCGACCGGCTGCTCGAGATACCGCAGCAGCGGCGCCAGCACGGCTGGAATCGTCGGAATCTGGTTCAGCCCTTCAACCTTCGCCAGCAATGCTTCCCGCGTAGCCACCGTCGTCATAGCGCCTTCTTTCCCGCCGCAGACCGTTCTCCCCTCAAATACGCAGTCGCGCCCGGCAGATGCACCAGGCGGAAGTCGTCGGCAACGCCGTAGAGCGACTCCGAGTGCCCCAGAAACAGGTATCCATGGGGAAGCAGGTTGTTGTAAAAATGCTGAATCACGCGCCGTTTCGATGCCAGATCGAAATAAATCAGGACGTTGCAGCAGAAAATTACATCCAGGCTCTTCATGAAGATCATCCGCGAGTCGTCGGAAAGATTCAGCCGCGAAAAAGTCACCAGATCCCGCACCGGCTGCTGCACCTGCAATTGATCGCCCGCGGGCGCGAAATATTTCTGCCGGTAGTACTGCGTCACATTGCGCGTGCTGTAGTTCCCATAGACCGCATTTTTGGCGTGAGCCAGCGACCGCTCGTTCAGGTCGGTCGCGAGGATTTCGACGGTCCAGTCCTTCAGCAGCTTCTGCGATTCCTCCAGAATCAGCATGCTCAGCGTGTAGGGCTCTTCGCCAGTCGAGCAGCCGGCGCTCCATATGCGTAGGCGGCGGAATGGCAGCTTCGCCTTCGCCTCGAGAATTTTCGGGAACACGATCTGCCGCAGTGCATCCAGTTGCGGCTGATTGCGGAAGAAACAGGTCTCGCCGATCGTGATTTCATTCAGCAGCGCAACCAGTTCGGTCTGCCGCTGCGGACGGATCGTCAGCCAGTCAAAATATTCGTGGAGCGTCTGTGTCTTGAGCTCCTTCATCCGGCGTTCGCAGCGGTCCCGCAGCAAACGCAGCTTGCTGTCGGGATGAAATATTCCTGCGACCTGGTACACCAGATCCCGAATGCGAATCAGATCCGGGTCCGGCGGCCCGTCGGGGATTAAAGTCGGCTGTGCGCCTGCGGTCATGGCTTAACCATTTATCGGCGGGGCGAGAGAGGTCTTTAACTGAAATTTCTCACCACAGAGACACTGAGGCGCGAAGGTGGCTTAGTAGAAAGAACTTTCCGGAAATCCGATTTCACATTGACGTTTCGACTTCGAGATGGACGAGCCTGCCAGCAAAGCACGCAGCCTTCCGTTTGCCCATCTAATCTCCGTGACTCCGAGCCTCCGTGGTGAAACTCAGGATTGAGGGCCTCAGATCACTGAACCGCTGCCGAAGGTTTGACCGCCGCTTCTGACGATCCCCGGCGCACCAGGCGATCACTCAGAATCACAATATCGACGCGCCGGTTCTGCGCCCGCCCCTGCGGAGTGTCATTCGAAGCGATGGGGTGATACTCCGCGTATCCCGCGGCCGAGAGCCGCTCCGGCGCGAAGCGATACCGCGTGATCAACAGCCGCACCAACTCGGTCGAGCGCGCCGTTGAAAGTTCCCAGTTCGTCGCCCACTGCGCGGTATGGATCGGTACATTATCCGTATGCCCCTCGATCCGCAGCCGGCACGTGCGCACAGCGAGAATTGCGGCGATCCGGTCCAGCGCCGGCATCGCCGACGCCCGCAACGCCGACGAGCCGCTGTCGAAGAATCCGAACTCCCGCAGGCTGATGACTAATCCCTCGGTCTCCCGATGCAGAGCCACGGCCCGCGCCGCGATCTCATGCTTCAGGGCCTGCTGCAACTCCTCTTGTAATGTGGCGAGATTGACTTCATCGATAGTCGCCTCATCCGGCGCAGTCCACTTCTCGTTTTTCTGCCCCGCTTGTTGGATAGACTTCAACGCCTCCGGAGGCAATGTGGGCAGGTCATGAGGAAGGTTGGCGCTCGAGCCCGGAAACACTCCGAGTTCCTGAAACGCCGCCTGAATCGCCATCGCCAGCTTGCCGACTTTCCGCTGATCGACTTGCGCCGACGCGTAGAGAACTACGAAGAAAGCAAACAGCAGCGTGATGAAATCCGCATAGGAGACTAGCCAGCGTTCATGATTCGCATGCTGCCGGGTGCGCCGTCGCCGGATCATGATGGTCCCGCTTCGAGCAGCTTGGCTCCGTTATTCTCCGCGTCCGCGACAAACCCGAGCAGCTTCGTTTCCAGCATGTGCGGATTCATCCCCTCCAGAATGGACGCGACTCCCTCGAGCGTCATCTCACGTGCGATCTGCTCCTCGCGAATCCGCAGCTTCATTTTTCCGGCGATTGGCAGATACAACAGGTTCGCTGAACCCACTCCATAGATTGTCGCCACAAACGCTACCGCAATCCCCCGCCCCACTTCGTCGATCTTGTCCAGATGCTGCATCACCTGAATCAGCCCCAGCACTGCTCCGATGATTCCGATCGTTGGCGCGAAGCCGCCTGCCGCCTCGAAGACCTGCGGCGCCCGCTCCTCGAATTCCGCCTGATTGTTGAGTTCGAATTCCATGATCTTCCGCAATTCGTCGGGTTCGGTGCCGTCGACCGCCAGCATCAACGACTTTTTCAGGAACGGATCGACAATCCCCGGCAGCTCTGAATCGAGAGACACGATCCCGTCCCGCCGCGCTTTTTGCGCATACTGCACCAGTTGCCGGATCATCACTTCCGCGTTCATCCTCGGACTGCGGAACACCGACCCCAGCCGGCGAATTGCATCTCCGACCACCGACAAAGGAAACTGCAGCAACACCGCGCCCAGCGTGCCTCCGAAGACGATCATCGCCGCCGTCGGCTGCAGAACCTGGCCAAGATTTCCCCCTTCCAGCAGAAGGCCCGCAACAATTCCGCCGATCGCAAGCACGACCCCGCCGAAACTAGCCTTGTCCACACTCACCTCGCCCGCTCGCCCCCAAATGGAGCGGCAGATCTCGAAATCAACGCATGGGCCGACGACGCATCCCACGTCAGCGACAAGCCTTCCAGCACCGAATGGCGGAATTGAACGATCCGCGCCAGCACGTCCCCGGACTTTTCCCGCACCACGATTTTTTCTCCCGTGATCAGCGTGACCACCGTATCGGGGGACTCCTCCACAAACTTGATCAGGTCCGAGTTCACCAGCAGCGTCGTGTTGTTCAGGCGAGTCAGGCGAATCATGACGGAATCCTTCCAGAACAGCGGAATAGACGAAGGCGCGGCTTCATGCAGAAGACATCGGCCCGTCTACGCCGCAGTTTATCGATGGACCGTTGCCGTTGGTTACCTTTGCATTACGACCGACAGCGCAGAAACCGGAATCGCAACTAAAGCGGAACTGGGACCCGCCGATAAACAGGACAGTATTCGGGGTTCCGCGAACGGCAGAGATCGCAAGCTTCGCAGAACATCCTAAGAAGATTCTTAGGACAACCGAAAAAATCCAAGGAGAAGGAGCTTCAAATGCCCATTGGAATCCTGAACAACATCGCATCTCTGTCCGCGGAGAATGAGTTGTCCATCACAAATACCAGCCTGCAGAGCACGTTGTACCAGCTGTCATCGGGCTCCCGCATCAACAGCGGCGCCGATGACGCGGCAGGCCTGGCGATCGCCAACGGCCTGCAGGCCAACATCACCGCTCTTACCCAGTCGGCCCGCAACGCCAACGACGGCGTCGGTATGCTGCAAGTCGCCGACGGCGCGCTCGCCCAGGTGACCACGCTGCTCAACCGCGCTGTCACGCTGGCCACCGAATCTTCCACCGGCACGGTTTCTGATTCACAGCGGCAAGCGCTGCAGTCAGAATTTAGTCAGATCAAGGCCGAAATCGACCGTATCGGCAGCAACACCACCTACAACGGCGCGCAGATTTTCGCCGGCAACGGAGCAAACTACAACCAGCTGACCACCGCCGTTACCAATGCCGCCGGTATGGCCAGTGCCGTCACTGGCAATCTCACTGTCCAGGCGTGGGACAGCACGACCGGTGCCTACGGTGCGGTGCAGACTTTCAATGCCACCACGAACGATGCCACTACCGGGACCGTCGCCGGATTGATCGAGAACATCAACAACTCCGGCAGCGGGCTGTTGGCTACGCTGGACAATACGGGCAACCTGGTGATCACCGACGCTCAGAATCGCGGGACTTCGGCGACCAGCGAACTCACCGATGGAGGCGCAACCACGCTGCAAATCGGAGCCGATGCTAACCCGGAAACCCTCGCCAACACGACCAACACCAGCACGATGAATGTGTACCTCAGCGATTCAACTGTGGCTGGCAGCAGCCAGATCGGCGTCACACTGGGACAATTCTCCAGCAGCAACATGAACGGCATCAGCCTGGCGAACGATAACCTCAGCACGCAGGGAACGGCGCAAACCGCTCTCACCGACATCAACAACGCCATCGCGCAGGTGGCCGCTCTCCGCGGTCAGCTCGGCGCCAGCGTCAACCGGCTGCAGAGCGCCAGCAACGTGATCAGCAACCAGGTCCAGAACCTGACCTCGGCTGAGAACGGCATCACTGCTGCCGACATCCCGTCTGCTGTGGCAAACCTGACCAAGTATTCGATCCTTGAGCAGACCGGCATCTCGGCCCTCGCGCAAGCCAACCAGCAGCAGCAACTCGTACTGAAACTGTTGCAATAACCTAAATCGCAGGGGAGGCGGGCAACCGCCTCCCTTGTTTCTTTCCGGAGCTCATTATGAGCATCGATCCGGTATCAGCCGTCGGCCTTGCATTCGAGGCCAAGCCTCAGCCCAGCGACATCCGCCGCCCGCAACCTGAGCCGGATGCCGCCGACCCCGTTTCGCCTCGTCCCAATGTGGTCCGAGTTTCAAATCAGAGCGGCCCTGCCCCTTCGAGCAATTCCGAATGGCCGCAAGCGGCCGGAGATGAAGTTCAAGTGCAGCAGGGAAGCCAGACGGACGGAAGAATCGTCATCAAGTATCTCGATGCTTCGGGAAATGTCATTCTGCAGATTCCCAGCTCGCAGGTGCTGGGTCTGGCCCGGGCGATCGATCAGGCCCTGAACAATCAGCAGAAGATCCGGGAGTCCGAGAGCGCGTCAAGCGCGGAAGGAGCAAAGCGCATTGGGCATTAGCCTCAATCCATCCAGTCTCTTGAGCGGACAAGGCCTCGACGTCAACACGATCGTCAGCGAGATTCTCAACCAAAAAAGCGGCCAACTTACCGAATGGCAGAGTGAGCAGGCAACGCTGCAGACTCAAGCCGGCCTGCTGACCCTGATTAACAATGACTTAAGCACTCTCGCCAACGCGGTTACTGCTCTCTCCGATCCGCTGGGCGCGCTGACCGCCCAGTCAGCCACATCGTCCAATTCATCCGTGGTCACCGCAACCGCCGATTCCACGGCCGTTGCCGGCAACCACACGATTGTCGTCTCGAATCTCGCCAGCACCGGCACGGTCTACACCAATGCTGTCTCGGGCGGTGCCAACGTCTCCATCCTTCCGAGCGGATCCACTACAGGGGACCTCAAGATTCAAATCGGCGGCTCAACCGGAACCACGGCCGACGTCCAGATCACGGCTGGATCGAACGACACGCTTACCACACTGGCCGCATCGATCAACCAGCAAAGCGCCCAGAACAGCTGGGGAATCAGTGCCTCCGTCGTCACGGACGCGACCGGCGCCCGACTCACGCTTTCGAGCCAGGCAACCGGAACGCCCGGGGCACTCGCCATCGCGAGCAATACAACCTCCCTTTCTTTCAATCCTCCGACGGGCGGAACGAATTCTTCCTTTTCCATTGACAGCATTCCTTTCTCTACAACTTCGAACACGATTAGTGGAGCCATCCCCGGAGTCACGCTGAACCTTGCCGCCGCCGCCCCCAACAGTGCCGTCGCGCTGACCGTTGGGCCGGCTACCAGTCAAGTCACACAAGCCATCAACAATTTCGTATCGGCTTATAACACGGTCATCAACGACATCAACCAGCAGTTCACCGTGAACACCGCCACGAACTCCGAAGGTCCGCTGGGTCCCGACAGCGCGCTGCGCACGCTCCAAAGCATCCTGATGAACGACGTGACGTACTCCGTCTCCGGCAACGGAGGCATGGTGAATCTCGCCTCGCTCGGCATCAACATGAATAACGATGGCACCCTCACCGTCGGAACCACGCCCAGCGGGCAAACCATGAGCCAGGTCCTTGCCTCGAATCCTCAGGCCTTTCAGGCTTTTTTCCAAAACTCGACCTCTACCGGCTTCGCCAACAACTTTCACACCGACCTTACCAGCCTTACGGATCCCACCGACGGCTTGCTCAACGTCGATCTGGCGCAGAACAAGACCCAGCAGCAGAACCTGACCGACAGCATCAACAATTTCGAAGACCAGCTGCAGACCGAGCAGACAAACCTGATCCAGGAATTCAGCCAGGTGAACGCCTCGCTCCAGTCCTATCCTCTGCTGCTGCAGCAAGTCACCGAAACTCTCGCGACCATGGACAGCAGTAGCAGCAGCGGTAGCGGTTCGTCCACGCCAACCTTAACTTCAGGCCTATGACGATGAATCCGGGATTGTCTTACCGAGAAGCGGCCGTAGCCGGAGCGAGCCCCGTGCGGCTCGTGATCCTGCTTTACGAGCAGGTGATCGAAGACCTGCGGCGGGCGCTGAATGCGCAACGCCAGAAAGACGTCGAAGGGCGCACGCGCGAGATCAATCACGCCATTCTGATCCTTGGCCACCTGCAGGCCTCGCTCGACAAAGATCAGGGAGGCAAGGTTGCCGCCAATCTCGAGTGCTTTTACAAGCAGGTGCAGGCCGGCCTGGTCGACGCGCAGTTCAAGCAATCCGAAGCAGCGCTGGAGCAGCAGATCTCCGGCCTCATGCAGGTGCACGATGCCTGGTGCGAAGTCGAGCGCAGCTTGAATCCCAATCCCGCTCAGCCACAACCGCCTGATCCCAATCGATCGTCCTCGACCTCAGGATGGAGCGCCTAATGCCCGCAACCACCGAATTCGCGAACGAACTGCATGCAACCAACGAGCGCCTCAACTCCTGGCTGACGAATCTCTCGCCCGCAGGTTCTCCCGTTCGTCCCGCCAGTCCCGAACAGATGAATGGAATCCTCTCCGAACTGATGCGGGTCGGGAAGTTTTTGCGAGGCGCACAACAGGAAGGGAATGATGCCGTTCAGCAAGAGCTCGGCATTTACCGCAAGCATGTCGAGCAGCTGCGCACTCTGCTGCCCTCAATTCATCAGGCGCTCCTGCACGAACGCGCGCACCTCGAGCAGGAACGCCAGCGCATCAGCTGTGCATCAGAGTGGGTTCGCGCCTCGCGCCAGACGCTCTAGGATTTCATCCCCAAACAATGTCATTCTGAGCCGCAGCACTCAACAAACCATGTCATCCTGAGCGCCTTCTTTCTGGCGCGAAGGACCTCTGCATTCGCGTGCAGCGTCGATGCCGCCGGCAAAATGCACAGCTCCCTTCAGCTTCACCTCAGGGCAGGCCCTTCGCGCAAAAACGCGTTCAGGACGACAAGGCGCGCTCACGATGACAAAACGCTGCGCTACCGGCCCTCCGCCGAAGCATCCGCGGACTGCGGCACCACTTCCACCGCTATCCCCGAAGGCTCCGCCTTGCTGTGATAGACGCGCTCGGTGGCCTTCACAAAGTCCGACGGCTTCGCGTCCGGGATATTCACGAACGTCTGCGGATTGCGATCCGTCAGCGGGAACCACGAACTCTGCACCTGCACCATGATGCGGTGCCCGCGGCGGAACGTGTGATTGATGTCCTGCATCGTGAACTTCACTTCTTCCACTTTGCCCGGCGTGAACGGCTCCGGCTTCTCGAAACTGTGGCGGAACTTTCCGCGGAACGGCTCGCCTCTCACCAGCTGCTGATATCCGCCCATGGTGAATGAAGGCGGCCCCACATCTTTTCTCGGTTGTCCCCGTTCCTCCGGACGCGCATCCTGCTTGCTCTCCGGATAATCTGCCGGATACACATCAATCAGCTTCACATCCCAATCCGAATCGGTCCCGCTCGTCGATACAAACAGTTGCGGCGAGATCGGGCCGGCGATCGTGACGTCCTCCTGCAACACCGGCGTCTCATACACCAGCACATCGGTGCGGCTGTCCGCGAATCGCTGGTCCGACAACATGTATTCCTGCGGCACGCTGGTCGCCGGATAATTCACGAATGGCACCGGCTTCGCCGGATCGCTCACATACTCATCGAACGACTTCCCCTCCACCGCCGGAGCCTCGAACGAAAGCCCGCCATTCGGCTCGAGATACAACGTCTTGTGCCCGACATTTTCCGGAGGCCAAGCCGAATATTGCCGCCAGACATTCGTCCCCGTCTCAAACACATAAGCCTTCGGCAATTTCGGATCACCCACGCCTTTCAAATAATGTTCAAAGAACGGAAACAGAATGTTCTTCCGGTAATAATCGCCAGTATTCGAAGCGAACTCGACCCGTCCCAGATGCGCGCCGTCATAACGCGCCCATCCGCCATGCACCCACGGACCGACCACGAGCGCATTAAAAATTCCTGGATTATTTTTCTCAACCGAATGAAACGTCGTGAACGGCCCCTGCAAGTCTTCCGCGTCGAACCATCCGCCCACCGTCAGCACCGCGCAATGAATGTTCTTCAAATGCGGCGCAAGATCGCGCACCTTCCAGTAATCGTCGAACGTGTCGTGGTTTACCTGGTCGTCCCAGAGCGCGCTCTTGCCGCCGAGATATTTCTGCAGGTTCGACAGCGGGCCGGCTTTCAGGTAGAAGTCGTACGAGTCTTTCGTCCCCCAATCGAATGTCGGGAAGCCCCTCTGCGGCAGCTGCGGATTTTCCTGAGGTTTGAAGAACGTATAGAACCCAAAGTTGGCCGACAGCATGAACGCTCCGCCGTGATAGGCGTCGTCTCCCATGAAAAGATTCGTCATCGGAGCCTGCGGCGACGCGGCTTTCAGCGCGGGATGTGAATCGATCATGCTCGCCGACGTATAGAATCCCGGATACGAAATCCCCCAGATTCCCGCATTGCCGTTATTGTCCGGAACATTCTTCAGCAGCCAGTCGATCGTGTCGTAGAGATCGCTGGCGTCGTCGACATCCTGTTTCGACTTCTTGTTATCGATGTGCGGACGCATCTCGACAAACGTTCCCTCCGACATATACCGTCCGCGCACATCCTGAAACACGAAAATGTATCCGGCCTTGTCGAAATCAGGCGACGGCCCCAGCTGATTCCGATACTGATCGACGCCATAAGGAGCGACGCTGTAAGGCGTCCGATCAATGAGAAATGGATACTTCTTGGAACTGTCCTTGGGCACGTAGACCGACGTGAAAAGATGAACTCCGTCTCGCATCGGGATCCGGAATTCATATTTCGTGTAATGCTCCTTGACGTCAAACTCGGGAGCCTCAGGACGGTTCTGGGCGAAAATTGCCGTGACAAAGACCAGAGAAAATAAAACGACGAAGACTCTGCGAGGAAACATGCCGCTCCTTGGTCGATAGAAAGCTGAAGAAAAGCGCTTAGGCAACCTACCCTCCGGCCGTTAGCCGAGTCAAGCGCCACGCCCGTCCGAACGCGCTGTAAGCGGTACAATAGAGGGTTAGCCGCACATTCGCGGCCCTGTATTCACGCCGCGCTCGGGGGATCATGTTCGAGGTCACAGTCGAGGATACGTTTGCCGCAGGGCACTACCTGCGGAACTACAAAGGCAAGTGTGAGAATCCGCACGGCCACAACTACAAGATTCGTGTGACGCTGGCCGGCGCCGAACTCGACAAGGCCGGACTCCTGCTCGACTTCAAAGACCTGCGCGAAGTCATGCGCCACGTCATCGAGCGCCTCGACCACCAGATGATCAACGACGTCGCGCCGTTCACCGTGATCAATCCTTCGGCCGAGAACCTGGCAAAGTATTTTTACGACGAATCCAATGGGCGCCTGCAGTCGGTCACCAAGGGCCGAGTCCGCGTGAAAGACGTCACCGTCTTCGAAACCGACACGACCACGGCCAAGTACAGCGAGTAAACAGCCGCCAGCCGCCGGCTTCCAGTTGCCAGTTTTTGCCAATCGACGTTAAAGGAGTTGGCGGGCCCTGACTGGACGATTAACGTCGGCCATGAAAGTCCGAGTCGTAAACTGTCAACTGGAGGCTGTCAGCTGAGCTCTGTCAGCTGAGCTAAGGAGGCGTTTTTTGGGGCGATCGTATAAAGACCTCGTCGCCTGGAAGAAGTCGATGGATTTGGTGACGGCAACGTATCGTGCAACGGCACGATTCCCGAAAGATGAGTTGTTTGGCTTGACTCCGCAGCTTCGCAGAGCCGCGGTATCGATACCGAGCAATATCGCGGAAGGACAAGGCAGGCTTTCAGAGAAGGAATTTCGCTACTTTCTCGGGCAGGCACGAGGCTCGCTGATGGAAGTCGAAACGCAACTCCAGATCGCCGAGAATCTCGGATATCTGGAAACCGAGCCGAAGCACAAGCTGATGGAAACATGCGCCGAAGTTGGCCGCATCCTGAACGGCCTCATAGCCTCAGTCACAGAGCAATCCAGGTCGTAAGACAGAAGCTGGACACTGGCAGCTGAATGCGGGATCTTAAACTGACGGCTGGCAACTGGCGGCTGGCAGCTTCTTTATGCGGATAACTGAAATCTATAAATCGCTCCAAGGCGAATCCACGTACGCGGGCCTGCCGTGCGTCTTCGTGCGCCTGACCGGATGCAATCTGCGCTGTGTCTGGTGCGACAGCGAATACACATTCCACGGCGGACGCACAATGTCCGCCGACGAAATTCTCTCTGAAGTCGCGCGCCTCAGCCCCTCCGGCGGGCTCGTCGAAATCACCGGCGGAGAGCCCATGCTCCAGGAGCGAGAACTCGTCCCGTTCATGCAGCAGCTCATCGACCGGGGATATTCCGTGCTCCTCGAAACCAGCGGAGAGCGCCCGCTGCAGAATGTCCCGAAGCAGGTCGTCAAAATCGTCGACGTGAAATGCCCGGACTCCGGCGAGGGCGACACATTCCACATCGAGAACCTCGAAGCCCTCACCAGCCGCGACGAAGTGAAATTCGTGCTGAGCAGCCGCGCTGACTACGACTTCGCCCGGACGTTCGTGGAAACGCACAACCTTGTCAGCCGCGTGAATGCCATCCTGCTTTCCCCGGTGTTCCGCAAAGACGCCACCGGCGCCCGCGACAGTTCGCACTGCCTGCTCGATCCGCAGCAGCTGGCCGAATGGATCATCGCCGACAACGTCCCCGCCCGCCTCGGACTCCAGCTGCACAAATTTATATGGGACCCGGCCCTTAAGGGAGTCTAAGCCGATGCCCAACCGATCCCGCGCGGTAGTGCTGGCCAGTGGAGGCATGGACTCCGCCGTGTGCGCCGCGCTCGCCATCCGCGACTACGACGCAGCGGCCGTCCACGTCAGCTACGGGCAGCGCACCGAGGAGCGCGAGCGGCAGTCGTTCATCGCCATCTGCCAGCGCCTCGGGATTCGCGACCGCCTCATGGTCCGTAATGATGCCCTGCGCGCGATCGGCGGCTCCGCGCTCACCGACGAATCCATTCCCGTGCCCGACGCCGAGAACGTGGGCCAGAACATCCCCGTCACCTACGTCCCGTTCCGCAACGCGCATTTTCTGGCGGTTGCCGTCAGCTGGGCCGAAGTCCTGGGCGCCGAAAAGGTGTACATTGGTGCGGTTGAGCCCGATAGTTCTGGCTATCCCGATTGCCGGCCTGCCTATTACAAGGCCTTCAATGAGGTCGTCAAGGCGGGAACAAAAGACGGGCGGATCGAGATCGTGACCCCGCTCATCGCCATGCGGAAAGCGGAGATTATCCGCCTTGGCCTTGAAGTGGGTGCGCCCTTCGATTTAACTTGGTCATGTTACAGCCGCGAGGATCGCGCCTGTGGAGTCTGCGACAGCTGTGTGCTGCGCCTGCGCGCGTTTGAGGCCGCAGGAGTCCCCGACCCGATCCCTTACGCGGACTGATAGAGTTCATCGCAGTACGCAATGAGTAATGACTGGTTCCCCACGTCGCGGAATCCGTCGGAAAAACTACTTTGCCGGGAGGCAAAATGAAAAAGCGATTCGCAATCTTTCTAACCGCTGTTTTAGCGCTCGGTTTGTCCCTGCCCGCAGCTTTCGCGCAGGCTTCCGGATCGGTCAAAGGCACCTGCAAAGACGCGCAGGGAAATCCCATCGTCAACGGCGTCGTGGTCTGGACCAACATGGATAACGGCCAGAAGTACACGCTCAAGACCAACAAAAAAGGCGAGTACTTCTCGCTCGGCCTCACCCCCGGCAAGTACCTGGTCACGCTCTACAAGGACCAGGACGACATGAAGGCCAATAAAGAGATGGATCACGTGAAGGGATTCCCGCTCCAGCTCGACGAGAACACTCTTGACTTCGACATCAAGAAAGATCAGGAAAGCGCTGCCAAGGGACAAGGCCTGACTCCCGAACAACAGAAGCAGATTCAGGAACAGCAGGCCAAGGCACAGAAGGAAACCCTGACCGTTAAGCAGCTGAACGAAAAACTGAATGCCGCCAAGACCGCCGCGGACTCTGGCGACTATGACACCGCCATTGCCGACCTCAACCAGGCGAATCAGGTCGATCCGTCGCGCGATCTGATCTGGTTCAAGCTCGGCGATTACTACCGCCTGTCGGCCACCAAGCAGACCGATCCCGCGGAGAAGACGAAGCGCCTGGATTCGGCCGTCGAAGCCTATCAGAAGGCCATCGACATCAAGAAGGGCACCGCCAACGACAAAGATCCCAACGCCGCTAAGAATCTCGCCGCCTACTACAACAACCTGGCGGAAGCCTACGCCAAGGACAACAAGGTCGACGACGCGGTCAAGACCTATGCCCTGGCCGCACAAGCCGACCCCACCAATGCCGCCCAGTATTACTTTAACCAGGGAGCGGTCTTGACCAACTCCGGCAAGGTCGACGATGCTCTCGCCGCCTTTGACAAG
>Ga0070735_10002070_pt1 | contig 18494 bp, 17 predicted proteins | sample Coa_R1_FD_66443 | JGI IMG/M metagenome (GOLD analysis project Ga0070735, IMG submission 66443) | Surface soil microbial communities from Centralia Pennsylvania, which are recovering from an underground coalmine fire - Coalmine... | ecosystem: Environmental > Terrestrial > Soil > Unclassified ... | reverse complement strand
AAGCATCAAAGGTCAAGACGTGGGGTTCGGGTTCTGTGAACTTCACCAGCGCAAGTGCGCTCAGAGCTTTGCCTTCGAGCGCAGTATCAAATGCACCCATGAGTTCCGTGCGTGCGTAGACCACAGCAACCAGCGTAAGACCGACAGCCAGAACGAGCTGGCACGTAACCACCGTTGCGATGAGGCGTTTTGTTAGCGAGAAACTCTTCATTGTTTTTGGGTTGCCCCAATGCAGCACGCCCACACTTTTTCAGTACAAAACTTGCAAACTGCGACCGAGTTCGATGTGTCGCTCCGGCCGGGGTTTCACAATCTTCGGCGCACATTAGGGCCGCCCACCATATGACAACTGCCGCTTCATTCCCGCCAATTCGCACGCAGACGGCTAACGGCTGGGCCGTAGGACGTATCCATGTCCGCGAACTGTGTGGATCAGCTTTTCATCGTGGCAATCATCAATCTTGCGGCGCAATCCGGAGATATAGACCTCGATCACATTGCTGAATTTTTCCCAGTTGTAATCGTAGAGATGTTCGAGGAGCTCTGTTTTTGAGACCACAGCCCGCGGGCGATGTCCCAGGTATTCCAGGACGCGATATTCCATGGGAGCAAGAGCAACTTCCCTGTTTCCTCTTCGCACGGACCGGGAAACTGTGTCGAGTTGAAGATCACCGATGGAGATCACGGGAGAGTGCTGGCCAGCGCCGCGCCGGACCAGTGCTTTGGCGCGCGCCAGGAACTCGCCCAAGTCAAAAGGTTTTGCGATGTAGTCATCGGCGCCGGCGTTGAGCAGCTTGACGACGGATTCTTTTTCGTCGCGCGCACTCAGTACGAGCACCGGCGTTTCGTGCCCACGCTTGCGGTAGCGGACCAGGAGGCTCTGCCCGTCAAGCTTCGGCAGCATCAGGTCCAAAATAATCAGGTCGTACGCGCTCGATTCAGCAAGGTAGAATCCCTGAGCGCCGTCGGTGGCAATATCGACGGCATAGCCAGCGCTTTCACGTAACGCCCGCGCGATATTTTCCGACAAACGTCGTTCATCTTCGACAACAAGCACTCGCACCCGTTTGGTTCCTCCTGTCGAGATTCACTTCCATCCATCCGATTCCGACATAAACAGGACTGCTTTGTGTGCCGCCATTGTACTGCAAGCAGGCTCCCCACTGCACTGCTCGCCACACTTTCGCATGGGACTTTTAGCTGGGGTTTTGCTTTTTTTGAATTCTCCTCCCACAATGCCGAAAATACAAGGCCAATACGCTAGAATATCTTCTAGCAGTACCTTTTCGGTACTTAACTAGCATTCGCGGGGGTTTCGAAAAAAATGGCCTCACATGAAACTTCGTGGATTGCACTCATTGAGCCCGTCATGCGAAAAATTCCAGAAGGTTCCTTCTGGATGGGATGCAATGAGAGACGCGATGACGAAAAACCCAGGCGTCGTGTCTGGGTGGATGCCTTCGAACTCGCCGCATACCAAACAACGAACGAGGAGTATTCCAGATTTCTGGAAGCCACGCGGCACGCGAGGCCGCTGTCGTGGGATGATTCCAACTTCAGCCATCCTAAGCAGCCAGTCGTGGCCGTGTCATGGCTAGATGCCGTGGCTTATTGTGAGTGGCTGACATTCGCGCTCGGAAAACGATATCGCTTGCCCACTGAAGCCGAGTGGGAACGCGCTGCACTTGGCGGCGCGGAAAATTCCACTTATCCGTGGGGCGAATGCCCGCCGGAAAAACTTCCTGAATATGCGAATCGCTGGAAAACAGGGCCCGAGCCTGTGGGCCTCTATGAGCCAAACGCGTACGGACTGTTTAATCTCGGCGATAACGTCCACGAGTGGTGTGCGGACTGGTACGACCCCGGCTACTACGCTCGCTCACCAGAACGAAATCCGCAAGGACCACCAGCAGGCAGCCGCCGGGCATCGCGTGGCGGATCCTGGCGCCACCATATCAAAGTTACCCGCACTGCGGCCCGCTCGAGCATCCCACCTGACTTCAAATATTTGGATTATGGATTTCGCATCGCGCGCAGCCTGTAAGCAAGAGCCGATTTCAAATTCACCTTATCGGTATACCTTTCCAGAGTACTTTTTTTACCGCCTTCCCTGTATGGCTTGCTCTCATGCGTTATCAGTAAGGTTGCATGGGGTGCTGGTTCGTTTGCAATACGTGCTCAATGTCAAAGTTAGGACCAGCGGAAAGAGGCGGTATATGAAGGGGAAGGTGGTACTCGCATTCTCTATCATCACACTATTCGTCACAACATCCTTGTCGGCGAAAAGCTTTCCTCTGGCGGCAGGGCCGTCCAATCCTGCAGCTACGGGAAAAGTTGAAATCGGAAAAGACAAAAACGGCAATGTCGAAGTTACAATTAAGACCGAGCATCTGGCAAAACCTGCAATGCTCACCCCTCCGGCGAATACATATGTCGTTTGGTTTCAAGAGCCAAACGGCGAACCGATAAACCAGGGCCAACTCCAAGTGGACAAAAACCTGAAAGGCGAGTTTAAGACAACAACGCATCTTCAAAATTTTGAAGTATTCGTCACGGCAGAGACGGACCCAAATACGAAGGTTCCTTCCAGCCAGGTAGTCCTGAAGGCAAATGTACAGCCTTGAAGAAGCCCTGCCGTCGACCGAAACGCCACGGCGGCCCGTTCTTCATGCATCGGATACGCTAGGCGGATACAGCAATTCACCCCCTCAAGGCGGGGGTTTGCGGGTATGGTTTTTAAAAGGTCTCGATAAGATAAATTGTTCTGAAGCGCTTACTTGGAAATAGCAATCGCCTGTTAAAACGCGGAGGTCATATGAAAATCACCAAAGCTGCAATTTGGATCCTGGCACTAGCCGTCTTGGCGTCGGTTGCCGGTATGGCTCGGGCTCAGGACGAGAAAAAGACTACGCACCAGAAAGTTCGGACACTTACAGGCTGTCTTCACAAGGACGGAGATGACTACACTTTAGTATCAAAGACTGGCGACACTTGGGAACTCAAAAGTGACGCTGTCAAACTCGCCCAACACGTAGGACATACGATAACTGTTACCGGCGTTGTGTCGAATGCGGCTATGCATGGCGCCAAGGAAGATGCGAAGGAAAAGGCAAAAGAACATGGCGTCGGTAAGGACTCCACCGAGCATGGGCATATGACTGTAACAAACGCGAAGATGGTCAGTGACAGTTGTTCGAGTTAATGCGTATTTCGGATTCTTGAGCACATCGGGGCAGTTGCAACAACCCGAACAAATGTTGCGAACAGAACTGCAACAATCCGAAATCAAAAAAAGATATGCCGGAGGAGGGAGTCGAACCCACACGGCCTTGCGACCAACGGATTTTGAGTCCGCCGCGTCTGCCATTCCGCCACTCCGGCTTGCAAAGATTCTACACGACACGCCCCACTTGCCAAAGGCTTGCTCGCAGGCTGCTCCCTGATACACTGCGGGGAGTGCAGCCTGTGTGCACGTAAGCATGTCCCATAACCCAACAAGTTCTACGTCTGAAACCGGTCGAACGCTAACGGCCGTCGTCCCGACCCCGTCATTGCATGCGCCCCCAGCCAATTGGAGATTAGGATTCTGGAGTCTGATCGTCACGCAGTTTCAGGGGGCCTTCAATGACAATGCGTTGAAGTTTCTGGTTATTTATCTGATCGTCGAGCGTGACTTCCCTCCCGGGGTGCGCGACCAACTTGTGCTGCTGGTCGGCGCGCTGTTTGCTCTTCCCTACATTCTTTTTTCGCTGGCTGGCGGGTATTTCGCCGACCGGTACAGCAAGCGCTCGGTGACGATTGGCACGAAACTTTTTGAGATCGGCGTAATGATTTTTGCGTTGGTCTCACTCGCGATCGGCAATCTGGCCATGGAGTGCGCCGCTGTCTTTCTGATCAGCATGCAAGGGGCGCTGTTCGGCCCTTCCAAGTACGGGCTGCTTCCCGAACTGCTGCCTGAAAATGAACTTTCGTGGGGAAATGGCGTCATTGAACTCGGCACCTTCATCGCGGCGATATCAGCCACGATGGCGGCAGGATTTCTAGCCGACGCGTTTCGCGGCCGCCAAATGTGGTCGGGCATCATTCTGCTCGCATTCACTTTATTTGGACTCTTCACGAGCTTTGGAATATCTCGCGTGCCCGCCGCCAATCCGTCGCGGCGATTCCGGATAAACCCTCTCGGCGATCTCGGAGGCCAGCTCCGCATCATCGCGGACGACCGGGTTTTGCGATGGGCAGTCGTGGGCAATACGTACCTGTGGTTTCTGGCCGCGCTTCTTCAGTTTGTAATCGTTATTTACGGGCATGACGTTCTGCACGTCGACGAAACACAAATCAGCTACCTGCAGGCTGCCGTGGGCATCGGGATAGGACTCGGAAGCCTCACGGCTGGCTACCTCTCGCTCGGAAAAATTGAAACGCGGCTGATTCCTGTGGGAGCTTTGGGAATGACCATCTTCGGGTTCCTTGTGTCGCAACACGGGCTGGGGATTTGGAGCGTGCGAGTGGATCTGGCGATGCTCGGTTTTTTTGGAGGATTCTACGCCGTTCCTCTCAATGCACTCATTCAGCATCGCCCCGCATCCGGACAGAAGGGTGGCGTCATTGCTGCGGCGAATCTGCTTTCCTTCGTCGGGGTATTTTTCGCGGCGGGAATGTATTTTGTTTTTGCTTCCGTAGCGCATTTGCATCCCGGACAGATTTTTCTGGCCGGGGCAATTATGACGATTGCCGCGACGTGGTATCCGGCTCTTGCACTCCAGCAGGCTCGCCGGAGAGAAAGTCGCGCGCATTCAATTGGAACGAATCGCAGCGTTCGGCGGTAGTTCGAAGGTAGACCCGCAAGGATGCGAATGGAATACCTCGAATTTGGTAGCACGCCATGTGTCGCCCCCACGGGGCTCGGCCTGCTTGCGAACTCAGCCCACCGTTTCCACGGTGGGCTACAGTGTTCCGTCCCTGTCGGGGCTGGATTTGAAGATAGCGCCCGCTCTATTGTTTCCTCGGTCTTTCTTCTCTGTGTCCTCTGTGACCTCTGTGTTGAAATCCGAAAAGTTGCGACTAGAAGATCTGGAATTTCACGTGCAAGAATTTCTTGGGGTCTTTGCGGAAATCGCCTACCAATAGGCGCATATCTCCTGCCAGGCCCGTCATGTCGTCGTAGAATTTGGGGTCAGTGAAAAATTTTCCGGCGGTCGTTTGATTGGCGTTTAATTTTTCCGTCGCGCTGGCTAGGTTTTCGCCTACCTGCCGATACTGCATGAAGAGTGAGTCATCGGTAGCAAGTTTGCCGAGCGTTCCCTTTCCCCCTCGGACGTCCGACACCAGTCCGTTGCTGTTATCCAGCAGTTTCATAGCGCTCTCATGCATTTGCGTTTCATACACGAGTTTGCCCAGCGTGCCTTGCTTGGTCTGCACAGCCTCGAGCACGTTGTCGAGACGTCCCGTAACCGAATTCACATTCTGGTAGACTTCGTCGTTAACCATCAGTTTGCCGATGGTCCCTTTCCCGGCCGCCACATCCGACATCATGCGATCCAGGTTTCCCAGCGAGTTATTCAGGTGCCGGTAAGCGGCTTCATCAACCATGAATTTACCGAGGGAGCCTCGTCCTTTTCTGATGTCATCCAGCACCGAGCTGGCCTGCTGCGTAATCGAGCTTAAGTTGGTCATCAAATCGGCACTGCGCTCGACAACGGCCTTGAGGGCTTTTTCTTCGCGTCCGGGAATTTCCTCTTCGTTCTCCAAGCTCCTGCCGACGAAGCCTCGATCGATATCCACATAGCGGTTTCCAAGCAACCCCTCGGTAATCAGTCCGGCTGACGAATCTGAGCGGATGTATTCCTGATATGATTTCTGAATGCGCATGTCAACCCGGACACTGCGTTCCTTCGTAGGCTTTTCACTCGGCGGAGTAACCACAATTTTTTCCACGTTTCCGATTTCGACGCCGTCCAGACGAACCGGCGCCCCGACGGTCAGGCCATCAACTTCCGGAAGGAATGCGTGCAGCCGGTATTTTGGACCGAGAGCGCTGGGTCCGGTCACGTAGAAAATGACAACCACCAGTAGAGCGGTAGCAGCCAGAACGAAAAGTCCCACTCGCAGCTCAGCCCAGGTTAACTGTTTGTGTAGCGCCATTTTTTAAATCCTCCTGAACAATAATAAGATCCTAATTTAATCTAATAAAAATCGGTGCAGGTATTCGTCCTTGGATTCCAGGATCATCTGTGGGCTGCCTTCGAAGTATGCTTTTCCGCCGCGTAGGACCATTAAATTCGTCGGCCGGGTGGCGCCCTTTGAGCCATTACCGCCGTGATCGGCCCGCACAACGCGGCCGGACTGCCCATCAAACCTGTAGTTTGCGAGCCCAAATGCATCCTGCATCCGGTGTGTGGCGACGAGAGACGTTACACCTTCGGTGTCGCGCAAACGCATGATCAGCGTGATGATCGTCTGAGCAGTGACCGGATCGAGTCCCGCTGTCGGAGAGTCGTAGAGGACCACAGGAGGGCGGGCCACCAGGGCACGCGCGATTGAAACGCGGCGCCGCATGCCGCCGGACAGTTCGGAGGGAAGTTTGTCGATGGCGTCTTCCATTTCCACGAACCGCAGCAATTCCCGAACGCGTTGCTCCACTTCCGCCTCATCTATTTGATCCTCCCGCAAACGATAGGCCACGTTATCCCCGACGCTCAGGGAATCGAATAGCGCTCCCTCCTGAAAGACAAATCCGATCTGCCGGCGGAAACCCAGCAATTCGTCTTCCGTCATGTGGGCGAGATCGCGCCCCAGCACGTGCACGGAACCGGAATCCGGTTGGAGCAAGCCCGCGGCCAACTTCAAGGTGAGCGATTTGCCCGTTCCACTCTCGCCGATCAGAACTTTGGTTTCACTGGGCACAACAGAAAACGTCAGCCCGGTCAGGACGTCGCCCTGACCGAAACCAATACGTACGTCTTTAAAGGAGAGAACCCGCTCGCTCGCGGTGTCCAGATTCGTCACAGGAAGAGGGCGATCACGTCGCTTACGTCGCGGCCGCGCAATCGCTTTAAAGATTATAGACGGAAACGGGTCCGTACTGTGCAGATTGCGCGGAGTAATTTAAAAAACATGCCCGGCAAGGAACAACATGATCTTCGTCAGGAAGAAATTTGCGACTAGAATGAAAACGGAAGAGGCTACAACCGCCGACGTCGTCGCGCGCCCAACGCCCTGGGTCCCTCCACGCACCCGTAAGCCGTGGTAGCAGCCGACCGTCGAAAGGATGAAACCGAAAATGAGAGGTTTCGTAAGCCCCTGCATCAGGTCCGAAAAATCCAGCGCGTCAATTGCGCGCGTCCAAAATGCAATCGCGCCCAGACGCAAAGTAAATGTCGAAACCACGAATCCGCCGATCAGCCCAGACAAATCCGCCATTGCCGTCAGCAGCGGGAGCATCAATACAGTCGCGACCATGCGCGGCGTTACCAACTTACGCGTCGGATCCGTGCCCATCGCGCGCATCGCGTCCACTTGCTCGGTCACCACCATGGAGCCAAGCTCCGAGGCGATACTTGACCCGTTCCGCCCGGTGACGAGAAGTCCCGAAATGGTTGGTCCCAACTCCCTGACGAGAGCAAGCGACACGGCATCGGCCGTCAATGCCGTCTGGCCGAAGCGTATAAATTGAGCCGCCGTTTGCAGCACCATGACGGCGCCAATAAAAAAGCCGGTTAGGACCACGATAGGCAGCGACCCTACGCCGATGATGTCCATCTGTTCGAGAATGTCAGACCAGTAATAGGGGGGCTTGAGGAGATTCGTGACCGACCGCGCCGCCAGCATCGAGTACTCCTGAACATGCTGAATGCGCTGCTTCACAGCTTCCATCAGAACGCTGGTCAGCGATACGGGAGTGTCGTCAAGGATCTTAGGTTCGGTGGTCGCCATCGTTCGCCGGAGGGTGCCTCTCGCACAAGTGTGGCTTCCACGACAGCGTACTGGTCGCCGCTGGGCGCGTCAAGCATCGTGAATAGCTGCTAGTGACATGCCACTGACAGTGTCTGTGCCTCTTGTTCCCACGATGCTTGTGATACGATCTCCGCTGGTCTGCATTTCACTGCAATACCGCGCCGCTCAAAATTGGCATTCCCGGCTTCGAAGCGGCGCTATTGCCCGATAAAAAGAATTCGCCTCTTATGCGTCCCTCTCAACTTGCCAAGCTGATCGTGCTCATGTTTTTGTTCGGGATTGTGGCCTGGGCTGCCTCGACGGCCGCCAATTTCATCATCGAATACAATTGGTGGAAAGAGATGGGGCAGGTTGACACCTGGGTCGGCATGCTCTGGTACAGCATCGCGCCTGCGGCTGCCGGCGCTGTCGTGGCGTTCGTCGCGTTGTGGGTGGCTCATGCGTCTGGATTGCGATTTGCCGGAATCCGCGCGAAGGATTTTCGGCTTTACTCCCGGCTGATCCCGTTTGTACTCGCGTTTGTGGCAATCCTGTTCGCGTCGAGCTCCATTGACTACTGGACCGTGATGCGCTTTTTCGGGTCGCGCGGACTTATAGCCGCAGCGGACGCCTGGAAGGATCAGGTTTTTTCGCGCGGCCTTCCCTTTTACCTTTTTGATCTTCCTTTTTATTCGCAAGTCCTCGGATTCGTGTTCGTTTTGGCGATTCTTTGCGCGCTGGTCTTCTGGGCTACGGCTCGTGGATGGCAGTTGACCGAGCGTTTTCGCTACGGGCGGCTGAGGATCGATTCGGGCAACACTTTGGTACTTGGTCCAAATACTTTTCTGCTGCCGGGCGCGACGCGTGCCGGCTTCGTGCAAGTCATCAGCGTCATTTTATTGCTCGGGTTCGCAGTTTGGGTTTTTCTCGGCAACTATGAACTGCTGCTGAATTCGCATGCGTTCATGACCGGCGCCGATTACGTCGACGAAAAGGTCACGCTGCCTTTGCGCTGGCTGCTCATTATCGCCACCTTGGGATCTCTGCCTCTCGTGTGGATGCGCCAATATAAAAAAGCTGTCATCGTGGTAATGTCTTTTTTTGTTTTGCAACTGGCTTTGCCGGGGATCGTCCACGCCGTTTATGTGCGGCCCAATGAAATCTCGATCGAGCGGCCATACATCGAGCGCCACATTGAGGCGACTTCTATTGCCTTCGGTCTAAATCGGAATGCTACGGAACGCCCTTTCATGCCTCCTGTCGGACGACCGCCAATTGATCCTGTCCAGGACGCCACGACGCTCGAAAATGTTCGCCTTTGGGACCTGCGCGCCTACAACGCGACGATCAGCCAGATCCAGGCTCTGCGTCCCTACTACACATTTCCTGGCACCGACGTGGATCGCTACTTCCCGAATAACCGCATCAAGCAAGTGCTGTTGTCTCCTCGCGAAATTGATGTGACCCAATTGTCGGCCGAGGCCAGCCAGAGCTGGATCAATCCGCGTTTTATTTATACGCACGGCTTTGGCGTGGTTCTGTCGGAGGTTAACAAAATTACCCCTGACGGGTTGCCGGTATTGCTCATCGAGAATGCTCCGCCCGAAATCAAAGCGCCCGGGTTTCAGCTCACGCGGCCGGAAATTTATTTTGGCGAGAAAACGCAGGATCCAGTTTTCGTCCACACGGCGCGAGAAGAATTCGATTATCCCTCTGGCGATCAGAATAAATATTCGACGTACCAGGGCACGGGAGGATTTCCGATCGGATCATTCTTCATGAAGGTTGCCGCCGCGATTTCGGAAGGCGAGCCGAATATTATTTTTACCGGCTACCTGACCGGTGAAAGCCGCATGATGATTCACCGCAAGATTCAGGACCGGCTGGAGCATCTGACGGGCTTCCTGCACTGGGATAAGGATCCATACCTGGTCATCACCGATGACGGAAAATTGATTTGGATGGTGGACGGTTATACGACATCCCTCTCGCATCCGTATTCGGCGACGCTCCCCGTCGCTGGCGTCGAGGAAGGTGCGAATTACATTCGGAATGCGGTGAAAGCCACCGTAGATGCGTATACGGGGAAAATTTCGTTGTACGTGTTCGATCCGAGCGATCCCATCATTCAGGCGTACGAGCATCTGTTCCCGAAACTGTTTCAGCCTGCTTCCGCAATGCCTGCTGACCTGCGCCGGCACGCCCGTTACCCGGAAGTTATCTTCAGCGCGCAGGCAGAGGCCTATCGAACTTTTCACATGCGCGATCCCCAGGTGTTTTATAACAAAGAAGACATCTGGGAAATTGCGCACAACCTGTTTGGCCAGTCCGGACAGCCGGAGCCCGTGCAACCAACATACGTCGTGGCCACCTTACCGGGCGAAAAGCAGGCTGAATTCCTGCTGATTCTACCGTTTACTCCGCGTGCGAAAGATAATTTGATCGGCTGGATGGCCGCTCGGTGCGACGGCGAACATCTGGGCAACCTGGTATTTTTTCAATTGCCTAAGCAGCAGCTCATGTACGGGCCCATGCAAATCGAATCGCGCATTGATCAGGACCAGAATATTTCCAAGGATTTAACGCTGTGGAACCAGCAAGGCTCCCGCGTCTTGCGCGGAAATATTATCGCTCTGCCCGTGACGGGCGGATTTCTCTACGTCGAGTCCATTTATATTCAGGCCAACGAAGCACGCATGCCGCAACTGAAAAAGGTGGTTCTGGCAATGGGCGATCGCCTGATTTATCGGGATACCTTCGAGGAAGCTCTGGCCGATTTGATGGGAACGCTCGCACCAACGCGGCCTGCTGCCACGGCCTCCGCTTCCGAACCCGCTCCTGCGCCGCCCGCAAACGCGAAAAATGCACCCACGCTGGAGGAGCGCCTTCGCGGCCTTCACGATCAGGCCGAACAACTCGCTAAAGAGCTGGAGAAACTGGAAAAAGAAGCAGGAAAGAAATAGCCTGAGAGCACCAACTAGTTGAAGTCTTTGTTCCTATTTTTTGGGAGCGTAGCCATAGCATTCGACGACCGGCAGTCGCGGATATTTCGGGAAGGCCAAATCGCTGGCCGAGCGCTCACATAAATAGAAGACCGAACACCTCGAAGATTCAATCCGACGAGCATACAAGCAGTCGGCACACAGGCCTGCACCTTCGCGTTTCCCCCATTTTCGATCTTCAAGCACGCATAAAGGATACTGCACAAAGCGATCCTCAGTAGTGCGTAGTGCACAGTCGAATCCTAAAGGTTGCGGTTAAACGGCCAGATTTGTGTGCGGTTACTGATCCTCGCTTTACGCGCCTTGCAGGGTCCGTTAGAATGCAGAGCCTTCAATGTTGCGCTTCGTCACTGCGGGTGAATCTCACGGTCAGGCCCTGATTGCGTGGATCAGCGGCTTGCCTGCGGGTGTGCCCATCGATTTCGACTTCGTGCAGACCGAGCTACACCGGCGGCAGCTTGGGTATGGGCGCGGCGGGCGGCAAAAAATTGAGAAAGACCGCGTTGAAGCGCTCTCAGGCATACGCCACGGCCAAACGATTGGCGCGCCCATCGCCCTGCGCCTCGAAAACAAAGATTGGGCAAATTGGGAGAAGGCGCTGTCCGTGGAAGATGTTCCGGGAACAGAGGGTGCGCGACGGCCTCTGACTGCGCCGCGTCCTGGGCACGCAGATTTACCCGGCGCAATGAAATTTAATTTCCACGACGCTCGATACATCCTGGAGCGGGCTTCAGCGCGGGAGACTGCGGCGCGCGTGGCAGCGGGCGCGCTTGCGAAGTTGTATTTGAGGCAATTCGACTGCAACGTGTTGAGCCACGTGATCGCCGTAGGCAAGACGCGCCTTGCGCGCACCGTCGCATGGAACGAAATTCAGGCCATTTGCGCGAATCTGGATTCCCCGCTACGTTGCGTTGATCCCGCCACCGAAGCCGCGATGAAAGGCGAAGTAGACCTCGTACATCGTGCCGGCAATACGGTGGGAGGGATTTTTGAAGTGGTTGCGCATAATGTCATCACGGGTCTCGGTTCGCATGCGCAATGGGACGAGAAACTCGACGGGCGACTGGCGCAGGCGGTGATGTCGATTCAAGCAGTGAAGGGCGTGGAGATTGGCGCGGGAATTACCGCGGCTGCCTCGTACGGTTCCGAAGTAATGGATGAGATTGGCTATGACGCGTCGAATAAAAATTTCACGCGCGCTACCAATCGCGCCGGCGGGCTCGAAGGCGGCATCACAAATGGTGAGGACGTTGTCGTGCGCGGCTATCTGAAACCAATTTCCACTTTGCGAAGTCCGCTGCAAACTGTGGATATGGTGACGAAGCAACCCATTACAGCCGCATACGAACGCTCTGACGTGTGCGTCGTGCCGGCTGGAGGCGTAGCGGGCGAAGCGATGGTGTCGTTTGTGCTGGCGCAGGCCATGATTGAGAAATTCGGCGGAGACTCCTTGACCGAGGCTCGCCGGAATTTTGAAGCGTATCGGCTGCAGCTGAGAAACTTTTGAAACCACGGATGCACACCGATGAACACGCATCTAATTCTTATTCCAAAAATCCGGGTGACCTGCTGAGATGACTTATCCGATTACGAAGTATGGTAACGCCGTGCTGGAATCTCCGGCAAAGCCAGTGGAAAAATTTGATGAAGCGCTGGCCAAATTGTGCGAGGACATGTTCGAGTCCATGTATGTGGCGCAGGGCGTGGGTCTGGCCGCGCCGCAAATCGGGCTATCGAAAAAACTGGCGGTGATTGACGTCAGCGTGGGAAAGAACCCCGAAGCCAAGCTCGTGCTTGCGAATCCGGAAATCATTCACGTCGAAGGCGACCAGCGGGAAGAAGAAGGATGCCTTTCCATGCCCGGATTTCGCGGATCAGTACTGCGCCCGGCTTACGTGACGATTCGCGCGCAGAACGTAAAGGGTGAAACGTATGAGATGCGCGGTGAAGGTTTACTCGCCCGGGCTTTCTGCCACGAGATCGATCATTTGAACGGAATTTTGTTTATCCAGCACCTCAGCATGCTCAAGAGGGACTTAATCAAACGCCGGATTCGCAAATTGCGAAAAACTGGCGACTGGTAGACCGCTGCGGCCGGACTTACTTGTCCTGACGCGGGAAAGATAGTCCGCCAGAAAAATCACCTCCATGCGCATCATCTTTTGTGGCACGCCGGAATTCGCCGTACCCTCGCTCCGGCGTCTCGCCGCTGAACGTGGCATTTCTCTCGAAGCGGTAATCACCCAGCCTGACCGTCCGCGCGGACGCGGGCAACACGTTAGCAGTTCTCCAGTAAAGGAAGCGGCGCTCGCGAACAATCTGCAGATCTATCAACCCGAAACCATCAAGTCGGACTCCTCGCAGGAATTCCTGAAACGCGTCGCGCCCGACGCGGTAGTGATCATTGCGTACGGACAAATTATTCCCGCGCGGCTCCTGACAATTCCGCGCCTCGGCTGGATCAATCTGCACGCCTCGCTACTGCCGCGCTATCGCGGAGCCGCTCCGATTCATTGGGCCATTGCCAACGGCGAGACGACGACCGGACTTACCACGATGCAAATCGATGCGGGCATGGATACAGGGCCGACTCTGCTGCAACATGAAGTAAAAATCGGCGCGGACGAGACTTCTCCGGTGCTGGCCGCGCGCATGAGCGAAATTGGCGCAGGCTTGATTGTGGATTCCCTCTTGCGCCTCGATCGCGGCGAGATTTCTCTTCAGCCGCAAGACTCATCAAGAGCATCTTACGCACCGATTCTTAAAAAAGAAGACGGGCGAATTAATTGGACACGCAGCGCAGAGCGAATTTATAACCGGATGCGCGGATTCGCTCCCTGGCCCGGGGCATATTCGACCTTTCGCGGGCAAACGTGCCACCTGTGGGGCCGCCCTGAAAAAATAGAAGCCGCTGAAAAAAGCGTAGCGACCGGTGAAATTATTTCTTCCGCCAAAGATGTATTTGTGGTTTGCCGTACAGGAACATATTTGCGGCTGGAATACGTGCAGCTCGAAGGACGAAAACGCATCACCGCGCGGGAATTCGCCAACGGTGCGCGGTTGGAGCCGGGTGACAGTTTTTCTTAGATTCAGTCAGTCACTTGCGTCACTTCAACCATTCAATCTTGATCTCACCCTCCATTTGCCTGAACTCAGGATCGCCGGTCACCAGTTCCGCATTTCTAATTTTTGCGAGCGCCGCGGCGAATGCATCGGCGTAAGAGAGTCGCCAAGTGCCCTTGTATATGGCGGCCTGGCGAACAAAATCCAGATCTTTTTCGTCCACACCCACGATCTCAATCGTTAAGCCCGCGATTTCCTTAGCCTTCTGTTCAGCAGCATTCTGCGAATAAGCTCGCATGGTGCTGTAGTAGATCTCACCCCAGTTGACGACAGAGAGAAGTAACTTGTGCGTCTCTTCCTCGGCTTTAATCAAGAGCTTTTCCACGCGTTCCGCGGCGGGCTCGCCCTCAAAGAAAGCGATGAGCGCCCAGCTATCCAGCACTTTCGTTGGCATTTCAGAGATCCCGCTCGCGCTTACGGTCCTCCATCAAAGCCTTCAGCGCACTGGATCCTTTCAGTGAGCCGCGCAGATTCCTGATGTGCCGGGGCGTGATCGGCTTAAGTACAATCGCGTCTCCTTCCTGGTACACCAGGGCGCGCGTACCTTCCTCTATCTCAAATCGCTGGCGCAGCCACCGGGGAATGACAATCTGTCCCTTTACGGAGAAGTGGATGGTGTCAGTTTTATTGGTATTTTCCATAACGCTTTATCCTACCTAGTTTATTGTAGTAAGTCAACGTATTTATTGTAAGATATTCTGGGTCTGGCGGAACTATCTAGAGGCTTGGCTTATTTTCTGATTCCTCATGGCAGGCGGGTTTCCACTACGAGACGGAATGTGCTCCCATATCTAGATATGAATATCTCTCCGGCACGAACGATTGCATTCGATGTCCTGCGGCGCGTCGAAACTCAGAGCGCTTATGCGGACGAAGTCCTGCGAGCTGAACTTGACGCCGACGTGCGCACAGAAGACGCGGGGCTCGCGACTGAATTGACGCTGGGTGTTCTGCGCTGGCAGCGGCTACTTGATTTTTTAATAGGCCGTTGCCTCACGAATGCGGCGAAGACTCTGGACGCTGAGGTTCGCATCGCGCTGCGCCTGGGTGTTTACCAACTATGGTTTCTCGAGCGTGTACCCGCTCATGCCGCCGTCCACGAATCGGTTGAACTTGTGAAGCGCGCACGAAAGCGTTCCGCGGCTCCGCTGGTGAACGCTGTGCTCCGGAAAACCGCCAAGGAAGCAGCTCAACTGGCGAAGTCGCGCAGCGCGATCGCTTCGTTTCTCTCGGCCGATCTTCCAATCGCGGAGCAATTGGGTATTCTATATTCCCATCCTACATGGCTAGTTGAGCGTTGGCTGCGCAATTTTGGCGAGGATCGCACTCGTGCACTGCTTGAAGCGAACAACCGCGCTCCGGCGATGTCCTGCTTCGTCGTCGATGCGGGCCGTCGCGAGGATGCGCGGACATCACTGCAGCAGGCGCGCTGTGTGGTCGAACCTGGAGTCTTGCTGCGCGACGCGTGGACACTTCAGGGAGGAAATCCGTCTGCGAGCGACGCTGTGCGGCGAAGCTGGGTTGCCATTCAAGACGAAGCGTCACAGGCCGTTGCGCATATGCTGGCCGTCGAGGATGGAAACGCCGTTCTCGATCTTTGCGCCGCCCCGGGCGGAAAAACAATTCTCCTTGCACGCGCGGCCGGGTCGCAGGGACGCGTAATCGCCGCGGACTTGCACGAGCATCGCGTGCGCGCGATGGCCGAGCGATTCGAAGCAGTGGGCCTTCGAAACGTCGAGACGATTGTTCTGGATGGCACGCAGCCGTTACCGTTCGAACGCCGATTCGACTGCATTCTGGTAGACGCGCCATGCTCGGGAACCGGAACACTCGCGCGGCACCCGGAAATTCGCTGGCAACTTCGCCCCGATGATCTTACGGACTTGCATGCCCGCCAGACGCAGCTGCTAAAGAATGCGCTTGCAAATCTAGCGCCGCAGGGAAGATTGATTTACTCCACCTGCTCACTCGAGCCAGAAGAAAACGAATTCGTTGTGAACGAAGCGCTTGGCGGCACCCAAGGTCAATTTCGCATTGTCACTCCGATTAGCAAGCTGCAGCGAATTCTGCAGGAAGACGTAATACCGGAGAGCCTCATTGACGCAGACGGTCTTTTCAGGACCTCCACTTCTATTCACGGAACCGACGGATTCTTCGCGGCCGCGATTGAGCACAGCCCCGAAAAGAATTAACACGGGGAAACAGAGAGAATCTTGAAAGAGAAAGCATAGAAGGAGTATTTCCCAAAAAAATTCGCAATGTTGGGTATGAACACTACTTCTTCATCTCTGTGCCTTCTGTGGCCTTTGTGTTAAAGCTGTTCCTCCCGCAGACTGGAAGCATCCGGCAGTGCATGCTAAATTGGACGCGGTGCAATCATGAATTTCCGCGAACGACTTGAATGGCTGATGCGCATGTGCCTGCTCGTGTTCGTGCTGGCTGCGGCGGCATTTCTGAGCGCGGTAATGGCCATGCGTTTCGCAATTCAAGGCCGCGAAGTGGATATGCCCAACCTCGCGGGCAAGACTGCCGCCGATGTGCAGCAACTCCTGGCGGCGCGGGGCTTGCAACTCAAAATCGCCGACCGGATCTACAGCGATCTTCCTGTAAACACGGTTGTGCGGCAGAGTCCCCCGGCAGGCGAGCACATGAAGGTTTCGCAAGACGCGCACGTTGTCCTAAGCCTGGGACCGCAAAACGTGGTGGTTCCGGAACTCGAGGGTGACAGTTTGCGTGTCGCGCGAATTCAGCTCTTGCAGGTCGGTCTGCAAGTAGGCGAAGTCACAGCTTTGCCGGTGCCAAACCTTCCCGATGACTCGGTCGTGCAGCAGAATCCGCCGTCGGGAACGCGCGCCTCGAGTCCCCGAGTAAATCTATTGGTCGCGCAAGGCAATCCTCCCGTTGCCTACATCATGCCCTGGCTGGTAGGGATGCAGCTGGCGGATGCGGACCGGCTGATTACCTCGGGAGGATTGAAGTTGGCCAAGACAAACTTGTCTTCCTCGCCGGAATGGCCAAAAGGGACCATCATCGAGCAAAGTCCCAGCCTCGGCGTCAAGGTGACAAGCGAAACTCCCATCGAAGTGACGATTGCGCAGTAGCGGGGAACGCGATTCTGGTACCATCGCGGAAGGAGAAACTGTGCCCTATCTCGTTGAAATTGCTCCTTCCATACTTGCCGCAGACTTCGCATGCCTGGGAGACGGAATTCGCGCCGTGGAAAAGGGAGGGGCAACACTGCTGCATGTCGATGTGATGGACGGGCACTTCGTGCCGAACATTTCGATCGGAGTGCCGGTGGTGGCGTCTCTTCGCAAAGCAACCCGCCTGCCCCTGGACGTGCATCTGATGATCGAGAATCCGGAGCACTACATCCCGCTGTTCGCGGAGGCGGGCGCCGACATGATTTCCGTGCACCAGGAAGCTACGCCGCATCTGAATCGGGCTCTCACCATGATTCGAGAACATGGCTGTAAGCCGGGGGCGGTGATTAACCCGGCGACGCCCGTATCGATGCTCTCGGAAGTTCTAGGAAGTTTGGACCACGTGCTGGTGATGTCGGTCAACCCAGGATTCGGCGGCCAGAAATTCATTCCCGGTGCGCTGGAAAAAATTCGTCAACTAAAATCGGCCCGGGAAAGATATAATCTAAGCTTCCGGATTGAGGTAGATGGGGGAGTTGGACCGGAAAATGTAACGGAGCTGGTTCGATCTGGCGCCGAGATTTTAGTAGCAGGAACTTCGATTTTTCACACTCAAGACCCAGCTGAAGCAGTACGAACGTTAAAGCAAATGGCCGGCGGCGCGCTGGCACAAAGGGCTTAGGGTGTGGACTCCGCAGGGAGCCCGCCAGAACGAGGGTGCGGGCTCTACTGAGCCCGCCGGATCGAGAGACAATTTGTGAAATATCTCAAAATATTATCAATCTCAGCAGTCGCCACCACGCTCTTAACGGGTTGCCTTGGAAAGAAGAAGGCCGCCCCGATCGCCGGGACTTCCGCCGAACCAGATAAGGTTCTCTTCGCCAAGGCCAGCGATGACATCAAGCACGGGAAGTACACCGTGGGCCGGCTGGGTTTTCAAACCCTAATTAACACCTACCCGGACAGTGAATACCTGGCCAAAGCGAAGCTCGGCATCGGAGATTCTTACTACAAAGAAGGCGGGATGGCCGGGCTGAAGCAGGCGATCGTCGAGTATAAGGACTTCATCACGTTCTTCCCTTTCCTGGATGAAGCCGCCTATGCGCAAATGCAGATCGCCATGGGACATTACCGCCAGATGGAAAAACCGGATCGCGATCATTCCGAGGTTGTGCAGGCCGAAGCGGAGTTCCAGACCTTCCTTGAAAAATACCCAAATAGCCCATTGGTGCCCGACGCGGAACAACATCTTCGCGAAGTGCAGGAAGTTTTGGCGGAAGGAAACTTCCGGGTT
>Ga0070735_10002069_pt1 | contig 18497 bp, 14 predicted proteins | sample Coa_R1_FD_66443 | JGI IMG/M metagenome (GOLD analysis project Ga0070735, IMG submission 66443) | Surface soil microbial communities from Centralia Pennsylvania, which are recovering from an underground coalmine fire - Coalmine... | ecosystem: Environmental > Terrestrial > Soil > Unclassified ... | reverse complement strand
AAGAGAGAAGCATCATGGTGAGGGTTTCGCGCATTTCGCTGTGCATCTGCTCGGCGACGGCACGACGCGCGGTTAGTTCCTCACGATTGCGGCGATGAAGCGCGGAGCGCACCTCGCGAATGAGGCGATCGAGCCCGGTGACGGCAAAATTGATATACACGGGAAATGCGGTGCCCAGATGTTCGAGCATGTCGTCGCTGTCTTCGGGCTCAGTTTCAAGGAGGAATTGATCAATGATGGCGGCGGAGTAAGTCTGTTCGCGGAGCCGCGTGGACGCCACCGGCACGCTCTGGGCCCAGTGAGTTTCCTGACTCGTTTCAGCATGTATCAGGGCAGCAAGCTCCGGCCCTCGGGATTGGGGAGTAATGAGTAAGATCATGGCCTTTCACTAGCACGTGCGCGACCAAAATAGCCGGATTGAAAACGCGACATTTAGGGAGTCCGCTCTTCGTCAGTTTCCCGTTGCGGTACGTGATTGCGATTTTGCGGTTCGCAATCGGTCCGCGTTCAGCATCCGTGCGTCGCGTAATCTTTCAGCTTGCGGTACAACGTGGTTTTGCCGATGCCTAACAGGCGCGCAGCCTGCAGCTTGTCTCCGTTCAATTCCGTGATGGCTTTCAAAATGGTTTGCTTCTCCAGTTCTGCGATCGGAACAATTTTCAGGTGTCCATTTCCATTGCCGTTCCCGTTCGAAGCCTCAGCCATGGGCAAGTTGGCGATCTCGCGCGGCAGATCGGCAATGTGGATCGCTGGGCCGCTGGTAAACGCGTAACTCCGCTCCAGGCAGTTCTCGAGTTCGCGTACATTGCCTGGCCAGTCGTAGGCCAGCATGCCTTTGAGCGCGTCGTCGCTAAGGACCTTCTCCACGCCGGAGGTGCGCGTCATGCGATCGAGGAAATACCCGATAAGGAGGGGAATGTCCTGCCGACGCTCGCGGAGAGCAGGGATGCGCAAGCTGAGGACATTCAAGCGGAAGTAAAGGTCGCGGCGGAACGTCCCTTGCGTGACCGCCAGTTCGAGGTCACGATTCGTTGCCGCCAGAATGCGGACGTTGATCGGCACGCGGCGGGTGCTGCCCACGGGTCGGATTTCCTTTTCCTGGATCGCACGCAGCATTTTCGCCTGAAGGTCCACGGGAAGCTCGCCGACCTCGTCGAGGAAGATGGTTCCACCTTCCGCCATTGCCATGAGACCGTCTTTGGATTGATTGGCCCCGGTGAAAGCGCCCTTCACATATCCGAAGAGTTCGCTTTCAATCAGCGTGGGAACAAGGGAGCCGCAATCCACGGGTATGAAGGGCTTGTCGCGAAATGGGCCTGAATAGTGGATCGAACGCGCGACTAACTCTTTTCCGGTTCCGCTCTCGCCCAGGATGAGTACGGGATGGATACTGTTGGCCGCTTTGGCGATGATGCGATAGAGCTTCTCCATCTCGGGAGCGCGGCCCACGATTCCGCCGAATCCTTGTTTTGATTTCACTTTTTCGCGCAGCATGCGATTTTCTGATTTCAGCTTTAGATGGTTGGCTACGCGCTCGAGCAGCAACTTGAGTTCGTCGACGCTGAATGGCTTGGTCACATAGTCGTAGGCGCCATTTTTCATGGCTTGAACGGCGGACTGGACTGTGCCGAATCCGGTTACGACGATCACCACGGCGTCAGGACGCCGCTCCTTAATGCGCCGAAGTGCATCGAGCCCACCGGCGCCGGGCAGACGAAGGTCCAGGAGAACGGCATCAAAAGCCTGCAGGTCTAACATGCGGTAGGCCTGCTCGGCAGAATCGGCGGCGTGCGCGGTGAAGCCGAGAGACCGGGCTACTTCGCCGCAGGCCTCGCGAATCGTGCGCTCGTCATCGATGATGAGAAGGTTGAGGAAATTAGCGGGTTCAATCTGCGGTGTGGGGGTGGTAAATGGACTCAATGCTGCTGCTGTCATTGCATTATTCCTTTTCTTCGTGCGATGAAAGTTCCTCGTCGTTCATGGGATAAGAGCTAGTATTCGGCGACTCGGCCGCTTCTTGCGGAACCGTGGGAAGCAGAACGCTTACGCGCGTTCCCTGACCGGGCTCACTGTCGACATAAATCAGCCCTCCGCTAGTCGTCACAATATCGTGGACGGTAGAGAGCCCAAGGCCGGTGCCGCTGGCAGCCTTCGTTGTAAAAAACGGCTCAAAGATGCGGGCGCGAACAGATTCATCCATGCCCGGTCCGTTATCGGAAACTACGAAGAGAGCGCAGGGCAATGTTGGAGCGTATTTGAAAGATGCTTCTTCCTGGAGAACCTGCACCTTGCAGTTGCGCGTCTCAATCGAGATTTTGCCGCCTTGCGGCATCGCGTCCCGGGCGTTCAGCACCAGATTCAAGAGAATCTGCTGGGCATGGGAGGGATCCATGCTAACGAGGCCGAGTTCAGGATGCAGATGAAACGTGAGCTCAAAATTTTCTCCGATCAAGCGGGACAGTAAGTTACGCATGCTTACGACGATTTCATTTAGACAGAGCAGGCTGGCTGGCGAAGTCGTGGGCCGCGCAACCGCGAGCAACTGTCGTACGATGCCCGTTGCCTGGAAACCTGCTTGGCGAATCTCGTTCGCATACTTGTGCGCGCGATGGCTGGGATCGAGATTGGCCATCAGCAGGTCACAGTAGAGCAGCACTCCTGTTAGAAGATTGTTGAAGTCGTGGGCCACACCACCGGCGAGTCGACCAATGGCTTCGAGGCGTTGCGCCTGGCGGAGTCTGTTTTCGACAGCCGAGGTGTCTGGAACATCCTCCGCAAGCGCTAAAAACGTATTGCGATCGCCTTGCAGTCTCCAGACGACCCAGCGCACAGCGCGAGTGTTCAGGCCGTTTGTTCTGGTGTCGAATTGGAAGCTGGTACTCTTTTCCTTCAAAAGAGCGCAAATTTCTCGCTCGGCTAGCGCTCGTTGCTCAAGAGGGATCAGATCGAGAAAGCGGAGGACTGGATTCCGATATGGCTTGCGACCAAGCAGTTGCTCAGCAGCAGGATTGAAGCTGCTGATGGTGCCATCTGCCTGACAGAGTACGAACGCATGGGGCGCGTTGCGCAATAGGGAAGGAAATTCCGGATCGGGATTTTCCGTCATTCGCAGAAGTTCAGCAGCTGCGCTCATAGATTTCTCTGATTTCTACTTTGCGGGAAAAATGTGAGGACGGGAGCGCGGGAGTGCGCCAGCCAATACTTACGTTTTCCCAAAATGGGAATTCGGACATCTCATGTGGTCCGTCCAACTCCCATTTCGGCTCACTATAGAGACATGAGGCTGTGCGAGCGAAGGTCAGATGTCACTAAAACAGGAAATTTTTCTGTGGAAAACTCATAAAAGCGAGAAAAATGTTCAACGGTGGGCTTGTGTTCGTTGCGGATTGAGAGAAACAGGCTCGGTAAGACGGAAAGTGAGGCGGCGTCCCTTCTCTAAGCGGACCGTTGAGGCCGAGACGTCAACATGCGCGCCCTGCCGGGCAAATAAGCTGGCGGTTTGGAGAGGAATATCCACGCCGCCGAAATGCACAGATGCGAGCACCAGACGAACGTAACCACGGTCAGGTTCCATTTCAGAAGTTCGCGCCGATTCCACCCTGCCGCTTACGATCGAACCGCGCGGTAGAACCGTACTTCCATCAATGATCACTGGCTGATCGGTAACCGCTTCGAAAGAGCGGTCGTTGGTATTGACTCCTGCTGTGAGGGGATCGGATAACCGGACCGTAAGCAAAGTACCAACGGGAAGACTATGGGCGTCGTCAAAGGGCACATCGTTGTCAGGCGGAACCGTGTGCTGCACCGCCTGCGGACTGCTCGGGGTCGCGTCCGAAGCCTGGAAGGGGGTCTGGTTCTCCTGGCTTGCGCCCTCTTCGGGCACGCGGATTGAGCGGGAGCACGCCGAGGTCAGAAAAAGGAGGGACAACAACAGTCCGGTCCGACCAAGTGGCTTGCAAAAATCGCCCATTCCATACATATTTCGCTCCACGTGCGCTGAATTGGAAGTGGCAACCCGAATACCAGTCACAGTCTCATTAAATCAATGCCTTGGCGATGGCACCTTGGTGGGAGTCGTGTAGATTTTTCGCTTTTCTGGCGAATCGAGGTGTATATCGGAGGATCATCTCGAAACAAAACAAAGCGGAGAGCAACAGTGCTCTCCGCCTTGTGCAGGTCTTGTTGCGATTCGGTTACTGCTTCTTTACCGGTTTCTTAGTGGTGCGCTTGGCTGCCGGCTTTTTGGCCGATTCGCGGCCTCCGATCAGACTTAGCGCATCGGTTGAGTTGAACGGGAACTGACGCACCGAGGTCTCCGTCTGGCCCGCTGAGCTCAACGTGACGTCGACGCGTCGGTTGCTGGCCATGCGGATGACATCGATTCTGGCCAGAGCGCGCTTGCGCTCTTCCGTGGACAGATCAGAGTTCTGCTCAATCGATTGCTTGACCTGATCCGTGGTCAGATTTCGTTCCGCGCCGAAAGCCTTGGTGTCGATGTCCGCCTCGGGAACACCCTGCTCCACGAGGAAGCTCTTCACTCGCGCCACACGCCTTTCGGTGAGCGCCTGATTGAAGGCAGGCGATCCACGATGATCGGCGTGACCCTCCAGCGTAAGATGCGCGTCCGGTTTGGCTTCAAGATACTTCTTGAAGTCGGTGGCCATAGCCATCAGCGTCTGCTGCTGGCTGGGCAGTAATCCGCCGCTGGGGTCTTTGGGCGTTGGTTTCGCGGTTGCGAAGTAAACGCTGTGCAGGGCAAGGCGCGCTTCCAGAGCCTTGTCCACCGGCGGCGGGGGAGGCGTCTGTACCGTGACCTGGGTTGTGGCCTGCGCCGTCAGCCCGCGAGAGTCGGTACAAGTCGCAGTGACCGTGATCGGACCTGGCTGCAGGCCGGCAGTATTCAGCGTGGCCGAGCTTCCGCTGCCGGAAACCGAGCCAGATGTGGATGTCCAGTTCGCCACGGAGACCGGAACTCCGTCCGGGCTCGTGCAGTTGCCTGAGAGATTGACCGTTCCACCCGGAACCAATTCCGTAGGATTCGCCGACAATGACATGGTCGGAGGATTCTTCGGCGGAAGCGGCTTCACGGTGTAATTTGCCGAGCAGGTAGCTTCATTCGCCTTCTTAAGCTTGGGATCGGTGACGTGCGCCGTTACCGTGTAGTTGCCCGGGGCAACGTTGTTGGTATCGATGCTGGCGGTCGTATCTTTGCCGGTGACCTGGCCGCCGGTGCCACTCCAGCTGTAATTGACAGTGTGCTTGGGATTGAAGTTGCTGGCAGTCGCAGTCGCGGTAATTGGTTCTCCGACCATGACCTCCGTGGGTTGCACTGAGCAGGATGCGGCAGGCATGACAGGCTCTGCGCCGCCCCAGCTAAATACTAGGCCAGTGCGGAGTCGCGCACCCTCTAATGAAATGCGCCGCAAGGTGGGGAATTGTGGTGCCGCGTTGTCGGCATAATTGTGGCGTGCCCAGACATAATCAACCTGGAAGAGGCGCCAAGCCACATTCTTGCTAAAAGGCAGGTCCATGCCACCGCCGAGAATCGCGCCAATGCCATTTCTGCCATTGCCTGCCGCATTTACCGACAAGTAGTTGTAGCTGATCAAGCCATGTACGAAAAAGTTCGCGCCATCGCCACGCCACATAAAGCGAGGTCCGACCGAACCCGTGGTCTCGTAGCTGCCGCTATTCCAGTTATGTCCGAAGTCGGCTTCGGCGGCCCAATTCTTGTCGAAGTTGTACGCTAAAGCCGAGCCAAAACCCTTTGCCATGTCCGGCACTTTATATGGAATTGGATTGCCGGGGGTTCCGCTCATTGGAACCGTGGCGCCTGGATGCAACCACTGATATCCGGCGAAAAGATCCCACTTGGGATAGGAGTCGCTGCTCTGAGCCAGAGCGGAACCGGAAGCTAGAACGAAACAAAAAAATGCCGCAACACCGAGCGAAATCCTACAGCGGAAGCCTATCGCGCTCCCCTTAGTCATAAATCCTCCAGAGATTGATTGTTGATGGCTATCCATGCGCCCACAGTCAGGCATGGCATTGGGTCACTGAACCAGCAGGTTTTGTCTTGAAACCAAAAATTCTATCTCACAGCAGGACAAACCAAAAGCGTAGACTAGAATTATTGCTAGGCCGACCCGCCGTCCATCGCCGTCTCAAAATGATACTCGTGGGACTGATTGCATAATATTCTGCACGCGCGGTGTACGTTCCGGCACCTTGCCGGATAAGAAGTCAGCCGCGTATCGTGAGAATCCGGTGCTAGGCAGCTCACGGTATTAGAGCCTTGTAGCATCGAAGTTGGGTGAACTGAAACGAGCCAATGAGCCACGAAAAAGTATTGATCGTAGAAGATGAAGAGAACGAACGCTCCGGCCTCGCGGAGCTGGTCACTTCTTGGGGATTCCGCGTGGAAACCGCACAAGATGGCGCAGAGGGCTTGGAGAAGGCAACGCAGTGGGCACCGTCGATCGTTATCACCGATCTGAAGATGCCACGGATGGGCGGCCTTGATCTCCTGGAGCGTTTGGCGGAACAGGCTCAGACCATTGCGGTCATTCTCGTAACCGCCCAAGGAACGATCGACAGCGCGGTGCAGGCGATGCGGATGGGGGCGTACGACTACATCACCAAGCCGATCGATACCAACCGTCTTCGGACAATTCTCTCGAATGCTTCCGCGCTGCTCGGTACACGTGCGGAACTCGAAGCGACGCGGCGCAGACTGAGGGATACAGGATCGCTCGGCCGACTGAGTGGATCGTCGCGGAAGATGCAGGAAATCTTCCGGCTTATTGAGATGGTAGCGCCCAGTACCGCATCCGTTCTCATCACCGGAGCCAGCGGAACTGGAAAAGAACTGGTCGCCCGGACGATCCATGACCTGAGTTCGCGCAAGGATCGTCCTTTCGTTGCCATTAATTGCGCCGCCATTCCCGAGACTCTGATGGAGAGCGAAATCTTCGGCCACGAAAAAGGTGCGTTCACGGGAGCGCTCGAACGCCGGACCGGCTGCTTTGAACTTGCGGAGGGCGGAACGCTGCTCTTGGATGAGATTGGCGAGATGCCGGTAGGAACTCAAGCCAAACTGTTACGCGTCCTGGAGGATCACAAACTTCGGCGCCTTGGAAGCAAAGTAGAGACCGCAGTCGATGTTCGCGTGCTCGCCGCCACGAACAAGGTGCCGGACGAAGCGGTCGCGCGGGGCGAACTGCGCAGCGATCTTTATTACCGGCTGAATGTCTTCAATATTCACATGCCACCCTTGCGTGAACACAAGGAAGACATCGCCGGACTGGTGCAGTTGCTGCTGGCTGAGATGAGTTCCAAGCACGGACGGAAAGTTACCGCCGTCAGTGAAGCGGTGCTAAACCAGTTCAACAACTATTCATGGCCGGGGAACGTGCGCGAATTGCGCAACACCATAGAGCGGGCAGTCATTGTCTGTGATACCGGAGCAGTGGAGACTAAACATCTGCCGCCGGGATTCGGGCAGGCTCCGCTTCGCACCGCGGTGAACGATCCGGATGCGGTCCGGTTGGGAGTCGGCACCACGGTCGAAGAAGCCGAAAAAATGCTGATCCTGAAGACTCTGGAAGCCACTAGCAATAACAAGACGCGTGCCGCCGAAATCCTGGGCATCAGCCTGAAAACTCTGCATAACAAATTAAAGGAATATGGAAGTGCGGCGGCCGAGGCAACTCCGGGGAAAGAAGAAGTGCCGAGCTAGTAATGCAAAGGCAAATCTGATCTTAAGTTTTTCATGCTTCGACGGAAAACCATTATCGTGCTGGCCATCACCCTGATGGTGGCCACGATGGTCACAGCATTCTCCTACCTGTACATCTCCCAGATCCTGCGGCTGCGCATCGCCAATGCCTACGAAAGCGCCACGAGCCTTACGCACCAGCTCGCTTATGCTGCAGGTAACGATGTCCCGGACTTTGGCAGCACCAAAATCGATACCAGTAACCCGGTCGCGCTGAAGCGCGCGCTGACCGAGTTTGTGCAAACCGACGTCAACCTGAACAATTTGCTGCAGTCGGATCCAGGGGATTGGAGCTACATCTACGACGTTGCCATTGTCGACATCAACGGGAAAGCCCTACTGCATACGAATGAAAGTCTGGTCGGCAAAATAATCGAGCCGCGGACTGACTTCGAGCGGGTGGTGGTGCACGCAAAGTTTCGCGATCAAATCCGTCTCGTCTTCAGCCCGGCTGCCGTTTACGACGTATCTTATCCGCTAGAACTGAATGGATCACCTTTTGGAACCATACGCATCGGAGTTCAAACCGTCTTTTTGCGAAGCGAAGTGCAATCGAAACTCCTCAGGTCGCTCTATACTTCCATCGCATTGATTATTGTTTCGCTTTTCCTTGCTGCGGGCATTTCGAATCTTGCCCTTGGCCCATTGAAGGAAATCAGCCGAAATCTCGATAGTGTGAGCGCGGGCGAAGCCGATCTTTACAGCGCAGAGGCAAAACACGACGAGTACGGACTAGTTTCTCTGAAAATTGCAAACCTCGGCCGCCAGATCCGCGACAGCAAAGAAATCTTTTCGGCTTTGAAAGACAACGTCGACCAACTCATGTCCAAGCTGCAGGATGGCCTGATGCTGTTTGCGCGAGATTCGCGGGTGGTACTGGTCAGCGCTCCGGTGGAGGCGTTCCTCGGCCGACCGCGCAGCGAGTTGCTGGGGCGAACGGTGCAAGAGGTGTTCGATCGCAACTCTCTGTTGGGAACTGCTCTGCTAGATGCATTCGAGCGCCGACATTCCATCTCGGAGCGCGAGTTCGACGTAGCGGGAGAAAAGCGGGTGCAGGTATCGCTGGATTTCGTGCAGGAAAAATCCTCCCAGATTGGCGCGCTGCTGATCATGCGCGATACCGAACCGGTACGCCGCATTGGCGATGAGATCGAAATGTCGCGACGTCTCTCGGCCAGCAGCCGAGTCACGAGAGGCGTGGCGCACGAGGTCAAGAATCCAATCAATGCGATCGTGCTTCATCTGCAACTTCTACAGAACAAACTGGCGCACCAGGAACCGGATACGCGCCGGCACATGGACATCATCGACAGCGAAATCCGCCGATTGGATCGCGTGGTTCAAACGCTGGTGGACTTCACCCGTCCCCGCGCCCTTCACCTCGAAGAGGTGGATCTGCGGCGCCTGCTCGAAGACGTCGCGCAACTTGCCGCTCCCGATGCGGAACAGCACGGTGTAACCATCGAGCGCCACATGCCCGACGTCCGGCTGCCCGTAAAGGTCGATACGGACCTGATGAAGCAAGCCGTCCTGAACGTGGTGATCAACGGAGTACAAGCCATGCCAGAGGGAGGAAGGCTCACCATCTCAGCCAGCAGGGAAAATGGAATCGTGGTTGCCGAAGTGCAGGACGAAGGAAATGGAATTCCGAGACAGATGCACGACAAGATATTTGAGCTGTACTTCACGACCAAGAAGGAAGGAACTGGCATCGGTTTAGCACAGACCTACCAAATCCTGCAGTGGCACTTTGGCTCTGTGGACTTCGAGTCTGTTGAAGCCCAAGGCACCGTATTTCGCTTTCACATACCGGCTGCAGGATCCGCACCGGACGCGAATTCTGACTTTACCGCAGACGAAGCAACTTCAAATCGTGGAGACTAATAATGCTATTTTGGTGCCGAGAATTCATCGCAGTCAGACAGTCACCGGCGTAAGATGGATGGAAAGTTTGCTGTTGGACTTCAGACCCGCATGACTCTGGCCAAAACCATCCTGCTGTTCGGAATCTGCTCCGCCGGGTTGAGCGCGCAGCAAGCGACCGCGCCTGCCCGGGCAACGCAGCAGTCAGGGTCGGATTCTTCTTCAAACACGCAATCGTCCCCGGAACAGAACGGGACAGTTGGCCCACCAGCAGCACAGGAAGCAAAACCTTCTTCATCTACACAGCACTCGGGTCCAAAAGCAAAGCATCATTCAGCTAAGAACAAGCGATCCCAGAAGACGGCGTCGAGCACAACGTGTGATGCTGTGAATGCGAATCCAGGCTCGACCAGTTCAACCGCGGGACAAGGATCCGGTGCAGCAAGTACGTCTGAAACGTCGCACACCCCCGGTAATCCTCCCAAGAACTGCCCTCCAGAGAAGGTCATCGTACAGCAGGGAGGCACCGCAGAGCCCAGCATTCAGTTGGCGGGGGCCGATCAAGCTTCGACGAAACGCAACGTTGCAAACCAGAATTTGGGTTCGGCGGAGGCAAATTTAAAGAAAATCGCCGAACTCCAACTCAGCGCAGCGCAGCAGGACACTGTTTCGCAGATTCGCCAGTACGTGCAGCAGTCCAAATCCGCATTGGCCGATGGAGACGTTGAGCGTGGCTACACGCTGGCGTTGAAAGCTCAATTACTTTCCGAAGATCTGGTAAAGCCGCCGCAGTAATGACGGCTTTATTTTCCTTTGGCGCGCGCGCTGTTGACCTTCGTTAGCAAATCCTGAGACATCGCCTGTAACGGACCGGGAATCCTCACCGCCTCGGTAAGAACTTCGCGGGCTTCCGTCAACTTGTTTAACTTGCCGTAGGCAAAACCCAACCCATACAGAGCGCGAGCGTACTGCTGGTCGTCCTCTCCCTTGAGCAGGGCAGAAGCGGACTTGAGTTCAGTAATCGCGGCAGCCGTCTTCTCTTGCTTCAAGTGGGCCCAACCGATGGTATTGTAGGCGGCTCCCGCCGCCATTTTGCGAGATTTGTCGGCATCCGGGGAGTCCGCTTTGGACACTTCGATTACTTTCTCCGCGTACGTAATGGCTTTCGCGGAACTGCCCGGCTTGTTGTCGTCAGCGTAATAGCTCGCTAGCAGGAGCAAAGCCGGTACCGAGTTCGGATCGGACGCTAGAATCTTTTCGCCGAACGCAACCAGGCGGGCTTGATCGTTCAGCTGACCGGGTCCCAGCGTATACATGGCGTAATTTGAAACCTGGGCCGCGAACTTCGAATTGGGAAACGCCGCAGTGTACTTTTCGATCTCGGACATGCGGTTCTTCGGATCAGTTTCGACTGTGATCGCATTGAATCCGCTGGTCTCGAGAAAATCGCAGTTGTTCTGCGCGGCAGCCGTCTCCTGACCGATCTTCTGCTTAAAATCGTCATCGCTTACGCCCTCGGGCTTCGGCTGCTTGGCAATGGACTGGCAGACCTCTCCCCCCTTGGACGCATAATCGATCAGCTTGCCATTATTCTTCGCTTGCTGCGCGAGGCTGGTTTGGGAAACCAGAATGTCAAGATTGTGCGGTGATGCGGCCAACGCTTTGTCGCCATCATCAAGGGCCTTGTCCAACTCATTATTTGCTTGGTAGAGCTGCGCAAGCTGCCAGTTTCCGTATGCCACGGCTTGGGGATTGCCGGAGAACTTCTGTACAAAGTCCTGATACATGGCTATCTTTTTGGCAGCGTCCTGCTCGTTGGAAATAGCCTGAAGAGCATGATCCTCGTCGGTTCCCGCTGCGATCACAATGTGGTCGACCTGCGCCCATGCCTGAGAAGACGAATAGGCGAAAGAGAAAACGACAAACAGCAACCACCATCCCTTGCACTGTCTCATAGCCCGCCTCCGCCGAATACGCAAGATGACTTGACTCTTGAGTAGCAGGCGAATCGTATCGCCGAACGGCGCGCTGTGCAAGGGCATTGGTCACAAAAGCAAGCCAGCATCCACCTCGGAGCCACCGAGACGCGGAGTTGGGCCTTTCCCGAACACGGCGCCTCACCACGATATTGAGCGCGTCGATTTCTAAATCAGCATTAACTTTCTTGCTTTCTCCGTGCCTCCGTAACCACGGTGGAAAAGTCGTAAGGTAAAGTAGAAAGATGCGTGATAGTTTCAGCCGGCGTCCGCTGCGCTTTGTCTTTGCGGCCAACCTGATCTCCATGGTGGGTAGCGGGATGAACTCGGCTGCGGTGGCCTGGTACATTCTGAAAGCCACGCATTCCGAGACCGCCCTCGGCACCTTCGCCGTTCTCCAGACGGTTCCGGCCATGCTGATGCTTCCCTTCACCGGCGTGGTCATCGACCGCGAGGACCGCCGCCGGCTGGTTATGTGGCTGGACGCGATCCGCGCGGTAATCATTGTGACTGTCGCGATTCTTGCGTTTCGCGGGCGGGTGCAGGTCTGGCAACTTTATCTAATGAATACGCTGGTCGCTGCGGGTTTCTGGATGTTCTGGCCGACCATCACCGCACTGATCCAGGAACTCACTCCAGAAGGAGAGTTCGTACAGTCGAATACCTTTCTGCTGGCGGGCGTGCAGGGGGGATTTCTCATTGCCGGCGCGATCGTCGGTTTCATCTACGACCACATCGGGCTGGGCGGAGTGTTGATGCTCGACGTCTCCACTTATGTGGTGTCGTTCCTCTGTTACTTCGCCGTGCGCAAGGGACGGCATGTCGTTATCCATGCGGAAGAGTTGCGCGCGGATATCGTCGCGGCGGAGACTCAGTTGGAGCGCTTCTGGCGCGAGATGCGCGAAGGACTTCACTTTTTGCGCGACCATCGCGCCGTGGTCATGCTCGGCATCAGTTGGGCGCTTTTTCTGGGTGCGATGGTGACGGGAGTGGTTGTCACTCCATCGCTCAGCGACCGCGTCTTTCACGCTGGCGCAAAGGGGTATGGCTGGCTCAATGCAGGATGGGGTACCGGAGCGTTCGTCAGCGCGCTTTACGCGCCGCAGATGATTTCTCTTCTTGGAGGCCGTCGCACGATTGCTTTCTCGATGGCACTCTTGTCAGTGTGTGTGGCGTTTGCGCCGATCTCAGGATTGTTGTGGTTGGCGATTGCGACCTATTTTGTAATGGGTTCAGCCCGCGGCCTGGGTGGTGTGGCAATGAACACGAACCTGATGGAGATGGTCCCGAAGCATCTCATGGGGCGCGTGCAAAACACTTTCTACTTCGCTGGAACGTTTCTGCAACTCGTGCTCGCGATCTGCGTGGGTACAGTCGCGCACAATGTTAGTTTGGTCGTCGCCTTCGCGATCCTAGCCTGCGTGTACGGACTCTCATTCGTCGCGGCAAGCTGGCCCATTGAAGATCGAGTCCGCGAGGAAATGGCTGCGGATTGAGTTCCTTCACGACGGAGTCATAGAGGAAGACCAGAATTCAGTTCTCCATGTGACTGGATGTCTCCGTGGTAAAACAGCGCTTCCCCCTGTTATTCTTTCCATTTCCCCAAGGAGAGATATGTCCGCTGACCTGCAGGGCAAGAATGCTGTCGTCTTTGGAGTTGCGAATAAACGGTCGATTGCGTGGTCGATCGCCCAAGGACTGCATGCCGCCGGCATGAAGCTTGCGATCACGTACCAGAACGAGCGCCTTGAGCAGGAGGCTAAAGACCTGATCCTTTCACTGCCGGGCGCCGAAGCTTACATGTGTGATGTATCGAAGGACGAAGAAATCGCAGCCTTGTTCGCTAAGCTGAAGGAGCGCGACGGCAAACTTCATACAGTGGTGCACTCCGTCGCTTATGCCCCGGCAGAGGAACTGAAGGGTGACTTCGTCAACACCTCGCGAGATGGCTTTCGCGTCGCAATGGACGTCAGCGTATATTCGCTGATCGCAGTGGCTCGCGCTGCGGCTCCGTTGATGACCGAGGGAGGTTCGGTCGTCACTATGACTTATTACGCTTCGGAGAAGGTGGTGCCGCGCTATAACGTCATGGCGGTGGCCAAGGCCGGGCTGGAATGCTCGGTGCGTTATCTCGCCTACGAACTGGGGAAAGACAGAATTCGGGTGAACGCCATCTCAGCTGGACCGATCAAAACGCTTGCTGCTCGTGGCATCGCCGGCTTTGGAGACATGCTTCGCGAACACGAAGAGCGGGCGCCGCTTGGACGGCGAGTAGAAGTCGAAGAAGTCGGCCGCACCGGAGTCTTCCTGGCTTCTGAGGCGAGCAGCGGCATCACCGGCGAAATCATCTACGTAGACTGTGGCTACAACATCATGGGGTTCTAAAGCACTTCTCAGTTTCAGTCGTCCGTTCTCAGTAAGAGTGCTCACCCTCAGAGGGTCAATTATGAAATCTTCTTCTCTCCGGTTGGCCGGAGCAATCGCGGCCTGCTGTGCAGCGATGCTAGTCGCGGCTCACGCTGAGCCGCCTTCGCATGCGGCCACTGTTCTCGATTCGATGCCACATGCCAAGAGCATCCAGCAGGCGTCGATCTCTCCCGATGGATCTCAGATCGCATACATCGTGGGCGGTGAACTATCGGTGATACCGGCAACTGGTGGCTCGTTTCGCACGATTGAAATCGAAGGCAAACGCTCGGTCCGGGATGTCTCGTGGTCTCCAGATTCCAAGCAGCTGGTTTTTCTTACGGACCTTTCCGGCGATGTACCCGCCGCTCAATTGTGGACCACCGCTCTTGATGGGAGCGCACCCATCAAGCACGCCGATTTGAAAGGCTATGCGGCAGCGCCGACGTTCTCTCCGGATGGCTCGAAGTTGGCGCTGCTGTTCATCGAAGGCTTGCCGCGAATTGCCGGTCCACTTCAGCCGATGCTTCCGCTGTCGGGGGTAATCGACGAGCAGATTTACGAGCAACGCCTTACTACGCTGGACCTGCCCACAAATACGCTTACACCGATCACGCCTGCGGATATTTACGTCTATGAATACGACTGGACACCCGATAGTCAAGGATGGGCCGCGATTGCAGCTCATGGTTCCGGGGACGCCAACTGGTACGTCGCGCATCTCTATCATGTCGATGCGCGATCGCATGACATGCATGAGATTTATGTGCCAAAGCGCCAGATTGCCGAACCTCGGGTTTCTCCCGACGGTAAACAAATTGCATTCATCGAAGGCCTGATGAGCGATGAAGGCTCCGTTGGCGGGGAAATCTTCACCATACCAATTGCAGGTGGGTCGATCCGGGATCTCACACCTAAGATCAACAGCTCTCCATCTTCATTGATGTGGACTTCCGCCGACCGCATTTTGTTTGGGGAGAACATCGACGGCATGTCGGGATTCAGTAGCGTATCGTCGTCCGGCGGAGCGGTGCAGAAGATTTGGGCGGGCGAAGAATATGTCAGCGCGCAGCGTTCGCTCAGCGGCGCACTCTCGCGTGACGGATCGATGTCTGCGGTAGTCCGGCAATCGCCCACCGCTCCTCCGGAACTTTGGGCGGGGCCGATTGGCAATTGGAAGCAACTGACGACGCTCAATGCCGGCATTAAGCCCGCTTGGGGCGAGATGGTCAATTTTCATTGGACGAATGGAAATTTAAAGCTGCAAGGCTGGTTGATGTTGCCCGTCAACTACAGTCCGAACAACAAATATCCGTTAGTTGTGAACGTGCATGGAGGGCCTTCAGCCGCTTGTGGGGCACATTGGGATGTGCAGACGATGGGAGCGGAATCCGCAATGGGATACTTCGCGTTCTGCCCGAATCCGCGCGGTAGCTATGGACAGGGCGAAGCATTCACACAGGGCAACGTCAAAGATTTCGGCGGCGGCGACTTCCGCGACATCATGACCGGAATTGATGCGATCGCGAAGCAGTATCCGATCGATGAGCACCGCCTCGGCATTCGCGGGCACAGTTACGGCGGGTACATGACGATGTGGGCGGAAAGCCAAACCCATCGATTTGCGGCGGCTGTGGCTGGAGCCGGACTCTCAGACTGGCTTAGCTACTATGGCGTGAATGAAATCGACGAGTGGATGATTCCCTTCTTCGGCGCGTCGATTTACGACGATCCGGCCGTGTATGCAAAGAGCGACCCGATGCATTTCGTGAAGAACGTCAAGACGCCAACGCTGATTCTGGTCGGTGATCGCGATGGCGAAGTGCCGGTCGAGCAGTCGGTGGAGTGGTGGCATGCGCTGAAAGACCTGCACGTACCGGTGAAGTTCGTTGTCTATCCCAACGAGGGACACGTCTTCGTCAAGCCCGCCGATTGGCACGATTACTTCCTGCGATCGTTGGAGTGGTTTGACGAGTGGTTCGGGAAAGCGGCAGCAGGGCAGCGTTAGCCAATGCCCCCAACAAATGACATTAACCACTGACTCTGATTCTGCGTCCGTTCTCGCCTTCGCGTCCTAACGAGATCTCAATGTCGCGTTCGCGCACGAAGCGGGGAAATTTCTCTCCCCATTCGATCAGCAGGATGCTATTTTCGCTGCGCAGGTCGTCGAGCGCCAGAGTGTCCAATTCACGCGGTGTATCGATGCGATAGAGGTCGATGTGATAAAGGCTCGCCTTCGGCCCGCGATATTCATGGATCAACGTAAATGTCGGGCTGGTTACATCTTCTTCATCGGCGGCCCGAAAAGCGGCCGCGATTCCCTTCACCAGCGTCGTTTTGCCAGCGCCCAAGTCACCACGCAGCAACACCAGCTTTGGCGGAGCAAGGAGTTCGGCGAGAGTCCGGCCGAACGCTATCGTCTCGTCGGCGGAGTGCGTCGTGAGTTCGCGCAGGATGTTTGCTTTGGCGGCAGCGTCCACTTCAGAAGTATAAGGGGGCAGGCAGTTTCATGGTGATCAGCGTCCGGGACGTTTTGGCAGCATCGATCGGGTTAACAACGTAAGATCAAGATGCGGAGAGTGCGGCCCGGTTCGCGTGCTAGAGAGGCAGAAGCGTCTGCGGATCGGCTGGTGAACCTAGGTGATCTAACAAACTCCACGCGTTCGCCGTTTCCAAACGGGGTCATCTCCACATCTACGCTGAAAGTTCGATCAGTAGGTTGAGAACGCGCTCGACTTCAGGCCAAGCGTATTCCGCTCCACCACGTGATCGAGTGAGGTGCGCAGGCGGCGATGGTCATCGTCCTCAATGGCCACGAAGCGGAAGGGCTGCAGGACGCTATCGTTCAGCTTCTTCGTCGGGCTGAGGACTTCGGCCATGGCGTGCACCGGACCCGCCTGCGTCTGAAAGGCGACTTCTACGAAGTCGCCCTGGCCCAGCGAGTGGGCAATCCGCAGCAGGCCTCCGGTCACGGAAATGGTTTGGAGTTTGGCTTTGGTGCGGCGGCCGTCTTCTAATCGGATCGCAGCCAGAACGGAATCTCCTAGCTGGACTCGGGCCGCTCGCCGTGAAGGGTGCGGTTGGGGGAAGTGAGTCATAGGTCAACTGCACTATCGCACTATACCGTATTGCGTAATAGATTACTGTGGCCCCTTGTCCGGATTCCGCTCTGGAAGCGGCGAGTTATCGCGATCAAGCCTAAGATCCTGAGCCAGTTAGCCGGATGTTTACTGTTCGATTAATGTCCGAACAGACAGATTGTCGGAGGGCTGTTTTTCCAGCGCCGCGTGCGCATTTACTATTTGGACGGAGCTCAAGGAGCCGAATGTCATTTACAAGCACCATAGCATTCATTCTTCCCGTTTCTCTCAGCCTGCTTTCATTCGCGCAATCATCGCCTCCAGCGAGTCCCCCCCGATTGCGGGTCGGCATCGTCGGCCTCGTGCACGGCCACGTTCGCGGATTCTTCGAATACTCGAGCAAGAGCCCGGAGATCGAGATCGTCGGCATCGCAGAACCCGACCCGCAACTGCTCTCCCAGGCCGGTGCGAAATACGGGATCGATCATTCGAAGCTGTTTTCCAGCCTGGAGGAGATGATCGCCAAAGCTCATCCTCAGGCCGTGCTTGCCTACACGAACACCTACGACCACAGGAAGGTCGTAGAAACCTGCGCCCGCCATGGTGTGCACATCATGATGGAGAAGCCGCTTGCCATAAGCTTCGAAGACGCACTCGCCATGCAAAAAGTTGGACAGGAAGGCCACATTCACGTGCTGGTGAATTATGAGACTTCCTGGTATCGAAGCAATTACGCTGCTTATGACCTGGTGCATGAAGGAGCCCTCGGCGACGTCCGAAAGGTAGTGGTTCACGACGGCCATGCGGGGCCGAAAGAAAGAGGTGTACAGCCGGAATTCCTCGCCTGGCTCATCGATCCGAAACTCAACGGTGCCGGTGCGCTCTTCGACTTCGGATGCTACGGCGCCGATCTGATGACCTGGCTTATGAATGGGCAGCGGCCCCTGTCAGTCACGGCCGCGACGCAACAGATCAAACCCGGGATTTACTCGAAGGTCGACGACGAGGCCACAATCATCCTGACTTATCCGAAGGCACAGGCGATCATTCAAGCCTCATGGAACTGGCCTTTCGACCGCAAGGATATGGAGGTCTACGGAAAGACGGGATACGCGATCACCGTCAAGCGCGACGACATCCGTATCCGCACGGCTGGACAGGACGACGAAAAACAGGTCGCAGCCAAGCCGATCTCGGCGCCTTACGATGACTCGATGGCGTACCTGCGGGCCGTGGTTCTCGATGGTGCGAAAGAAGAGCCGCTATCGTCATTGGAGACAAACGTAACCGTGACCGAAATACTCGACGCAGCCCGGCGGTCGGCGGCGGAGGGAAAAACGATACATCTTCCTCCCGCGAGATAACTTTGTTAGCCATCGCGCTAGAGACGTTGCT
>Ga0070735_10002068_pt1 | contig 18501 bp, 13 predicted proteins | sample Coa_R1_FD_66443 | JGI IMG/M metagenome (GOLD analysis project Ga0070735, IMG submission 66443) | Surface soil microbial communities from Centralia Pennsylvania, which are recovering from an underground coalmine fire - Coalmine... | ecosystem: Environmental > Terrestrial > Soil > Unclassified ... | reverse complement strand
CGCGGATCAAGCGGCCTACGCCGCGCAGCCCCAGTACGCGGATCAAGCGGCCTACGCGGCGCAGCCCCAGTACGCGGATCAGGCGGCCTACGCGGCGCAGCCCCAGTACCCCGACCGGGCCTACGCCGACCAGGGCTACCAGGACCGGTACGGAGCTCAGGGATCCTACGGGTCCCAGGCGCCGCAGCCGGGCCCGCGCTACGAGGATCGCGGGTACTCCGCTCCCGCCGAGCAGGGTTATCAGGGATACGGGTACGGCGAGCAGGCCAGCGCCGGGCCCGAGCGCGGCGACCGGGCGTACGCCCCGTCACCGTACGGCGAGCCGACGCCTCCCGGGCTTACCCCGCTCCGGACGCCCTATCCCGGACAGGACCACGACAGCGGGGCCTACGCCAGGCAGGGTTACGACGACCGCGGGTACCAGCAGCAGGCCTACCCGGGCCGGACACACTCCGACCAGGGATATCAGGGCTACGGGTACGCCGAGCGCGGGAACTTCCGTGGCCAGGACGCCCAGCAGGGCTACGCGGAGCGCGGGTACGCCCAGCAGGGCTACCAGGAGGACGCGGGCCAGCCCGGCCGCGACCAGTACGGATACCAGGGGCAGGACTACCGGGACCATGGCTATACCAGCCCGGGCGAGACGTACTCCGAACCGGGATATGCGGGGTATGACTACGCCGGTGACCAGCGTGGCGGTGGTTACTCCGCGAGCTACGACCAGTCCGGCTACGAGCGGTCAATCGCCGAGCCCGGGAGGTACCAGAACCGCGGCTACGAGTCCGGCGCGGGCGGCGGCTACGACAGCGCCGGCTACGACCAAGCCGCCTACGACAACGGCGGCTATGAGCAGGCTGGCTATAACGGTGTCGGCGGCGGCCCCAACGGCTCGGCCTACAGCGGCGCGGGTTACGACGGCAACGCAGGCTACGACAGCAACGCGGGCTACGACAGCGCCGGGTACGGCGGCGGCAGCTACGCTGCGGCCGGCTACGACGGCGCGAGCTACAGCGACGGCGGCTCTGGATACGGCGGGGCAAGCTACGAGGACACCTCCTCCCGGTCCGGCGGGTACCGTCAGGTCCCCGCGGGCAACGGTGCCAGGGAGCACGCGCAGTACGACGACCCGGATGCGACCCCGAGCCAGCCGATGTCGTCTTTCCCCTACGACGGAGGTCCGCCGCCAGAGCGGGAACATCGACGCCGTCGCAGGCGTTAACAACGAGGCCGGTGCGGCTGTGTCCCCGGGCCGCACCTACTGCCTTCGCGGAATACCGTCCGGCTGGAGCCGCGTCGTGCCTTTCGCCGAGAGGCGACCTCCGCACCGGTTCGCGTGACGAAGGGCCAGACCGTGATTTACTCGCGGGCTGGCCCTTTGCCATTCCTCAGGTCAAGATCATGGGTCAAAATGGCCCGTATATGGCCAAAACGACCCATGATCATGCTCCGCGCTCGATATGTCTCAATTCAAGATTTAGACATATTAGGACATAAAGCCCCTAGCTAGGTGAACCCCCAGGTTCACCCGGCTCCGAGCTCCGGAAGCCGAGGTCGGAAGCCGAGCTCCGGAAGCCGAGCTCCGGGCCGGGCCGGTGCCTTTCCGGTCAGGCGGGTCCCGGCGGACTGGGCTGGGGCTGCTCGGGGCCGCCGGGTGTCGCCGACTTCCCGTCCGCGGCGACCGAGACCGGGCTGGCGTCATGCTCGTCCGGCGGGATCGGGCCGATCACGGCGTTCAGGACCTGGGAGTTCGGGATGGCCACCACGCTGCCCCCGGTATCCAGCCGGACGTAGGTGATCCCGATCTCGGTCACGGTGCCGTCCAGCGTCCCGCCCAGGGCGCCGGCCCGCAGCCGGATCGCCTCGCCGACGACAAACGGCCGGGCGAACAGCAGGACCAGGCCCGCGAACACGTTGCTGAGCGCCTGCTGGGCCGCGATACCGACGAACACGCTGGTGAGCCCGCCGGCCACCACGAGCTGGGCCACGGGCACCGCGAACAGGGCGAGGGTGATGGCTAGGGTGGTGAACCCCCCGAGGAGCAAGATGGCGTACCTGATCACGCCGGAATGGGAGGTACCCGTCTTCGGCTCGAGGAGCTGGCGCGACTTCCCGGCCAGACCGTACGTGGCGATGACCCCGAGGACGGCGAACAGCGCGGCCGAACCGTACGCGATGATCTCATTGACCAGCTGGCTCGCGGTCCACCAGGTGCGCGGGTCGCCTCGCGCCTGGTTCCGGGCCTGATGGGAGATGACCGCGGCGGCGATCGCGAACAGCAGAGCGATGATCGACTTCCACGGGCGCGTCTTGCGCTTGACCTGCTCCACCTTGGCTGACAGATCGATCTGCCTCTCCTGCACCCGCCACTCCTCCTTCCGGGCTATCCGGCCTAACGCTATCGGGCAGGAAGCCCGGGCTACTGGATGACCCGGTAGAACGCAAAGCGCTGGGGTCCCGGAGGACCCCAGCGCTTACGCGGGCAGGGCGCTTACTTGATCAGCGGCGATCCCACGGGGAATCTGAGCTTGCCGCCGACCATGCCGTTCGAGATGCCGGCCGCCGATGTGTACCAGGCGACCACTGCAGTGAGGATCCCGACGTATCCGCCGGCCTTGACGAGGCCGCTGCTGTTGGCGAAGCCGCCGATGAACAGGAGGATCTCGGTGAGTTCCAGGGTCAGGAAGACGAGGAAGACGGCCATGTTCAACTGAGTGCTGAGGATCAGCAGGTACGTGTTGACGATGGCGAACGCGAGCAGGATCCAGGCCTTATCGTGCCCCAGTTGCGCCGCCGTGAGCTTCGTGTTCCCGGCGACTAGCAGAACCCACAGGCCGAGGCCGATCCAGAAGGCGCCGTAGGTGGAGAACGCGGTCGCGCCGAACACGTTCCTGTTGCGGAACTCCCACATTCCGGCCAGCAGCTGAGCAAAGCCGCCGTAGGCGAAGGCATAACCCAGGAAGGCGGCGCCGCTGGCTGCGCCCATCCAGTTGGCGTTGGCGGCAGACAGCAGGAAAGTGGTGGTGGCAAAGCCGGCGAGCCCGAGCGGGGCCGGATCGGCGATGCCTGTGGGGAGAGCGGTGGTGGCCTGGACTGTGCGATCTTCGACGCTCAATAGGATCCCTCCTAATGAAGGAATGGGTCCGTCCAGCTCCGGCGTGCCCCGGCGGCAGCCGGAGGGGCGGCTTGCCCGGCGTTACCTGCGTACCCGGTGCGAAATGTTTCGTTTTCGCACCGAACCTTCATCTGGTCACATCTGACCCAGATGAAAGATTCGCCAACAGCGTAACGCCACGTGGGTTACGGTGCGAGACCCAAAACCTCTCACTTTTCGTAACCATTCGGATGCGGTCCTCTGAATTTGTGGCACCACACAGAGTTTTCCCGCCCAGGCGGTCCTTGAATCCCGGCCGGCCGGAAGCTCAAGCTTCTGGACAGCCCTAGGTAAGATCGAAGCTAAGCCCACGGAAGGTTCTGGGGGTATCCGCTGATGACCGACCGGTCGATCCGCGCGTCTGACCAGGAGCGCGAGAGCGTCGTAGCTGTCCTGCGTGACGCTTTCACCGACGGACGCTTGACGTTCGACGAATTCGAGGAGCGAACGGCCGCCGCGTACGGTGCCAAGACCTGGGCCGACTTGCGAGTGCTGACCGCGGACCTGCCTGCCGGTCCGCCGCTCGGGGCCGACCTGCACCACCGGCCGCAGGGCGACCCGCAGGCCGTGCCGCCCGCACTCCCGCCGGTTCGGGTCCGGCGCGGCCGCCCCTTCGACCGGGTCCTGCCGGTGCTGTTCATCTGGATCCTGATCTCGGCCGCGGCGGGTTCGCCGACCCTCGCCGCCGCGCTATCGTTCGTGTTCATCTGCGTCCTGGCCACCCGGATCGGGTACGGGGGACGCATGTAGCCGTGAGTGACGGCTGACACGCTGGTGCACGTCGTTCAGCGGTAATCGTCATTTCGGTGCGAGCCGACGGCTACTATTGGTCAGCCGGCGCGCTAGCAAGGCCCGTCGGCGTGCGAGATCACCGGGGCCTGCGGGATCTGCGAACGGGCCGGAGCATCTTCCGGCAGGCTCTAGGAGTCGGGAGGCGGTCGTTGACGAACGCGACCACCGGTAGCGACCGGGTCATTCCCGATCAGCAACCGCCCGCGGGGCAGCGGACGCCGCTGCGGGCGCGCCTGATCCGCCCGGCTGTGGCGCACTGGCCGTTCGGCCTGGTCGTGGTGGCCGCCATCGCCGTGCGCATCGTCGTGATCCTCGGTTATCCGCCGATCTTGTGGTTCAGCGATTCCTACAACTATCTGTACGACGCGGTGACGAACACCCCGGACCAGGTCCGGCCGAACGGCTATCCGTTCTTCTTGCAACTCCTGCGCCCGCTGCACAGCTACAGCCCGATAGCGCTGCTCCAGGCGGCGATGGGGGTCCTCATGGGCGTGGCCATCTACGCCCTGCTGCGCCGCCGCGGGCTGCCCTGGTGGGGTGCGACACTGCCCGCGTTGCCGGTGCTGTTCGATGCCTACGAACTGCACCTCGAGCACATGATCACCGCCGACCCGCTGTTCATCTTCCTGGTCACCCTCGCCGTGGTCCTCCTGTGCTGGAACGACCGGCCCTCGATCCTGGCCATGGCCATCGCCGGGCTGCTGATCGGATACGCGACGCTCGTGCGCTCGGTGGGCGAGCCGCTGCTGGTCGTGGCCCTGGTCGCCATGCTCGTCCGGCGGGCCGGATGGCTCCGCCTGCTGACCGTCTTGGTGACCGGCCTCGCGCCTATCGGCGCATACATGCTCTGGTTCCACGGCACGTACGGCCAGTATGCGCTGACCGATTCCACGGGAAGCTTCCTGTACAGCCGGGTCAGTACGTTCGCGCAGTGCTCCAAGATGAACGTGCCCCCTCTTGTGTCCTACCTGTGTGACCCGACCAAGCTCAAGTACCGCCCGGTAGCGGGGGAGTACATCTGGGCAGACAATGAGCTGATCCCGTATGACTCCACTACCGACCTCTCTAAGCCGGCCCTGTACACGCCCATGTACCTCGCGGTGGGCAGCGATACCTCGCTCAGATTTACCCAGCCCGTCAACGCGCAGGCCAAACAGTTCGCCGAGAGCGCCATCGAATCCCAGCCGATGGCGTATGCGCGCGTGGTGATCGACGACGTCCTGCACACCTTCGGCTGGAACCGGCAGCCGGACCCGCACGACTACTACGGGAACGGCCCGAACTTCCAGTTCGTCAGTGGTGACGAGATGAACCTGCAGATCCCCTGGTACGTCACCCCCGTTCAGATACCCGGCAATCCCACGTACCAGCCGCTACCAGGCAATCCCACCTTCCAGGGGCACAGCTCGAGCCAGACGTGGTGTGATGCGAAATGCCGGCTGGGCGACCCGCAGGCCGTCGTGATCATGCAGGCAGAACGGGACTTCGCCGGCCCCGGCCACGGGTTCGGGTTCACCAAGGAGGTCCAGCCCTGGGCTCATCTGCTGAAGACCTACCAGCGGTATATCTACCTGCCCGGCACTGTGCTCGGCCTGATCGTGCTGATCGGTGCGGCGGGCGTGCTCGGGCGCTGGCGCCGCTGGGGCGGCGTCGGCCTGCTGCCCTGGCTGGTCGGAGCGCTGCTGATCGTGTTGCCGGCGATGACCGCCGGGTTCAGCTACCGGTACGTGCTCGCCGCGGTGCCGGTCGCGTGCCTGGCCGCCGGACTGGCCTTCGCCCGCGACCCGGGCCCCGGCGGTAAGCCGCGTCGCTCAGTGCCGGCCCGGGGGGACGACCCCCCCAAGCCCCCCCGCTCAGTGCGAGCCCTGGCGGCCGATCTGCGGCGGAACCTTGGCCGCGGCGGCACTGTCGATCAGGAATAGCGTCCGCTGCCTGCCGCGCGCGCCCGCGGCGGGAACCTGCACCGGCCCGGCGTCGGACAGGGCCATCGCGATCGCGTCGGCCTTCTCCGCGCCCGAGGCGAGGATCCATACTTCCCGCGCGGCCTGGATAGACGGCAGCGTCAAGGACAACCGGGTCGGCGGCGGCTTGGGCGAGCCGCGGACCGCGACCACCGGCCGCTCGTCGTAGAGCGCGGGCATGCCCGGGAACAGCGACGCGACGTGCGCCTCCGGGCCGATACCGAGCATGAGAATGTCGAACTCCGGGACCTCGCCGTGATCCTCGGGCTGGGTCGCGGCCTCCAGCCAGGACGCGTACCTGGCCGCCGCGGCCTCCGGATCGTCGCCGTCCGGACCGTCCGGGCCCGGCATCGGGTGCACCCGGGCCGGATCGGTGTCGACGTGGTCGAGCAGTGCCGCCCGGGCCCCGGTCTCGTTCCGCTCCGGGTCCCCGACCGGCACGAACCGCTCGTCTCCCCACCAGATGTCCACGTGCCGCCAGTCGACCGCGTCCCGGGCCGGGGCGGCGGCCAGTTCGGCCAGGACCGCGGTGCCGATGCCGCCGCCGGTCAGCACGACCGAGGCGGTCCCGCGCGCGGCCACGGAATCGACCAGCCGGGTGACCAGCCGCGCGGCGACCGCTTTGGCCAGAAGCTGCTCGTCCCGGTGCACGATCACCTCGGGCACGCTCATGAAGCTTGACCCCCGGCCAGCGCGCGGAGCGTCTCGGCGTAGACCTCGTCCGGCTCGAGCCGGCGCAGTTCCTCGGCGATCAGGTCGTCGGTGTCACGCCGGTGCAACGCGACCCGGCGCTCCGGCCGGCCGGGCCAGGACAGGGTGGCCGTCCGGCCGTCGGGCCGGGAGAGCGTGACCCTTCCGGCCGCCGTCTCGAAGCCGACCTCGGTGATCCCCGGACCCGCGGACTCACCGCGCTGCACCTCGATGCCCAGCCGCACTCCGAGCCAGGCGGCGATCAGGTCGGCGGTCGGGTTGGCCGGCTCGGCCAGGACCTCGCCGCTGACCAATTCCGGATAGGGCTGGTCCAGAGTCGCGGCGAGCAGGGAACGCCAGGGCGTCGACCGGGTCCAGCTCAGGTCCGTGTCGCCCGGGTGGTAGGACTTGGCCAGGGTCAGCAGCATTTCCTTGGGCTCGTCCGCCGAGGCCGCGTCGGTCACCCGGCGCTGGGCCACCGCCCCGAGCGGGTCCGCGCCCGGCGAGGACGGCGCATCGTCCGGCCACCAGGTGACCACCGGCACGTCCGGTGCGAGCAGCGGCGCGACCACCGAGTCGGCGTGCTGGCCGAGCGGGCCGTACATGCGCAGCAAGATGGTCTCGCCCGGGCCGGTCTCGCCCAGCCGGATCTCGGCGTCCAGCCGGGATTCGGACTTCGGCTTGCGGGTGATGACGGCCAGGATCCGGCTCGGATGCTCCCGGCCCGCGTGGCTGGCCGCACGGACGGCGTCGTACTGCTCGGCTTCGTCGGTGACGATGATCAGCGTCAGCACCATGCCCGAGGCCGGGCCGCCCGTGCGGCGGCGCGCCTGGGTAAGCGCCTCGTGGATGGCGCCCGTGGTGGTGTCGGTCAGGTCGATGGTCATCGCGGCTTCCTCTCTAGCTCTTCCCGCGAACCCGCGCTAGAACGTTCGCGCCGTTACAGGCGCCGCCAAGCGCGCCCGTCCCGCGCCATCATGGCCTCGGCCGACGGCGGGCCCGCCGAGCCGGCCGGGTACTGCTCCGGCTTGGTGTGCGAGGCCCAGAAGTCCTCCACCGGGTCGAGAATCCGCCAGCCCAGCTCGACTTCCTGCTGCCGGGGAAACAGCGGCGGGTCGCCGATGAGAACGTCGAGAAGCAGCCGCTCGTAGGCCTCGGGACTGGACTCGGTGAATGACTCGCCGTAGGCGAAGTCCATGTTCACGTCCCGGACCTCCATGGCCGTGCCCGGCACCTTGGAGCCGAACCTGACCGTGATCCCCTCGTCCGGCTGGATCCTGATCACCAGCGCGTTCTGCCCGAGTTCCTCGGTGTCCGTGGCCGAGAACGGCAGGTGCGGGGCACGGTGGAAGATCAGCGCGATCTCCGTCATGCGGCGCGGCAGCCGTTTGCCCGCGCGCAGGTAGAACGGAACTCCGGCCCAGCGCCTGGTGTCGACGCCGAGCCGCAGCGCGGCGTAGGTCTCGGTGCGCGAGTCCGGCGGGATGCCGTCCTCCTCCAGGAAGCCGTGCACCTGGCGGCCGCCCTGCCAGCCCGCGGCATACTGCCCGCGCGCGGTACCTTCGGCCAGGTCGGCGGGCAGCCGGACCGCGGACAGCACCTTCTCCTTCTCCATCCGCAGCGAGTCGGCGTCGAACGCGACCGGCTCCTCCATCGCGGTCAGCGCCAGGAGCTGCAGCAGATGGTTCTGGATGACGTCGCGGGCGGCGCCGATGCCGTCGTAGTACCCGGCCCGGCCCCCGATCCCGATGTCCTCGGCCATGGTGATCTGGATGTGGTCGACATAACCGCGGTTCCAGATCGGCTCGTACATCTCGTTGGCGAACCGCAGCGCGAGGATGTTCTGAACCGTCTCCTTGCCAAGGTAGTGGTCGATGCGGAACACCGACTCGGGCGGGAAGACCCCGTCCAGCGTCGCGTTCAGCTCCCGCGCGCTGGCCAGGTCGTGGCCGAACGGCTTCTCGATCACGACTCGCCGCCAGCCGCGCCCGTGTGAGTCTGACAGGCCGCTGCGCTTGAGCTGCTCGACCACCGTGGGAAACTGGCTCGGCGGGATCGACAGGTAGAACGCGTAGTTCCCGCCCGTGCCCCGCTCGGCGTCCAGCTTGTGCACGCACTGGGCGAGGTCGTCGAACGCCGAGTCGTCGCTGAACGACCCGGACACGAACCTGACGCCCTCGCTGAGCTGCTCCCACACCGCGTCACGGAACGGCGTGCGCGCGTACTCCTTGACCGCCCGATAGGTGACCTGGGCGAAGTCCTCGTCGGCCCAGTCCCGGCGGGCGAAGCCGACGAACGAGAAGCCCGGCGGCAGCAGGCCCCGGTTGGCCAGGTCGTAGACGGCCGGCATGAGCTTCTTGCGCGCGAGGTCTCCGGTAACCCCGAACATGACCAGCACGCACGGCCCGGCCACCCGGGGGATGCGCCGGTCCCGCGGATCCCGCAGCGGGTTGCGCGGCTGGGCCGCCGCGTCGAGCTCCGCGATGACGCTCGGGCTGGCCGGGGCCAGTCCTTCGGCTTCTGCGGTCACCCCAGTCCCATCTTCGTGCTGATCGTGTCGAGCAGCTGGGTCCACGACACCTTGAACTTGTCGACGCCCTCGGTCTCGAGGACATTGACCACGTCCTCGTATCCGATGCCGAGCTGCTCCAGGTCGGCGAAGACCTGGCGGGACGCCTCGTAGGTACCGTGCACCTGGTCGCCGAGCAGCTTCCCGTGGTCGGCCGTGGCCCGGATCGTGCCCTCGGGCATGGTGTTCACCGTGTCGGCGACCACCAGGTCGACGACGTACATGGTGTCGCCGAACGACGGGTCCTTGACCGAGGTGGATGCCCACAGCGGCCGCTGGAGGTTGGCTCCGCGGGCGGCCAGCGCCTGCCAGCGTTCGGTGGCGGTCCGCTGCTCGAACAGCTCGTAGGCCAGCCGCGCGTTGGCCACCGCCGCCTTGCCGCGCAGCGCCGCGGCCTCGGGGGTGCCCAGCTTGTCGAGCCGCTGGTCGACCTCGGTGTCGACCCGGCTGACGAAGAACGACGCCACCGAGCGGATCTTAGACAGGTCGTGCCCGGCCGCCGCGGCCTGCTCCAGGCCGGCCATGTAGGCGTCGATGACCTGGCCGTACCGCTCCAGCCCGAAGATCAGCGTGACGTTGACGCTGATCCCCTCGGCGGTGGCCGCCGTGATGGCGGGCAGGCCTTCGAGGGTCGCGGGGATCTTGATCAGCAGGTTCGGCCGCTCCACCATCCACCACAGCGCGCGCGCCTCGGCGACGGTCTTCTCGGTTTCGTTGGCCAGCCGGGGATCCACCTCGAGCGACACCCGGCCGTCGAGGCCGCCGGTCCGCTCGTAGACCGGGCGGAACACGTCGCAGGCCCAGCGGATGTCGTACGTGGTGATCATCCGGGCTGCTTCGTCCACGGCCACGCCGCGGGTCTTCAGGTCGGCGATCTGCTCGTCGTAGGCGTCCCCGGAGGACAGCGACTTGGCGAAGATCGTCGGGTTGGAGGTCACGCCGACCACGTACAGGTCGTCGATCAGCATCTGCAGGTTGCCGGTGCGCAGCCGGTCACGGCTGATGTCATCCAGCCATACCGACACCCCGGCCTCGGATAGCTGTCCGAGAACGTCAACTGACACCGTTGGTTTCCCTTCCCTGCGTGCCGCGGGCCGGACCCAAGAACGCTTAGGCCCGGACCCGGGCCAGACTGTCGCGTGCGGCAGCGGCTACCCGCTCCGCTGTGATGCCAAACTCCTGATAGAGCTTCTGATACGCCGCCGAAGCGCCGAAATGGTCTACTCCGATTGAAGCGCCCGCGTCCCCTACGAACAACCGCCAGGGTTCGGTAATGCCCGCCTCCACCGACACCCGCGCGCGGATAGACGGCGGCAGGACCTCGCGCCGGTAGGACTCGTCCTGCGCGTTGAACCATTCCACGCACGGCATCGACACCACCCGGGCCGAGACCCCGTCCGCGGCCAGCTGGTCGCGGGCCTCGAGCGCGATCGAGACCTCGCTGCCGGTGCCGATCAGGATGACGTCGCTGCCGTCCGCCAGCACGTACCCGCCGCGGGCGACGCCCTCGGCGCTGGCCAGCCCGGTCTCGCCCGGCGAGCGGTCGAGCACCGGCAGCGCCTGCCGGGTCAGGCACATCGCGGTCGGCCGCGCCCGTTCCAGGGCGGTCCGCCAGGCCACGACGGTCTCGTTCGCGTCGCCTGGCCGGACCACTTCGAGGTGCGGGATGGCCCGCAGCGCCCACACGTGCTCGATCGGCTGGTGGGTGGGCCCGTCCTCGCCCAGGCCGATGGAGTCGTGCGTCCACACGTAGACGACCGGCAGTTCCATCAGCGCCGCGAGCCGGACCGAGCCCCGCATATAGTCGCTGAACACCAGGAACGTCCCGCCGTAGGGGCGGGTGCCGCCGTGCAGCGCGATGCCGTTCATGATCGCGCCCATGCCGTGCTCTCGGATCCCGAAGTGCAGGGTCCGGCCGTACGGGCCGCCCTGCCACATGGCGGTCTGGTGGTCGAACGGGATGAAGGAGGGCTCGCCCTCCATCGTGGTCAGGTTGCTCTCGGCCAGATCGGCCGAGCCGCCCCAGAGCTCGGGCAGCACCGGCGCCAGGGCGGACAGGACGGTTCCGGAGGCCTTGCGGGTGGCCATGCCCTTGGCGTCGGCCGGGAACGAGGGGAGCGCCGCGGCCCATCCGTCCGGCAGCCGGCGGACGGAAAGCCGGTCGAACAGCGCTCGCCGGTCCTCGTTGGCGGCGCTCCACGCGGCGAACGACTGCTCCCACTCCGCGTGCAGGCTCTTGCCGCGCTCGGCGACCTGGCGCGCGTGAGCGAGCGCCTCGTCCTCGACCGGGAAGTCAACCCCGGCGTCGAAGCCGAGAACCTCCTTGGTCGCCGCCACCTCGTCGGCGCCGAGCGCCGAACCGTGCGCGGCGCCCGTGTTCTGCTTGTGCGGGGCCGGCCAGCCGATGATCGTGGTAAGCGCGATGAAGGACGGTGCCTCGGTGTGCTCCCTGGCCGTCAGCAGCGCCTGGTAGAGCGCCTGGACGTCCTCGTGATACCCGTTCGGGGTGCGCCAGTTCAGGCGCTGCACGTGCCAGCCGTACGCCTCGTACCTGGCGGCGACGTCCTCGGACTTGGCGATGTGCGTGTCGTCCTCGATGGAGATGTAGTTGTCGTCGTAGACCACGATGAGGTTGCCGAGCCGGTGGTGCCCGGCCAGCGAGGACACCTCGTGGCTGACGCCTTCCTCGATGTCGCCGTCGGAGACGAAGGCGTAGACGTGGTGGTCGAACGGGCTGCGGCCCGGTTCGGCGTCCGGGTCGTACAGGCCGCGCTCGCGGCGCGCGGCCATGGCCATGCCGACCGCGTTGCCGATGCCCTGGCCGAGCGGCCCGGTGGTGGTCTCGACGCCCGGCGTCAGGCCGTGCTCGGGGTGTCCCGGGGTGATGCTGCCCCAGGTGCGGTAGGCCTTCAGGTCATCCAGGGTGACCCCGTATCCGGACAGGTACAGCTGGATGTACAGGGTGAGGCTGGAATGCCCGCAGGACAGCACGAAGCGGTCCCGGCCCGCCCAGTGCGGATCGGCCGGGTCGTGCCTGAGCAGCCGCTGGAAGAGAAGGTAGGCCACCGGGGCCAGGCTCATCGCCGTTCCCGGGTGCCCGCTGCCTGCTTTCTGGACCGAATCCATCGCCAGGACCCGGATGAGATCGACGGCGCGTTCGTCGGTCGCCGTCCAGTCAAGCTGGGGCTGATTGCTCACGGTAGGAGCCTATCGGTCCAGCGGTTCGGCCTGTCTATAGGGTACGGCCTGCACTGGCTCGGGAGATGGCCTGGTGAGAGGGCCGCGGTCGCGCATGAACAGGAACAGCCGCAGCACCGCGACCCAGACCAGAACCGAGCCGGTCACGTGGACCCAGACCAGCCCGGCCGGCAGGTGGGTGAAGTACTGGATGTAGCCGATCACGCCCTGCGCGCCCAGCGACGCGATCATGACCCAGCCGGCCCGCACCACCTTGGCCGGCGCGCCGGACATCCGCAGCCCGACGACGAGCGCGATGGCCAGGCCGGCCAGCAGCCAGCCGATGTCGGCGTGCAGCTGGGTCACGCCCTCGAGCGGCAGCTTGTACCGGGGGGTGTCCGCGTGGCCGGCCAGCGGCCCGGTGCCGGTCACCACCGTGCCGGCCGCGAGCATCACGCTGGTGACGGCCACCAGGCCCGCGGACAGCAGGAACAGGTCCCGGCGCACGACAGTAACCGGCGGGTCGTGGCCCTCGGTGCACCTGACGTGCAGCACGACCGCCGCGGCCACGATCGAGGCGGACACCAGGAAGTGAATGGAGACCGTGACCGGGTTGAGCTTGGTCAGCACCACGATCCCGCCGATGGCCGCCTGCGCGAACACCCCGACGGGCTGGACCGCCGCGAGCCAGACCAGGTCGCGCCGCCGCCCTGCTGATCTTGCCGCCTCCTGCGGCGGGCCCTGCGGCCGGAACCGCCAGGCCGCGACGAACACCAGGACGGTGATGACGACCAGCGGGAAGTTGAGCAGCCGGTTGCCGAACTCGATCCATGTGTTGAGCAGCGTCTGCCCGGCGTTCTTGCTGGCCACGACGTCCGCTGCGGAGCACTTGGGCCAGTCGGGGCAGCCCAGGCCGGAGGAGCTGAGCCGCACCGCCGCGCCGGTGGACATGATCGCGACGTCCGCGATCACCCCGGCCATGGCGAGCCGCCGCATCGACGCCGCCGTCGGCGCCAGCACGGGGCGCGCGAACCTGGCGGCCTCGAGGCGGGAGATCCAGCTATCGAGCACGCCCCTTATGGTAGAGCGCCGCCCGCCGCTCCGGCGCAGGCGATCATCACGCAGCCGATCGCCAGCCACTCCACCACGCTCAGGTCCTGGCCGAGCAGGGCCAGCCCGACCAGCGCCGCCACCGCGGGCTCCAGGCTCATCCACACGCCGAACAACCGTGTCGGCATCCGCCGCAGGGCCTCCAGTTCCAGCCGGTAGGGGATGACCGAGGAGAGGATGCCGATCGCCGCCCCGGTGGCCAGCACGGCCGGCCGGAAGGTGGCCGCGCCCCCGGCGATCACCGCGGGCGGCGTGATCCCGATGGCGGCCACCACCATCGCGATGGCCAGGCCCGCCGAACCGGGGAACCGCCGTCCGGTCGCCGAGCTGAGCATGATGTAGGCGGCCCAGCACGCCCCGGCCACCGCCGCGAACAGCACCCCGGTCAGGTTCAGGTGGCCGCGCCCGCCCTGGGTCAGCAGCACGACCCCGGTGCCCGCCAGCACCACCCATCCGACGTCCTTGACGTGCCGGGATCCGGCGACCGCCACGGCCAGCGGCCCGAGGAACTCGATGGTGACGGCCACACCCAGGGGAATCCTGGAAAATGACTGGTAGATCGAGAAGTTCATGATCAAGAGCGATATACCGAACGACCCGGCGATCCCGCCGTCGGCCCAGGCTCTTCGCTTCACCAGGTCGCCGAACGCCCGGGCGAGCCCGCGTCCGGAAATGACGGCCATGGCCGCGGCGGACGTCCACAGCCGCAGCCCGGTGACCGCCGCGGGCGGGATCTGGCCGAACAGCTTGTCCGCGATGCCCGCTCCGGCCTGCACCGAGAAGATCCCGGCCAGGATCATCGCGGCCGGCAGTACCAGCCTTGATTGGGCCAGCCGGCCCCGGCTCCCGGCATGAGCCTCCGCCCCGGCGGCTTCAGGGCGCGCTGAAGCCGGGGCCTGGTTGGCGGTGGTGTTGCTGTCCTTCATCCTTATGGCTGGTCACTGTACCTGGGCTGCATCCTTTGCCCACGGCCAGCGGCAGGCCAGCCCGGCCTCGATGTTCGGGATCAGCGCGAAGGTCGCGTCGGTGAGCCCGCCCAGCTCGTGCCGGTTGCCGAGCCCGGCCGGCATGGCCGAGTGCCGGTAGCCGGCCAGGTTGAAGCCGTAGACCGGGATCCGCGCCGGGACGCTGGCCGACACGTCGCCGACCTGCCCGGTGCCGCAGCCATCGGGGAAGGTCTGCATGTCGGTGATGATCAGCACCCGGTCGTGGCCGCGGTAGGTCGCCCGGACCGCCTCGGCGATCCGGGTGCCGTAGCCGACCTCCCCGATCCGCCGGATGAAGGCCTCCAGGGACTTCAGCAGGCTCAGCCGGTACTGCGACCGCGTCACCCGGAACTGGCCGTCGGCGAACCCGTACAGGTCGGCCCGGTCCCGGTTCCTGATCGCGGTGGCCAGCCCGAACAGCGCGGCGGCCTGCACCATGGTCATCGCCGAATGCCGCGACAGCGGCTGTCCCATCGACGCCGAGGTGTCGACCAGGATCAGCGTGCGGCCAGGCAGGTCCGCGACGTTGCCGGTGGCGGCGTCGAGTGCCTGCTCCAGGGCGTGGCCCCAGCGCAGCGACTCGACGCTCAGGTACGCGGTCAGGAACCGGAACGGGAACTGCCGGGAGCGCCGCACCTGCTCCGGATCGGTGAAGCGCGCGATCAGCGGAGCCACGTCAGCGTCGCTGAGCCCGGCCTGGTCCAGGTTCCGCAGGTTCCGCAGCGCGGCCATGAAGCCCAGCTGGGGCAGGATCAGCCGCCACTGCTCGGCCTTGGGCAGCTGGTCCGCCGCGGGCGCCTCACCGAGCCAGGACAGCAGCCATTCCCACTGCCCGGCCGCCGCCAGCTCGAGCCCGGATCCGTCGAGCCCGCGTCCGCCGAGCAGGCGGCGGACGGCGCGATGCCGCTCGGCCGGCGCCATCCGGGACAGCTCCCAGCGCGCCCGCACCGCGGGCAGGCTGGCCGGCGGCGCCTCGCCACGGCCGTGGCGCGCCGTGATCGCCCACCGGAACAGGTCACCCTGCCAGGCCGCCTTCGCGGTCGCGGGCGACGGGTGAACGAGGTCGATGACATCGCCGAAGCGGAAGCCCCGGGCCGCGCTGTCGTAGCGGAGGAACGCCCGCTCGTCGTAGAGCCGGGCGACGGCGTCTGCGACGCCGCGCTTGACCGGCTTCGGGACCGTCCGGCCGTACCGGAAGGTCCAGTAGGCCAGCATCTCGCCGGGCTCGTCGGCGCGGCGCAGCACGGAGCCGATGAGCTGACGGTTGCCGCCGTCCAGCCCCGCGGCCAGCCGTGCCTTGACCGCCTCGGCGGCCAGCAGGACCGGAGCGGTCCGGACGTTCCCCGCGCCGCGCAGCCACGGCAGGAACCCCTGCAGCCAGCTGAAGCCGTCCGCGTCCGTCGCGAGCCCGGAGACGAGCTCGCGCAGCCGCCCGTCGCGTGCCGTGGCGCCCTCGTAGAACGAGTCCTCGCCGGCGAACGAGGCGGCGGCACGCAGGAACAGCTCGCTCCGGGCGTCCCGCGCGTATCCGGTTCCGCCCTCGTGCGTCAAGCCGGAGGGCACGGTCTCGGTGGCCAGCGGCCCGCGTCCCGCGGGCCGCGCAGTGGTCACGTTGAACTTGGACATGGCGAAGCCTCCCTCCGTGGATGTGGCCTGTGGCTTGTGGTCGGTGGCCGTGCCTGAGATCAAGATCGGCAGGGGAACATGCTGCTCTGCCATTGAGCTACGCCGGCCGGAGCCGGCGATTGGATTCGAACCAATAACCAGCCGCTTAAAAGGCGAAGTAACCCCTGCCTGCGCACCAGGCACGGCTTATGCCGTTGGTGGCTCCCCGAGATCAAGGTTCCGGCTGGAAGCGGGATCTGAACCCCGCGGTCAGAGCCTCAGACTGATTCGATTCATTCGAAGTACCAGCCAGATTCGCACCGGGGAGGAATATTCAGTTGTGCCATACCGTGAGCACCATCAGCCGAGACGCGCCCGGGAATCGAACCCGGTAAACGACAACGGGGTTGCAGCCCGTCTCCCGCACCAGCGAGATGCGCGCCATAGCGTCCTCGAGCCGATTCGAACGGCCGACCTCGTAGTTCGGAACCACGCGCGCTATCCACTGCGCCACGAGGACTCAAAGTGAGCGGAACAGGTGTCGAACCTGCAACGTCCCGGAGGATCCGGTTTTACGGACCGGCGCGGCCAGCCACTATCCGCCTTCCGCCCATTGAGGTGACCGTGCTCAGCGAAGGAATCGGACCTCCGTCCCGCGGGTGTCGACCGCGTGCTCTCCCATTGAGCTAGCCGAGCCCGCGTGCTCCCAGGAGGACTCGAACCTCCACCACCAGCTTCGTAGGCTGGCATGATCTCCGTTTCACCATAGGAGCCTGAGGTACCAGCAGCGGTCCTGACGGGACTCGAACCCGTGATCTCCACTTTGACGGAGTGGCGGGGACTCCATCTCCCCTACAAGACCCTGGCTCTCGCGGGAGGAATCGAACCTCCACTGGCGGATTAACGGTCCGCTGCCCTGCCAATTAGGCGACGCGAGATTGGTAGCCCCAGACGGTTCCGACCCGTCTTCGCGGCCTTGAAGGGGCCGAATCCTAGCCAGTAGACGATGGGGCCGGGAACAAAAGCCGCTAGCCTGAGTCGATCATGAATGCCCACCCAGCGCTGAACGAGATGAACCCCGGGGTTCACCTGCCTCTTATCATGTGAACACTGGGTTTCATTCGGTTCGGGCGGGTCCGGAGCATGCGGAACGCGGTGCTGGCGGTGCCAGCGTGACTGAAGTCCCAATCTGACCCCTTGACGCTGACCGCGACCATCAAGCTGAGCGGAATTGGCCGAGGGTGACGCGTGCCGGATTTGAACCGGCAGTCTCCTGGTTGAGGGCCAGGTGAGATGACCGTTACTCCAACGCGCCGGTGGGGCGGGCAGGATTTGAACCTGCGCATCTTCTGCATACAAGGCAGCTGCCGTAACCTGCTTGGCCGCCGCCCCGCGGTAGCGAGAGTCAGCATCGAACTGACGACCTCCGCGTTATGGGCGCGGTGCTCTGGCCAACTGAGCTATCTCGCCATGGTTGGCCACCGCGGAATCGAACCGCGCGATACCTGCGTATCAGGCAGGCCCCGTCGACCAGCTGGGTCGTGGCCAGCGGAGAGGGCGAGAGTCGAACTCGCAAGGCCGAAGCTCAGCTGCTTTCGGGGCAGATCCCGTCGCCGATCGGGTTGCCTCTCCACGCGGATGGTGGACGGATCGAACGTCCGCGAGTCGTGACGACCCGACCTCCGGTTTCCAACCGGGCACCTTTCCACTCGGTCAACCATCCATGTTGAGGAAGGCGGGCGACTTGAACGCCGCGGGGTTAACCGCGCATCGCTTAGCGGGCGAGCCCGGCACGCCTGTCCGGTTCACCTTCCGTAGCGCTCCTCGGACTCGAACCGAGATCACACAGGGTCTGGACCTGCTGGCTCTGCCATTGGCCTAGAGCGCTTCAAGAGTGACCGACCGGATTCGAACCGGCGCTGAAACCCCGGCGAGGTCTCGTGCTAACCGCTGACACTACGGTCACGTGGAGCCTTCGGCGCGACTCGAACGCGCATCCTTCTCCTTACCGAGGAGATGCTCTATCCACTGGAGCTACGAAGGCGTGAGCTGGGTGCTTGTAGGTGTCGTCGACAGCTAAATCCAGCGAGGCCGAGACGCCGCCCCGCGTATCATGGTTGGCGCTGGCTCCATCCTCACCACTCCCGCGAACCCCGCGTGCAACGGTCTTCGCTGGCCGGTTCCACGATCCGGAAATTGTCGCGGTGGATCCGGCTTTCACGGAGTGTTGTGGCAACTTTGGTTGCCCGGATCAACCGCAGAAGCCGGATCCACCGCGCTACTGGGGACTGCGGGGCTGACGGGACCCGAGAGGCAGCCGCCACGTCGCGGGTGCATCCGGTGTCAACGGCGCTCGAATTTTGACCCTCTGGCGGCATCTGAAAATTGACCCCCTGCATGGTCGTGTTGCTGGTTAGTCGTCGGTTGCGGCGGCCGCGGGGACGCGGCCGAGGTCTCGGT
>Ga0070735_10002067_pt1 | contig 18507 bp, 16 predicted proteins | sample Coa_R1_FD_66443 | JGI IMG/M metagenome (GOLD analysis project Ga0070735, IMG submission 66443) | Surface soil microbial communities from Centralia Pennsylvania, which are recovering from an underground coalmine fire - Coalmine... | ecosystem: Environmental > Terrestrial > Soil > Unclassified ... | reverse complement strand
CGCAGATGGCCATCCGCCAGCGTCATCTGGACGCCCGGAGGGATGACATAGGCGTGGTCGGCTTCGATGCGCAGGCCGTCGGTGGCCTGCATCACGGGGATCATCGTGGTTCGCGCGAGCAGCTCGGCCAGAATGCTTTCGTGCGCGGGATCGAGGTGTTGAACGAGTACGTACGCGAGTCCGGCGTCGGCAGGGAGTTGGCCGAGCAGCTGCGTGAGCGCGTCGAGGCCGCCCGCGGACGCTCCGACCGCGACTACACGAACGAGGCGCGCGTCGTTCGTCTGGCTTGTGTCTGCGGTGACGACTTTCGTCACGGTCACTGGGCGCACGGCCTCAGAAGGGCGGGCCGCTGGCCGTGTGTCGCCGGAAGGGCGCGTCCGTCAAACGAAGACGTCGAGATACTCACCAAGCGATGCCGCATCGCAAACCCTCGGTTGCAGAGGCGTCGCCAGAAGCGCCTGTGAGCTCTCGATGCGGCGTGTCGCAATCTGGTGACTTGCGACATCCTGCATTACTCCAACATGCAGTCCTGTTTGTCAACTTGTCGCGGGACCGCTTGCGCGATGCGCATTCGGCGAGACAAGACCGGGCCCGTTGCGTGCCCGGCCATGTCCGCCGGGTGCGTTAGGGCGTCGGGGGCGCCAGGTTTCCGCAGGCGACGATGGTCTCTCGGTTGCCCGCCGAGGCGCGCACGCTCACGAAAAAATTGCCGGCGGTGGGCGTTTCAACCGGGATCGTCGCGACCGTCGAGCCGTGGCCGTCGCCCTCGATCTTCACCGGCTGATAGGATTCCGCCGCACCAAACACTCCGTCATCGGCGCCGCATTGACCGCGGTGCACGGCCCACGGGTGGACGCCTCCCGGTGCCGCGTTCAGGACGTCGAGAGTGACTGTGGTCTTACCTCCGGCCGCGCTCGGCGCCATGGTGGCCGATCCTTTCATCTGCACTGCGCCCGCGAGGTCAGCCGGGCTGGCCAAGTTCGCGTGCCAACGCGAGTTGAGGTTCACGTCGCCGTTGCTGACTTCCACTGCATGCTGATGGTGGAACGGATTACAGCCGTACGCTGCGAGCGCCAAGGCGGCGAGGGTGAGGTATTGGCTGGTGCGCATAGATCCTCCGAGTGGGAGCGTGCTCATGAGCGAGCATTTTCAATCGCCGTGACGGCAGCGCCCCGCCCTGCGGGACAGGCCTGAAGTCGGATTGACCAAGCGACCAATGAATAGTACTACACATAGGTCAATTGGTCAATACGCAACGGACTACTTCACGTCGGCTGCCCGCTCGAGCGCGTGCTCGCTGCTTCCGCGTCGCACGCCTCCGCCTAACCCAAGAGCCGCGCCGCTCGCGTCTGGTCGCGATGCCGTTCCCGATGCGCCGAGTGTCGATCGACGGATGGCGGGGCTTGAGCGCGTCCGACTTATTCCGTCGGACGGGCGTTTGCGCTCTGGCGAGCCGCTGACGCCCTGCTCCGTGCCGAGGGGCCGAGGGGGCGCCATGTGGCGGCTGTTGCGTCAGGCCATATATTTGTCCGGACATAAGCCGCCGGCCTCGGCGGTACTGGACAAACACGCGCCCGCCGCGTTCGCGGTCCCTTCGACGCGAGCGGCACAGCCCCGACGGAGATCCACCATGGACGAGAAACTCCGCAAGGAAGTCCGCATCCTGAAGGCGTACGCCATCCTCTCGTCGCTGCTCTTCGCCGTGCTCATCTTCGCGGCCTTCCGCTCACCCAAAATCGTGGACTTTGACCAGATCAACGCCCACCGCATCAACATCCGCGAGACGAACGGCACCATCCGCCTCGCCATCTCGAACACCGACGAATTCCCCGGCGGTACGATCGGCGGCGTCGAGCTCAAATACCGCAACGGGCATCGCGGGGCAGGGCTGCTCTTCTACAATGATGACGGCGACGAGAACGGGGGACTCGTATACGAGACGCACGTGGTCAACGGCGTCCCCGAGGCCAACAGCACCATTCGCTTCGATCATTTCCGGCAGCAGGAAGCGGTGGGACTCAACTACGAGCAACACGGCGACACGAAAGAGTCGGGGCTCCTCGTGTGGGATCAGCCTAACGCACCGCTCACCGGCGACATGGCCCGCGACCTGAACCAGATCCAGACGATGAAGGACACCGCGGCGCAGCGGACGGCGTACAAGGCGTTCCAGCAGAAGTACGATCCGGCGTTCGGCCACTTCACCCAGCGCGTGTTCGTGGGGCGGACGCGCAACGACGAAGCGGCCGTGCTGCTCATGGACACGAAGGGCAAAGCGCGCGTGCGCCTGGCGGTGGACAGCGCCAACAACGCGTCGCTCCAGTTCCTGGACGCGAACGGGAAGGTCGTCTACCGTCTGCCTAACGATTCGACCGCGAAGTAAGCCGGTCAGTCGGCGGACAGGGCGCGGGCCGGGTCCGCGCGCGCTGCTCGGCGCGCGGGCACCCAGCTCGCGAGCACGGTGATGCAGAGCAGCGCGACGGGCGCCGCGACGACGGTCGCGATTGCCGGCCGCGAGAGGCCCGACTGCACCGACTCGATGTAGCGCGACAACAGGAGGAACGCCACAGCGCCGATCACGACTCCGGTGCCCGCCATCGCGACACCCTGTCGCGTCACGAAGGCGGCCACGGTGCTCGGCAGCGCGCCCATCGCCATACGAATGCTCATCTCCTTCGCGCGCGAACTCACGAGATACGACAACACGCCGTACAACCCGATCGCCGCCAAGAGCAGCGCAATGGTTCCGGTGGTCGTGAGAATCGTCACCATGAACCAGAGTCGCGCCGTCGATTCGCGCAGCACGTCGGCCATCGGCTTGACGCGGAACGGCGGCACCGATGCATCGACGTCCGCGATCGCGCGTTCGACGAGCGTGCGTGTGGCGCGCGGATCGCCCGACGACCGGACGGCGAGCGCCATCACGCGCATGACCATCGAGCGATTGGTGTCCGGCGAGGTGACGTTCGGCAGATACACGACTCCCACGGTGGGACCGGCGAGCGACGTGTCGGCCACGGAACCGACCACGCCGATGACGGTGTACCAGGAGTCGCTCTTCGGGTCTTGCGTTAGGCGGATGCGGCGGCCGATGGCACGCGCCCCCGTCGAGTCGCCCCAGTACAGGCGCGCGAGCGACCGGTCGATGATCGCCTCGTACGGCGACTGTCTGCCGATGGGCTGAAAGTCCCGACCGGCCACGAGCGGGATGCCGAGCGCCGTAAAGAATCCATCGCTCGCGGCGAGGGCGAGATCCGACGGCGGGAGCGTGGTCGACGTGCCCGGGTCCGCGTCGCTCCATACCGGCGTGTACGTCGAGCCGAGTCCGAACATCGGAAGCTTGGAGCTCACGCCGGCAGCCGTGACGCCCGGCAGCTGGCGCACGCGCGTGACGAGTCGCTGCGCGAAGTGCACCGCATCGCTGTCGTGCGGATACGTGACGGTCGGCAGCGAGATCCACGCCGTGAGGGTGTGACTCGCGTCGAAGCCGGGATCGGCTCGGCGCAGCCGATATGCGTTTTGCAGGAGGAACGCCGCGCCGGTCACGAGCAGCGTCGCAAACGCGACCTGCGTCACGACTAACGTGCGACGCGCACGCTGCCGGTCGCGCCCGGCTGTGCCGCCGCGAGAGCCGTCGCGCAGCCGCTTGCCGAGGTTGCGCACGTCCAGGCGCAGCCACGCGATCGCGCTGCATGCGAAGGCCATCGCGATCGTGATGCCGATGGCAAACGCGACCGCGGATGGGTGCAGGCCAATCTCGGACAGCCGCGGAATGCCCTGCGGCGCGGCGCCCACGAGCTGACGGACGCCGACGATCGCGATCGTGAGGCCGGCGGCTCCGCCCAACGCGCCTAACAACAGCGCTTCGGACACGAATTGCGCCAGCACGCGCCGCGTGCTCGCGCCGAGCACCACGCGCAGCGCGAGCTCGCGCTGGCGTCCCTCGGCGCGGGTGAGGAGCAAGCTCGCGGCGTTGGCGAGGGCGATCGCGAAGAGCAGCACACCGGCGAACGCAGCGATGAGCGCGATGTTCCCGAACCCGCCCACCACGTCGTTGCGCATCGGGTGTACCACGATGCCCGCGTGGGCCTGATTCAGAAAATCCGTCAAGCGCATCGACGGCGCGATGTCGGGATACAGCTCACCCATGCGCGGCATCAGCCGCGTGAGCTCGCGCCGCGCCTGCTCGATGGTGACGCCCGGCTTGAGGAGCGCGAACGACTGGTGCGCGAACGGTCCACCGAACGCCGCAGCCGAATCGAGCGCGATGGGCGTCCACAGCTGCGTCACGTCGTCGGGGAAATGGAACGATGACGCCACGACGCCGACGATGGTGTGCGCGCGACCATCGACGAGCAACTGCTTCCCGATGACCTTGGGGTCGGCGCCGAATCGCCGTCGCCACATCCCTTCGCTGATCACCACCACGGGCGTCCCGTTAGGCACATCCTCGGCTGCGGTGTAGGGTCGCCCCGCGATGAAGCGGGCGCCGAGGAGCGGAAAGAGGCTGGCGGTGGTGGCAGCGCCGGTGAGACGTTCGCCGCGTTCGTCGCCGCCGCGACTGGCCACGTTCACCGCGGTCCGGTCGAATGCGGCAATGCCCTCGAACGAATGCGAGAGACGGCGGATCGCGAAGTACGTGCTCAGCGATTGCGGTCCGAGCGGGAAGCCCATGCCGGGCAGTGACCACCACACGCCCACGAGGCGGTCTGCGTTCGGATAGGGCAGGGGCCTCAGAATCACCGAATCCAGCACGGCGAAGACGGCTGTGGTCGCGCCGATGCCGATCGCGAGCGTCGCCGCAATGCTCGCCGTGAATGCCGGCGTGCGACGCAGCTGTCGAAACGCAAAGCGGATGTCGCGTACGAGATTGTCGATCACGCTGAAGCCCCGTGCGTCGCGCACCTCGTCGCGCCACGCGTGGGCGCCGTCGATGGCAATCTTGGCCGCGCGCGCCGCGTCCTCGGGAGTCATGCCGCGTTGAACATTGTAGGCGGTCTCGAGCTCGAGGTGGGTGCGCAGCTCATCGTCGAACTCCGTCATGATGCGCTTGCGGTGCACGGACTCCCACATGCGCGCAACGAAGGTGCGGGCGCGATCCCGGCGTGTGACTCTCATGTTGCATCCATGACGAGGCTCACGGCGGCGACGAAGCGCTTCCAGCTGGCGAGCTCCTGTCCCAGGGCGCGGCGACCGGCGCTGGTGATGGCGTAGTATTTCGCGCGCCGATTGTTCTCGGTGGTGCGCCAATGGGTGGAGACCCATCCGCGCTGTTCGAGGCGGACGACGGCGGGATAGATGGATCCCTGTCCCACTTGGAGCGCATCACGCGAGAGCGCCTGGATGCGGTGGGCGAGGCCCCATCCATGCATCGGTTCGAGCGAGAGCGTCTTGAGAATGAGGAGGTCGAGCGTGCCTTGGAGCACTTGCTCGGCGGAATCCGTGCGGGCCATGTGGTGTGCGCGGAGCGGGTGGTACCGGCGTGGTGGAGACGGTGCGGGCCTTCTCCCGGATGTCGGGAGAAGATGCGCGCACTTCTCCCGAATGTCAATAGGAGTCCGGACGCGGTGCGATGCGCCCGGTTCGGACGCTGACGGCCCGGCGCTCCACCGCTGACGCAACGCTGACATTTCCCTCTGGCGAATGGTGCGGCGCTCCGCGTCCGCGCGCGGCGTTGACAGGCTGGATGCCGCGGCGAATGTTCTGTGGTCACTCGGTAGGAGCGCGGCGCGACTCACGATGACTCCTAACGAAACCAGGACGACTTCCCACAACCGATTTCGCCGCGTCGCTCCCGTGGCGCTGCTCGAGGTGTGTGCCGCCATGCTCAGCGTGTGTCGAGGGTTCATTGCTTCAGCGGTACTCGCTCTGGCAACGGTCGGCGCAGCCGGGCGGCCGAGCATCCGGCGGACGCCGGTGCGCGCCGTGTTCGCTCCGACCTGCGCCGCGCCGTCGGTTGGGCATCCGGCGCCGGCGGCGGACTCGCCTAACTGGCCGGACTGGCTCCTGCGCGAGCATCGGTACGTGGACCTCGACGCGTGGATCGCCGCGGCGGGAGCGCACGGCGCGGTGTCGCCGGTGACGCTCGAGTACGTGCGTGGTGTGCTGGCCAACAAGCGGAACCAGAACAGCACGTCGATCCGCCTGCTCGAGCCGCTCGTGCCGCGACTCGATCCCGTGGCCGATTCGGCGCGCGTCGTGGTCGCGCTCAAGACGCTGGCCGATGACTACCTCAAGTCCTATCGCTACGGCGACGCCGCCAACGCGCTGGTCCGGCTCTCGCGCGAGTACGGCGCGGCGATGGCGCCGGCCGACCGCGCCGATCTGCACAACGACATCGCGTTCCGTCGTGCGCTCAGGAACGCGCCGCCGCAGCGTACGACGGTGTCAGCGCCGTTCACAGTCGCGCTCCGCCGTGACGCACTCGGCCTGCGCGAGGTGACCGTACACGTTGGGCGCGACTCGTCGGGATGGATCTTCGACACGGGAGCCAACGTTTCGACGATCACCGATGGCATGGCGCGCCGTCTCGGTCTCCACGTGATTACGACCGGCGCCGCGACCAAGGGCATCACGGGCGCGTCGGTGCCTAACCGACTGGCCGTGATTCCCGAGATGCGATTCGGCGGTGCGCGCGTGCGCAACGCCATCGTGATCGTGCTGCCCGACAGCGCGCTCGACATCCCGCAGGCCCACTTCCAGATCACCGCGATTCTGGGCTACCCGGTGTTGGAATCGCTGGGCCGTCTGGCGATCGGGACCGACAGCCTCGGGGTCGACGTGCGGGCCGGGGAATCGCCGAGCGATTCGTCGAACCTGTTCCTCGACAACCTGTCACCGCTGGTGGCGGCGACCATCGGGGATTCGACTCGACTCTTTCACTTCGATAGCGGGGCGGACGCTACGCTCATGACGGTGCGCTTCTGCCGGGCGTACGCGTCGCTTCTCGAGGGACTCGATACCACGAGCATCGGCATCGGCGGGGCGGGCGGTGCCCAACGCTACGTCGGCTACCGGATTTCGGCGCTCCCGGTCGTAATCGGCGGGCAACGCGCGGAGCTCGACAGCGTGTTCGTGCTGCGGGACACCACGCGTTCGCCGTTCGAGTCGTACTTCGGGAACCTGGCCGGCAACCTCGCCGGTCGATTCGGCGCCTACACGATCGACTTCCGGGCCATGACGTTCCGCCTCGGCGCTGCGTTCCGTTAGCCCCTAGCGCGCGGCGTGTGCAGCGTCGGCACGAGCGTGTCCGTGCCAGGTCAGCGGCGGGTCGGCGTTCGGTGATGGCGCGTGCCCTGTTGGTCGTCAACACTTGACAATCAAGATGTCGGCGCGCATCGTGGTCGGCACGTCTTCTTCCGCGAGCGCGCAGTGACCGAGCCGAACACCGACGTCATCCAGGGCACGATGGACCTGCTCATCCTGAAGACGCTGAGTCTCCAGCCGATGCACGGCTTCGGGATCGCGCGGCGCATCGAGCAGATCTCGCGCGGCGTGTTCCGCATCAATCCCGGCTCGCTGCTCACGGCGCTGCAGCGCCTCGAGCGCGCGGGCTGGCTGGACGCCGAGTGGCGTCACACCGAAAATGCGCGGCGCGCGCGGTACTATTCTCTCACCCGTGCCGGGCGCAAGCAGCTCGAGGTGGAAACCTCCACCTGGAACCAGCGCGCCTCGGCCATTGCCCGGTTGCTCAAGGCAGAGGCGTAAAGCCCATGTCACTCTGGCGGCAGGTGGCGCGCGGCGTGCGCGGGCTCGCGCATCGCGCCGAGGCGAATCGCGATGTCGACGACGAGGTGCAGCACTACCTCGAGCAGGCCACGGCAGCGCACGTCGCGCGCGGCCTCGGCCCCGACGCGGCGCGCCGCGCGGCGCTGATCGAGCTGGGCAACCCGACCGTCGTGCGGGATCGGGTGCGGGAGGTCGGCTGGGAACATCTCGCGGCCACGATGGCGGGCGATCTCCGCGTGGCGTTCCGGCGGCTGCGCACGCACCCCGGATTCGCGATCGTGGCGGTGCTCACGCTTGCGTTAGGCATCGGCGCCGCCACGGCGATTTTCGGCGCGGTGAATCCGATTCTCTTCGAGCCGCTGGCCTATCCGCAGGCCGACCGCGTCGTGATGGTGTCGGACATGCGCGGCGACGGGTCGCGCCTCGAGACCGCCTACGGGACCTACGTCGAGCTCGCCCAACGGAGCCGCTCGTTCGACGCGATCGCGGCGACCGATCCCTGGCGTCCGGCCATCTCCGGCGCGGGAGAGCCCGAGCGGTTGGTGGGGCAGCAAGTGAGCGCGAGCTATTTTCGCGCGTTAGGCGTCGAGCCCGCCGCCGGCCGCGACTTCGTCGACGCCGACGACCGGCCCGGCGCGGCGAAGGTCGTGGTGCTGAGCGCGGGCCTCGTGGCGCGCCGTTTCGGCGGCGACCGCCACATGGTCGGCCGCGCGATCCTGCTCGACGGCGATCCCTACACCGTGATCGGTGTGATGCCGGCCGGCTTCGACAACGTGCTCGAGTCGTCGGCGGATGTCTGGACGCCGCTCAGGATGAACGCCCACGCGACGTTCCAGAGCCGCGAATGGGGCCACCACCAGACCATCGTCGCGCGCCTGCGTCCTGGCGTGTCTGTCGAGCAGGCGCGCCGCGATCTCGATGCGATCGCGCGCACGCCCGTGGCGGACTTTCCGCGGCCGCCGTGGGCGTCGTTGACCGGCGGTCTCCTCGTGCACGCGCTGCAATACGATGTGACCAGCGGGGTGCGCCCCGCGTTGCTGGCGGTGCTGGGCGCCGTCGTGTTGTTGCTCGCGATCGCATGTGTGAACGTCACGAACCTGCTGCTCGCGCGCGGCGCCCAGCGCCGCGAGGAGTTCGCGATGCGCGTGGCGCTGGGCGCGGGCCGCTCGCGCCTCGTGCGGCAGCTGCTCACCGAGAGCCTCGCGCTCGCGGCGTGCGGCGGCATCGTTGCGTTAGGCGTCGCCGCCGCTGGTGTGCGTGCGCTGGCGGCGCTCACGCCGGCCGGCGTGCCGCGCGCCGGCGCCATCGGCCTGGACGGACGCGCCTTTCTGTTCGCGTTCGCCATCACGGCGCTCATCGGTGTCGCCGTCGGCGTGACGCCGGCGCTGCGCGGCGCACGCGAAGCGGTGGGCAGCGGCGTGCAGCGCGGCGCGGGCCGCGTCGCGGGCGGCCATGCGCTGACGCGGCGCGTGCTCGTGGTGGCCGAGGTCGCGCTGGCGCTGGTGCTGCTGGTCGGCGCCGGGCTGCTCTTGCGGAGCCTCGACCATCTGTTCGCGGTCGCGCCCGGCTTCGAGCCGGCGCACGTGCTCACGGTGCAGGTCGATGCGGCCGGGCATCGCTACGACCCCGACAGTGCGCGCCTCCAGTTTTTCTCGCAGGTGCTCGAGGCTGTGCGCGCGGTGCCGGGTGTCACGTCCGCGGCGTTGACGAGCCAGGTGCCCTTGAGCGGCGACCTCGATGGCTACGGGATCGTCTTCGAGAACGCGCCGACCGCCGGCGGCGATGAGGGTTCGGCGCTCCGGTACGCCGTGTCGCCCGGATATTTCGCCACGATGGGCATTCCGCTGCGCGCCGGGCGATTCATCGATGCGCACGATCTGCCGGGCGCGCCCGAAGCGGTCGTGATCAACGCGTCGTTCGCGAAGCGGCGGTTCCCCGGGCAGAATCCGATTGGACAGCGCGTGCGCATGGGGCCCGAGATCGATGACGCATCGCGGCCGTGGGACTACATCGTCGGCGTCGCGGGCGATGTGAAGCAGGCATCGCTGTCAGACGCGCAGCCGGATGCGTTTTACGTCGCGTCGGGGCAGTGGCCGTGGACCGACAACGTGCAATCGCTGGTCATCCGCACGCGCGGCGAACCCGCGGCGCTGATCCCGTTAGTCAAGCGCGCGGTGTGGTCGGTGGACAAGGACCAGCCGATCACGCGCGTCGCGACCATGACCGACCTGGTGTCGCAGTCGGCGGCCGAGCGGCGGTTCGCGCTGACCGTATTCGAGGTGTTCGCGGCCGCGGCGCTGGCGCTGGCGGCGATCGGCCTGTACGGCGTGCTCTCCGGCAGCGTCGCCGAGCGCAGGCGCGAGATCGGGGTGCGGAGTGCGTTAGGCGCGACGCGCGCACAGATCGTGTCGCTCGTGGTGCGGGAGGGCATGGGGCTGACGCTCATCGGGGTGTCGATCGGCCTCGCGGGCGCCGCAGTGGCGACGCGCGCGCTGGTAACGCTCCTGTTCGGCGTGTCGCGGCTCGACCCGGGGACGTACGCGGCGGTAGTCGTCGTGTTGGCCGGCGTGGCGGCGGTGGCCTGTTGGATCCCGGCATCGCGCGCCGCGCGCGTGGATCCCTCGATTACGCTGCGCGCCGAATAGCGAGCCCAAGCACGGTCAGCCCCCGCTGCCCACACGCCGGTACCCGCACGGAACGGCGGCGGCGCACTCGCGGCACGCCGCCGCCGTTCCGTTAGGCACGCGCCGCCATCGCGGCGCGGCCGACGCGATGTCAGTTGCCGAAGCTGATCCCGAACGTGACCGGGATCATTTGCAACCGCTGACCCGGCGTGAACACGTAGTGATACCGGCCCTCTGCGAACAGGCTCGAGTTGCCGAGCGCGATGCGCAGGCCCGCGCCGGCATTGATGCCGAAGTCATTCTCGCTGCTGTTGCCCGACAAGATGACCGTGCTCCCCGACGTTCGCACATGGTACTTGTCGTTGTACCAGCCGATGCCGGCGATGAGATAGGGCACGACCGGCGGCTTCGTCTGCTGGTTCACGAGATTGGCCACCAGGTTCGCGTTCACCGTCCACACCTGCAAGGTCCGCGCGTCGGTGATCTTGGTGGGCAGGGAATTGAACATCCCGTCGATGCGAAAGCCTAACGGAAACGAATCGGACCGGAACGAGAGGTCCGCCAGCACGTTGTAGCCGGTCTTGTTCGTGGTACTGAGCGAGCTCACGGGAAACGTGAACCCGCCGCCGACGCCCAACCCGACCTGCGCGCGGGCCATGGACGGCGCAACCGTCGCGGCACCGAGCGCGAGCATGACGCTTGGAACGACCATCGATACACGCATAGCTGCAGACTCCGCATGAATGACGCGTACACGAAGCGTGAAGGCCGGCACAGTCCCGTGCGGCCCCACAGCACTGGACAAGGCCGCTGGAAAGGCAAGAGCGGGACCACGCGCCGTGCCAACCGTAAGCCCCGCTCATCAAGTGTTGTTCGCCGGCGCGCGTCACAGTCCGACCACGACCCCTTGGATTTGCTTGCCAACCCGGAGCGTCAGGCTCAACTTGTGCGACAGATCCTTCGTGTGGATGCCCGGCCCGAGTGGCCGGATTCGTGGACGCTCCCGTTTCCCCAAACCGAGGACACGACAATGCCAATCCTGTGGTGGATCATCGTCGGCCTGATCGCGGGCTACCTGACCGGCAAGTTGATGAAAGGATCGGGCTACGGCGCGCTCATGGACATCGTGGTGGGCATCGTTGGCGCGATCATCGGCGGGTTCATCATGCGCGCGCTCGGATTCGTCGGGAGCGGCGGCGTGATCTACACGATCCTGGTCGCGATACTCGGCGCGGTCATCCTGACGTGGATCGTGCGACTCGTAACGGGCGGCCGGCGGGCGCAGCTCTAGCCGCGGGTCCTCCTAACGGAAGCAACGCGAACGATGCCGCCGGCGGGCAGCGCGCCCGCCGGCGGCGCCTCCTTTCACGCGCGTCCGTGCAACGCGTCCTCTAACAGCGATACGGTCGCGGCGGGATCGGCGACCTCGACCACCAGTCGGCGGTAGTGGTCGTGGTCGAGCTCGATCACGATCGTGCGATCGGGGTCGTGCACGTCGTAGAACACCGCACCGTCGTGTTGGTAGAAGGTGCCCGCCGTCAACACGCCCGGGATCTGCGTGCCCGGCATCCGGAATCCGTGCCACCACCCGCGCGCGGGCTCCGCATCCACGCGCGCCGAGGTGATGTGTGCGAGCGGGATCTCGAGACGGCTCCTGAGCGCCCACATCTTGTCCCACCCATCCACGTCGAACCGAACGCGATCACCTTCGACCGTCACGTCAACCATGTGCGCTCTCCGTGCGAGCTCGGCAGCCCTGAGCGTGAATTCGCCACATCGGACGGACCTCGCGCACAGACGATAGGGCGTGCGGCGGCTGCGTCAAGCGCGCGCGACCATTGGAACGCGTCCCTGCGTCGCGCTCGCTTCTTCTTCGATTCTTCACACATCGGGTGCATGACTTGCTTTGATTGCCAGATGAAGCAGCGCGCCGAATTCATCGCGCGTCGTCGCGCATCACGCCACGAGGTTTCCGGATGGTCGCTCGCGCTAAAGTCCGCGCGTTCTATGATGACTTCTTCGAGTCCCGCATGGTGCAGTACCGGTTGTTCGGCAACCGGCGCATCGAGCTGGCCGCGCGGCGCATCGAGCCGTACGTGCAACCGGGCGACCGCGTGCTCGACGCCGGCTGCGGCATCGGCATCGTCACCGAGCGCATCGGCGAACGTGCGCGCGGCGGCCGCGTCTGGGGTATCGACCTCGGCGGCCGCAATATCTGGTACGCGTCGCACACCGTGCGGAAATCGAACGTGTCGTTCTTCACCTCCGACATCCTCACGGATGCGGGACAGATCCGCGAGCGGACCGGCGGGGAATTCAATGTCATCACGCTGGTCGACGTCATCGAGCACATCCCCGAGGCCGAACGCCCCGGCCTGTTCGTTAGCCTGCGGGGCCTGAGTGCGCCCGAGGCGCTCCTGATCCTCACGTACCCGAGCCCGCAGTACCAGCGCTGGCTCCAGGGCAACCGGCCGCAGGAGCTGCAGATCATCGACAACATCGTCGAGCTGCCGACGCTCCTCGCCGAAGCGGGTGCAGCCGGCTACTCGTTGCGGCACTATTCGCTCGAGGACGTATGGATGCGCAACCAGTACGTGCACTGCGTCCTCCAGACCGACGACGCGCTCGTCGAACCGGCGCGGCCCGAGCAGACGTTGGGCGTCAAGATCGGCGAGCGTGTGCAGCGCGCGACGCGCAAGGTGTTTGTGCTGCCGTGGCGTCGGTGGAAGTTCGTGACGCGGATTCTCAAGGAAGAAGCGCGCGAGAAAAGCCCACGCGCCGTCGATTCGTGATCGCTCCGGGGGAGAGCGCGACACGAACCGGCGGCGTGTGAGCCAACAGCGGCCACCGTTAGGCGAACGCCGGCGCTACGGCATCGCGGAGGCGTTGACGAACGCCATCGTTGCCTTCGCGCCCTCACCGCCACCCACGTTCACGTCCACTTCCTGACCCGCACGGTAGCCATTCGTGATCACGCCGTGCAGCAGCATCCGGCCGTTGGCCGTGCCGCTCCCGAACAACTCGGCCGTGAACGACTTGGACGGATCGCGTGACTCATACTCCCAGCGGACGAGGATCGGCCAGGCCGGATCGATCGCGCTCTCGGGTACGCCGATGCGTTCGAGCGTGAGCGTCACGGTGCCCTTGAAGGCCCCGCCGGCGTGTCCGCGCCACGAGGGATGCAGCTCGCGGGCGACGCGGTCGGCGTCGCTGTGGATTGGTGTCGGCGCGAGCGTTGCAACCTCGAGACTGTCGGGCGGGTTGTAGGCGGCTTGCGCCCCGAGCGCGGCGGGAGCGGCAGCCAGCAAAGACGCGACGGCCAAAAGCGCAACGGCGCGCGGTGTGTCGAAGGTGCGGCGAAGCATATGTCCTCCCGGTCGTAAACGGGCCTGCCGGACGCCGGTCAGCGTGATCGGCGGCCTCGGTATGCACACTACGATCGGGCGCGCGCGTCGAGGTTGACGTGTCGTTAGGATTTGGAGCGGAGTCTGTCACACGGCGTCAAGATCGGGTCAAGATCGAAAGCGATTGGTGAAAGTTGTCGAAACCAGGAAACCTTTTCGCGACTGAGGGCGTCCGAGGACTCGGTCCGGGCGTCTTCGGTTGGGCTCGGGGAAACCAACGAAAACTCGTGTCTCTCGGTTAGGCGAGGCACTATTCGCGGCCCTGAACGATCGCTTGAGCCTTTGCCGTGGCGACTCTCCGCTGGCTCCGTGAGCCGAAAACGCCAGCCGTCGTCCGCGTCTCGATCAAACTGACCCGCGACGTCCGGCCCGGTCCCGTGGGTTGCTTCGCTCTCGCGAGGCGGTTAACGTCCCTGCGGTCCCTAAGTCGCGTGCTGCGGCGAAGGGTCCAAGCCGGCCGTCGGCCGGCGTCCCCGCTTCGGACGACATGCCCAGCGCAACCACGATTCTCGACGCGCGCGCGATGGATCGCACGCTGCGTCGCATGGCGGATGAAATCGTCGAGCTGAACGACGGCACGGACAATCTCATCATCGTCGGCATCCAGCGCCGCGGCGTCCAGCTCGCCGAGCGGATCGCCGCCACGATCAAGGCCCGCAACGACGTCGACGTCCCCCGCGGCGCCCTCGACATTACCCTCTATCGCGACGACCTCCAAACCGTGGGGCCGCGTCCCGTCGTCGGCGCCACCAAGCTGCCTTGGAACCTCGAGGACAAATTCGTCGTGATTGTGGACGACGTCCTCTACACCGGACGCACCGTGCGCGCAGCGCTCGACGAGCTCGCGGACTTCGGCCGGCCGGCGCGCATTGCGCTCGCGGTGCTGGTCGATCGCGGCGGCCGTGAGCTGCCGATTCATGCCGACGTCGTTGGCAAGAAGATCGACGTCGCGCCTCGTGATCGCGTCGATGTGCTCGTCGACGAGTTGGACGGCAAGGACGGCGTGGTGATCGCCCGCCGCGACGACGACGCGTGACGAGCGCCCTCGGCAAGGACCTGCTCGGTCTCGAGCCGCTCACCCCGGAGCAAATCCAACTCATCCTCGATACCGCCGAGCCCTTCAAGGAGATCTCGGAGCGGGCGATCAAAAAGGTGCCGGCGCTGCGCGGGCAGACGATCGTCAACCTGTTTTTCGAGGCGTCGACGCGCACGCGGATCTCGTTCGAGTTCGCCGAGAAGCGGCTGTCTGCCGATACGGTGAACGTGGCGTCGTCCGGGTCGAGCGTGCAGAAGGGCGAGACGCTGGTCGACACGGCGCGAAACCTCGAGGCGATGCGCATCGACATGGTCGTGATCCGGCACGGCGCGTCCGGCGCGGCGCGCTTTCTGGCCGACCGCATCGAGAGCAACGTGATCAACGCCGGCGACGGGACGCACGAGCACCCCACGCAGGGGCTGCTCGACCTGCTCACGTTGCGCGACCACTTCGGCACGCTCCGCGGGAGACGAGTCTGCATCGTCGGCGATGTGCTCCACTCGCGGGTCGCGCGCTCGAACATCTGGGGCCTCAAGAAAATGGGCGCCGAGGTCGCCGTGTGCGGACCGCGCTCGCTCTTGCCGTGGGCGATCGGGGAATTCGGCGTCACGGTGTTCTCGCGCGTCGAGGAAGCGATCGAATGGGCGGAGGCGCTCAACATCCTGCGCCTGCAGCTCGAGCGGATGACGGCGGGCTATATCCCCTCGCTGCGCGAATACAACCGCGTGTTCGGGGTCACGCGCGAGCGGCTCGCGCGCGCGCCCCGCGACGTGCTGATTCTTCACCCCGGTCCGATGAATCGCGGCGTGGAGATCGACTCCGACGTCGCGGACGGGCCGCACAGCGTGATCCTGAACCAGGTGACTAACGGAGTGGCGATCCGGATGGCCGTGCTGTATCTGCTCGCCGGCGGGCGGCCGGAGCTGGCCGAGGCGGCGAAGGGAGGCTCCGAGCGGTGACGCGCCGGCTGCTGCTCCAGGGCGGCACGCTGCTGGATCCGTCGCGCCGACTGCACGAGCGCGGCGATCTGCTCATTGCCGACGGCAAGGTCGCCCAGTTAGGCGGAACGATCGACGCCGGCGAGTCGATCGACGTGTTGGACTGCGCGGGATGCTACGTGTCGCCCGGGTTCATCGACGTGCACTGCCACCTGCGCGAGCCCGGCCGCGAGGACGTGGAGACGATCGCCACCGGCGCCCGCGCGGCGGCCGCCGGCGGTTTCACGGCGGTCTGCGCGATGCCCAACACCGAGCCCGTCACCGACAACCAGGCGGCGGTGGGCTTCATCATTCGCCAGGCGCTGCGTGCCCGCGCGGCGCGCGTGTATCCGATCGGCGCGATCTCCGTTGGGCAGCGCGGCGAGGCGCTGGCCGAATTCGGCGAGATGGTCGGCGCGGGCGCGGTGGCCGTGAGCGACGACGGCCGTCCGGTGGCGAGCGCGCACCTCATGCGCACCGCGCTCGAGTACGCGCAGGCGTTCGACATTCCGGTGATCGATCACTGCGAGGAGCCGACGCTCGCCAACGGCGGCGCCATGAACGAAGGCGTGGTGAGCGCTCGGTTAGGCCTCCCCGGCATTCCGACGGAAGCCGAGGAGATCATGGTCATCCGCGACATCCTGCTCGCGCGGCGCACCGGCGGACATGTGCACCTGGCGCACATGTCCACCGCCGGCAGCGTGGAGCTCATCCGGTGGGGCAAGGAGCGCGGCATTCGCGTGACCGCCGAGGTGACGCCGCACCATCTGACGCTCACCGAAGACGCGTGCGAGGGCTACGACACGCACGCCAAGATGAACCCGCCGCTCCGCACCGCGGCCGACGTTGCCGCGTTAGGCGAAGCGCTGCGCGACGGCACCATCGATCTCGTCGCCACCGACCACGCGCCGCACCACTACGACGCCAAGGAGCGCGAGTTCGCCGACGCGCCGTTCGGTATCATCGGACTCGAGACGGCGCTCGCGCTGGTGGTGACCGACCTCGTCGCGCCGGGCGTCATCGATTTCCCGACGCTCGTCGACCGCATGTCCTGCCGGCCGGCGAAGCTCTTCCACCTGCAGGGCGGCACGCTCCGCGAGGGCTCGGTGGCCGACGTGACCGTCTTCGACCCGGGGCGACAGTGGCAAGTCGATCCGTCCTCGTTCCTGTCCAAAGGGCGAAACACGCCGTACACCGGCCGCCGGCTAATAGGGCGGGCCGTCTACACGATCGTGGGCGGACACGTGGTGTACCGCCTGGGTGGATGACGTCGGTCTCGGGGACGCTCGCTCAGCGACGCGCGATCGTCGCCGTGTGCCGGCGTCTCTACGAGCGCGGTCTCATCGCGGGACCCGACGGGAACGTGTCGGCGCGCTGTGGTCCGGACCGGGTGTTGGTCACGCCGTCGGGCATGTCGAAAGTGGACGTCCGACCCGCCGACGTGGTGGAGGTAGCACTTGATGGGACTCGCCGAACCTCACGTAGCGCACGAAGTTACCGTGAGGCATCGTCGGAAGTCTACCTACACCTTAGAATGTACTCACGACGGTCGGACGTCGTGGCGGTGGTGCACGCGCACCCCCCCGTGGCGACTGGATTCGCCGTGGCTGGCGAGACCTTGCCGGCGCGGGTACTACCTGAGCTCATTGTACAGATGGGCGACGTCGCGCTCGTTCCGTTCGCGCGGCCCGGAGGCCACGCGATCGCCGACGCGCTCGAACCGTACGTTAGGAATCACGACGCGTTCCTCCTGGCCAATCACGGCGCCGTGTCAGTGGGGCCGTCGCTCCAGCTGGCGCACCAACGCATGGAAAGTCTGGAGCACGCAGCGCGCATCGTGCTCGTGGCGCGCCTCCTGGGGAAGGTGAACGAGCTCACGGCGGAGCAGGTGACCGCGTTAGTCGCGGCGCGCGCCGCGAAGTCGGATGTCCAATCGCGCAGCACGGCTCGGACGAGCCGGCGGGGGAAGGCATGACGGATCCAGCGGTAAACACGGAGCAGGTGACGGCGCTGTTCGAAGAGCGGCAGCGCTACGAATCGTGGCTCGCGATGCTCGAGTCGAAGCGAGCCGTAACGCCCCAACACATCTTCGAGCGCGTTCACGCCGATTATGCGGCGCGGCTCGCCCGCGTGGTTGAGGAACTCGGCTCGCACCGCGCCGCGCTCCAGGATCTGGAGCGCAGTTTCATGGAGCGCCTGTCTTCTCTCGACGTCGACGACGCGAAAAATCGCGACGAAATGCTCGAGGCGGAGTTGCGCTCAACCGTTGGTGAGCTGAGCCAGGAACATCACGAGGAAGTGCGGTCGCGCACGCAGACGGCGCTCGCTGCCGTGGCAGATGAACGCTCGCACGTGGCCGCCGAGTTGGCGAAGCTGCGCGCGATGCTCGAGGCGAGCGGCGGGACGCCGGCGTCGGCGACGGCCGCGGCAGCCGCTACCCAGCCTGCTGCACCTCCCGCACAGCAGCGTTCGGCCCCAGCGCCCCAGGGCGGTGCGCCAAGGCGTGATGAGTGGCAGCAGCAGCCCTTCGATCGTGCCACGCAAACGCCGGCACGTCCCGCAGCGGCGGCATCGTCAGCGCCGATGCACGACACGCAGCCCGGATCCGCCGCGCCGCGGCGCATCAGCGCACCGGACGTCGGCCCAACGGGCGGGCCGTTCGATGATCTCGAGTTCTTGAAGACGATGATCGAGCCGCGTACGAGCGGCGAAGGCGTTGCGGTTGGAAGCGGCGCCAG
>Ga0070735_10002066_pt1 | contig 18517 bp, 19 predicted proteins | sample Coa_R1_FD_66443 | JGI IMG/M metagenome (GOLD analysis project Ga0070735, IMG submission 66443) | Surface soil microbial communities from Centralia Pennsylvania, which are recovering from an underground coalmine fire - Coalmine... | ecosystem: Environmental > Terrestrial > Soil > Unclassified ... | reverse complement strand
CCCGAAAACTGCACGGACATTTGCCGGCGCGGCTTGATTTTTAGAGCGTTGTCCAGAATTTCCTGAATCTCGTCCCAGGAAAGTTCGTGGACGTAGCCGACCTGGTTGGCATCCATGAAGCACGGATCGCACATCATGTTGCAACGATTAGTGAGGTCTACTGTGAGGACGGAGCCGCGGCCGTAACGCACCGTGCTCGAGCCATGCTTGTGCATGTCCTCGTCATTGTGCGCGGGAATGTCGCGTCCGGGGAAATTCTGCTCGATCCAGTTCAGGAACTTGGCATCGATGGCCATCATGTCTTCATACTTGCCGTGGATCGGGCATTCCTTCACCATCCACACTTCGCCATCCCGCTCGATAATCTGCGCTTTAATTTCCCCGACCTTCTCATGCATCAGGTCGCGCCAGTCTTTCTTTCCTTCAAAAATCGCCTCGCGGGCATCCTTGACGCAGCCCGGGCACAATGAGTCTGTTTGCCGCGGCCAGCCGAGTGTCGGCTTCGATTTCTCCCATGACTTAAGCAGCGGTTTGTCTGACCATTTCGGAGTAAATGACGGATTAGGATTATATTTGTTAAAAAAGTGGATCGTATCGAACGCGACGCCCGCGGTCTTGCAAAGGACGTAGTCCATTGCTTTCCATGCGCGTGTACCAAGAGTCTGCGGCATTTTTACAATCCTCCACACAACGATTCGAATAAAAAATGATACTGGGAATCGAACGGGAGCCCTCAGTTATTTTAAAACGGCCCCTGATTTCCGATCAGAACTTGTAACAGCTTCCTCTGGCGTCCAGCTAAGCCTTTCCCAGCGTGTAGTTTGACGGTTCCTTCGGGGGGCGTCCACCCCGATGCGCCCAAAGGGGTCCAGGGGGGGTTAAATGGCACTATTATGCAGCAAATGGGAGGGTCCCAGACCAACGCTCAACACGCAAAGTACCCCATGACAGAGGCCCGCATTCGTGGTGCAAACACTTTCACATCTTGTGTGACAAGCGGAGATAAAATCGCATCTTCTCAATGGTGGGCAACGAAATGCCAAGAATGTCCGCGTGCTTGGGTCTTGCGATTGTGATGCTGGCTTGCTGCGCCATGTTGAGCTTGGCACAAGCAATCTTCAAGCCTGCCGAAGTCACGTCAGCTCCTGACATTCCCTATCCAATTCAGAGCATCGCAGATGGAGTTGTCGTCATTGATATCTCGCTCGATGCCACAGGGGCGATCATTGGAACGAACGTAGTGCGCGACGTTCCTTCTCTGACGTCGGCGGCCACTTCCTCAATTCCCTCCTGGAAGTTCAGCCCGGCTTTGTTTCACGGGAGGCCAGTGCCATCCGTCATAAGAATTGCAGTCGTTTTTCGGCCGCGGTCGTATTTGGCGGCGGGTCCCGCGTTTACCCCTGTACCTTCGCAGGATCCCCCGGACCTTACACGTCTGGGCGACGCCCTTCCAGGTATCACCTCCGCAGCCTACCCTCAGTATCCCGTAAACGCGGTGAATCCTGGTACTGTCACCATTCAGGTCACGGTCGGAAGAACGGGGAATATCCAGCGCACCAAACTGGTGCGTGAGGTGCCGCCATTTTCCCAATTCGCGCTGAACGCGTTAAACCTCTGGCGATTTCAACCCGCCACTCTTGATGGCAAACCCGTACCTTCCCCTCTGGCGATCGCGTTCGTCTTCCCCCCGCTAACTTCGCCCTAAAAGAGTCCTAGTCCGGGTACTATGGAGTTAGGCTCCTCCGAACGTACCGCCAGCGAAGGCTTCCTCCAGCTAGAAAGCGCGCTAAGTCATTTCACTCGTAAAGCTTAAACAAGAAATCGGCCAGGTTTTGATGAGCCCCGCCAAGCGCTAGAGCCAGAAGCTGGGTAGAAACTTCTCGGTACTGGTGTACCCGGGCAAAATGGCGCTTTCAGCCTATGGTCAGAAAAGGGGGCCTCCGGCAAAATGTATTCATTCAACAAAGTAAGTTTTACCTGGAGGCTTAAAGATGCTGAATCGTTGGTGGTGTATGGATTGCCGATCGACAGTCAACCTGGACAGACACGGCCGCTGCGGCAGCTGCGAGTCCGAAGCCGTGGATCCGTTCCGTCCAGGCACTCGTGACGCTTCATCTCTGCCGATGGCAGAAATAGCATCAACCGATTCCGTTTCATGTGGTTAGGAAGGAAAGAGAGCTAGGCTATTGTAAGAGCTTGGTTTTAAGTGACTAGGAATACCGGGGGTGAAACGACGAAAACTCGTACACAAGCTGCACTCGATCACTGATGGAAAGGAGATACACTCATGCAAACGAAACTACGAATCCTGGTATTAACGGTCGTAGCAAACGCGCTCTGGATATCCCCGACAACCGCGGCACCGATAAAGACGAAGGTGCCCAACACAGCTAAGAGCTTGAAATTGAGCTATGTAGGAACCGCCTCATGGTACGGAAAGAGACATCAGGGAAGAAAAATGGCAAACGGAAAGCGTTTTGACAGCCATAAACTCACAGCGGCAAGCTGGTATTTCCCGCTGGGAACAACAGTTCGAGTAGTTAACGTAAAGAATGGTGAGTCTGTAGTCGTTACGATTACCGACCGCGGCCCGGGCCAACACCTGCATCGCCTGATTGACTTATCCGAGGCTGCGGCCGAGCGGCTAGACTACGTGGGACAAGGTCTGACCCGTGTATGCCTCTATCCCATGGTTTCCGTGGAAACTCAGCCAGCTTTGCTGCAGATCCCGCTCGCGGAGCCAAGTTCTCAAAATCTCGCCGGAACCGAAGCTACAGTCTCCGTCACGCCAATGTGAATGCCGTCAGGCCACGCTAAGTCTCCTCCCGACCCCTGCGAGAGGGTGGCCTTCCCCAGATAGCTCAAGAGTCGAGATCGCTTCCCGGCGACCGGTGCGAAGTGGTGTTTTCGCTTGCCGGAGTACACAGGGCAGTACCTCGTAGCGCCCCAATTGTTACAATCATGTTGCGCCAATATTAACATTGTGTGACAGTCTGAATTGCGTGGCGATTTTTTATGCACGGGGTGAACGCCATGAACAATAGACTACGAACAAGTTTGCTGCTGGTCGCGAGCCTGTGTATTCCATGCGTTTCAAGGGCGCAGTCTCCGCAGTCGCGCTCTGTGGTTTCCGTCAGACAATTGAGCATTCCGCCCAAAGCCCTTCACTCTTTCGAAAAGGGTATCGAACGTCTGGTAAAAGACGACGCTGCCGGGAGCTTGCCTCACTTCCAACGTGCGGTCGCTGAATTTTCGACTTATTACGAAGCCTATTTCGAAATTGGAATGGCGAACCTGAAATTGTGGCGCACCGATCAAGCAGAGCAGGCTCTTCGAAAATCCATTGAACTAAGCGGCTGGCAATACTCGGAGCCACTTTTTGCGCTTGGCGCGGTTCTCACAAAAGAAGAGAGATTTGCCGAGAGTGAGGAAGTCATCCGCAAGGCTTTGGATTTGGATCCGACCGCTTGGGCAGGGCATTATTGCCTGGGCTGGGTGTTATTCGCGATGAACCGCTTGCAGGAGGCCGAGAATAGTGTCCGCGAGGCGCTTCGCTTGAAGTCCGACTCTCCGGAAACGTTTCTCCTGCTCGCCGACATACACAACCACCTGCATGATTATGCCGCCGTGTTGAAGGATGTGGATGAGTATCTCAAGCTCGAACCGGAGGGCCAGTTCAGCGCCCAGGTAAAAGTACTGCGAGACAAGGCCGAACGTGCGATTGTCGATTCCGAGCGCGTCTCGGTCCTCATTCAGCCTTACCCCTGATTCAATCCGCTATTTAATGTTGTTTTCCTTGCCTTCCTTTACGTAAGCCGTGGACGAAGCAATATGATTCCTGCTGTGAATGGATTTCTTTTTGGCGAGATGCGCAAACATCTGAATGCCGAAGCCGCCGTCTAGATCGTCAGTGATTCTTTTTTTCCAGGGACGCCGGATGATTTGCGTCGTGAGGCGGCGCGTGATGCGGGGCTGCGTCATGATGTGATCGGCAAGTTTCCAGGCGCGGTCGAGGAGTTTTTCGCGCGGAACAACTTCATTGACCATGCCGTACTCGAGGGCTTTTTGCGCGTCAATCGCCTGTCCTGTGAGCAAAGCGTACGCGCCGCGCTTCACGCCCAGCAATTCCATAAAACAGCTGTGAATGCCGTCTCCGGGAACCGAGCCGATATCATAATGAAGATCAAAAATGATGGCGTCTTCACTGCAAATGGTGATGTCGCACATGAGGCATATTTCCGTGTGGAATCCCGGACCGTTCAGTACGCCAATGGTGGGAATTTCCAGATCATTTACCAGCGAGCTTACATTGATCCTGCCGTCTTTGTAGGCGTACTCGTAGGCCCAATGCTGCAAATCGTCTTGTTCCAGTTTGAAGCCTTCGGGATCCGCATCCATCATAAAGTCCTCGCCTGTTCCCGTAAAAATCATGACTTCATTTTCAGGATCGGCGCCGATGGTTTTGAAAAGCTGGCCGACGGAGCGATGATTTTCGACGCTCAACTGAATCGGCCCGCCTGCCGTGTGCGCTTCGACGAGAATAACGCCGTCCTCGCGCCGCTGCAGTTTGTAATGCTGTTTGAAACGCTCTTTATATTCCTCGAATTTTGGGGTGGGAACAAAATCGACTAGCGACATGACTGAATCTCCTTCCGCAGTCCGAAAGAATCATCTACAGCAGCGAGCAAGAAGCCGGAATTGCGCCAGGCGTAGCTGATTAGTTTGTTCGCCACCCGAGGCAGGACACTCACCAAAAAAATCCGATAATTACAGGCCGGCGTTACGCGCCACAACCCGCGCCACGCTCGACCAGTCCATCTCGCCCTGGCCCTGTGCCAGGGCGGAGAGCAGATGATCGTGGACGAGGCTGGCCAGCGGCATCGGCGCGGCGCATTCATCGGCTGCCGCCAGCACCAGGCGGACATCTTTCAAACCGAGCTGCAGGGCAAAGCCCGCCGGCTCGAACTCCTCTTGCGCAATGATGCGCCCATAATTGGCGATGACCGGAGATCCCATGAGAGCATTCATGATTTCCAGGAACGACTGCGGTGCCACTCCCGCTTTGCGCAATGTTGCGTAGGCTTCTCCAAACGCCTCAATGATGCAGGCGAGCATGAAATTGCCGCACAATTTCGCGACATTGGCCTGCCAGGGTTCCGCCCCGACAACGAATGTCTGTCGGCCGATGGCGTCGAAGAGCGGGCGGCAGCGCTCCACCAATTCAGTCGGGCCCGCGGCCACCACCAATAGTTTTTTGCTTTCCGCGGCTTCCGGACGTCCAAAGACCGGAACGCTCAAGTAACCCTGCTTCCGCTGGGAATGTTCTGTGGTTAATCTGCGAGCGAGTGCCGTGCTGATGGTGCTGTGCGAAAGGTGAATGCAATCGCTCTTCATGGCCGACGCGATGCCGTTATTTCCGAAGACGACTTCTTCCAGCGCCTGATCGTTCGCCACCATGGTCATGACGACCTGCGCATCGCGGCAAGCATCCGCCGGAGAACTCGCTACGCGAGCGCCTTCGGCTGCAAGCGCTTCCGCCTTTTTAGGGGTGCGATTGTAGACTGTCAAAGCGTGTCCGGCGCGGAGCAGATTACGCGCCATTCCCATTCCCATTCTGCCGAGTCCGATGAAAGCAACATTCATAATCCGGAAGCATAACGACTCCGCGCGCCAGAGCCAAGGAATTTTCTAGGAAGGCATGGCGAGCCTTCACCGGGTAATGCAAGAACGCTTCCTTTGTATGTTGCGTTATCAGGCATCCCCCACGCGACCGCACGAATGTGACAGCGAGTATCAATGTGTCCAAAGAAAAACATTTTCTAAGGTCGTTACCGTATTGAAGTGAAATTCCCGATGGAGCATCATCCAGCCGAGTATGGGGTTGTGCTCTATTTAGATTTAGTAAAGCAAAGGGTCTCCCGTGGATGGGATCAATTTGTTGGGCAAAACGCAGCCGCGGATGCGGCGGCATGTCATTTCATTTTTCGTTTTGCTATTACTCGCTCTCGTTCCCTGTCCATCGTCCGGTCAATCACAAACGCCTCCCTTTATTATGACTTGGGCTGGTAATACGCCAGACTCAAACGCGCTGCTGGGCGTAAATACGATACGGCTCGGATGTTCGTCGACGCCCGACTTTTGTTTCACGGAAATCCAGCGATCGGCAAGTTCAGATGATGTCCAACGGGTATTCCTGGCCATCAGAATGGACCCGACCACTTCAGCCAATTACGCCGCGCAAATCAGCCAATGGAGTCTGACGCATCCCGTTCTATTCTCCGTGGGCTTCGACGACCTCGTAAACAGAATGGAGCATCTACAAAACGATTTTGGAATTGCCCATCCCGGAACCGTCGTCACGGATACGATTAACGCTGCTAAGTCCGCAAATCCAAACTTGAAATTCTCGGTGAGCATGTATGAAGACTTGCTGGGGTCGCCGCTTCTCGGCGATTCCAATCTTCCGTTGTCAACGCGCCAAAATATTGATTACGTCGACCTTTACATACATTACCGGCAAGATGGCGCGAACTACGCCAATTACATCCAGCAAACAAAGGCGATTTTTCCCAACGCGAGGATTATTGCGAGCGTGTATGCGTATGACCGCCTCGATTATCTCCCCTGCTCGCCGGGCGGCGTTCGTTGTACCGTCCAGCAGGAGGAAGATCTTTTCCAGCAACTATTTCTGATTCAGCTTAATGATCTGAAGCAAGGTCTCGTGGACGGAATCGAATTTTTCCCCGGCAATTTTGGACTCGAAGCCCAGTGGTCTCAATGGGCTGCGCCTCGCATCTGCGTAGCATCGCGCCTTCCGGAGTGCATCGCCAACACGCTTGCCATGCGGCAGATGGTTTTTCAAGATCTTACGGCCGTTTTTGGAGCCCCCGGGCCGTTAACGTCTCTGTCACCCAGGCCTTTGGAATTCCCGGTCCAGAATGTTTCGACTACGAGCGGCGCATCCACCGTGACTCTTAACAATCCGGGGACCGCGCCGCTGAACATCAGCAGCATCGCCATAGCGGGAGGAAACGCTTCCGATTTCTCGCAACAAAACTCCTGCCCCGCACCCCTTGCTCCGAATACAAATTGTAAGATCAACATCAAGTTCACGCCTTCAGCAATCGGCGCACGAGCGTCTCAACTCGTGGTTACGGATAACGCGCGACGAAGTCCGCATACTTTGGATCTCAGCGGAATTGGCGCAAGTTCTACCGGGCCTCAAGTGCTTCTTTCGACGAATTCACTCGACTTCAGGAATGAGACTTTGGGTACGACAAGTGCGCCGCTGGCCATCGTGCTTTCTAATGTTGGTCAAGGAACGCTCAGTATCAGCAGCATCGCCATTAACGGGGCCGGCCCCGTGCAGTTTGCACAAACCAATAACTGCGCAGCAACTCTTGCGCCCGGGGCGTATTGCACGATTAACGTGACCTTTACACCGACACAGCCTGACAATCAGTCGGGCCAACTGGTGATCACCGACAACGCGGTGGGAAGTCCCCACACGATTCCTCTGATGGGATTCGGCGCTGATCCGGGCGCCCAACAAGTTGTGCTGTCGAAAACCGTCCTGACATTCAGTAGCCAGACGGAAAACACGAGCAGCCCGGCGCAATCCGTTACACTGAGCAACCCGGGAGCTACCGCAGTGGTTGTCACTCAGGTCTCCGTCGCGGGCACGAATGCCAGCGACTTTTCGCAGACAAATGCTTGCGGAAACAGTTTGGCTGCTACACAGAGTTGTACCCTGACGGTTACCTTCAAGCCTTCTGCCGTCGGCCCTCGCACAGCTCAATTACTGATTGCGGACGGTGCCAGCGGTAGTCCCCAGGCTGTTACTCTGAACGGAACCGGGACGGCCAGCACCAATCCGGTTGCAAGCGTGTCGCCAGCGACTCTGACGTTTCCTTCGCAGACTGTCAAAACGACGAGCGCCGTTTTGCCCGTAACACTGAGCAACACCGGCAGCGCGGTGATGTCGGTCACGAGTATCGCGATTTCCGGCGCGGATAACGCCGAGTTCGCGCAAACAAACACGTGCGGGAATTCCGTCGCCGCTGCGGGCACTTGCACCATCAATGTTTCCTTCACTCCGGCAGCGACAGGATCGCGTTCGGCTCAGCTGCAAATTAATGACAACGCCGCGGGCAGCCCGCATATCGTGGCATTGGTCGGGACAGCTATTGCAGTTTCTACCCCCGCCGTGATGTTGGCACCGGCTTCATTGACCTTCGGCGACCAGGCCGTCGGAGCTGCGAGTCCCGTTCTAGCCATAACGTTAGACAATACGGGGAACAGTGCGCTGGCAATCAGCGGCATAGCTGTTTCAGGCACAAACGCCGCAGATTTCGCCCAGACGAACACTTGCGCTGGGAGCCTGGCAGCAGGGGCAAGCTGCGCGATCTCCGTTGTGTTCACCCCGGCACAGACGGGATCGCGTTCCGGGCAGATTGTAATCACCGATAACGCCAGCGGTTCACCGCACCAAATCGCTTTGACTGGCACGGGAACGAACCCCGTCGGACCTGACTTCGCAGTTACGGCGGCGCCGACGGCTACAAGCGTGACCGCCGGTCAACCAACCGCTATTACAGTGTCCGTGGCCGGATCGGGTGGCTTCACTGAGCCGGTTCAGTTCGCATGCTCAGGATTGCCTGTGGGCGCAGCCTGCAGCTTTTCGCCTGCGACCGTTACACCAGGAGCGACTTCGGCGGCTACGACAACGCTAACGATCACGACTGCCGCTCGACACGGCGCTGTATTCAAATTCAGGACGCCGAATTGGCCTTCGTTCTACCAGACTACGTATAGCGTGTTTGCCATCTGCGTGCTGCTGTGGGCTTATAGGTTGAGAGATAGAATTCGAGTCACTTACAGGCATGCAGCGATCATCGTGCTACTGGCGGGGTCCTTGGCAGGGTGCGGATACGTATCGAATGCGGGCTCCGCTACCGGGGCGGGCTCGGGCACCGGGGCAGGCTCTGGAACCGGTGGAACGCCTGCAGGCACTTATGCGGTTTCCGTTAGTGCTTCCTCCCAAACCCTCACTCATCAAGTAAACTTGTCCCTGACGATCAAGTAGTGGGGAACGAGCCCAGTGGGTTCGGCCTAGAACGGGCAGTCTTCGAAACGCGTCTTGCAGTATTTCCAGGTACTCCACTCATCCACGTAGCCGTCGCGAATTCGTTCTAAAGACCACTGGGTGCTACAAGTTACGTCGTAGGCGCAGGCGTCCGAGACCTCGGGATGCCAGGCTTTGTTGATTTGCCAGAGGCCGCGGCTGTCTCCTCCATCGCCGGTAGCCTGGGGATGGTGCCGCGACTCGTGAGAGACAATCCACTCCGCGACAGTGGGGTCCACCCCTGCGGACTTGGAAGCGTTCCGCACGTAGGACTGGACGTTCAATCGCTTGTATCGAACCGACATGGCCTTGGGAAGAGCTACGGAAGACCGGGCTGCGCCTCTTGCGATCCGGTATTCGGCCGCATGCGTGAAGGACGTCCAGATAATGGCCAGAACGTAGGTAGCGAAGAGGAATTTGAGGAACCAATGGCGCGAATTTTTCACAAGGCCTCCTGAACGGGACGATACCCGAAAATCCCGTCAACTGGCCTGGCGCCTAGTTTGCAGAGTAGCGCCAGTCAGTGACCAATTCAATATACACGCAAAGCGAACAAAAAGCGAATGCAAAGCCAGCGTCATGCCAGAAATCTACGCTGGCTTAGTCGACTTAATTTGAGATGTTCGCTAAACCCGGTGGGACGCAGCAATTGCGCACTAACTATTATCTCGCCCTAACAAATACAGCTTTTGACCTATTTCCCACGAATTTGGCTCTAGGGGATACTGTGGAGCGGAGGAAATTCTGCCTCCCTTTTCCAATGAGTCTTCTTCACTCGACACGACCACAGGAATCGAAAGAAACGGCCCCCCGATACTTCGTAAGCATGATGAGTAGGGAGCAATATGGGGAATGGGATTCTCTGGTTACGAAATCTCCCCACGGAACAATTTTCCACTACTCGTGGTGGCTAGACGCAGTTGACCAGGACTTTAAGATACTCGGGTGCTGGAACTCCGAGACCGGAAAGCTGGTTGCGGGAATCCCGTTGCCCTGGAAGAAAAGGGCCGGACTTCTGCTTTATCACCCTCCGCGCTTAACCCCCTATCTTGGACCGATTTTCGATCTCTCCGAGGACGATACCACGAGCGAACAACTCTCCATGATGCGCCACTGCGGAGAGCAGCTTGCGCAGGCCATACAAGGATTCGACTGCCTCTATTATATTGCGGGTGCCGCTGCGCCTGACCTGCAAGGATTTGTCTGGGCGGGTTTTAGTGTCGAACTGGCGTATACCTTTCGATTCGACGCCGGCATGACACCGGAGAGTGTTTCTGAACAGATCACGCGCACGCACAGGCAAAAACTGAAAAAAAGTTCGCAGTACATAATCGAAGCCGGCGACGATCTGCGCGCATTGGCGACGCTGAGCAACCAAACGTTTGAGCGTCAGGGAATCGCGTGTCCATTCAGCGAGAGTTACTTGCGCCAGTTATGGGACGCTCTTTCGCGACGCGGAAAGGCAACTTTGTATACGGCCCGGGATTTAAAGCAGCGACCGGTGTCCTCGCTGCTGGTGGTTCATGATGAGCGTACTTCGTATCAGATCGTCTCTGGAATTGACACCACGTTACGCGATTCTCCGGCAGGGTATTTATTAACATGGCGAGCGATTTGCGATGCGCTGAATGCCGGGCGGTCTTTCGATTTTGAGGGCTCAGGAATCAGGGGCGTCGAAAAATACTACAGGCGGTGGGGAGCGCCGGCTCGGCCGGTCTGGCAACTCAAGAAGGACGGCTCGTTTCGAGGTTGGCTTGCCCGGGCAGCTTACCGTGAATTCAGTACAATCAACGGACGCGCAGTGCGGGCCAACGCCGCAAAGGCGCCCCAGGCGACTGAAAGAGAGAGTGGCACCCCGGAACTGTTTCGCCCTGGACAAAACGAAAAGCTGCACATCCGGCTAGGACGAGCAATCGTAAGATGGGCTTCCCCGAACACCCGTGAAGAGAATTTTTCGTGGAGCCACTTCCGCTCCTCCGAACGAGTCCTGGACGTCGCTTGCGGCATTGGGTCTTTCATTGCTCAGAATCCGTCAAGGGCGATGGGCATCGACATCAGCGAGAGAAACGTTTCCGCATGTCGCGCCCGCGGACTTAACGTGATACAGGGAAACGCACTGGCATTGCCCTTTGAAGACGATTCATTTGACGGAGTGCATTCGGCCCAGGTGATCTGGGCCTTCCAAACGGCCGAAGCTTTGCAATACCTGAACGAACTCGTGCGCGTTACACGGCCGGGAGGAATCATATCGATTTCCACGCTATGCAATGGGAATGAGGTTTTTGAGCATCCTGAGGTGGCGAGGCCCTACCCGCCGCAGGCCATTTTTCGAATGATCAGTACACCTCAGACGGATATTGGAACTCAGGTGCCTGGCGTCGTATTCAAGGCTATCCACTTTCGCCGGCCGCCCTTATTCAATTTTCGCCCCGCCCGTTCCTTGTGGATGTGGCGCGCCGGTTCTGTACTCAACGCGTTCCAATATGGATGCTACCTGCGCAAGTACTGGACATACAGCGGATACACAATGATATTGCAAAAGCTTCAGAATCCTCCCGCACGCTTCCCGGCACGTTGCTAGTCATCTACGAGAGCCTTAAAATCAGATAGCAGTTTGCTTGTTTTCCGCGCCAGCGATGGGTAAAGTCTTTCGGATGATTCTTGAAATCGCCACACTGCAGGTACGTCCGGAGAATCGGGCGGCGTTTGAATCGGCATTTCCGGCGGCCGCGCGGATTCTTTCGTCCGCGGCGGGCTATATTTCGCACGAGCTGCAACGGTCGGTCGATTCGGGGAACCGCTACGTGTTGCTGGTACACTGGCAGACGAAAGAAAATCATACCGTGGGTTTTCGCGGATCGCCGCAATATCAGGAATGGCGGAAGCTGCTTCATCATTTTTTCGATGGGCCGCCTGCGGTTGAACATTACGAATTGATTTAGGAGCCATGCCATGATTCGCCATCTCAAGTCCGGCCAGTCCGCCGAGACCAAGGCCGAAAATAGCGCGCAGGTTCGCAGCACAGTGGAAGCGATTCTCTCCGCGATCGCTGCTCGCGGAGAGGCGGCCGTGCGCGAGTATTCGGAGCGGTTCGACAAGTGGTCTCCCCCGGCGTTCAAGCTATCCGAGAGCGAAATCGCCGAGTGCGTGCGCGCCTTGCCGCAGGGAGTGATTGAGGACATCAAGTTCGCGCAGACACAGATTCGCAACTTTGCGCTGACGCAACGCGCCGCCTTGCAGGACGTCGAAGTGCAAACACTTCCCGGCGTTGTGTTGGGCCACAAAAACATTCCCGTCAATAGCGTTGGCTGCTACGTGCCGGGCGGGCGCTATCCCATGGTGGCTTCGGCGCACATGAGCGTGGTCACGGCAAAGGCAGCGGGAGTGAAACGAATTATCGCGAGCGCGCCGCCCTTCGGAGGCAAGCCGCATCCGGCAATCGTGGCGGCCATGCATTTTGGCGGTGCGGATGAAATCCATGCGATTGGCGGCGTGCAGGCAATCGCGGCTATGGCCTTGGGCACGGAAAATATCGCGCCCGTGGACATGCTGGTGGGACCTGGCAACGCCTTCGTTGCCGAAGCCAAGCGGCAGTTGTTCGGACGCGTTGGGATCGACTTGCTCGCGGGACCAACGGAAACACTAATCATCGCTGACGATACGTGTGACCCTGAAATGGCCGCTGTCGACTTGATTGGCCAGGCGGAGCACGGGCCGGGAAGTCCCGCGGTTCTTCTCACGAACTCCGCGAAGCTTGCCGCGGATACGCCTGCGGCCATCGAGAAACTTCTCGGGTGGCTTCCCACAGCTGAGATTGCGCGGCAAGCCTGGCAAAATTGCGGGGAAATTATTTTGTGCGACACGCTGGAGGAAATGGTGCAGGAAGCGGATCGCATTGCCTCCGAACATGTGCAGGTGCTTACGCGCGATCCCGATTATTTTCTGCAACGGCTGACGAATTTCGGCGCGTTATTTCTGGGACATCGCACGAACGTCGCCTATGGAGACAAAGTGATCGGCACAAACCATACTCTGCCGACAATGAAGGCAGCTCGCTATACGGGCGGGCTGTGGGTAGGAAAATTTATCAAGACTTGCACGTACCAGCGCGTGCTGACCGACGAAGCCGCCGCCATGGTCGGAGAATATTGCTCGCGTTTATGCGCGCTCGAAGGATTTGCGGCGCACAAGGAACAGGCGGACCTGCGCGTCCGCCGTTACGGAAAGAAGAAGGTGGCCTAGCCGATGGAATCGTACGAAAAACCGGTGGCAGTCGTTACAGGAGGAGCGGGAGGAATCGGCACGAGCATATGCGGAGCGCTCGCGCGCGACGGCATGCAGGTTGTGGTGGGCTACAACCGGTCCGCGGACGGAGCCCGGGAGCTGGTGGATAGTTTGCCGGGCGAGGGACACGCCGCACTTTTCGCGCCGGTCACGGACAGTGCCGCGCTTGCGAGTATGGCCTCCACGGTAAATGCGCGCTATGGACGTTGCGATGTCCTGGTGAATTGTGCGGGCACCACGCGCTTCGTGCCGCACGGTGATCTCGAAGGCCTCGATGACAATTTGATCGACCAAATTCTGGCGACGAATGTGCGTGGAGTGTTTGCCGCAGTGCGCGCATTGCGGCCGCTATTGGATCGCAGCACGCAACCCGGCGGCGGGGTGATCGTCAATATTTCATCCTTGGCAGCAGTTACCGCGATGGGAAGCAACGTGATGTATTGCGCGTCGAAGGCGGCGGTCGACAATATGACCAAGTCGCTGGCGCGCGCACTGGCTCCTAAGATCCGCGTCATATCGATTTCGCCGGGCCTGGTCGAAACCGATTTCATAAAGTCGATGGATCAGCGCTGGCGCGATGAGCAGCTCGAACGCACGCCCCTCAAGCGGCTTGCATCTCCCAACGAAGTGGCCGCCGCCGTTGTCACCGCGGTGAAGAATCTCACGTTCACCACGGGGGCCATTATCGCCATCGACGGCGGCCGTCCGTTGAGCTGAAGGTCGAAGTTAAAAGTGGCTGAAAAGCCCGATCAAGAGAATGATTGGTATCGGAACTCCCAACAGCAAGAGCAAAATCGAACGCATGGTGATCTCCTCAACCGCATTTCAAATTTAGGTAACGGCCACACGATCTCGTTGCCTACCGCCGATAGTTGCAGCGTAACTGGCGCAAAATGCGCCAACCAGAAGAGCGAAGAACGTCCAATAGGAGAGGTGGGCTGCCGCTTTGCGAGCAGCGTCAGCTTTTTGTCGAGCCTCAGCCAATATATCGGATACACGTCTTTCGGCCTCGGGCCGGCTAATGCCCGTTCTTGCGGCTACCAACTTTCCAAGATATGACTTGTCAGCGTCGGGAACGTCCTGCTGTCGAAGGGCGTTTGCGAGGATGGTCGCGGCCTCGGCCCGTAGCGAAGCATCGTTGGAGTTTCGACTGGGGTTGTCAGAACGAAATAGAGCGTCAACGAAATAGACGTTTGGATCGGCACCGGAGAGCGCTGTAGCGCCCGCTTGAACGGCGCCCCCAATCAAGTTTGTAGCTGCCGAAGTCAAGAAAGCAGCAGTGATAATGACACCGACCCCCCAGACTAAGAATCCGTGTGCGGTATCGCGAAAGAATACTTCGTCCGTGTGGGTATTGACCCATTTCGTCCGAAGCCGGCCAGCCAGATAGCCGCCAAGCGCGAAAGCGATGATTTGTGAGACGGTCAGCCAGGCGATTGCCGCTTTGCTGACTGTCGAGGCGGATGCTCCTACGTTTGACCACGGTGAAACTGAAGACAAGCCTACACCCGTTCCCAAGGCGACCAGGGCAAGCGATGTCGCGGCAGCTACGACCGCGCCACCGAATACTGCTGCCCACGATACAGCGGACGCGGCCGCCTCATTCCTGGGGAGCTCGCCACCGATCGGTTGACGGTAATCGGGTGAAGGTGCCATCGCTGGGTGTGCCATAGTGATAGTCCTCCTAAGGCGATGTTGGGCAGTCGGTAAGGAGAACGCCATCTCAGCAATTACTTAGAATTGTGCGTTGGACAATGTATAGATTTAGCCGCGGGCGCGGCCATCGCTACAGATGCGCAGCCAGCTAAGCCGAAATGCGACCTTCGCAAGAGAGAAGGAGCGGGCCTCCGCCGCTCCCATGTATACTGGCCGTCTCTCAAGCTATTTAGATCTGCCCGTATCCGCCGTCAACATTGAGTTCGACGCCCGTGATGTAGGACGCATCTTGCGATGCCAGGAACGCGACGGCGCCGGCTACTTCCTCGGGTTGTCCGAAGCGTTTCATCGGAACCCTCGAGAGCACGTCCTTCGCGAATTCATCGAGGCCTTCCTTGGGCAATCCCGTCTTGTCGAAGATCGGCGTAACGATCGGCCCCGGCGCAACCGCGTTCACGCGGATGCCTCGCCCGACCAGTTCCGCCGCTGTGGTTCTCGCGAGAGAGCGAAGCGCCGCTTTGGTGGCCGAGTACGCGCTGGCGCCGGCATTGCCTTTGCTGCCCGCGACGCTGGTATTCAGGATGATCGACGCACCGTCGTTCAAAAACGGCAGCGCTTTCTGGATTGTGAAATAGGCGCCCTTGATATTGATGTCAAACTGCTCGTCGTACGTGATTTCCGAAGTTTCGGCAAACGGCCCGAACTTCGCAACTCCGGCATTCACGAACAGTACGTCAATTTTGCCCAGCTTTTGCGAGACTTCCGCATACAACTTGTCTACGTCGGTGAACTTGGCAACGTCCGCCTGCACCGCCACCACGCCATTTCCGATGGTTTTTACCGCCTCATCCAGTGTTTTCTTGCTTCGACCGGCGATGGCGACTTTCGCGCCTTCTTCCTGTAAGCGCTTGGCAGTGGCCAGGCCTATGCCGCTGTTTCCGCCCGTCACCACAGCTACTTTTCCTTCGAGTCGCTTCATGTTCGTTCCCCTCTCTTGGTTGAATTTTCCGCATCGAGACTGCCCTGGAGCAGCCGTGAAGCCGCTCCCGGGATGCGCACTGTTTCGATATTTAGATGACTATCGAAGTGCTTGGTTGCAGGTTTTCTGGTATTTGTTGCGAAGGGTATTTGTGTATGGCGGTAAGGGCGATGATTTCGCTAAACTTACATCAACTATGGATCATTCCGAGATCGAGAAGATATCAAAAGCCCTGGCGGACGAGACCCGCCTCAAGATCTTTGAGGCAATCTCGTCAAGCAAGCAGATGAATTGCGGCGAGATCGTCTCCATGCGCGGCGTCACTCCTGCAACCGTTTCTCATCATCTGAGGATTCTGAGCGAAGCCGGGTTAATCGCCTGCCGCCGCGAAGGGCAGTTCGTCTATAGCGAGGCCGTTCCCGAAACCATTGCGGCCTATTCGCAGGCACTCGCGAAAATCGCGCGTGGCAGGAAAATAGCACGCCGCCGCTGACGTGCTCACCTCTACGAGTTAGATTTCCAAACACTTGAATTGCTGAACCCCTCGCGTTCAGAGGCTCGCGGCCCTGCCGGCGTCTGCCCGAACTGCAAATTCGTTGTCGCCCAAGCGGGAGAAGCGTATGATGCGGCCAATAGTTTATTCCGAGAGACGGGTCCGCCAAAAGCTTGGAGGGATTCTATGAAAAATATGTTTCTTACGATTTTTCTCGGCATCCTGATGGTTTCGGTTCCGCTGTTTGCGCACCATGGCGCCGCCGCATACGACACCACCAAAAGAATTACGCTGAAGGCTACGGTAACGGAATGGTTTTGGGCCAATCCCCACTGCTTTTTGAGGTTTGATGCGAAGGATGAAAAGGGAAACGTCGTACATTGGGCGACCGAGGCCAACAATCCTTCGGATATGGTCAATCTTGGATGGAGCAAGCAGACACTCAAACCAGGCGATGAGGTCACTGTCACTTTAATACCGGTCAAGAATGGCCAGCCAATCGGCCGGATCGACCAGGTCGTGCTCGCCAATGGCAAGACACTCAGCGCTCGAGTTGTGTTTAAGGAAGGAAATTAAGAGTGATGAGGGCCTCCTTAGCGACAACAATTGCGCTGATTCCAACATTGATATTTGCATCTCTCACGGGCGCTCAAACTGCTTCAGGCCAGCAGGCGCAATCATCAAAAAATCAGACAGCAGCGCCCGCTCCGCGCCACGACATTTCCGGAATTTGGGATCCGGGCAACGAGGGAATTCAGCCGCTCGGTCCGCGGGCAATGCCGGAAGATGGAAAGCTGGAACATCAAATACCTTACACGCCTGCGGGCCTTGAAGCTCTCAAAACGCACAAGCCCAGCAACGGTATCAGAAGTGTTCTCCCAAGCGAGACCAATGATCCCGTGGTTTACTGCGATCCGCAGGGAATGCCACGCGAAGACCTTTATGAATTAAGGACCACGCAGATTCTTCAGACGCCGCTAAATGTGCTGGTGCTCTATCAATTTGGCAAGATCTGGCGCGTGGTCTGGACGGACGGAAGAGATCTCCCTAAGGATCCCGAGCCGAGATGGTTTGGCTACTCCATAGGAAAGTGGCAGGACGATACGACATTTGTCGTGCAGACTTCCGGCACGGATGAGCGAACATGGGTCGATCGAGCTGGTCGTCCTCATAGCGAGGATTTGCGCATTGAGGAAAAGTTCCACCGCGTCGATCATGACACCCTGGAACTCAGCGTGACGATTGACGATCCAAAGATGTACACCAAACCCTGGGTGGCTCTCGATAAATTACGCTTCAAGTTGCAGCCGCCCAATTTCGACGTCAGGGAAATGATGTGTTCACCCTCAGAGTTCGCGGAATACAATAAAGTTATCGGTAAACCTGCGAGCGACAAAGGTCCCCAGTAGCGGTGCGATTGCCGGAGATGCGAGCCTGAAACAACTGCAGGATTAAGCCTGACGGCCACGCAGGCAATTCTCAATTTCGACGCCATCGCCCGCGTGACGGGGTCACGCTGCATTTTCGACTGCGCGCCAAATATCCCATCCGTGCGCGAACTTTCCAATCGCGCGTCTTTGAATACTACGATCCGGCGGTTAGCTCGGTGGCGCGGCCAACGCTGCTCGAAGTTCGCAAGCGTTAGCACACATTTGCAAATGGAGAGTCGACTCGCTCAGGCACTTTTAATTTCACGGAGCAGACCGCTCGTGACGTCATAGACGAAGCCGCGGATGGCAATCGTCTTCGGGATCCAGGGATGCGTGGTGAGCTTTTGCAATTGGTGGCGAACATTTTCATCGATATTTTGGAAGGCGTAGAAAAACGCGGGAGCCAGAGCGGCGGTCCCCGTGAGATTCTGGATTCGGGTTCGGAGATCCTGTTCGCTGGTGTGCATCAATCCGCAATCTGTGTGATTGATGACCATGATTTCCTCGGTGCCAAGCAAATAGTGCGAGACGAGCAGGGAACGCAGCGTGTC
>Ga0070735_10002065_pt1 | contig 18517 bp, 13 predicted proteins | sample Coa_R1_FD_66443 | JGI IMG/M metagenome (GOLD analysis project Ga0070735, IMG submission 66443) | Surface soil microbial communities from Centralia Pennsylvania, which are recovering from an underground coalmine fire - Coalmine... | ecosystem: Environmental > Terrestrial > Soil > Unclassified ... | reverse complement strand
GACGGGATCACCGCGCTGCAGATGGACATCAAGATCACCGGTGTGACCTTCGAGATCATGCGCGATGCGCTCGCGCAGGCCAAGGTGGCCCGCGAGTTCATCCTCGGTGAGATGGCCAAGGTCATCGACGCGCCACGCGCCGAGCTGTCGCGGTATGCCCCGGGAATCTCCTCGGTCAAGATCGATCCCGAGAAGATCGGTCTGCTCATCGGCAAGGGCGGCGAGACGATTCGCGCCCTGCAGGACGAGTTCGAGTCCCAGATCGACGTCAACGACGAGGGCCAGGTGCTGGTCTACGCCGCCAACCGCGAGCTCGGGGACGCCCTGGTCGAGCGCATCCGCTCGATGACCAAGGAGGTCGAGGTCGGCGACGAGTTCACCGGCAAGGTGGTCAAGACGACCACCTTTGGCGCCTTCGTCGAGCTCGCCAAGGGCACGGATGGCCTCCTGCACATCTCGAACGTGGCCCCGGGCCGGCGCATCGAGACGGTCGAGGAGGTCCTGGGCAAGGGCGATGAGCTGAAGGTCCGCGTCGTCGAGGTCGACCGCGAGCGTGGCCGCATCGGGCTGCGCCTCGCCGACGATCCGGAGATCGCGGGCAAGACGGTCGAGGAGCTGGCAGCCGTAGGCAGCGGCGACGCCGGTGGCCGGCGCTCGCGCGAGAACGGCGACCGGGGCCGCGGCGGACGCGATCGCGATCGGGGTCGCGGCGGGCGGGGCGGTGACCGCGGCGACCGCGGCGGTGACCGTGGCGATCGCGGCGACCGCGGGCGGGTGCGCGACCGCGATCCCGAGCGCCCCCACTCCTGACCAGCCGCCGGCGTCGTAACCACTGACACCCCAGTGCCGGCCGAGCACAGAATCACCGTCCTCGACGGTGGCGTACGGGTCGTGACGGAGGCGATGCCCTCCGTCCGGTCCGTGTCGCTGGGCTTCTGGATCGGCGTCGGCTCCCGCGCCGAGTCGGAGGCCGAGGCCGGGCTCTCGCATCTCCTGGAGCACCTGCTGTTCAAGGGCTCTTCGAAGTACGGGTCCCTGGAGATCGACCAGATCTTCGACAGCATGGGGGCGGAGCTCAACGCCGGCACGGGCAAGGAGACCACCTCTGTTTACGCGCGCGTGATCGACGAGCACGTGCCCGACGCGTTCGACGTGATGGCCGACATGGTCTTCCGGCCGGCGCTCGAGGACGTCGATTCCGAGCGGGCGGTGATCCTGGAGGAGATCGCCATGTACGAGGACGACCCCCAGGAGAAGGTCTTCGACGTCCTCGGGTCGGCGATCTTCGGCGAGCATCCGCTCGGGCGGGCGATCATCGGGCGCGCCGAGGTGATCGCCGACACGCCGGTGACGCAGATCGCCGCCTTCCATGCCGGGCGTTACGTCCCGGCCAATGTCGTGATCGCCGCCGCGGGGGCGGTCGAGCACGACGCGATCGTGGCTCTCGCGCGCGAGCGGGTGCCAGGCGGAGGTGATGCGGACGTGCCGTCCGCCGGCGTCGGGCCCGCCGGCCCGGAGGCGCCCGGCGCGCTCGCACCGCGGCGCCGCTTCGAGCGCAAGGACACCGAGCAGTACCACGTGTGCGTCGGCGGGGTCGGGCTCTCCCGCCACGACGATCGCCGCTTTGCGCTGCGCGTGCTGGACACGATCTTCGGCGGCACCTCCTCCTCGCGGCTGTTCCAGGAGGTTCGCGAGCGGCGGGGGCTCGCGTATTCGGTCTACTCGTTCACGAGCGCCTACCGCGACACCGGCCAGGTCGGCCTGTACGTGGGCACACGCGCCGACAACCTCGAGGAGGCCCTCGCCGTGGTCGGCTCCGAGCTCGAGCGAATGCGCCGGAGCTCGGTGTCAGACGAGGAGCTCTCCCGGGCCAAGGAGAATCTGAAGGGCCGGGTCGTGCTCGCGCTCGAGTCCACGGGCGCGCGCATGAACCGGCTCGGCTCCGAGGTACTGGCAGGCGCGCCGATCATGTCGCTGGACGAGCTCGTGGCACGGATCGACGCCGTCACCGCGCAGGAGATCGCCGCCCTCGTCGAGGAGCTGTGGGCGGTCGAGCGCCTCTCCGCGGCGGGGATCGGGCCCGACGAGGCCCGCTTCGAGCAGGCCGTCGGCGCGCTCGAGCCGGCCCTGGCCTCGGGAGCCAGCGGGGCATGATCCGAGTGGCGGTGGCCGGCGCCGCTGGGAGGATGGGACAGACGGTGTGCCGGGCCGTCGAGGCCTCGCCTGACCTCGAGCTGACCGGGCGCGCCGATCCTGCGCTCGAGGTCAGCGTGGCCGACGTGCTCTCGGGGGCCGAGGTGCTGGTCGACTTCACGGTGCCCGACACGGTGTTGGCCAACGCGCGCGAGGCCGTGGCCGCCGGAGTGCACGTGGTCATCGGCACGACCGGCTTCGACATCGATGAGCTGCGCGGCCTCGAGGGGGCGAACGTGTTCGTCGCTCCGAACTTCGCGATCGGCGCGGTCCTGATGATGCAGTTCGCCGCCCAGGCCGCCCGTCACATGCGGGCGGCGGAGATCATCGAGCTCCACCACGACCGCAAGCTCGACGCCCCGAGTGGCACGGCGGCGCGGACCGCACAGCTGATGGCCGCCGCCCGGGACCCGGGCGCGCCCGAGATCCCGATCCATTCGGTGCGCCTCCCGGGCCTCGTCGCCCACCAGGAGGTGATCCTGGGCGACGTCGGCCAGACGCTGACGATCCGCCACGACTCGATCGACCGCGAGTCATTCATGCCCGGGGTGCTGCTGGCGATCCGGAAGGTCGCAGGCCTGGCCCAGTCGCCCACGGTCGGGCTGGAGCACCTGCTCTAGCGCACCGGCGTGATGCTCACGTCGCCCGTGCCGGAGCTGGCGTGAATCCGCCGGGGGGCGTTCGGCTGGGTGCTTATCTGGCTGTCGGACACGTGGCCCACGCCTGACGTGGCATCGACGCTGTAGGCCACGGTTCCGGGAACTTCGAGGTTGATGTCGCCCACCCCGGAGCTGGCGGTCAGGCTCTGGGCGGGCGTGCCCAGCTCGGCGCTGATGTTGCCGGCACCGCTCGAGAGCTTGATCGTCCCGGCTCGCACGTCGGTGGCGCTGATGTCGCCGGCCCCCGAGCTCAGCACGAGGCTCGCCCCTGAGTCGAGCCGCAGCGCTCGCACGTCGCCGGCTCCCGAGCTCGCGACCACCTCGATTCCGGCCGGCACGGTCACGTCGTAGCTCACCGAGCAGTTCGGGGTGAAGCCCCGGCAGGAGGCCGTCACGCGCAGCACGCCGCCGCGCAGGCTGGCCTCGCGCCCGGGACGGAACAGGCCCTCGGTGACGTGCGCGGTCACCGTGACCGCGCGGGCGCCGGGGTCACCAGTCACCGTGACGTTCCCGCTACCGGAGTCGATGTTCAGCGAGCGCACATCCGCGTAGGCCGCGCGCACCGCGAAGCTGTGGCGGGCGGCGACGTCGAGGATCCCGAAGGCGCCGACGAGCACCAGCCCGACGACCACGATGGCGACGACGATGTGAAGGAAGGTGCGCATCAGACCCCCAGGTAGGTGAGGACGGCCAGGACCCGGCGGTGCTGCTGGTCGGTCTGCGGAAGGCCGAGCTTCATGAACACGTTGCGCACGTGCTTCTCGACCGCGCCGCCGGTCACCACCAGACGCTCGGCGATGGCGGCGTTCGTGTGCCCTTCCGCCATCAGCGCCAGCACCTCGCGCTCGCGGGGGGTGAGCTCGTCGAGCAGGTCGCTGCGTCGCCGCCTGCTCAGCAGCTGCGAGACGACCTCGGGGTCGATCGCCGTGCCGCCGGCCCCGACCCGCCTCGCCGCGGACAGGAACTCGCCGACGTCGGCGATCCGGTCCTTCAGCAGGTAGCCGACCCCCTGGCTTCCACCTCCCAGCAGGTCGGTGGCATAGCGCTCCTCCACGTATTGGCTGAGGATCAGGATCGCCACGTCCGGCTGCCGCCGGCGGAGCTCGACGGCGGCCCGCACGCCCTCGTCGGTGAACGTCGGCGGCATGCGCACATCGATCACCGCCAGATCCGCGCGGTGCTCGGCGGCGGCCTCTATCAGCGCCTCGCCGTCCCCGACCTCGGCGACCACCTCGTGCCCGTCGTCGCGCATCAGCGAGGCGATCCCGCCGCGCAGGAGTGCGAGATCCTCGGCGATCACGACCCGCATGGCAGCTCCGCTCGGATCAGGGTGGGTCCGCCGGCCGGGCTGTCCACCGTGAAGGTGCCGTCGAGCGCCTCCACGCGCTGGGCCAGGCCCTCGAGCCCCGAGCCGGGCTTGCGCTCGGCGCCGCCGTGGCCGTCGTCGCGGATCTCGACCCGCAGCCGGTCATCGTCGCGCACGACCTCGATGGCTCCCGCGTTCGCCCCCGCGTGCTTGGCGATGTTCGTCAGCGCCTCGGCGATCACGTAGTAGGCCGCGGTCTCTACCGCATCCGGCGGGCGCTCTGGCAGACGCATCGTGATCTCCATGGGGACCGGGCAGCGCTCCGCGAGGCCCGAGATCGCCGCATCGAGCCCCCGGTCGGTGAGCACCGACGGATGGATGCCGCGGACGAGGTCGCGCAGCTCGGCCATCGCGCGCTTGGACTCCTCGTGGGCTGAGGCAAGCAGTGCCTGGGCCGTGTCCGGATCGCTGTGGATCTTCGCGCGGGCGCGATCGAGCTCCATCGCGATGTAGGCGAGCCGATGCTGGGCGCCGTCGTGCAGGTCGCGCTCGAGCCGGCGCAGGCGCGCGTCGGCGGATTCGACCGCGCCCGCCCGGCTGGCCTCGAGCGCGCTCACGCGCGCCGCCAGCAGTGCCCGCTCGTCGGGCGCGAGCAGGCCGCGCGCGATGCCGATGACGCACCGCGAGAGGACGCGGGTCAGAAGCACGGCGAGCACGCCGACGAGAAGACCGCCGATCACGACGGCGATCAGCACCCCGACACTCGCCCGCCCGAGCAGCGACTGATCGGGTGCCGCGGCCGTCACAGCGGGAGCGACGACGGCCGCCAGGGCCAGCGCCCACAGTGCGATCGATGCGGCGCCGCTGAGCACGCCAACGGGTCCCAGCGCCAGCAGGTAGCCAAGCTCCTTCCAGGTGGCCCGGTCGGTGATCCGGGCGCGCCAGCGGCCCACGAGCGTGGGGCGGGATGGCACGGGCTTAGGCGGGCGGGCGATCGGCGCCCCGAGCACGAGGGCAGCGCGGCCCCGCTCGACGTTGGCCGCCCAGCGCCAGAACAGGAGGGTCAGCGCCAGCAGCGGGATGCCGACGATCACGATCCCGGTGCTCACGCCGGTGGCGATCCCTGCGCCCAGCAGCATGAACCACAGAGCCCCCAGCGGCGCTCCTCCACCGACATACAGAAACTCGCGAAAAGCCCGTTTCACGCCGGCAACGGTAGGCCATCGCTTCGGTGGCGCCCATCCGGCGACCAGGCCAGCCGTCGGTAGGGCTTACCCCACCCTCGGGTTAACCCCACCCCGCCGCGGGGTGCGCGCCCGAGCCGCGACTCACCTGCTGCTCGGCTGGTGTGCGGGCGCCGGCGCTGGGACCTTCTGAGCACACCGACGGGACCACCCGTCACCCCTAAGAACACGTCGACCGGAGGTGCGTGATGTCAGGTGGAAGGCTGGCCATAAGGGCCGGGCGCTGGAGCGCCGCGCATCGCAAGCTCGCGATGCTGCTGTGGCTGGGACTGGTCGTTGGCTCGCTCGTGCTCGGCGGCGCGATCGGCACGCGCCAGCTGGCCAGCGATCAGGGCGGGACGGGAAGCTCAGGGCGGGCCAACCAGGTCCTGCACTCGGCCTTCCCACAGCCCGCACAGGAGGACGTGCTCGTGCAGGCGGTCAGCGGCCGCCATGACCTGCGCCCCGCGGTCGCCGACGTGATCGCCCGCCTGCGAACCGTGCCGCAGGTGGGAGCGGTCCGCTCGCCGTACGCCCACGGCGCACGGGGGCAGATCTCAGGCGACGGGCGCTCGGCGCTCGTGCAGTTCAATATCCGCGGTCCGGCCGACAAGGCGCAGGATCACGTGCAGGGCGCGCAGGCCGCAGTCGCGGCAGCGCAGCGGGAGCACCCCGATCTGCGGATCGCCGAGTTCGGCGCCGCCAGCGCCGACCGGGCGCTGAGCCGAGCCTCACAGAACGACCTGCACCGCGCCGAGACGCTCTCCCTGCCGATCACGCTCCTGATCCTGATCGTGGTGTTCGGGGCCCTGGTCGCCGCGTCTGTCCCCGTGCTGCTGGCGCTCACCGCGGTGGCCGCCGCCCTGGGCCTGGTCGCGATCCCCAGCCACCTGACCGCCTTCGACCCCTCGGCCTCAGCGGTGATGGTGCTGATCGGGATGGCCGTCGGAGTCGACTATGCCTTGTTCTACGTCCGGCGGGAGCGCGAGGAGCGCCGGAGGGGCCGCTCGGCGGAGGAGGCCCTCGAGACGGCGGCGGCGACCGCCGGGCGGGCCGTGCTCGTCTCGGGCACGGCGGTGATGATTGCCATGGCCGGCATGTTCGTGGTCGGCAACGCCACCTTCACCTCCTTCGCGGTGGGGACGATGATCGTCGTGGCGGCGGCCATGATCGGCTCGGTGACCTTCCTGCCCGCCGTGCTCTCCGCGCTCGGTGACCGGATCGACAGGGGGCGCATTCCCGGGCTGGCTCGCCTGGCTTCTCGCCCGGCACGTGGGCGAGGCTCGCTGAGCGCCGCGATTCTCCGGCCCGTGCTCGCGCGGCCGCGGATGGCAGCCCTCGTGTCAGTCGCCGCCCTCGTGGCGCTCGGAGTGCCCGCGCTCAGCCTGCACACGCTGAATCCCGGCGTGCGCAGCGTCCCCGCCAACCTGCCGGTGATGAAGACCTACCAGCGCATCCAGGCCGCCTTCCCCGGGAGCCCAGGGCCCGCGCTGGTCGTTGTCCAGGCCCGCGACGTGATGGCACCGCCGGTCCGGGATGCGATCGGCTCGCTGGAGGCACGGGCGCTGCGCACCGGCCAGATGTCCGGGCCGATGTCGGTCACGGTCAACCGCGCGCACACGGTTGCGGTGACGCAGATCGCGCTCGCCGGCGACGGCACGGACACGGCCTCCAACCGCGCGCTCGGCACGTTGCGCGGACAGCTGATCCCGTCCACGCTCGGCCGTGTCCCGGGGGTGAAGGTCAACGTGACCGGGGACACCGCGACCTCGTCTGACTTCAGCGCGCTGCTTTCCGCACGCACCCCGCTCGTGTTCGTGTTCGTCCTCGGGCTGGCGTTCGTGTTCCTGCTGCTGAGCTTCGACTCGGTGGTCATCCCGCTCACGGCGATCGTCCTGAACCTGCTGTCGGTGTTCGCGGGCTACGGCGTGATCGAGCTCGTCTTCCAGCACCACTGGGCGGACTCGCTGCTCGGATTCACCTCGATCGGCGGAGTCAGCAACTGGTTGCCGCTGATGATGTTCGTGATCCTGTTCGGCCTCTCGATGGACTACCACGTGCTGATCCTCAGCCGGATCCGCGAGGCCCGCGGGGGCGGCCTGTCCACGCGCGAGGCGGTAGCTCACGGGATCAGCTCGAGCGCCGGAGTGGTGACGAGCGCCGCGGCGGTGATGGTGGCCGTGTTCTCGATCTTCGCCAGCCTCAGCCAGCTCGAGTTCAAGGAGTTCGGCGTCGGCCTGGCGGTGGCGATCCTGATCGACGCCACGGTGATCCGCACGGTGCTGCTCCCGGCCGTGATGACCCTCCTGGGCGAGCGGAACTGGTGGGCGCCTTCGGCGCTCCGGCGCCGGGCGCGGGAGCGAAGCGCCCGTGTGGCACCGCGCCCGGTTCCGGTTGGCGAGCAGGCAAGCTGAAGGCCGGCGCGCACGGGCGAGCTGGGGTCTGCGTGACGGGCCCCCGGCTCGCCCGGCGCCCGGGCCGGGGCTCGCCCTGCCGGGCCGCGGGCTCGCCGTGCGCCGGGCCCGGGCTCGCCGTGCCGCGCCGGGGGCTCGCCTGCGCCCGGCCCCCTCACCCCGCAGTCTGCGGTTAGAGAACCCCGGGAGGGGAAGTAACCGGGGGAGATGCCGGAAAAGGGTGCGCCGCCAAACGTTCACCCCTTGCAGCGCCGTGTGTTCCGCGCGCTCAGCGCGCTGAGCACCCCGCTGCTGGTGGACGACTACCTGGAGATGCTGAACCCGCTGTGGTCGACGCGGGAGCTGCGGGGGCGCGTCGTCGAGGTCAAGCGCGAGACGCCGACCGCGGCCACCGTGCTGATCAAGCCCGGCTACCGCTGGCCGGGCCATCGCCCCGGCCAGTACCTGCGGATCGGGCTCGACATCGACGGCGTGCGGCATTGGCGCGCCTACTCGCTGACGTCCGATCCCTACCGCGAGGACGGACTGATCTCGATCACCGTCAAGAACGTGGACGCCGGCAAGGTCTCGCCCTATCTCGTGTCCCACGCCCACGCGGGCACGATCGTGGGGCTGGGGGGCGTGGAGGGTGACTTCGTGCTCTCCGAGCCGCCGCCCGAGCACCTGCTGTTCATCAGCGCCGGCAGCGGGATCACTCCGATCATGAGCATGCTCCGTCATCTGGGGCACTACGACGAGCTGGGCGACGCGGTGCTGCTGCACTCGGCCCGCCACACCGACGACGTCATCTTCGGCCCGGAGCTGCGTGAGCTGGCCCGCCGTCACGAGGGCTTCCGGCTGCACGAGCAGCTCACGCGCGAGTACGGCCGGATGGGGCCTGGTGACCTCGAGCGGCTGTGCCCGGACTGGCGCGAGCGCGAAACCTACCTCTCCGGCCCCGGCGACATGCTCGACGCCTTCACCGAGCACTGGGACCGCCACGGCGATACCGAGCGGCTCCACCTCGAGCGCTTCCAGCCCAAGCTCGGCCTCGGCGAGGCGGGCGCGGGGGAGGGCGGGCCGATCAGGTTCCTGAAGTCCGCGGGCGACGCCGAGTCCGACGGTCAGACGCCGATCCTGGTGGCCGGGGAGGAGGCGGGGCTCGAGCTTCCCTACGGCTGTCGCGAGGGCATCTGCCACACCTGCGTGGGCGAGCTGCGCTCCGGCCGGGTGCGCGACCTGCGTAACGGCCAGGTCTACGGCGAGGAGGGGGAGATGGTCCGGACGTGCATCAGCGCTCCGGAAGGCCCGGTCGAGATCGACCTCTGACAATCACCAGTGACAGGAGGACCGCCCATGGCGACAGCCACCACGAACGGCAGGCCCACGACCGAGGCGACGAAAGCCGCGAGCCTCGTCGACGAGAACCCGCTGCACCGGCTCACTCCTGAGCAGATCGAGGCCCTCGGGCGCGAGTTCGACGCCCTGCACGAGGCGGTCAAGGCCGACCTCGGCGATCGCGACGCCCGCTACATCCGCTCGATCATCGCGCTCCAGCGGCGCCTCGCGCTGATCGGCCGGCTCGAGCTGATCGCGTCGCGGTGGCGGCTGCCCTGGCTGCTCGGCGCTTCCACCCTGGGCCTGGCCAAGATCCTCGAGAACATGGAGATCGGCCACAACGTCCTGCACGGCCAGTGGGACTGGATGAACGACCCGGTGATCAACTCTCGGGCCTGGGACTGGGACACCGCCTCGACGGCCGAGGCCTGGCGCCACTCCCACAACTACATCCACCACACCTACACCAACATCCTCGGCAGGGACCGCGATCTCGGCTACGAGATCATGCGCATCGACCCCCACCAGAAGTGGCACCCGGTCTATCTGCTGCAGCCCTTCTACAACATCCTGCTGATGCTGCTGTTCGAGTGGGGCGTGGCTGTGCACGACCTCGATTTCGAGGCGATCCGCAAGGGCGAGAAGGACATGAAGCAGGTGCGCAAGGAGCTCAAGGGGATCGCCGGCAAGGCTCGAACCCAGATCACCAAGGACTACCTCGCGTGGCCGGTGCTGAGCGGACTGGTGATGACAGCGATCGAGGCCGCAGTGCTGAGCGCTCGCACCCGGCGCCCGCAACCCAGCGGGCTTCGACGCATGCTGCCCCGGCGTCGCCGGCGGCGCCGTCTGCTCTCCGAGCTCGTCCAGCGCCGCTCCTTCCGCGAGCCCTTCCGGCGCACCCTGACCGCCGACCTGGCGGCCAACTTCATCCGTAACGTCTGGTCCTACGCGATCATCTTCTGCGGGCACTTCCCGGACCAGACCTACACCTTCACCGTCGAGGAGACGGCGGAGGAGACCCGCGGGGCGTGGTACGTGCGCCAGCTCGTGGGCGCGGCCAACATCGACGGCGGGCCGCTCTTCCACGTGATCAGCGGAAATCTCGGCTATCAGGTCGAGCACCACCTGTTCCCGGACATGCCGAGCACCCGTTACGGCGAGATCGCGCCCAGGGTGCGCGAGATATGCGTGCGCTACGGCCTGCCCTATAACAGCGGCCCGTTCAGCAAGCAGCTCGGAATGGTCCAGCGCACCATCCTGCGCCTGGCCTTCCCCGGCGGCAAGCCGCGCCCCAAGCCGGGCTCTTACGCCGGCCCGCTGGTGCGGGGCAAGGGCGAGCGAGGCCAGGGAGTGACGCCGGCCGTGTGATCCGGGAGTGGCACCCGCGGCGGGATCCACGGCTCCGGCCGGGTACCGTGGAATAATGCCGCGGATGTCCGTCCAGCTCGGCGCAGTCCTGACTGCCATGGTCACCCCGTTCGACGCCCGCGGGCGCATCGACGAGGAGGCGGCGGTCCGGCTCATGCATCATCTGCTCGATCACGGCTCGGACGGCCTCGTGATCTGCGGCACGACAGGCGAAGCATCGGCGCTCGACGACGAGGAGCATCTGAGCATGATCCGCCTGGCCGTGGAGGAGGTCGGCGACCGTGCGCCGATCGTCGCGGGCGTGGGGTCGAACGACACCCGCCATGCGGTCAAGCTCACCGAACGGGCCACGGAGATCGGACCGGCCGCCCTGCTCTCGGTCAACCCTTACTACAACCGCCCGAGCCGCCGCGGGGTCATCCGCCACTTCGAGGAGATCGCGAAGAGCACCGATCTGCCGATCGTCCTCTACAACATCCCACAGCGCACCGGCTCGGACATGCCGAACGACCTCTTGGCCGAGCTCGCCCGGATCGAGAACATCGTGGCGGTCAAGCAGGCAAACCCGGACAACCTTGCCAAGATCGATGGCCTCCGGATCTACGCCGGTAACGACGACCTGTTCGCCAAGGTGCTGGACATGGGTGAGGCGGGCGGGATCCTCGTGGCGAGCCATCTGTTCGGCGAGGAGTTCCAGCGGATGGTCTCCGAGCCCGAGCACCGCCTCGAGCTCGATGCGGCCCTGCACGACGTCTATCGCGATCTCGCCGTGGCGCCGCTGGCATGCAGCGTCAAGGCTGCGCTGCGGATGCTGGGCCTGGAGGTGGGCCGTCCCCGCCTGCCGTACGTCGATCTCGATGAGCGCGAGCTCTCGGTCATCGAGTCGATGCTCGAGCGCCATGGCCTCCTGGCCGGCGCCCACGTGCACGCCCATTGACCAGCACGCTTAGGGTCCTGCCGCTCGGCGGCCTGGGCGAGATCGGCAAGAACATGATGGTCCTGGAATACGAGGACCGGATCGTGGTCGTCGACGTGGGCCTGCGCTTTCCGACCGCCGACATGCTCGGAATCGACCTCGTTCTGCCCGACTTCGGCTACCTGCGCGAGCGGGCGTCCGACATCGAGGCGATCGTGGTGACCCACGGCCACGAGGACCATCTGGGCGCGCTGCCCTGGATCCTGCGCGAGCTCGACGAGTGGCCGCCGATCTACGGGGGACGGCTGACGGTGGCGATGGCCCGCTCCAAGCTCGACGAGCACCGCCTGCGCGACGTCCCGATCACCGATGTGCTTCCGGGCGAGCAGCTCGAGCTCGGGCCGTTCACAGTGGAGCTCGTGCACATGACCCACTCGATCCCCGACTCGTGCGCGGTGGCCGTGACCACCGAGCTCGGGACCGTCCTCGCGACCGGCGACTACAAGTTCGACCAGACCCCCGTGGACGGGCTTCCCGCCGATATCTCCCGTCTGGCCGAGCTCGGGCGCCAGGGAATCCTGCTGCTCTGCGGCGACTCGACGAACGCCGACCGTCCCGGCTTCTCGCCCTCGGAGCGCGACGTCGGTCCAAAGCTCGAGGAAGTGTTCGCGCGCGCCCCGGGGCGGATCATCGTCACCAGCTTCGCCTCGAACATCCACCGTGTTCAGCAGGTCATCGATGCCGCCGCGACGCTGGGCCGGAAGGTGGCCCTCGTCGGCCGCTCGATGCGCAAGAACGTCAACATCGGGCGCTCGCTCGGCCACATCGAGGTCCCGGAGGGCATCCTGATCCAGCCCCAGGAGGTCGAGGACTGGCCGGACCACAAGGTCGTCGTGATCTCGACCGGCTCCCAGGGCGAGCCACTCTCGGCGCTCCGGCGCATGGCCTACAACGACCACCGCATGATCAAGCTCCACACCGGCGACACGGTCGTGTTCTCGGCCACCCCGATTCCGGGCAACGAGCGCGCGGTCAACGAGACCGTGGACCGGCTCTACCACATCGGCTGCGACGTGATCACCCCTCGCGAGGCTCCGATCCACGCCTCCGGCCATGGCTACGCCGAAGAGCTCAAGCTGATGCTGAACCTGCTCAAGCCCCGCTACGTGCTGCCGGTCCACGGCGATCACAAGCGCATCCAGCTCCACGGGCAGCTCGCCGACGCCGTCGGGATCCACCCCGACGACGTGTTCGCGGGCGAGAACGGCCTCGTGCTCGAGATCGACTCGAGTGGCGCCAGGTTCGGCGAGCGCGAGCAGGCGGGCATGATCTTCGTGGATGGCGTCGACATCGGCGATCCATCTGACGTGGCCCTGCGCGACCGGCGCATGCTCTCCGCGGACGGGATCTTCATCGTCGTCGCCACGGTGTCCGAGCAGACCGGGGAGTCAGTCGTCCCGCCCGAGGTGATCTTCCGGGGCGTGCCGTTCATCGAGCAGGCGGACGGCCTCGTCGATGAGATCCGCAGCGAGGTGGAACGTTCGCTGCAGGCGGCCGCCCAGGACGGCGTGCGCGAGATCGACCTGCTCCAGCAGGGTCTCCACGACGACCTGGCGGCGTTCGTCTACGAGCGCCTGCGCCGGCGGCCGATGGTGTTGCCGGTGGTGGTCGAGGTCTGACCGCGCCGGGAGCGCCCCTGGCCCCGTCCTCCGTTCCGCTCGCTGGCGCCGTTCTGGAAGGCGGCGACTGGACGCTCGGGAATCGATATCTCGAACCGTGTGCCCTGGCCATCGCGCGGTCGAGCGAGGAGCACCGTCCCGCCGTGGGACTCCGCCACCGCCCGCACGATCGCCAGGCCGAGGCCCGATCCCCGTCCGCCGTCGCCGGCGCCGCGCACGAACCGGTCGAAGACGCGCCGCTCGATCGCCGGGTCGATGCCCGGCCCGTCATCCTCCACCACGATCTTCGCCGCCGCTCCGTCGCCGGTCACGGTGGCGCTGATCCGGGTTCCGGGGGGCGTGTGCTGGACCGCGTTCTCGAGCAGGTTCAGGACCATCCGGTGAAGGTCGTCGCGCACGCCCGGCACGACCGCGGACTCGACCGAGATCGAGAGGTCGTGCTCGTCGGCCAGCGGGCCGAGCTCGGCCGCCGCCTCGGTCACCACCTCGGCGAGATCGGTGGGGCGCTGCGGTGGCGCGCGGTTGGCGTCGGCCCGCGCCAGCAGCAGGAGATCGCCGACCAGGCGGCGCATCCGCCGGGTGGCGCGCAGGGCGGCATGAGCTGAATCGGCCTGCTCGCCGTCGAGCTCCTCCGCCAGCAGCTCGAGGTTGGCCAGCACGCTGGTCAGCGGGGTGCGCAGCTCGTGCGAGGCGTCGGCGACGAACTCGCGCTGGCGGTCGAGCATCGCCTGGGTCTGGCTGCGGGCGTCGCCGAGCGCGGCCAGCATGTTCTCGAGCGTCCGGGCGAGCTCGGCCACCTCGTCGTCGGCCTCCGGGTGGGGGAGCCTGCGGCTCGGATCGCGCGTGCGCTCGACCGCGCGTGCTGCCTTGGTGAGCTCGACCACCGGCCGCATCGCGCGTTGCGCTGTGGCCAGTCCGGCCAGCAGCGCGAGCACGGTTCCGCCAAGCACGCCCAGGACGAGGAAGAACTGGACCCGCGCGACCGTGCGCTCGATGTCGGAGAGCGGGCGGGCGTAGATCATCAGCGCCTCGCCGCCCAGCTTCGGGGTATGGACGGTCTTCAGCTTCGGGCCGACCGCCCGCGTGACGATCAGGTGCAGGGGACGGGCTTCGACCCTGTAGCCGAACTGCTGGTAGGACGGTTTGTCGAGGTCCGGAACCGTGAAGTTCGGCGTCCCGGACAGCTCCGCAGTAGGTATGCCCTTGAGCTTCAGCTTCCTTCGCTGCAGGTCCTGCGTGCACATCAGCCCCTGGGCGTAGAAGATCCGGATCTGGGCGTGCTCGGCGCTGGCGTAATCGCTGAGGCTCACCGGCGCGTGGTCGCAGTCCAGGATCAGACCGCTCAGCAGGTGCAGGTGGTTGTTCAGCTGGCTGGCCAGCTGATCGCCGGCAGTCCGTACCTGGTTGTCGAACTGGCCACGCAGCTCACGAGCTGTCAGCACGCCCACGATGACCGCGAACGAGGCCAGGATGACGCAGGTCAGCGCCGCTGAGCCGCCGGCCAGGCGCCAGCGGATCGGCACCGACCTATACGCGGAGGACGTAGCCCGCGCCGCGGATCGTATGAAGGAGGCGAGCTTCGCCACCGGCTTCCAGCTTGCGTCGGAGGTTGGATACGAAGACTTCGATCGTATTGGTCATCGAGAACGGGTCATAGCCCCACACCTCGTCCAGCAGGCGCTGGCGCGAGATCACGATCCGCTCGTTGCGCATCAGGTACTCGAGCAGCTCGAACTCGCGCTGGGTGAGGTCGATCGGGCGCCCACCGCGGATCACCTCGTGGGTGTCCGGGTTCAGCTTCAGATCGGCGACGGTCAGGATGGCCTGGCCGCGGGGAGGGCGCCGGCGCAGCAGCGCGCGCATGCGCGCCAGCAGCTCCTGACGCTCGAAGGGCTTTACCAGGTAGTCGTCGGCCCCGGAGTCGAGGCCCTCGACTCGGGACTCGAGCGCGTCCCGGGCGGTGAGCACCAGGATCGGCACGTCGTCTGACTTGCGCAGGGTCCTGGCCACCTCGATGCCGTCCAGGCGCGGGAGGCCGAGGTCGAGGATCACCAGGTCGGGCAGGAAGGCATGGGCCTGGTCGAGCGCCGCGACCCCGTCACCGGCCAACCGCACGTCATAGCCCTCCATTCGCAGCGAGCGCTGCAGGACCTGCGCGATCGAGTCATCGTCCTCCACCACCAGGACACGCGGCGGACGTTCATAGTCGCTGCTCATCGCGGGATTCATGGTACGGCGTCTCGCCGGGCAGGAACCGCGGCGGCGGTGTCGAAGCCTTCGCTTCGGAGATGGCCGCCGCCCGCAGACGAAGAGCTTCACCCGCGCGCGCGAAGCGCTCGCTGCTGGGCAGCCGCCCGAGCCTTCCCGCGCTCGATCTCCAGCCCCACCACGTGGACATCCTCGCGCTGGCGCTCGTCGCGATCGGCGTGTTCCTCTCCGGAGTGGCTTATCTGGGGTGGGAGGGCGGCACGCTCGGGGGCGGCGCGGTGACGGCGTTCAGGTTCGTGCTCGGCGCGCTCGGCTACGCGATCCCCGTCGTGCTGATCGCGGCGGGGGGCCTGGTCCTGGCCAGGGAGCTGCGCCCACCCGGACGTCCCCTGCGGGCCGGTGGTATCTGCCTGACCGCCGGGCTGACGCTCGCACTGGCCGCCGGCACGCTGGGGATCGGCCCGGGACGCACGCCGAGCGGACAGTTCTGGCTGGCGCGGATGTTCGAGCAGCGCGGCGGGATCCTGGGCCAGGCGGAGCTCTGGGCGGCCGGGCATCTGCTTCAGCTCGCCGGCGCCGACATCCTGGCCGTGTTCCTGCTCGTGGCCGCGGCGATCCTGCTCACCGGCGCGACGCTCGCCGGAGTGATTCGCGCGGGCCACTCACACGCCCAGCGCACCAGCCGCGTGATCCGGCGCTCGACCGGGGAGCTGGCCACAGCCGTGCGCCGGCCCGGCCCATCTCCCGAGCGCACGGCTCCGCCCCCGGAGTATTTCGAGGAGCTCGAGCCGCTCGATGAGCCCCCGGAGCTGGTCGTGCCCGACGAGGACACGACCGAGATGATCGTGCGGGCGACGCACGTGGAGGCCCCGCCGGCGCCCGAGAACGTGCTCGAGGACGAGTTCGAGGCCGACAGCGAGCCCGCCTCGATCGATCCTCCGCCCGAGCCTGTGAGCGAGGAGGATCTCACTCCCCAGGGCCGCTACCGCGCCTCGATCACCGACGACCCGGACTTCGTCTGGCGGGTGCCTTCGGCCCGGGTGCTCGTGCGCTCCACCGGTGAGGCCGCCAAGCCCGACACGGCCGGGCAGGAGGTGGTCGCCCGGACCCTCGTGGAGTCGCTGGGGCACTTCGGCATCGAGGCGCGGGTGATCGGGCGCGTGACCGGTCCTCACATCACGCGCTACGAGCTGCGGCTGGCGCCCGGTACGAAGGTCTCCAAGGTGGCACAGCTGAAGGACGACCTCGCCTACTCGCTGGCCGCGACCGACATCCGCATCCTTGCCCCGATCCCAGGCAAGCAGGCCGTGGGCGTGGAGGTTCCCAACGCGCGGCGGCGGATCGTGCATCTCGGCGACGTCTTCCAGGAGCCGCCTGCGGACTGGTCGCCACTGACGGTCTGGCTGGGCAAGGACATCGCGGGACGGGCGATCGGGGCTGACCTCGCGAAGATGCCGCATCTGCTCGTGGCCGGGACGACCGGAGCCGGGAAGTCGGCGTGCGTCAACGCGATGCTCTCCTCGATCCTGCTGAGGGCGACACCGCACGACGTTCGCGTGGTGCTCGTGGACCCCAAGCAGGTCGAGCTCAACCACTACGAGTCGATTCCGCACCTGCTCACCCCGGTGATCACGAGCCCGCGCATGGCGGCCAATGCCCTGCAGAACCTGGTGCGTGAGATGGAGCAGCGCTACGGGATCATGTCGCTGGCCCGCACGCGCTCGCTGCCCGAGCTGAACCGGGCGCGCGAGCGTCGGAACGAGCCCCCGCTGCCCTACATCCTCTGCGTGATCGACGAGCTGGCCGACCTGATGATGGTCGCGCCGGCGGATGTCGAGGACTCGATCATCCGTCTGGCTCAGAAGGCGCGAGCGGTCGGAATTCACCTGGTCCTCGCCACGCAGTCCCCGCGCGTGGACGTGATCACGGGAATGATCAAGGCGAATGTGCCGAGCCGGATCGCGTTCGCGGTCTCGTCACAGACCGACTCACGGGTGATCCTCGACCAGAACGGGGCGGAGGCGCTGCTCGGCCAGGGGGACATGCTGTTCTCGCCCGTGGGCTCGAGCAAGCTCCAGCGCATCCAGGGGGCGTACATCGACGAGGAGCAGATCGCCGAGATCACGGACGCCTGGCGCCGCCAGGGAGAGCCGGAGTTCCACGCCGAGCTGCTCGAGGAGGTTGAGGGTTCGGATGGCGCGGGCGGTTCCGATGAGGATGGCTTCGACCCCGACGAGGATCCGCTGCTCGAGGAGGCGATCTCGCTCGTGGCCCAGATGGGCACGGCCTCGACCTCGATGCTCCAGCGCCGGCTGCGGCTGGGGTACACGCGGGCGGGGCGGTTGATCGACATGCTCGAGCGCCGGGGGATCATCTCCGGCTACGAGGGCTCAAAGCCCCGCCAGGTGCTGATCGGCGAGGCCGACGTGCCCCGCATCCTGGCCCACCTGGCCGAGGCCGGCCCGGGCGGCGCACCGGCTCCGGTCGCCGCGGATCCGTACCTAGACTGACCTCGTGCCGCACGTGGACATCGATGCCGGCCGGCTGTACTACGAGCAGCACGGCCAGGGCGACCCGCTTCTGTGCGTCCAGGGCCTTGCCCTCGATGTCTCGGGGTGGCGAGCCCAGATCCCGGCGTGGTCGGCGCAGCACCAGCTCACGATCTTCGACAACCGCGACACCGGGCGCTCGTTCTACGCCACCGAGCCCTACGACATGCGCGCGCTGGCGGCCGACGCCTTGGCGCTCGCCGACCGGCTCGGGCTCGAGCGCTTTCACCTGCTCGGCTACTCGATGGGAGGCGGGATCGCCCAGGAGATGGTGCTGGCCCAGCCCGAGCGCGTACGCAGCCTCACGCTGGTGGCGAGCTACGCCGGAAATGGCCGCTGGGGGCGGACCCGCAACCACCTGGCGGTGAAGGCCTCGGCCCACCAGAGCGACACGCAGCTCGCGCTCGAGCTGATGTGGCTCACGCTGTCCGAGCAGACCTTCGAGCAGATGGGGAGCGAGATCGAGGCGATGGCCCGGATCGTGCTCTCCTACCCGCATCGCCAGCGCCGCGAGGGGTACGAACGCCAGCTACTCGCCGATGCCGGGCATGAGACCCGTGACCGGCTCGGCGCGCTGACCATGCCGGTGCACGTGATCGCGGCGGAGCGGGACATGTTCGTGCCGATCTGGAAAGCGCACGAGCTCGCGGAGCTGATCCCGGGCGCTCGCCTATCCGTCGTCGCC